>ERZ795056.7686-NODE-7686-length-10275-cov-8.599902_pt1 | contig 10275 bp, 8 predicted proteins | sample MGYA00375140_ERZ795056 | MGnify/ENA primary metagenome ERZ795056 (study PRJEB30185, sample SAMN05720227) | activated sludge metagenome | isolation source: Anaerobic digester | place: USA | collected 2015-03-09 ...
TTGACCATAATTCTGCTTAGCCAGGGTTCAAAAGGCTTACTGTGATCAAATTCACCAATCTTTTCAAAAATCTTCAGGAATCCATCATCCACCATTTCCTCCGATTCAAACGGGTTAGCGGCATACCGGAGACAGATCCGTTTGGCCAAACCATAGAACTATTCGACAAGGGCCCGCTGGGCCGATGGCTGTTGTTTTATACACCCTTCAATGACCGGAATAAGGTTGAAGGATTTTGGTCTGGATCTGAAAATCACAAATACGAAATGGTTTCCTGTGGTCGTCTCTGATTAATGAAGTATCACTTTTTTAATTTTCCCTTTGTACTGTCTGATACTAAATACGGCACCTGAAAAGGTTTCGCTGCCCAGGTTTGTACATTTCTTAGAAAAATTTTGTGCTCCTTCAGGAAACTGCCCTAAAAAAGAACCTTTTCCTCCTGCAAAATCCTCATTATCAACGAAAAGACCGCATCGCTTTTGGTGAAATTTTCAAGCATGTCGATGAAAAGAATGAAAAAGAAGAGGTCGGCTTTACCTGTTATTGCCCCATAGGATCGGCTGAAAACTGTGCCCAGCCTTGCCAGGTTCGTTCCCGGAATTGGATTCTATAGAAATAAACTCCAGCTGCAATGGATCCTGAAGGAAACCCGAAATCCGGATCGGAAGATTGAAACACCTCCTGTCCCCAGCGGTTGTACACCACAACTTCTTCAAAATGCAGAAGGCAGGAACTGGCATTCTGAATGGACATCAGACCAAAGCGATCGTTCTTCTCATCACCATTGGGAGTGAACAAATTGGGAAAGGTAACAGGGTCGCAATCATACCGTACCGATACACGGACAGAGTCCCGGCTCCGGCAAATTGATTTCGTTTCACTTGCTACATAATACCAGGTCGAAACCTCCGGACTGGCCAGTGGATCCGGACAAAGGGAACAGGACAGAAAAGGATCCGGCTTCCAGACAAAGGACGGTGCCCCGCTGGCCTGGAGTTGTGCCGCCTGTCCATAGAGAATTTCCTGGCTGGCTCCAGCATCAACCTGGATACTGTCGACCCGGATGAACACACTGTCCTTTATGATACAATCTCCCAGGATTGCCCGTACCTTGACCTGAATGGTAGCCGGAACCTGCATGAAGGTAATTTCACAGGAGGGGCAGGCGACATCCATCGCAGGAGACCAGTTGATCTGTCCGTTTGAAAATGCCTTAAGCTCAGCAGGATTGCCGGCACAAACTACGGTATCGGTTGTGGCCATTGTGAACTCATGAACGATTACCCGGACAGAATCCCGTTTCAGGCATCCGTTCTTTTCGGCCAGAGCGACAAACGTGGTGGTTTTGGTAGGATTGATGATTGGATTGGGGCAATTGAAACAGCTCAAAGCCGGATTGGGCGACCATTGAATGGATCCGGAAGTAGTTGCCAGTATGGAGGAAGATTCTCCCTTGCAAAGAATTGGTCTGGGTGTTGAAAGAGAAAGTGCCGGACCATCGATCATTTCCACAAAGACTGTGTCCCTTAACACACAGTTACCTGAACCTGATGTCGCAATGAAAATAGTTGGTATCTGGACTCTGGCTGTTGTTTCAAAACAAGTCCAGCAAACAACACCGGAAGCTGGAAACCAGTTGATGTTCCCATTGCCTTCTGCTTTCAATGAGACGGGGTAACCCGCACACACCAATGTGTCGAACGGATGAAGTATGGAAAGATGAAGTTTTTCAAGACGGATGCTGTCCCTTGAAAAGCAGCCGTTTTTGGTTGCTGTTACATAAAGAGTTCTGTCCGTTTGAGTGAGTGCCATGGTGGTTGTACAATTTGTACAACTTAATGCCGGATCGGGATCCCACTGAATTTGTCCGTCACTGGTTGCCATCAGGTTTACCGGAACGTCGGGACAAAAAGGCATGACCTGTGATGATACAATCAGTGAAGGTCCGGAAAATTTTTCCCAGTTTCCGCACCGGTTGAAGGCACAGGTGTATTTTCCTCCACAACGGGGAATGGTAATGATCCGATCAAATACTCCTCCGCTTCCTACTGCACAGCTTTCGTTGAGACAACAATCACCGGCATTGCCTTCCGAAATATCACCGTTGTCGTTCGACCATTTATTGTCCCTCACAAACTGAAAACGAAAAGGTTGATCAGCGGCCGACTGAGGAAACAGGACCGTGACTTCATAGTAAATCCCGGTTGGGGTCATTTCACTTCCCAGGGCTGAAGGATCCCAGTCTGACTGGATTGTTGGTGAACCCATGGTGGCAAATTCACCTGCCACATGCACACCACCTTCTCCGATTTCAAGAGAATCTGTCCTCACTGCAAAGGTGACTGCAATCTGGGAATAGAGAGGAAGGCCAGAAAAAAAACTGACGAATAGCAAAATCGGGAATACAATTTTCCACCGGTTCATGTCCCGAAAGTATTTCTAACCGGTGAATAATCCACTCATTCTTCCGGAAATAACGGAAGTGGAAAAATCTCTTGATAAGCGGTTTTCAGAAACTGTTTTTTCGATTACTTGCCATCCAGATTCAAACATGAAACATACACCACAACCGCAACGAATTCTATCCATAGATATCGGTGGATCAGGAATAAAGGCAAGTCTTCTTGATCCGGACGGCAATATCCTGGTCGATTACCGGAAGACCAACACACCAAATCCAGCCAATCCGGAACTGGTACTGGAGGCCATCAAAAATCTGGTTGCCGATTTTCCGGATTTTGATGCGATTTCTGCCGGATTTCCGGGATATGTCCGGGATGGAATTGTCCACACAGCACCCAATCTGGACAATGAAAGCTGGAAGTTGACCGATCTGGGTGAAGCTTTGAAAAAAGTACTGGGCAAACCCGCCAAAGTAGTGAATGACGCAGATTTGCAGGGAGTTGGTGTGGTGCAGGGAAAAGGATTGGAAATGATGATGACGTTGGGAACTGGTTTCGGAACCGCCATACTTCTGGATGGTATCCTTCTCCCCCACCTGGAATTATCGCATTTGCCTGTAACCAAAACCAAGGACTATGACCAGTACATAGGTGAACAGGCTTTACAGGAAATCGGCGAGAAAAAGTGGAACAAGCGAATGCTGAAAGTTCTTCATACGTTTAAAACAGTGATCAATTATGATGCTCTCTACATCAGTGGCGGAAATGCCAAACGCCTCACCATTCCTTTGGACGACAATGTCAAAATCGTGAGCAACCGTGAAGGCATCCGGGGTGGTGCCCGTCTCTGGAAACCGGCATAACCATTAATACATTTCCCAACAGAAGATAACAAAAAAGGCTCCCCGAAAAGAGAGCCTTTCTTTATTTGATGCATTCTGGATTATGCCAGAACTTCTTTGATTTTGTCTGCCGCTTCTTTAAGAAGAATGGCCGGGAATACTTTCAGTCCTGAGTCAGAAATGATCTGAGCACCCAGTTCAGCATTGGTTCCCTGAAGGCGAACGATGATCGGAATGTTGATCTGACCAATGTTCTTGTATGCTTCTACAACACCGCTGGCCACTCTGTCGCAACGAACAATTCCTCCGAAAACATTGATGAGGATTGCTTTCACATTTGGATCTTTCAGAATGATCCGGAATCCGGCTTCTACTGTTTTGGCATTTGCCCCACCTCCTACATCAAGGAAGTTGGCCGGCTCACCACCGGAAAGTTTGATCACATCCATGGTTGCCATTGCCAGACCAGCTCCGTTTACCATGCAACCCACGTTTCCGTCAAGTTTTACATAGTTGAGACCTGATTCTCCGGCTTCTACTTCCAATGGATCTTCTTCAGCCAGATCGCGAAGTTCGGCCAGAGCCGGGTGACGATACAGTGCGTTGTCGTCAAGATTCACCTTTCCATCCACAGCCAGGATTTTGTCATCCGAGGTTTTGAGGACAGGGTTGATTTCGAACATGGAACTGTCTGTATCCACATATGCTTTGTACAAAGCATCAAGAAATTTCACCATTTCCTTGAAGGCATTTCCTTCGAGACCCAATGCAAAGGCAATTTTACGAGCCTGGAATGGCTGGAAACCCACGGCAGGATCGATCCACTCTTTGAAGATTTTCTCCGGTGTTTCCTCTGCTACTTTTTCAATTTCCACACCACCTTCTGTACTGGCCATGATCACATTACGACCTGTACCACGATCCAGAAGAACGCCTACATAATATTCCTTGGTGGCACTTGGACCTGGATAGTACACATCCTGGGCAACCAATACCTTACGGACTTTCTTTCCTTCCGGACCGGTCTGGTGCGTAACCAGTTGCATACCGATGATTTTGGATGCCAGTTCACTGGCTTCTGCCGGCGACTTGGCCAGTTTTACTCCACCTCCTTTGCCACGGCCACCTGCATGAATCTGTGCTTTTACCACACACCAATCTGAATTGTATTCCCGCTTGAGCGATTTGGCAGCTGCTTCTGCTTCGTCAGCAGTATGCGCAAGGATGCCTTCCTGTATGCGAACTCCATATTTCTTAAGGAGTTCTTTGGCCTGATATTCGTGGATATTCATCGAAGAGAATGAAGATTTTTTAGAAGCCCAAAATTAGCCGCTCTCACCGGCTTTCCAAACCCGTTTTGATGGAATATTGGTTTGCTGTTGAAAAAAGGAAATTCGGTTAACTTTGTCAGAATCTATGGTTCTTCTGAAACACCGGTTTTTCATCCTTTGCATCTGCCTGTTGATTCTGGCCGGTATGACCAGTTGTTTCAATGAACGCAGTCCGAAAAAACCGGAGGACAACACCGACTGGCTTACACCCACAGAGCCTTCCATACTGATCGAGAATCTGCAGAAAGCCATATCTACGCTCAACCTCAACAATTACAGACGATGCATTGCCTCTGAGAATTTCCAGTTTAAAGCAGACCCGACACTGACTGCAAATAATCTGGGGCTGTTCAATGCCTGGACATGGGATAACGAGACACAGTATTTCAACAATCTTACGCAGGCATCCAAACCCATCAATGTCAATAATTCTCTCCAACTGATCAATACCCGGATTATCAACATCAGTTCGGATTCGCTGGAGCTGACTGCCGATTACAATTTATCGATATACCATCAGGATACATCCTTTCAATCGGTTACGTTTGCAGGTCTCCTCAGCTTCCAGATGAAACGGAACCGCCAGAACGAATGGCAGATCGCTGGCTGGCAGGATAACAAAACTAAATCAACACCATGCTGGACAGAACTCCGACAGCACTTTTTCGCACCCTGATAGTTTCAACATTGGTGGCTGCAGGGTTGGTTGGTTGCAATCCGTTTGCCCCTAAGCTGGAAGACATTGTGGTGGACCGCAACCAGGTTTTGGGGAACAGGAATTCAGTGGCAGGCTTTTTCGATTGGTTCCGTTCTTCCTACGAACTGAGGGATACACTGTTGTACGGGCAGATGCTGGCCCGGGATTTTCAGTTCAGTTATCTTGACTTCACCAACAACAACACTGTTTACTGGGACCGAGACATTGACATGCGGACGACCTACAATTTATTCAGGGCTGCCAAGTCGACTTCAGTTCAGTGGCAGCATTATGTTTATGCCGACACGCTGAACAGTGATACTTCGGCCAGTGTGGAACGTTATTTCAATGTGACGGTAGTTCTGGACGATCAGAGTATTTTCCGAAGTACGGGAAGTGCACGCATTGTACTTCGCCGGAAATCAAAGTTCGATTTCTGGCAGATCGTAACCTGGTTTGATAAATCTGATTTCTAAGCCAGCGGATCTTCCGAACCAATTTGCGGTGCGGAATTGTTGCCGGAATTCTTTTTCTTACCTGTAATCCATTTCCACAAAGCACTGGCACCCGCTACAAGCCCGACAATAATCAGTTTGGAAAATTTGAGAAGGAAAATCCCGATCTTAGCCAGCAAGCCTGTCTTCATCAAAATTCCTCCTGCAATCAAGCCTGCAATTCCATAAGATGCTTTTTTATCGACACCTTCTTTGTAATCGGCATATGCGTTGCCTTCCGTAAAATCGACAGCTGTAAGGATTCCGTCCAGTTCCTGTTTGATTTCAGGGAGGTCTTCCGGACTTCCAATGGCATTCACAACCAGTACACCAGCCTTGCCCAGAACACGGATGTTGTAGTTCAGGGTTTCTGTGCTGTCGGTTCCGAAACGAAGACGTTTGGCCCAATGCAGCTTCTTATTTTTAGCATCGTAAAACGGGGTGGATGCCCAACCCAGCAAAGAAATTGTTTGGTAACCGGCTTCTTTTCTGGCCTCATTACCATCTTCGGCTTCTTCCTGCATTTGCTCGAGAAGATCCTCGTAATCAATATCTGCGGCATCTTCATCGTCTACATGGCCTTCGTCGCTGTATGAAATTTCAATGGCCCAGGTGGCAGGAAAGGTATCATTGGCGTAGTCAGGAAACAGCATTCCCATGGTTGGGGAAGGCGGGTTTTGCCAAAGAGTTTCCAGCACATAATGACTTTGTTTTGGATCAAGGTATTTGAACCCTTTTGGAATCCGGATCTGAGCCAAACCACTACCCAACCGGGCGGTCCCTTCATTCTGAAACTGGAGAACCTGGTATGCTGTATTGGCAGTAGTGGAATCCTGTGCCTGAACAGGAAATGAAAGGAAGAGAAGGCAAAAAGCCAGAACAATACATTGTGATTTCATAGGTTACACTTTTTTGCAACAATACGATGAAATTTAAATCAAGCCAAACTGAAAATTGAACACTGGATAACGCTGTATCAGCTAGTTTTGGAAAGTGTTTACAAACGAATTGCCACAAAAAGGGGCTGTCCAAAAAGTGCAATATTTTTACCGCTGAACCTGTCCCGATTTTATATCGGGAGATCATGAGATAATACAAGGAGGGCCGCAGCACTTGTCCCGGTTTTACATCGGGAGGACTGAAAATCAATGTATTTCTCTGCGAATCTCTGCGCCAAATCTCTTTTAGCTCCCGATGCAACATCGGGACAGGTCCTGCGATTTCTGTCTTTTGGGACAGCCCCGATACTATTCGTAGTCGCTGGAAAGCTTAAACCGGGCCACCCGTTTCTGTTCGGCATCGGCTACAAACAACATGCGGTTAAAGTATGCCAGAGCAGCTGGTCTCCCAAACTGGGTTGGGCCGGTACCACGTCCGCCAAAACCAACTTTAATGAGTTTCCGGTTGGTGTACTGAGGAGGTGGTGTGGTGCCTTCATAGCCGTTTTCCTGGAAAACGTGAACGCTGTCAGTAGCCTCATCAATAAGGAAAAGATATTTCTGACTGGTTCCGCCGTACAAAACGGCATTGGGTTCTTTGAAACGAAAAGTCTGATACAAATACCCGGAAGCATCCGTAGCTGAGGGTAGAGCAAGTGGTTTAAAACTGGTCGTTGGATTGCCTTCTGCATCTACAGTTATTTGCATAAACCGGGTTGAAATGGCCAGGCCACTTGTCCGGGACGTGTAAATAAAATCTTTCCGGGTCTCCATCCTTGCCCGTTGTGGTGGCTGAACCAATGTTGTAATACCCAACGGTTCGATGGAACCACTTTCTGAAAAACCACCGACAAAGACATCTTTGTTGTTGAACGACAGAATGCTGTTCTTTCGTGTAATGTATTGCGTATTCGTTTCCTGCGGGCCGGATGAGGTTACATAGTAGGAGTTGTCATCAAGAAAGCCGATGGCATTGAGTTTGGTTTTTTCAATGGCCACTTTGTCGGTTAGCTTGTTGGCTTCATTGATGCAATATGGGTAAACCAGCTTCTTTTTAACTTCAGCGAGGTTCAGATTGAGAAGGGTTGTGTTGCCACCGTCTGTAAATTCTTTCTGCGAGATTTTATAGATCGCCGGCAGGTTGTATGACAATCCGTTGATGATGGTATCAATGCGGGCCAATGCATAAAGGTCCAGACTTCGGTTCTGAATCACAAAATAAACATTGGGGAGTTCGAACCGACCCAATTGGCGACCGGCCGCATCATACGAATAAATGGCTTTTGCAGAATCCACTACATACAGTAGTTCATCATAGCCGCTGTAAAGGCTCACCGGTGTTAATCCTTCAGCAAAATAAGGAAGGACGGGAACGAATTCCACACTCTTGAGGCTGTAATCCGGTTTTTCAATGTAGTCGCCTACTTTGTTTTTTTCACCAAAGAAGGAACAGGAAACCAGGCTGGCCAGAAGAAGAATGGCGAATGCTTTTTTCATCATGTTACTGTCCTACTTTATGAAAACCTATTGATAAACCAATGGAATGAATAACTCCCAGATAGCGATTCGGAAGAACTGCGTACTCCACACTTAATGGGAATGCACCGACTCGGGTTCTTACCCCCAAACCAGCTGAAATGTTTTCTCCCTGTACATTTAATCGATACCCAACCCGAACAAACAGCAGGGAATCATAGCCATACTGAACACCCAAACGGATGTTTTCGGAATTGTCATTGGGGTGATTCAACTGGGCGGATGTCAGAATCTGGTGAACACCTTGTTGAAAAGGAACCATGGAAACACCCATGGAAAATAAGGTTGGGGCTCCATAGCTTTCAGTCGTTACTCCGCCTGTACGATTGTACATCACCGCCAGGTCAGAGCCTGATAAAGTTGAATTTCCGCCAAAATGCTGAAGTGCCACAGCAAACGAAAGGTCTTTCCAGTCAGTGTGGTAAAGGAACCCAAGATCCACCGTAACAGCATTGGCTGAATACTGAGACAGTTGTTCCCGGATAAAATTGGCATTGACACCAAAGCTGAACATTTTGGAAAGGGCTTTCGAATACCCAAAACCAAACTTCATGGCATCGGAGGTATAGACAGATCCATCGCCCAGGGGTTGAAATTCGGTCCGTCTTTTCTGCGCTCCACTGGAAAGGTAATTCATGGAGAACATCAGGGCTGTCTTATTTGGGGTTGTGTAAACACCGGATAAATACGACTGGAACAAACCTGCCGGCATCACCCGGCTGGAGAAGGCCAGGACCGGATGCTCCATATTGGAGGCAGCTGCGGGATTTACCGTCATCGAATAGGGCTCCCCGTTCAAAGCCACACTTGCACCTCCCATCGCAATGGATTTCGGCGACAGATCATTTTTCAGAAATGGCATGGCGGAAATTCCGGCTCTTTGCCCACCCAGATTGGGGAGTACCTGAGCCTGAATCGTAAACGTTGCCAGCGATAAAATTCCGGCAATGATCAGTATCTGATATTTCATTGGCTTCATCATCATCCGTTTAAAAATTGAAACCAATACCATAAATAATTTGCGTTGGCTGGAGATATCGGGCCGGATTCGATGGCGGCAGTCCCGAAGTATTTGGATCCACATAATTCGGATCCCGTTGTTCAAATGGCAAGGCATCTCCTTCACGGTATGCAGTACCTGTGACCGGATTCACAATCTGTGCATTCTTGTTGTTGAAAATATTCTTGATTTCAATTGAGAACGACACTTTTGCTTTTTTAGCAATCACAAAATCACGGCTGATGCTGATGTCTGACCAGAACCAGGATGATCCGATTTTGGAATACTGCGAATTCGGGATCAACTCATAAATGGTTCGTCCCAGATCATTTTTACCAGCGGCTCTGTAAGGAGTGTATCTCAGACCTGATTTCCAGGTAGTAAAAAAGAAGAAACGGAATCCTTTCAACGGAATGTTGAAAATCCGCACGTTGGTATCCGGAGTGTAAATGATGGAACCTTTCAGATCCCAGGGACGATCCCAGGCAAGATATTGTTCTTTAGTGGTGTTTACCTGTCCGGTCTGGCGGATTTGAAGCAAGGATTCTTTGGCAGAGTTTGACTTACCAGTTGCTACCTGATACGAACCATTGAAGGTTGTCCTGATTTGCTTGGACAGACGGTAATTCAAACCGAGCTCCACACCACGGACACGGGCATAGTCCTGATTGATGCTGATGACCCGATCCACATATTCCTGACCCAAACGTGGATCAATAATTTCAGCGGTCCGGTTCACAATAAAATCAAACTGATCTTTGTAAAAAGCAGTAAAGGTGGCTGAGAAATCTTTGGTGATCTGAGACTTAACCCCTAATTCATAGGAAACAGCGACTTCCGGATTCAGATTGGGATTGCCTGCATTGGCACCTGCAACCCGGTTCTGATAATTGGTATCCAACCCGGCGTACATAAAACGCGGATGTGGCAGACGGAGCGAATGACCGTAATTAAAGTACAGAACATTGTTTTCTGTAACAGGAAACGATACCCTCAGTTTTGGAAGCAGTCTGGCTTTCCAGCGTAGGCCGAGAA
>ERZ795056.7689-NODE-7689-length-10274-cov-8.376260_pt1 | contig 10274 bp, 11 predicted proteins | sample MGYA00375140_ERZ795056 | MGnify/ENA primary metagenome ERZ795056 (study PRJEB30185, sample SAMN05720227) | activated sludge metagenome | isolation source: Anaerobic digester | place: USA | collected 2015-03-09 ...
CTAAAGCGAAGCCGGAGCCGCTCCCCTTCCTCCCAGCGGGGGAAGGGGTTGGGGGTTGGGGGCTTGTTTCTTCAGGTTAAACCGGATAGAATACTGCCTGTCGGTGCCAATCCTCCTCAGGTTGTAGGTAAAGTATTCGCCTTCTATCACCTCAATCCACCAAACATTGCTAACCGCGGCAGGCAGCAGGTTAACGGTAACTTGATCAGCCGGAAAGTATTGGGTGGTTTTGCTCCCGGTGTTGGTAGCCATACCGCCGTATTGGGTTACGCGGTCCTCGCTGCCATCCTCGTGGCGGTGGTCGTGCTTTAGTTGAATCAGGCTATCGTGCAGGGTAAGCACCCAGGTACGCGAATAATTTTCCCCTACATGAAAAGGGATTCGGATGCGGCCCGGTTCGCAACTACGCACGTGCATCACCAGTTTTTTACCGGCGAAAGTGGTGTCGTTGGCCGGGGCGGTTATTACTTCGCCTTCAAAGGATTGCCCGCAATACGAGGAAAGAATTTGCCAGAATTGGAGGCTTGGGGTGGTAGGCGATTGTGCGTTTATACAACAAAGGCTTGATAAGGTAAGCAGGCAGAGGAGGATTGATTTAATCATATGGTTATGGTGTTTGGTTGGGGACGGAAATCAGGAAAGTTAGTGAATTTTCTATCTCACAGCATCGCCCCGACGATAGGAGTGGTCCCGGTTTCTTAGCCGGGATGCCTCCTTCGTCGGCATGACGACTACTTATTTAGCGTGACGACCACTAATTCACTTAAAGAAAATATCCCACGCAAACCTCAAAATAGTCCCTGCCACCACCACCAGAAAAAATATCCGGATAAACTTATTGCCCTTTGCCAGCGCAAGGTGCGTGCCGGCATAACCGCCTGCCATATTAAAAGCCGCCATGGGTATGGCCAATTGAAACAGGATATGCCCCGCATAGCTGAAGTAAAGGATGCTTGCAAAGTTTGTGGCAAGGTTCACCACTTTGGCATGCGCGCTTGCGTGCATAAAGTCGTAGCCAATGATGGTGATGAAAACTAGCACCAGGAAACTGCCGGTGCCGGGGCCAATAAACCCATCGTAAAAGCCAATCAGCAGCCCGGCAATAATGCCTTTCCAGAGTGCTGCGGCGTAGGGCAGGGCATCATGCTGATGACCAAGATCCTTTTTGGCATAGGTAAAAATGGCGACGATAATTAATACTACAAGCAGGATGGGCTTCAATACTTTATTGTCAATAATGGAAACCATGTACGAGCCAAACATGGCCGAGCAAAAGGCGGCGAGCGCAATCCAGCCTACGAGTTTCCACTGGATGTCAATTTTTTTCTGAAACTGCCAGGCCGAAACAGCCGTGCCGCAAAACGACGGAATTTTAACCGTGCCCAAAATGGAAGCTACCGGCAGGTTGGGGAAGGTTACGAGCAGCACAGGCGTTTGCACAAGCCCGCCGCCGCCAACTACTGCATCAATAAAACCTGCTGCAAAAGCTGCTGTACAGGCAATGGCTAATTCAACCCACGTCATGGGCCGCGAAGGTAATGGTTACCCGTTCCGGGAAAAATTCGAATTTGGAAGGATGCTTACAGGCTGCCGCTGTGGGTGGCGCTGTCCTTTAAAAGTGAAGAGGCCGACAGGTAATCTTCCTGCGGCGCGTAAATAAACAGGCAACTACCGCCTTTTATCAGGTCAATAATCTTTTTATGCTCCTGCTGCGATACGGCGGGGCAACCCCAGCTGCGGCCAAGCCTGCCTGTGCTTTTTACCACCTGTTCGCTTACATAAGGCGCGCCATGCATTACAATGGCACGGCTTTCGGCTTTGTCGTTAAAGCCGCGTTCGAGTCCTTTTAACCGCAGGCTATACCCATTGCCGCCATTGTAAGTGCTGCCCGTAACATAAAATCCGAGGCTGCTTTGGTGGGTCGCATCGATGTTGGAAAAGCGGGTAGCCATATTTTCGCCCGAATTGCGCCCGTGTGCCACAAGGGTGTAATACACTACTTTTTGATTGGCCATATCAATAATAAACAACCGCTTTTCGGAAGATGGCTTGCTGAAATCAACAATGGTGAGCAGTTGTCGGGTAAGTTTTTGGGCGGCAGACAGTTTGTTGTAACCATTTACGGCCAGCCGGTAGAGTGCAGCGCTTAATTGCGGGTGGGGAGAAGGCAGGTCAACTTTAACAGAACCCGCCGCTTTCAGTGAATCACTAACGGATGAAGCAACCTGTTTGTTATCGATATTTTTACCGGGAAAATTTGAAAATGCTAATGACCCAATGATGAAAAGCGTTGTTAAGCCGCAAACTGCAAGCATTTCCGTGATTTTCCGCATATTTCTATCTGATTTTATTAAATGGTAAACGCGAAACTACACCCGATGTTGTTAAGGACTTTTTAAGTATGGAAGGTGTTAACAGGTTTTAACTTCCATCTTTAACAGATTGCCTGAATATGCCGGAAGCATGAAAATTTTCAAAAACCTTCTTTTACAAGGAAATTTTAGGGATTTGGAAACGACCGCAGTTCTGGAATTCGATTAACTTTTTTTGCCTCATATTTGCTTTATTAAACAGATTTTTATGAGCAAGCACGCCTACATATTCCCCGGACAGGGCGCACAGTTTTCCGGTATGGGAAAAAGCCATTACGAAAACAGCGAAAAAGCCAGACAGTTGTTTGAATCAGCCAACGAACAGCTTGGTTTCCGTATTTCGGACATTATGTTTAGCGGTACCGATGAAGAACTGAGGCAAACCAAGGTTACGCAGCCGGCTATTTTTTTGCATTCGGTGATTGCCTACCAAATGCTCGATACCCCGGTGCCCGATATGGTGGCCGGTCATTCACTCGGCGAATTTTCGGCGCTTGTTGCCAATGGAGTGCTTGATTTTGCAGATGCCCTCAAACTCGTAAGCATTCGTGCCAATGCCATGCAAAAAGCCTGCGAAGCGCAGCCGAGCACTATGGCTGCTGTTTTAGGTCTTGATGACGATAAAGTGGCCGCAATTTGTGCCGAAGTGGCCGCCGAAACCGGCGAAGTGGTGGTGCCGGCCAATTATAACTGCCCCGGCCAATTGGTAATAAGCGGCAGTGTACCCGGAGTTACCGTTGCCTGCGAGCGCCTGAAAGCCTCGGGTGCCAAACGTGCCCTGATGCTTCCCGTAGGCGGTGCCTTCCACAGCCCGCTGATGGCGCCTGCCCGCGAAGAATTAAAGGCCGCCATCGAAGCTACCCATTTTTATTTCCCTTCCTGCCCGGTTTACCAGAATGTGGTGGCTGCAGCAGTTACCGAACCTGCCGAAATCCGTCAAAACCTGATTGATCAGCTTACCGGCGCTGTGCGTTGGACGCAAAGTGTACAGGCCATGGTAGCCGATGGCGCTACTCATTTTACCGAAGTAGGACCTGGCAAGGTATTACAAGGGTTGGTGGGGAAGATATTTAAGGAAGCGGTGGCGGAAAGCGTGGCCTGACGAAAGGGGACGAATACTAGAATAATAGAATACTAGAATAATAGAATACTAGAATAATAGAATAATAGAATAATTGAGTATTTGAATGATGTGGAATTAATGGCTACGATCCAATTATGAATTACCTTTAAGAAAAAGTAAAAGTGCTATGGGATTAGTGTATGCAGATATTACCCTTGTGAATGGTGAAGACCTTATTCTTGCTAAAAGGCATTTTATTGGTGAAGAAGAGATTAAGGAAATGACGGTGCGTATGCTGGCTGACTCTGGTTCTTACATGATGGCGATCAATGAAACTATCCAGGAGCAATTGGGGCTTACAGTGATTGAGAAACGGAAGGCTCAATTGGCTGATGGCAGCGTGAACGAGTATGATGTAGTGGGGCCTATTGAGGTGAAATTTAAGAATCGTCGTTGTTCAGTTGATGCCATGGTATTGCATGGTGATAATGAACCTTTACTTGGCGCTATTCCTAAGGAAGATATGGACATCCTCATCCATCCTCAGCGTCAGGAGTTGATTGTAAATGCGGAGCATCCTTATTTTGTGCAATTGAAAATGAAGTAACCCAAAACCACATTTTTCCCAATTGCCTTGGGCATTTCAATTGAAAATTGCCCATCCATTATTCCTAATTCCCTTCGATAAGGTGTCGGCAGGGGTTAGGCAGGCTCATACAGGCGATTCAGCTAATCAGATCAGGGCGGCGCTAAAATCATAAATCAAAAATCATAAATCATAAATCAATAATCCCCTACAGCACCGGCTCCTCATAATCATCCAGCTCCATACTGCTCTCCGGCAAATGCGCGTAATCGCCGTGGAAACTGTATTTGCCGAAGATGAAGAAACCCGCGCAGATTGGGATGAACACCATCAGGATGATGACCCACTGCAGCGCAACGTTTGATTTGGCTGCACCACTTGCTGCGCCAATTTTTTCCCATGCCTGCCAGGCCATAAAAACAATCAGCAGCGGCGCCATTGCCATCCAGAGGAGACCGAGGTATTTTTTTATTTGATTCATTTTTTTTATTTTTTGTTTGATGTTTCGGGTTTGAAGTTTGAGGTTGGGTCCGGATGGAACTTCAAACCTCAAACTTCAAACCCGCCACCTTAATCATTTACATCCTCATCTATCTTATTGCTCAGGTAAACCGAGCCGATAATAAAGCACACTGCCGCCACACCAATGGGGTAATAAAGCCCCGCAAGCGGGTTGCCATTTGGGTGTTCGGCGCTCTTGGTAAATTCTACAATCAACGTAGCTAAAAACGGTACAAGCCCGCCAAAAATGCCATTGCCAATATGGTAAGGCAGGCTCATGGAAGTATAACGGATCTTGGTGGGGAACAGTTCTACCAGGAATGCCGCAATAGGCCCGTACACCATGGTTACAAACAGTATCTGCAGGAATACAAAAAAGATGATTTTCCAGTAAATAGCCTTGCCCATAACTTTTTCAACGTTGCTCCCGGGACTGTCGCTGATGGAATTCAATTCCAGTTTGGTAACCCCTACACCCAATTTTTCCTTTGGCTTTGCATGCATGGCCACGGTCTTCTCTTCGCCCGAAACAGGATGTTTATAGAATATCAGGGGTAAGCCCGGTGTAAACGTTCCTGCAATTTTCAGCGTATCCGTTTTGGTGTATTTAAAAATGGAGCCATCCGTATAGGTAGTATCATGGATGGTTTTTACCAAAATGCGTTCGGGGTGTTTTGCATCGTAAAAAGCTTCCGAAGCACCTACCTTGATTCCACTTTTATCAATCATCGATATTCTTTCTGAGGGATTGGTCCATTCCAGGAAGGTCTTGTAAATGGGTATATAAGCAATTATACCACCCAGCATCCCGAGCAGCATGATCCATTTCCGCCCGATCTTATCGCTCAGTCCGCCAAACACCACGAAAAAGGGTGTGGCAAAAAGAATGGCAATGATCATAATGTTGCGCGACTGCAGGAAGTCGATCTTGCAAACGGTTTCCAGGAAGTTTTGCGCGTAAAACTGCCCGGTGTACCAGATAACGCCCTGACCCATTACCGCGCCAAAAAGCGCAAGCAACACCATTTTAAAATTAGCCTTATGGCCGAAACTTTCCCTGAGCGGGTTAGTGGAAGTTTTGCCTTCTTTTTTCAGTTTGGAAAAAACCGGCGATTCGCTCATTTTCATCCTGATGAAAATGGAAACGATGACCAGTAACAGCGAAATCCAGAACGGGTAACGCCATCCGCCCCATTCGCTGCTGAAGGTTTCTACGCCTTGTGCGTTACGGATAAGGATGATAACGCCGAGTGCAAGGAAAAGTCCGAGGGTAGCGGTTGTCTGAATCCAGCTTGTGTAAAACCCCCGCCTTCCTTTTGGCGCGTGTTCGGCCACATAGGTAGCAGCGCCGCCGTATTCGCCCCCAAGCGCAAGGCCCTGCACAAGGCGAAGCACCAATACGAGAATTGGTGCTGCCCAGCCAATGGTAGCATAGCCCGGTACCAGCCCGATCAAAAAGGTGGAACCGCCCATCAGCACAAGGGTAAGCAGGAAAGTGTATTTGCGGCCAATCAGGTCGCCAAGACGGCCAAATACGAGCGCCCCGAAAGGCCTCACCAGAAAGCCGGCGGCAAAAATGGCCAGGGTGCTCAGCAGGGCCGAGGTACCCGAGCCTTCCGGGAAAAACTGTACCGATATAATGGTGGCGAGCATACCGAAAATATAGAAGTCGTACCATTCAATCAGCGTACCTACACTCGATGCGCCAATAATAAAGCCAATCTTCTGTGGGGTTTCCCCTGTTTCGGCAGGCAATAAATCATCAATCTGCGCTTCACTTCCGTTCATTTTTGATGGTTCCATCCGTCTCAATTAAATTTGGGGGGTGAAAATAGTTAAACAAAAAAATATTCACGATTTAATTGCCCTGACTACTTTAGCAGCCTGAAAGATTTTGAATTTTTCCTAAAAATGTTTGCAATATGTCTGTTCCTTATCAAATAAGATCGCTCGACCAGTACAATATGGCCTATTCCTACAGCCTGACGCATCCCGAAGAATTTTGGGCCGGCGTGGCTGAGCATTTTGTTTGGCGCAAAAAATGGGATAAGGTGCTCGACTGGAACTTTACCGACCCCACCATAAAGTGGTTTGAAGGCGGTAAACTGAATATTACCGAAAACTGCCTCGACCGTCATATTGCGCAAAGCGGCGACAAGCCTGCCATCATTTGGGAGCCCAACGACCCCGAAGATTCGCACCGCATTCTTACCTATAAGGAATTGCTGAATAAAGTAATGCAGTTTGCCAATGTACTTAAAAACAACGGGGTAAAAAAGGGAGACCGTATCTGCATTTACATGGGCATGATACCTGAACTCGCTATTGCTGTGCTTGCCTGCGCCCGGATAGGTGCGGTTCACTCGGTTATTTTCGGCGGGTTCAGCGCGCAAAGCATTGCCGACCGAATTCAGGATGCCGAAGCAAGTGTGGTAATTACCTGCGACGGCGCATACCGTGGAAATAAAACCATTCCACTGAAGGCTGTGATTGACGATGCCATGATGGGATGCCCCACTATCCGCAAAATCATTGTATGTACGCATACCCGCACCCCGGTGAGCATGATAAAAGGCCGCGATGTATGGTGGGAAGATGAGATCAAAAAGGTGGAAACACAGGGTAATCCCTTTGTAGAACCTGAAGAAATGGATGCGGAGGACCTGCTGTTTATTCTTTACACAAGCGGAAGTACCGGCAAACCCAAGGGCGTGGTGCATACCTGCGCAGGTTATATGATCTGGGCCAACTACACTTTCCTCAATGTGTTTCAGTACAAGCGGGGGCAAATTCATTTTTGCACGGCCGATATTGGCTGGATTACCGGTCATACCTATATATTATACGGTCCGTTAAGCGCCGGCGGCACTTCGCTGATGTTTGAAGGTATACCCACATGGCCCGATGCAGGGCGGTTCTGGGATATTGTTCAAAAATTTGGCGTGGAAATACTCTATACCGCGCCAACCGCCATAAGAAGCCTCATGGGTTTTGGCGAAGGCCCGCTTCATGGCAAAAAACTGGATTCGCTGAAAGTATTGGGCACTGTGGGCGAACCCATTAACCTGGAAGCCTGGAACTGGTACAATGAAAATATAGGTAAGGGTAAATGTCCCATAGTAGATACCTGGTGGCAAACCGAAACCGGCGCTACACTTATCAGCAACCTCGCCGGCGTTACCCCTGCCAAACCAACTTACGCTACCAAACCCCTGCCAGGGGTTCAGCCAATCCTTGTAGACGAAAAAGGTGCGGTAATTGAAGGGAACGGGGTAAGTGGTAACCTTTGTATCAAATTTCCCTGGCCGGGCATGCTGCGCACCACTTATGGTGATCATGAACGTTGCCGGCAAACCTATTTCAGCACCTACCCTGGTTTGTACTTTACCGGCGATGGTTGCCTGCGTGATGAAGACGGCGATTACCGCATTACCGGCCGTGTGGATGATGTGCTGAACGTTAGCGGTCACCGCATTGGTACCGCCGAAGTGGAAAATGCCATCAATATGCACAGCGGCGTGGTGGAAAGCGCAGTGGTGGGTTATCCGCACGATATAAAGGGTCAGGGAATTTACGCCTTTGTAATTTTTAATGGTTTCCATGAAGATGAAAACCTAACCAGGCAGGACGTGTTGCAAACCGTTACCCGTATTATTGGCGCCATTGCTAAGCCCGATAAAATTCAGTTTGTAACCGGGTTGCCCAAAACACGCAGCGGTAAAATTATGCGTCGGATTCTCCGCAAGATTGCCGAAGGCGAAACGGCTAACCTTGGTGATACCACTACATTGCTCGATCCGGGAATTGTGGAGGAAATCATAGAAGGAAAACTTTAAAAAATATTCTTCAGAAAAATTGCCTATCTTTCGCAGGAAGGTTGTGAATTAATCTGTATAATTCTGCGTTAGCCCCTCAATTACTATTGCTGACCACTATTTGGATAAATACGCGTTTTTCCAAATAAAGGTCAGCATGTCCTTATTTCCGCCCGTAACCTAAAATAACTATTCAAAGTATCAGGTATTATTAAAAAAAATGAAATGAAAATTTATATAAAAAATATGGCTTGCCAAAGCTGTAAAGTTGTTGTGAAAGAAGCGCTCGAAGAATTGGGTATTGAAGCAAAAAAAATTGATCTGGGTGAAATTGATACAAAGGAAGATTTATCAGATGATGAAAAGCTGAAACTGAGTACAAAAATCAGGAAGGCAGGCCTGGAATTACTGGAAAGCAGGAAAGGAGTTATTATTGAAAAAATAAGGAAGGTAATGGTGGAATATGTATATCATTCCGATGAAAAACCAGATTTCAACTTTTCAGGATTGCTCAGTAAAAAATTACACCTGAGCTATGGCTATCTAGCCAACCTTTTTTCTGAGGTAGAGTCCAATACCATTGAACGATATGTGATTGCATTAAAAATTGAGCGGATAAAAGAAATGATTATCCTGGAAGAATTTACCCTTACTGAAATCGCCTATAAATTACACTACAGCAGTGTTGCCCATTTATCAAACCAGTTTAAAAGAGAAACCGGTTTAACCCCTTCGCATTTTAAAAAGCTTAAGGAAAAAAGAAGGATAATCATACAGGATATTTAATTCGTTTTTACTACGGGTAAAAACCGGTTAATGGCATTCGGTTTGGCGGTTTTTTTGGTGTTCTGAACCAAAAGCGCATACTGTGCAAAGCGGTTATTTCATCAATGCGTGAATTATATAAGCTAAAATGTGAAAGGTGTAAAATTGTTGGCCAGGGGTAAGCATACCTTTGATTTATCAATATTTAATCATTTAAAAAAAATTATTACCATGAATAATATCTTATATATCGTAGCCGTAATACTGGTTATAATATGGGCCTTTGGCTATTTCGGTATGCACGCAGGTGGCATCATACATATACTTCTTGTGATTGCAGTAATTGCAATTTTATTCCGCATTATCAGGGGTGGTCGTGTAATGTAAATGGTTATGCATTCAGTAATGTATTGATTTTGTATACAGTAATGTAATGGTTGTGCATACAGTAATGTAAGGTTTGCCTGCAATTTGATCAGCATTAACATGGCTATATCCAACTGGTAGTTTTATTTTATTCTCATTACAAAGTGAGGTTCGGAGGGTATATATCTTGGGTAGCCAATGTGTACCTGAAAAATTGGAAATTTTCATAAAAATTTTAAGGAGCAAAATGAGATACTTCAGATTAATGATTGCCGGGGTAATTATGGCAGGTTCAACCTTTTTATCAGGGTGCAATGAATCCCCGGAAAGAAAGGCTGAAAATGTTGAGCAGGCAGAAAGTAAACTTGTAAAAGCTGAAGATGAATTGGAAAAATCGCAATCCGATTCAGCTATGGCATATACAACCTTCAAATCAGAAACCGACAGGATTCTGGCTGCGAATGAAATTAAAATGCTGGAGTTGAAAGCCAGCATGCTTGCAAGCCGATCTGAAATCAGCACACAATATGAAAAGGATCTGGAGGCATTGAGGATTGAGAATGAAAAACTGAAAAGCAACCTGGAAACATTTACTTACGGAACCAATGAAAACTGGGAAAATTTTAAAACAAACGTAAACAGGGATATTGACAGGTTGGGGAAATCCATTTCGGCAATGGCTGAAAAGGCGGAAAAGAAAAAGAATTAAAAACAGAAACAATATAAAAGAACCGAAGTCAATTTTAAATTAGAATTATGAAAACGATTAAACGAAGTTTTAAAACAGGGTCTTTCTTACTTTTTGG
>ERZ795056.7702-NODE-7702-length-10262-cov-7.315862_pt1 | contig 10262 bp, 7 predicted proteins | sample MGYA00375140_ERZ795056 | MGnify/ENA primary metagenome ERZ795056 (study PRJEB30185, sample SAMN05720227) | activated sludge metagenome | isolation source: Anaerobic digester | place: USA | collected 2015-03-09 ...
GTATAGATATCCCTGCTAAAATATGATTTGGTATCGGGGTTGCTGCTCATGTTGTTGTCCTTCATCATGTACACATCCGGACTAACTGTAAATGTTTCTGAAACAATTTTGCTAACGGGATCTTTTTTCTGAAACCTGAGCGCATAAAATTTACGGCCTTTCTCCAATCCCGATGAATCTCGCTGGTAGGTTACTTCATAGGATCCCATACGGGTAGGGAGGTCGCGAATGAGGGTGAGGTTCTCGCGTGGATCATCCATCTGCTTGGTCATCGGGTCTTTACTCGATGGCAGGTTAATCCCATTCACCAGGCTGCTGCTGATCACTTCTTTGTTGCTCGACGATATGAGCATCCCGATCAGCATCAATGCAAATCCTGCGTGGGCAATGGAAGAGCCGGCGTGTTTCATCCTGCCTTTCAACCCGCTCCAGATATACCAGGCATTGGCGATAAATGAATAGATCACTGCAAATAAGGCGATATAGATCGCACCCAAAAATCCTGCGCCATGTTTAAAAAAGGTCAATGGATATACCACGGCAATAAGTGCGGTGATCACAGCCGATAGAAGGGTAGGCAGGGCCAGTTTGCGCAAAAGGTCGCTAGTGGTTGTTTGTTTATATTTCAGGTATTGGGCTACGGCGGTGAACATGCCGATGAGGATGGCCACCAACACGGCAACTTTGTTATAAGAGAATTCAACATCTTCCGGCGCTGCGATCCTTGTACCAAATATTTTATTGTAAACCGGTACCGATGTTTTGGCAATGATGAAAATAGCCGCCAGGAAAAATACCAGTGACCCGATGAACATCCAGAATTCCCTGGAGCTCGTTTGCTCTTCTTTATGGATAGCAGGTATTCTTTTATAATGTCTGAAGAAGAGAAACAGCATTGGTAACGTAAACGCACACACGAAACTGATGATCATAATATTGATCGCCTTACCTGCTTCTGTGAAGGAGTGAACCGATGTATCGCCGAGTATACCCGTACGCGTTAGGAATGTAGAATATAATACAAATCCGAATGTGAGGATCGAGAAAAGATAACTGGCCCTAAGTGAATGACCTGTTGCCTTGTAAATAACCATGGTGTGTAACCCGGCGATGAGGATCAGCCATGGAACAAGGGACGCATTCTCTACGGGATCCCATGCCCAGTAGCCACCGAAACTTAAAGATTCATAAGCCCATTTGCCACCCATCATGATGCCTACTCCAAGTGCACAGGCACTGAAGAGCGCCCACGGTAAAACTGGTTTAACCCAGTCGCCATAGCGTTTGGTTTGTATGCCTGCATACGCGTAAGCAAACGGAACTATAGTTGATGCAAAACCCAGGAACAATACCGGCGGATGGATCACCATCCAGTAATTGCGTAAAAGGATATTAAGACCCATACCATCTTTGATAAAATTCAGGTAATCGGGATTATTGAAAATAGGAGCTGCAATTTCATTGCGGGTAAGGGTAAACAGGCTGTTTCCGATGCGTACGTCAAAAACATAGATACCCAGGATCATCATGAACAGGAAAAACTGGGCCAGGCTAACAATGGTCATCACAGGTGCCTGCCATTCTTTTGAACGGAACATGAGTGCAATGCCAAGTACACTGTGCCAAATGGCCCATAACAGGAAGCTTCCTTCCTGGCCTTCCCAGATACATGCCAGCAGGTAACGGGGTTCGAGCTCTTTGGATGCATGCTTATAAGCATACATGTATTCGTAATAGTGATTGGAACAAATGAAGAAAACAATACTGAAGATGATGAACACGCCGGCTACATGTACAAAAAAGGCGCCACGGGCCAATTTGAGCCAATTGTTTTTTTGCAGAACATCAACCTGCCTCGATGCATTGAAAAAAGAGATCGTTGCAATTAGTGAAGCAATAAAGGAAAGGATTACAAAGAAATGACCGATTTGTCCGGGTAACAGGTGTTCGCCTTCAAATTTCATTATGTGGATTTAATAAATGCTGTATTAATTAGCAGAGGTTTGCTCTGTCATGCTTTTTTCAAGTTGTTTTTTGTCGTCTTTGTATTTACTAGGACATTTTAAAAGGATGTCACTGCATTCGAAATGATCCTGTTGCATCTTGCCTTTCATAACAATACGTTCACTTTTTTCGAGGTCGGTGGGTTTATTGTTCCGGTATACAACCTTGGTCTTGCCACCCAGGCTGTCAACAGCATAAAAAGAAAGATAATTCGGGTTGTTAATGGGGTCGTATTCAATGGCTTCTGTCTTATCCAGTTTGGCGATAAGGTGCACAAACTTGCCTTGTTTTTGTTTAGCAGAACTTACCGTATCGTAGGTAGAAAAATCAACAGAATAGATCAACAATCCACCGATCAGAACGGCGATCCCTATAAGAATGATAATATGTGTTTTTTTCATATGCTTAGATTTTGGCAAAGTTAACTCAAAACAAATTCAGAATAGACATATTGCCAGCTTTTTAATGATTCAAACCAATGCTTAGTTCTACTATATTTGCAGATATTTTTTAGAATATTATGGCTGATATTTCAAATTTCGATCCAAACTCGGTTGGTAATCCCAACAACAATATATTTGGCCTTCCTTTCGAGGAAGCTGATGCCAGGCTGGTGATACTCCCCATTCCATGGGAAGTGACCGTGAGCTACAATGCAGGCACCGCCCGGGCTCCAGACCATATTTTTACTGCTAGCCTGCAGGTAGACCTTTTTGATCCGGAAATTAAAGATGCCTGGAAAGAAGGATTTTACATGCGAAGCCCGGATAAAAAGATATTGATGAAAAGCGATTACCTGCGTAAAGAGGCAGAGTTGTACATCAATTATATTTCCCAGGGTGAGATCGTAGACCAGAATAAATTCATGTGTAAAACGCTCAAGGAAATTAACCAGGGTAGCCTGTTCCTGAACGATTGGGTGTTTCAGCAAACCAAGGAGTTGCTCGACCAGGGCAAGCTCGTAGGCTTGTTGGGTGGAGATCATAGTACGCCTTTTGGATTTTTCAAAGCTATAGCGGCGAAGTTTGGCGATTTTGGAATTTTACAGATCGATGCCCATTGCGATCTCCGGAATGCATATGAAGGATTTAATTATTCGCATGCATCGATCATGTATAATGCAATTGAACAAATTCCTGAATTGAAAAAACTCGTACAGGTTGGAATCCGTGATTATTGTGAAGAGGAACTCGATTATAAAAACAGCAAGGAAGACAGGATCGTAACCTATTTTGATAAGGACATCAAAGAGCGCCAGTTTGAAGGCGATACCTGGAAGCAGATTGTAGATGAGATCATTGATCACCTGCCGCCAAATGTTTTCATCAGTTTTGATATCGATGGGTTGGATCCTAAATTATGTCCGCATACGGGAACGCCGGTACAGGGCGGGTTCCAGACAGACCAGGTATTTTATCTCTTTAAAAAATTACACCAGAGTGGCCGTCGCATCCTGGGTTTCGATTTGAATGAAGTAGGCGTGAGCCACGATGAGTGGGATGAAAATGTGGGTGCGAGGGTATTGTACAAACTTTGCAACCTGTTAATCGCCAGTAACCCGGCTTCCTGATGAATGAATTTCAACTTGTATTGCCGAATGAAAAACTGAAGACATACCGTTATGTCACATTGTTTGTGATCATCATCAATGTACTGGTATCCGGATTTCTTTTCTATCATACAACGGTACCGCGTACCAGCACTTTGAGTTTACTCGCACTGGTGCTTGGCAGCTTTGCTTTACTCACCATGATCGTTCGTTTTTATAAGAATATTTTCAAAACATTTCGGGTAGAGATCCTTTTCATCATCCTGGCCCTGATCTGGGTAATCCTGGGTGAATACCTGCTTGGCGCATGCGTATTGCTGTTTGCCATCCTGGGATTCTATACCAATAAGAAATTCATTGTTGTTTTTTCTGAAGCGCATATTTCCTATCCTGCCTTCCCTCCAAAAATATATGCATGGAATGACGTAACACAGGTGATCTTAAAAGACCATGTGCTTACGATTGACCTTAAGAATAACAAACTGATACAGGTGGTGATAGCGCCCGAATCGGCGAGTACGGTGGATGAGGGGAAGTTTAATTTGTTTTGTCAAAAGCAGATGACCAAACTGTAATACAGGTTAGTTTATTTAAAATCGCAGGTTACTTGCCTAGACTTTTTAAAATTGGTCTACAAAAAGCCCCCTTACATTATAATTGTTATTTTTGCGGCCAGATGCAAACATTGATACAATCGCCATTCCTTTTGTATTCCGACGGCAACGGGAATATTTTTGAAGATACCAGCCTGTACACTACCGGCAGAAGTGGCTGGGATGCTTTGCCCATCCCGGTAGACGAGTGGATCGATTTACCCGAAGGTGGCCAATTATACGAATTGCCTGGCAGGAGAGGCATTGGCATTGATGTACAAACCGGCGACATGCGTTTGTGCGAAAAGGGCTGGGCCGTGGCAGCTTTTATACCACCTGCACATACCGGATTATACATGGCTGCTTATGAAACCCTGCCCGATGCACCCACCTTACCTTTATTTTGTTATACGGCCGCGGGCTGGCAGGATGGAAAGATCTATGTTCCGGCTGTGCGGATCGAAAAAGATATACGCCAGGAAGCTACCGGTTACGATGACCAGCAGATCGACAAAGGAACCAATCGACTCCTGGAAGCATACCCTCATAACCGTCTCGTAAAGCACCTCATGGAAAATTGCTGCATGACTTATACTTGTCCGGCCGCAAGGAACCTGGCCCTGGGAAGATGGGAATGCCCCATACCGGTATCGCCTGCCTGCAATGCCAACTGCATTGGTTGCATCAGCTTTCAACCGCTGGAAGAAGAAATTTTCAGTACGCAGGACAGGCTAACGTTTAAGCCTACCCCGGAAGAGATCGTGGAGTTTACGGTGCCTCACCTTGAATCGGCGCCTTTTCCCATTGTGAGTTACGGGCAGGGCTGTGAAGGTGAGCCATTGCTGATGTGGGAAACTATACGTGATTCCATCATTGAAATGCGCAAGCATACCACGAAGGGAAGCATCAATATCAATACCAACGGCAGCAAGCCCGACGCAGTGAAAGTATTGTGTGAAGCGGGTTTGAACAGCATGCGGGTGAGCCTAAACTCAGCCCGGGAAGATATTTATACGGCTTACTACAAGCCAAATAATTATGTGTTCAACGACCTCATTGAAAGTTTGAAAGTTGCCCGTAGCTACGGTGTGTGGACGAGCCTCAACTATTTCGTGTTTCCCGGTATGACCGACAGCATTGAAGAATATGAAGCCTTACGGAAACTCATACGCGAAACAGATTTATGTATGATCCAATGGCGCAATTTCAATATCGATCCTGATTGGTATCTCGAAAAGATCGACGTGGCTGAAACAGGCGAGTGCATGGGCGTGAAGCAATTGATGGAATTGATACGTGAAGAATTTCCTGATCTGAAGTTTGGATATTTCAATCCATCTATGGAAAGGATCAGGGGAGACTTTGAGGCGGATTATGCCCACTGAGAATGTAAAATGTAAAATATTGAATGTAGAATGTAAAAGGGAAAGGGCTGTATCGTAAAGACAGCCCTTTTGGTTAGAAATAAGAAAGTTAAATGTAGAATGTAAAATATTGAATGTAAAATGTAAAAAGGAAAAGGGCTGTATCGTTTAGACAGCCCTTTCACTATTTATTAAACCCTTCGCAATTATTAATTATTAATTTCTTAATTCTTAATTACTAAAGCGTTTCCTTCAGCCAACCATAAAACTGCCGTTGCCAAACCAAAGCATTTTGTGCACTGAGCACCCAATGGTTTTCATCGGGCAGGTAAACCAATTTACTCTTGATGCCTCTTAATTGAGCGGCCTGGAATGCCTGCAGGCCTTGTTCGATGGGTACACGGTAATCTTTGCCGCCCTGGTAAATAAGAATGGGCCTGTTCCATTTATCTACGAAATTGATGGGGTTAAATTTGGAAAGGGATTTTTGAACGGTAAGATTATTCTTTTGCCAATAGGCCCCACCGAAATCCCAGTTCACGAACCAGAGTTCTTCCGTGGTGCCATACATGCTCTTCAGGTCAAATACGCCATCGTGTGCTATGAATGTTTTAAAGCGGTTGTTATGGTTGCCGGCAAGGTAAAATGCTGAATAGCCGCCATAACTGGCACCAATGCAGCCCAGCCTCGATCTGTCTACAAATTTTTCTTTACTAACGTTGTCGATTGCACTAAGATAATCCTGCATAACCTGACCACCCCAATCCTTGCTGATCTGCTCATTCCATTTGGTGCCATGACCTGGCATTCCACGCCGGTTGGGCGCTACAACAATGTAACCATTGGCAGCCATCAATTGAAAATTCCAGCGGAAGGAATAGAACTGTGTGAGTGGAGATTGCGGCCCTCCCTGGCAATAGAGCAGGGTAGGATATTTTTTGGATGCATCAAAATTGGGTGGATAGATCACCCAAACCAACATGTCTTTTCCATCAGTTGTTTTTACCATCCTTCTTTCTGTCCTGCTCATGCTCAACGATGCATAGGTTTCATCATTCACATGAGTGAGCTGTTTCATGCTGCCTGTAGCAATATCTACTGAATACAATTCTGCGGCATGGTTCATATCGGTGCGACTTACAATAAGCTGGTTGCCAGATTGACCAATGATACCCGTGACATCAAAATCGCCACTGGTTACCTGGCGGATAACAGGAAGCATCTTTGTAAGACCAGGATACTTCACTTCAAACAATTGTAACGTACCATTTATGGGAGCGAAAAAGAAAATGCTGCGGTCATCATCCGACCAACGGAACCCTTCTACATGAATATCATCGCGGTGCTGAGTGAGATTCATTTTAGTAACTCCGTTCCATACAATGATATCCTGTTTGTCGGCTTCATAACCATCCCGTTTCATGCTCATCCAGGCAAGCTGGTTTTGTTTGTTGAAAGATGGATTCACATCATAGCCCATCATGCCTTCCGTGAGATTTGTTGTTTTACCGGTTTCTACCTGGTAGGCATAGAGGTCGGTGTTGGTGCTGATCGCATAGGCGGTACCGTATTTTTTCTTTGTAACATACACAACCTGTTTGCCATCATGGCTCCATACATAATCTTCATCGCCTCCGAAAGGCTTGGTAGGAGCATCGTAGGCTTCACCTTCCATCAGGTCTTTTTTACTGGCAGGATTGTTGACCTCTGTTAAAAAAACATGATCAAATTTTCCATCTTCCCAGGTATCCCAATGACGATAGGCCAGGTTATCGAATACATACACATTTGATTTCTTTAAATCGGGATACAGGTCGCTACCCATTACGGGTTTTATTTTTACTTCTTCGTTGCTGATTACATATTTGCCGTCGGGCGATATTTTTGAATTGGGTAAAATACTTTCTGCATCGGTTATTTCAGCAATGCTGCCATCGGCGAGTGACACTGTATATTTTTTACTGCTGCTCTTGTTCAACTCCGCATTGGGTGTACTTACATTGTACACCACATATTTACCGTCTTTGGAAATGCCCAGACCGGATACACGGCCAAGCTTCCAAAGCAATTCCGGGGTCATCAGCTTTTGAGATTGACCTAAAAGGGTAGTCAGAAGTAAAAAAGCAATGATCGTATATTTCATGTTGGTATATTTCTAATAAATTAAAAGATAAAAAGGTTTATCTGTGTCATCCGTCTAATCCGTCTATCTATATCCGTTACTGGTTTCTAGTTATGTACTAATAAACAAATTCCTATTCCGTTTTACCACAAGGTGCACGAAGTTTGAAATACAAAGTGCACAAATGATGAATAAACTAAAAATCTAAAGAATATTCAATAATCAATATCCAATTATCAATATCCAGCTTACTTTAACTAGCATCCTGTATCCTGTATCCAGTATCCAGTATCCAGTATCCTGCATCCTGCATCTTATATCCACCATCCTCTACTTATACTCCCCAAACACCCCCCGCAACGTATCCGCAATTTCCCCAAGTGTGCAATAACATTCAACGGCTTCCAAGACCAGCGGCATCAGGTTTTCATTTGTTTTGGCCGCGGCCGTTAATTTAGTCAAAATGCTGTCAACTTTTTGCTGATCTCTTTTAGTTTTGAGGGCGGCCAGTTTATCAGTCTGCATTTTTTGTATGCTGTCATCGATCTTAAAGCCGGGAATTTTATTTACATCTTCTGAAACAAATTTATTAACACCCACGATGATCTTCGATCCATCTTCAATCTGTTGTTGATATCGATAGGCACTTTTGGCGATCTCATCCTGGATGAAACCTTCTTCAATGGCGTTCACACTTCCGCCCATGGCATCGATGGTTGACATCAGTTGCCAGGCAGCTTCTTCCACTGATGCAGTAAGTGATTCAACAAAATAACTTCCGGCCAACGGATCGGCTGTATCAGCTGCGCCGCTTTCGAAGGCAACGATCTGCTGGGTACGCAGGGCGATCTTGGCAGCTTCTTCTGTAGGCAGGCTAAGCGCTTCATCGTATCCGTTAGTATGCAGTGATTGTGTACCGCCTAATACGGCAGCCAGTGTTTGAATGGTTACACGGCTTACGTTATTCATGGGTTGTTGTGCCGTGAGTGTGCTTCCTCCCGTTTGGGTATGAAAACGTAGCATCATGGCTTTTTCATCGGTAGCACCGAGGTCTTTCATGATCTTTGCCCACATACGCCTGGCTGCCCTGAACTTGGCCACTTCTTCAAACAGGTTATTGTGTGCATTGAAAAAGAAGGAGAGACGTTTGCCAAACACGTTAATATCAAGTCCTTTTTCCAGGGCAGCTTTCACGTATGCCTTGCCGTTACTAAGGGTGAAAGCAATCTCCTGTACAGCCGTGCTGCCGGCCTCACGGATATGATAACCCGAAATGGAAATGGTATTCCATTTGGGTAATTCCTTGCTACACCATTCAAAAATGTCGGTGATAATACGCATCGAAGGTTTGGGAGGATAGATATAGGTTCCCCGGGCAGCGTATTCTTTTAATATATCGTTTTGGATGGTACCGGTGATCTTGTTGAGGTCGGCACCCTGTTTGCGGGCCAATGCAACATAAAATGCCAAAAGGATAAATCCAGTTGCATTGATCGTCATCGATGTAGAAACATTTTCAAGCTTAATACCTTCGAAGAGTTTTTCCATGTCTTCCAGGCTATCGATGGCCACGCCCACTTTGCCTACTTCACCATCTGCGAGGGGATGATCACTGTCGTACCCGATCTGTGTAGGCAGATCAAAAGCTACGCTCAATCCACTCACGCCCTGGTTCAACAGGTAATGATATCGTTTGTTGCTTTCTTCGGCGGTTGAGAATCCTGCGTATTGGCGCATCGTCCATAATTTACCGCGGTACATGGTAGATTGAACGCCCCTGGTAAAAGGAAATTCACCTGGCAATGATTTATCAGTAGAGGTAACATCTGCAGCGGTATATATTTCATTAACCGGGATATCAGAATCAGTCGTAAGTTTATTGGTAGACATATGAACAGGATAAACGATGATAAATTAAATTGAGATCTGCATCAGGCCAAAACCTTTTTTGCTTCAAACTGCAGGGCATCGAGTACAATGGTATTTAATTCGGCGTTACTCGACATACTGTATTCGAGGATGCGTTTACCCAGGTCCATGGCGTTTGCATGAACGGGTAGGGTAGCTGCGAGTTGATTGATGATATAAATATTCTGGTCTTTGAGCCTTGTCACGGCACCCCACACTTCCGGGCTCACATAGATCTGCTGGCTTACATTGTAATCGTATTCACCTTTTATGGTATCCACCAGGGTGGCGTGAAGGCCGGCGGCGCTCATTTGCATGGTTTCTACCCGGCCAATGAGGTTTTTGAGTCCTGCCCTTTCTGCAAATACGGTGAGACGTTCGAGTGCCTGTAGTTTTAATTTAAGGCCTTCATTGTTGATGTCCATTCGTTCCTTTATTTGTTCCTTCATGCGGCGAAATTCGAACAGCAGCAGGCCCATCAGCACAAAATACATCAGCATCACGGTAATTTCTACATATTGAAACTTAAACTCCAATAAAATCATAAGGTAATTTTAGTTACAAAAATAAACAAGAACCTTCAACAAACCTTTGGTTTCGTAAATAGCTGGAAATTAATAGAAATGGGTGAGAACTCCCGAGATGTCAACTCGGGAGATGTCAACCCGAGAGATGTCAACTCGGGAGATGTCAACCCGAGAGATGTCAACTCAAGAGATGTC
>ERZ795056.7703-NODE-7703-length-10262-cov-4.194180_pt1 | contig 10262 bp, 7 predicted proteins | sample MGYA00375140_ERZ795056 | MGnify/ENA primary metagenome ERZ795056 (study PRJEB30185, sample SAMN05720227) | activated sludge metagenome | isolation source: Anaerobic digester | place: USA | collected 2015-03-09 ...
AAATCACCTTTCTTTTCATAGTAATTGGCATATTGCAACTCTATCATGCCTATATGTACGCGATTATTGCCCGACCTAACAATTTGCATACTCGAGTCAATAAAAGGAAGTGCACGCTTCGGGTCGTTTTCATTTAAAATGGTACCTAACTTGCGTCGAATAGCAAATATTTCATCCGCAGAATGAGGCTTTTTTAATTCTTGTGAAAGAGAATCTAATTTTCGATATTGGGCCTTCAACAGAGATGGCGCCCCGCAAATCCATGTGAGAACGAAAAATAAAACTAATTGACGAAATTGAATGGGTATCATGTGTTCAGTGTCTTTATTTTGTCGAAATATTATTCCTCTTGAGCACCTTTTGAAACACTTTTTCTTTGCCTTTTTCTTTCATTCGCTCATACATCCCTCCTATCATTTTTTCGGCATCCGTCCGAAAGGGCGATTTCATTTTTGTATATAAATTATAGGCCTTGCACATATTATCCAAGCCGTCTTCCAATTCATCTTGTATAAACAACATTCGCCCTAAACCAAAATACCCCTCGGGATCATCCGGATATTGCTTGACAATATTTTTATACGCAGAAGCAGCCAAATTAAATTTCTTTTGATATTCATATACCACCGCAATATTTCGCAACGGCGTCATACCGGTCGGATCGTACAACAAAGATTGTTTATAAGCTGCAATCGCTTCTTCGTAATTCCCTAACTTACGATGACAGATACCCATATTGTCCCAGCAGAACGCAAATTTAGGGTCAATGGTCACCGCATTTTCAAAGTGATTGAGGGCCGCTCGATAATTTCCCTTCGCCATTTCTTCCTCACCTTGCTTATAACGATCGACCGACAAAGGATTCTTCGATACTGAATTTTCGTTATGGAGATTATTGGCGTTGACAGCAATTTGAATCGCTTGACAACTATCCATCAGAAATCGCTCTAATTCGTAATAGTACTTTTTATAGGTAACGGAATTTTTATCATTCGCTAGTAGTATGGTGTGATTATTACCTGTATCAAGTGTAATTGACATCGTTTCAGACATTAGCTGATACATCATCACTTGCTTGTCGATACAATCTGACACTTCGGTCGCAATGACACTTTGCTTCTTATTGACCAGTGAAATCGAATCGATACAATCACATGCTTGTGTAGCGAATTGGCCTATCGGACTCTTCATTTGTGATTTTATGGACTTTAATAATTCTTGGGTAGCCTTTTGGTCCAACACCGTAGAATCTTTTGTTTGCGACATTCCTAAAAAAGACAAACAAAGAATTGAAAAAAAGAGAACAATTTGTTTCATGAGAAAATAATTGAAGTGAATTTAAAACGAATAACTGAAACTATACAAGAATTTTACAATAGTATACGTTTCAACATAGTCAACAATCCATTTCAATGTTATGATCCCAGGTAATTCGAACAAACATCACAAAATTTGAAAGATTTTGATACTGAATTGGATGAACAACTTTGGGTAAAACCATTGAGTACTATGATTGAATTCTCAGGGGTGCTTTAGGTCATCCAAAAATTCGGGAATTGCCACGACATGCTTTTATCAAGTTTATGAAATGTATCATCAAGTTTGGAGAACAACATAAAGTACCCCGACTAAGCAATGATTGAAAAATTACCCATGCTTTATTAGTTTTCACTTCTCCTTTTTGGGGGCGGCACACAGGCTATTCGCTACAAGTCCTCCTCCGAATCGGCTATTAAAATTCGTGTAATATTTAATAGGGTGTAGCCTCTCGGAGTCCGGGCCCGTCTGTTTCAAATAGAAATTAAAAAATTTCGGACAGGCTTTTCGCTACTATCCTTGCCGCAATACAAATGAGCAGTCAATGTTAAATATAGTGCGCACGTATGAACGACTACCATGGCCCTTTCCTAGTTACATTTATAATTTCCCCGTGTTGATTAATTCTATATAATCCACCTGCTCCGCCTAGCCATAAATTTCCTTTTCGGTCTTCCAACATTCCCATGATTGAAATTGGAACATCGAAGTGTTTAAATGACTTGCTATCATATCTATAAACTCCATTTTTAACTGTACCTATCCATATATTATCTGATTTATCTTTATAGATTTCATACACATCACCATCATTAAATCCGCTTATTTCCGGAAATGAAATAATCTCTTTTCCTATCATTTTATTAACTCCACCCTTACCAAATCGCTTTTTGGGGTCAGGATCATCTCTTTCAGCAACTCTCGTACCAAACCAAACATGTCCGTCTTTGTCAAAATCAATTTGGGTAACATTATTAGAGTGTAGTCCATCTTTTTTCAGAATATGTGTAAACGATTTTCCATCAAATTTGCAGGCACCATATCCATCTCTTCGAAACCAAATATTGCCTTGGGCATCTTCACTGATACCTGTTACCCAATTTTTGGTATCTTCATTTATTTTAGTATCTACTTTAGGATAAGGAATTAAAAATTTATGAAATGCTTGTCCATCAAATTGATAGACACCATTCCAAGTGCCAACCCAAAAAATGTTTCTACTATCAATAAGTAATTTGGTAATCACATTACTGCTATTACCATCTCCTACTAAAAAATTCGCAAAATTCTTTCCATCATATTTGGAGACCCCTTCACCTGTATGTAACCAAAAGATACCGGTTGAATCCTCGATTAATCCAGTTACCCTATCAGATGGCAACCCATCTTTTGTTGTGAAATAGGTTAGATTTTTACCGTCATACCTTGCAATTCCATTTCCATTCGTTCCAAACCATAAACTTCCTTTTGAATCTTCAAATACACTTGTAACATACTCTCCAATTTGAGATTTATTTTCAACTTTATCTGAATCACTTCTTTCAGTATTGCTCAACTTCTTTTCTTGTGAGTTACAAGAAGTTGATAGAATCGATAAAATAATTGCTACAATCAGTTTCATTTTTTTCTGTTCTATATGATAAATGGCATGCGCTGTTTTGGCATAATCAATCTTTTATCGAGACCTTAAATACTTGAGCAAGTTTGTTTTTTTCTTCGAGCTTTAATAAATACATACCTGCGACTAATTGATTTCGCGGAATGATAAAATCGTTTCCAGCAAGATTATGTCGAACATACAATTTTTGTCCTTGCATATTGTATAAAGTTAATTGTACGTTTTGCAAAAATATCTCTGAATGAATTTTTATATAACTCACAAATGGGTTCGGCGAAATTTCTAGGCCAGTTGAAGAGAATTGGGATACAGTTGTTGGGACTTCATCACCCAGGTATCTTGCAACAAACATATTAAATCCACCTTGATTGCAAAAACCTGCAACTACAATTCGACCATCGGCTTGCAAGCAAATAGACTGTCCGTATTCATGTCCATTGCCTAGATTGGTAGTGACAATTCCTCCAGCACCAAAACTATTATCTAAATTTCCATCGCTTAGGTAACGAACTAAAATAATACTGAATATGCTTACACCGTCTGCGCTTCTTCCTACAACAACAATTTTACCATTGCTTTGTATAGCCACGCTGTTTGCAAAATCAGCTTGATTACTAACTTCCGTAAACACTTTTCCTTGGATGCCGAAAGAGCCATCCACACTACCATTCGACTGAAATCTCATCAACATCACATTTTTGCCCATCGTAATATTCACTGTATCATAACTCGAACCAACGACAAGTATTTTTCCATCATTCTGAATAGCTAATGCATAAGCATCGTCGTGATAACAAACATCTGCTGTAACGATACCATCATTATCGAAACTTTGATCTAAACTGCCATCACTATTGTATCGCACAATCAACACATCATATTCATTACCTGGAAATTTTGTGGTAGCGCAAGCCACAATTTTTCCATCAGGCTGAATAGACATGGATTGACCATCAATGTAAACTTGTCCTACTTGTGTAAGCACCACGCCATCATTATCGAAGGTTGAATCTAGACTTCCATTGCTAAGGTATCGCACGGTAGTTAAACGATTGATTCCAGCCGCATTCGAAAATCCAGTTAACACAATTTTTCCGTCTGCTTGCATTTTTATACAATTGCCATAATCATTGATACCTCCTAGATCGGTGATAACTTTGCCATCCCCATCAAACGTCGAATCTAGGGTGCCATTTGTGAGATAACGAGCGACAGCAAAATCGTAGGCATTTGAAATAAGACTTCTTCCAGCAACAAGTATTTTGCCATCAGATTGCAAACAAATGCTCATAGCCTGATCGTCGTGTCCGCCAGATAAATCGGTTTTAACCAAGCCGTTGATACCGAAACTAGAATCTAGGTTTCCGTTAGCCTGATATCGAAGAATTACAAAGTCGTTGTAAGTGAGGGTATCAATATTTCCAAAACCTGCAACAAGTATTTTGCCATCTGTCTGTATGGCTGAAGCAAATCCATAATCATTGTTTCCTGTAATGTCTTGCTTTACGATGCCCCCATTACCAAAGCTCATATCTAGATTGCCGGCTTGAGCAAAGAGATGATGTATTGGGATAATAAGGAAAGTAAGCAGTACAAGAAGCAGATTCAATCGTTTCATAATTAGGAATTAGTAGGGCATAGACGAGTGATTAGTATGATACGTTTGAATAAAGTATTTCTTGTATTCAGAAAATGAATGATTAGAACCATTAAGATATATCTTTCTTATTTTCAATGGCCCACAAAAGCAAGGCGTTTTTGGTGGTGGGCAAATTTAGTTTTCTAATGATATTGCTGCGATGGTTTTCTATTGTTTTTTCTGTAATAAAAAGCATATCAGCTATTTGTTTCGAGCTTTTCTCTTGAGCAATGAGTGAAATAATTTTTTTCTCGGAGGGCGTTAATAACATCACTTTTTCTTGCAAGGTATCGCTCTCTTTAAATATTAGTTTTTCAGACAATTTAGGACTAAACCATTCTTGTTTATATTTTAGGGTGTCTAAGCAAGTTTCTAATTCTTGCATGGCAAATTCTTTTAGTATATAGCCGTTCACACCGAGTTTTACAGCCTTGTCAAATAAGGTGGTTTCCGTATACATGGTATAAATAATTATTTTGATGGCTTTATTTTTCACCCTCACTTTTTCGAGTACTTCTAAGCCATTCATGCCTGGCATACTTAAATCTAAAATAGCGTAATCAGGCTTCAAGGAGATAATGTTGTTATAAGCTGTAATGCCATTTTCATAGGTAGCTAGTACGATATGACCTAATTTTTCAATATAGGTTTTCATGCCTGCTAAGGTAATCGGATGGTCGTCTGCAATAATAAATGTAGCCATATTTTTAGTGAATAGATTTTAGTGATTAGTTTTTAATGAAAAGCTTATTGTTTTTTCGCTTTAGAGGTTTTAATGGATGCGACAAGCATTTTTTGCAATTCTACTAAGTCGGTTTTTATACTTTCTTTTGTCGATGCGCTTATATAATCTGTCGCTTCTAAAAGATCAATCCAAAACTCAGTTTCGTGTGCTTCTTTTTGACTTATCGAAAGTTTATAAATAAAGTCTGCAGTACTTTGTGCATACTGTGCTTCATAAACCAAAGCGCCAATGGCAGTGCCGGAACGAACAATTTGCTTACTCAAAATAAATTCTTTTTTATCTTTCTCTAAGTATTGCTGCATTTTTACAATTCGCACCGCAAATGCAAAAGATTTTGTTTTTAAAATGGACTCTTTCATTTATTTTCAATGTATGTTTTTAAATTCACTCATCACTGTTCACTCAACATTATTCACTATTCACTCAACACTGTTCACTAATGTATCGGTGTTTTTAAAATTAATTTCGTGCCAGCTTCACTTGATTCAATCGTTGATTTTCCGCCAATGGCTCTTGCTCGTTGCATCAAACTTTGAATGCCAAATGAAGAGGAACTATTCATTTTTTCTTCAGTATTAAATCCGATGCCGTTGTCTTTGATTTCGACTTGGAGCTAATTACCCACAGTATCTATAGTTACTTTAGCGGCATCAGCTTTGGCATGTTTTAAGGTATTGTTCAGTGCTTCTTGTATGATACGATACAATTGTAGTTCATTTCTCTTTGAAAGTTTCAACGTATAATTAATTTCACAAGAGGTAAATAAGCCTGCTTCTGTCATACGCTCACATAAGGCTTCTATGCTAGCAGTCAAACCGATATTGTCAAACATCGCAGGATATAAATCTCTACTGACTTGTCGTACTTCGTTGATGACTTTTTCTATTTCATCGCTCTGAATGGTTTTGCCTTGGTTAGCTTGATTTTTTAAAGTGAGTAATTCATGATTTACCCCATCATGTAAATCGGTGGCAATTCGTTTTCGCTCATCTTCGGTGTTTTGCAAGAGTTCATCCGTAAATTTTTGTTGACGTAATGTTTCGGCTTGTGCTTCTTTTCTTTTTCTGTAAGCCAGGAAAATAAGTGTAGTTAGTAGTAACCCCATTAAAGAAAAAACCAAGGCTGTGATTTGGAATTTCGATTTCTGTAGTTTTGAATTTTGTTCTGCAATTGTTTTTTCTTTTTTAGCTGTTTGGTATTTTTTATCTAGACTTGCAAGATCAGCTCTTGTTTGCTCAGTCCATGCACTATCACGAAGACTATATTTCTTTAGACTAAATTCATAGGCTTTTTTATAATCACCTTTTTGATGTGCAATAAGCGAAATTATTTCGGCAAATGACTCTTGATACTTTTGGTCGTTTTCTGCTGTCACAAAACTAAAAGCTTCCTCGATAGCTATTGCATTACGTATGGGCCTCTTTAAATATGAATCAAGAAAGGCATTATTAATTAATAAGTCAAATTGTAATATAATATTGTTTTTAGCTTGTGCAGCAGATTGGTCAAAATAAAATTGAACGCTGTCAGTTTGATGGCAATGTAAGAGGGCAAAACCATAATAAAAATAGGTGCTGCTAGTGAAGAAATCAGACTTACGTGACCATGCTTCATATAGAGACTTTAATTTTCTTGCGTAAACTAAACAAGTGTCCTTGATGATTTCATCTTTAAATGGTCTGATCTTATTCATATAGCATGTCATAAGATTTTGAGTATCTTTTGCAGCTATTGAAATATCTAATGCCTTCGCATTATAAAGTTTAGTTTCTTCGAACATTTTAAGAAGCTTATAGATATCCGCCATGCCTAAGTAAGTAGTAGCTATATTTATTGAATCATTGATTGATTCAAATAATTTTAGATTTAACAAGCATTGTTGCAAAGCTTTTTCATATAAACCTTTTTGGACCAAATGACTTTTTATAATAATTCCGGAGAATCCTTTTAATTTCAAAGCTTCAGGATCTTTAGTTTCTATGAATGATTTATTCAAGTAAACTTCGCTGCTGTCTATACTTTGTATTATATCATATTGTGAACCTATAAAGTAGTTTAAGGCTACTTGATGGTAAGGGTCTAATTGTTTTTCATGGTTTATGATGAAAGATTTGCATAAATCTATGTAATTAGAATCGTAATCTAGTCTTAAATCCAAGGCATTGCCATAGGCGTCTAGTAAGGAGGCGGCTTCAATAATTTGATTTGATTCTACATTTTTATTGAATTGCAAGAAGAAAGTATCTCGATAATTTTTTTGATCAAGATTTTCTGGTTTGTTTAGCCAATTGTATAAAGGTGTTTTTTCAATTTTCTTATTTTTATGTTCATTATTGCAAGAAGTTAAAATTCCAGTACCTAAGACAACTAGTAAGAAACTAATTTTAAATGATAAAGTTCGTTCTATATAAATTTGACTCATTAATGTATAGGTGTTTTAAGAATTAACTTTGTGCCACTGGCATCAGACTCTAAGCTAGATTTTCCTCCAATAGCTCTAGCACGTTGCATCAAACTTTGAATGCCAAATGAAGAGGAACTATTCATTTTTTCTTCAGTATTAAATCCGATGCCGTTGTCTTTGATTTCGACTTGAAGCTCATTACCCACAGTGTCGATTGTTACTTTTGCGGCATCGGCTTTGGCATGTTTTAAGGTATTGTTTAGTGCTTCTTGAATAATGCGATACAGTTGCAGTTCATTTCTCTTTGAAAGTTTCAACGTATAATTGATGTCGCAGGAGGTAAATAAGCCGGCTTCTGTCATGCGCTCACACAAGGCTTCTATGCTGGCAGCCAAGCCGATATTATCAAACATAGCAGGATATAAATCTCTACTTACTTGTCGTACTTCGTTGATGACTTTTTCTAATTCTTTTGCATTTGCCAATTTGCCATTTGTGGCTTGATTTTTTAGTGTTAGTAATTCGTGGTTCACGCCATCGTGCAAATCGGTGGCAATTCTTTTTCGTTCATCTTCGGTGTTTTGCAGAAGTTCATCCGTAAACTTTTGTTGACGCAATGTTTCTGCTTGGGCTTCTTTTCTTTTTCTGTAAGCCAAGAAAATAAGTGTAGTTAGTAGTAACCCCATTAAAGAAAAAACCAAGGCTGTGATTTGGAATTTCGATTTCTGTAGTTTGGAATTTTGCTCTGCAATAGTTTTTTCTTTTTTAGCTGTTTGATATTTTTTGTCGTACTCTTTTACTTTGGATTTTAAGGCCATATTGGTTAAGCTATCTGACATAGCATTAAATTTTAATTTATATTGAAGTGCTGAAGCAAAGTCTTTTTTGCGTAAAGCATTGGCGTAAAACAAATCGTAGTAATCTAACAGCGAAAAATATTGCCCTTGATCTTCTAAGTCTTTCAAAATAGCATCATACTTTTCTAATTTAATATCTACCACACCTGCTTTCATTTGGTATAAATCAACTCTATGATTGTAGTCTTCTAATCTAAACAAGCTTGGTGGATTCATTTTATCTAAATACAATTTGGCAGAATCTAGATATTGTTTGGCTTTAGGAAGTTCATTTCTGTCGATAAATAAATTTGTATACAAGAGATTCGCTTGTACATGTTTATCATAATAACGCGACCCTTGTGGATACCACTTTGTATAAAATGAATACATACTTTCAGTCTCTTGAGTAAGTTTATCCATATAGGATGAAGAAAAGTCAGTATTTGTGATGGTAAGAAATTGAATTTTATCGTAGTAAGTATAAAAAATAGAAACACTATCTCTTACCAATCGAGATAAACTATCTGCCTGTTCCAGTGCTCGCTTTGCATTGTCAAAATCTTCATTGTAAACATACACATAATATAGTTGATTAAGTGCTCTGACTTTGAGATTGGTATCACCGGCACTCTGAAAATTATCATGTGAATTCAAGCCGAATTTTAACGCACTATCTAATGCTCCATTCCTCATAAAATAATTGCAAATAAATAAATCTGCATAACCAATATTTACTGCTGTGTAATAATCTGTTTTTGGAACATATGCTTGCAATAAAAACTTATAGGAGCTATCCCATTTATTTTGATAGCTCACTTGCATACCAAGCCGCAAATACAAAGCTGAAATAAATCGGGTTGAAGTTTTAGTCTTATATAAATTTAAGTGTTGTAAAACTAATTGAATGTATTGTGTGTCAGGCACAAAGGATTGCTCAAGACGAATTCCTTTAATGTTTAAAACTCGTGCGGCAGAATCATATAGTTTCGAATGAATAAGTTTATTGTACGCATCTAAGTGTATTTTATTGTAATTGCTATCAGAATTGTGATCATTCATGGTTAGCCATTGGCAAAGTGAATCTAATTTCTCAGGTGGGGGTTTTGTATAAACTTCCTTTTGATTGTTTGTTGTACAATTCAGGAGACACAACATAGACAAAAAAACTAAGATCAATTTTTGCATACGACAAATGTAGTAAATCAGGTTTTAGGATAATAATGAACTTAAAAATATAGGGGGTAGCCCCTATATGAGTTCTATTTCATATAGGGGCTACCCCTCATTTTTGGGGTGCTGTGATGATATAAATATTGGGTAACAATATCATTGCATTCTAAATTATAAAACATGATACAAAAAATTTCATTATTCTGCATTCTCTTTCTATGCTTTTCGATAGGCATGAAAGCACAAAACAATGTAGGTGTGAATACTACCACACCCCATTCATCGGCAGCATTAGACGTAACAAGCACCAACAAAGGAATGCTAGTACCTCGAATGACAGCAGCACAAAAAACAGCTATTGCCACACCAGCCACAGGGCTATTGGTTTTTCAAACCGATGCCACAGCAGGGTTTTATTATTACAATGGAACAACTTGGGTACCATTTACGGGAGGTGCAGCAGGTGCCACAGATTCTTCTCAATTACAAAAAATTAATGAAGGTGGTTTTTCTGGTTGGCGTATTTTAGG
>ERZ795056.7704-NODE-7704-length-10261-cov-4.701156_pt1 | contig 10261 bp, 7 predicted proteins | sample MGYA00375140_ERZ795056 | MGnify/ENA primary metagenome ERZ795056 (study PRJEB30185, sample SAMN05720227) | activated sludge metagenome | isolation source: Anaerobic digester | place: USA | collected 2015-03-09 ...
TCAGCGTTTATCATTGTATGATGCCCCTCAAAAGGCTATGGCGTTAGGAGTTTATCCATATTTCCGTGCAATTTCATCTGATCAGGATACAGTAGTTAGGATTGACGGAAAACCGGTTTTAATGTTTGGCTCAAACAGCTATTTGGGATTAACCAATCACCCTCGTATTAAAGAAGGCTCAATTAAAGCTATTGAAAAGTATGGTACAGGATGTGCGGGTTCTCGTTTCTTAAATGGAACATTAGATATCCATGTGGAACTAGAGGAACGTTTAGCTAAGTTAGTTGGCAAAGACGAGGCCATGGTTTATGCAACAGGTTTTACGGTTAATTCAGGTGTTATACCTTGCTTATGTGGTCGTGAAGACTATTTATTGCTGGATAAACTTAATCATGCTTCAATTATTGAAGGATCACGTTTAAGTTTGGCTAAGCAATTTAAGTATAAACACAATGATATGGAATCTCTTGAAAAATTCCTTAAGAATTGTGATTCTGATAAAATTAAATTGATAGTTTCTGATGGCGTATTCAGTATGGAAGGTGATGTTTGTGAATTACCTGAAATAATGAAATTGGCAAAAAAATACAATGCTTCAGTAATGATTGATGAGGCTCATTCATTAGGCTTTTTCGGTGAAAATGGAGCCGGTGTTTGCGAACATTTCGGCATGTCGAAAGATGTAGAACTAATAATGGGAACATTCAGTAAATCTTTGGCAACAATAGGCGGATTTATTGCTTCAAATAAAGATGTTATTAATTATTTAAGGCATCATTCTCGTACATTTATATTTAGTGCAAGTATTACTCCTGCAGCTACAGGTGCTGTGTTAGCAGCTTTAGATGTTATGAAAGAAGAAACATGGCGTCCAAAACAATTGTGGGCAAATACCAACAGAATGATAAGCTCATTGAGAGCCGCCGGATTTGAAATGAGTAATACAACTACACCAATCATTCCATTGTATGTTCGTGATAATGAAAAAACATTCCGTTTAACAAGTATGTTAATGCAAGATGGTGTTTTTGTTAACCCGGTTGTTTCTCCTGCAGTACCTTCTGAAGATACATTGATTAGAATTTCATTGATGGCTACTCATACATTTGATCAAATTGATGAGGCAGTAGAGAAAATCACCAAGAATGCTAAATTATTAGGAATCATAAAATAATTTTAGATTCTTTAGATATAAAAAATGGCATACTTAAAAAGTATGCCATTTTTATTTTATGCTATATTTAATTATTCTTTTTTAGCCCAATTATCTTTAAGCGATACGGTGCGATTAAATATTAATGATTCTGGTTTTGAATCTTTGTCAACAGTAAAGTATCCTTGTTTTAGAAATTGGAAGTGATCCAATACTTTGGCTCTTTTTAAATAAGGCTCAACTTTACAATTTTTTATTACACGTAAAGAGTCTTTATTTAATAGATTCCTAAAATCTTCATCAGAACCCGATGGGTCTTCAATAGAAAACAATCTATCGTATAAACGAATTTCTGCTGATATGCAAGAATCTATCTCAACCCAATTGATTGTACTCTTAACTTTTCTGTTACCGCCTTCGGTTCCACTTTTACTTGTAGGGTCGTATGTACAATGGATTTCGATAATTTCTCCTGCTTCATTTTTGATACATTCAGTACATTGTATAATGTATGCACTTTTTAATCTTACTTCACGACCATTGGGAGTTAAACGATAAAAATCTTTAGGAGCATCTTCCATAAAATCACCTCTTTCAATATATAATTCACGAGAAAAAGTGATTTCACGTGTACCCGCATTTTCGTCATCAGGATTATTCTCTGTTGTTAGTGGCTCAGATTTCCCTTCAGAATAATTTGTAATTATAAGTTTAATAGGATCAAAGATGGCGCAAACACGAGTGGCTCTTGGCTTTAAGTCTTCGCGTGCAGCTGCTTCTAACATAGATATATCAATTGTACCTTCGTATTTTGTATATCCTATCTTTGTGATAAAGTTTTTAATAGCTTCGGGAGTATATCCGCGTCGTCTTAAGCCACAGATGGTCGGCATACGAGGATCATCCCAACCTGCAACAAGTCCCTCCTGTACCAATTGTAGCATTTTTCGTTTACTCATTACAGTATATGTAATATTTAAACGATTAAATTCATATTGACGAGGTCTGTATGCTGAGTTGGCAAATTGATCAATAAACCAATCGTATAATGGTCTGTGTACAACAAATTCTAATGTGCAGATAGAGTGTGTAACGCCTTCAAAATAATCTGATTGTCCATGTGCGTAATCGTACATCGGATATGCTTTCCATTTAGTACCGGTACGATGGTGCGGATGACTTGTAATAATGCGGTACATAATAGGATCACGAAAGTGCATATTTGACGATGCCATATCTATTTTGGCACGTAATACCATGCTGCCTTCAGCAATTTCTCCGCTATTCATTTTATGGAATAAAGCAATATTCTCTTCAATAGGTCTGTTTCTAAAAGGACTTTCTTTGCCGGCTTCTGTCGGAGTTCCTTTTTGCTTTGCAATTTCTTCAGAAGATTGTTCGTCTATGTATGCCTTACCTTGTTTTATTAAGTTCTCAGCCAGATCCCATAATTTTTGAAAGTAATCAGAAGCGTAGTATACGTCTGCCCATTGAAATCCTAACCATTTAATATCCTCTTGAATAGAATCAACATATTCAACATCTTCTTTTGTAGGGTTAGTATCATCAAATCGCAGATTGCAAATTCCATTGTATTTTTGAGCTATACCAAAGTCCATGCAAATTGCTTTTGCATGACCAATATGAAGGTAGCCGTTTGGTTCAGGCGGAAATCTTGTTTGTATTCGCCCGTCATTAATACCATCTCTTATATTGGACTCTACAATTTCTTCAATGAAATTCAGCGGTTTTTTTACTTCATCTTCCATTATTAGTATCTGCTTAGTCGTTGTATCCGCGTATAATTCCGCGTTGTGATGTCTTTAAGAAATTTAATACAGTGTCTCTTTCTATAGATGGAGCTAAGTCTGCTTCTAACTTTTCTACAGCTTGCGAATTATTTAAACCTGATTGATAAATTGTGCGATAACACTCTTGAACATTTTGAATTTGATCAGGTGAGAAATTTCTGCGTCTAAGACCAATCAGATTAATACCTGCGAAAGTTAGAGGATCACGTCCTGCCGTTACGTAAGGAGGAACGTCTTTACCACAGCGTGAGCCACCTTGGATAATGACATGCTGACCTATATGGCAGAATTGGTGAATTAAGCATCCTCCGCTTAAAATAGCCCAATCATCAATCACTACTTCTCCTGCTAATTGTGTTGCATTACCTATAATAATGTTGTTACCAAGAAAACAATCATGAGCTACGTGCGAATATGCCATTATAAGGCAATTATTACCTACAACTGTTTTACCCTTTGATGCAGTTCTACGGTTTACGGTAGCACATTCACGAATAGTTGTATTATCACCGATTTCTGCTGTAGTTTCTTCACCATTGAATTTTAAATCTTGTGGAATTGCTCCAACAACTGCGCCCGGAAATACTCGACAATTTTTACCTATGCGTGCACCTGAAAATATTGTTGCATGTGAAAAAATATGGGTGTTGTCTCCTATAACAACATTTTCATCAATAAATGCAAAAGGATCAATTATAACATTTTTGCCTATTTGGGCATTAGGATGAATGAAAGCGTTTAGCTCCATAGCTATTTATTTGTTTTTTATTATTTGAGCCATAAATTGGGCTTCGGCTACCATAGTTTCTCCAACAAATGCATATCCTTGCATATATGCACAACCTCTGCGAAGTTCACTTAATAGACTTAGTCTAAATATAATAGTATCTCCCGGCGATACCTTTTTGCGAAACTTAACATTATCTATTTTTAAAAAGTAGGTAGAATATTTTTTGGGTTCGTCAACAGAATCTAATACTAAAATACCTCCAACTTGTGCCATAGCTTCTACTAAAAGAACTCCGGGCATAACCGGTTCTTCAGGGAAATGACCAACGAAAAAGGTTTCATTTCCTGTTACATTTTTTATACCAACAATACTTTTCTCCTTTAGCTCTATTATTTTATCAACCATCAAAAACGGCCAACGATGAGGCAGTAATTGTTTTACACGATTGATGTCCATAATAGGTTCTGCATTCGGATTGTAAACAGGAGCTTGTATTTCTTGTTTGCGGAAACTGTGTTGAATTGCTTTTGCAACTTTTGTGTTAACAGCATGACCCGGTTTGGTAGCGATTACTTTTCCGCATATAGGACGACCTATTAAAGCTAAATCGCCCATCACATCCATTAGCTTATGACGTGCCGGCTCGTTATTGAATACTAATGGTTTTTTATTTAGATATCCAAGTTTGTCAACTTGTATACGAGGTAAATTCATTAAATCGGTCAAATGATTAATGTCTTCATTTGACATTAATTGATCATATATTACAATAGCATTGTCTAAATCGCCTCCTTTAATAAGGTTTTGCTTAAGCAATGGTTCTATTTCGCGTACAAATACAAAAGTACGAGCAACGGATATTTCTTGATCAAAATTTTCTAATGAATCTAGTGAAGCATATTGATTTGATAATACCGGAGAATTAAAATCAATTAATGTGTGTATGCTAAATTTATCGTCAGGAAGTAAAACAATAGAAGAACCATTTTCGTAATTATATTCAATCTTCTCTTTAACGTAAAAATAATTTTTATCTTCATCTTGCTCTTGAATTCCGGCTTGAATAAGTGCTTGATTATACATGGCAGCACTTCCATCAAGTATAGGAAGTTCCGGTGCATTTACTTCAATTGTACAATTATCGATGCCATGTGCAAAAAGTGTTGCCATTGCATGTTCTATCGTACTTACTGATGCATTGTTTTTTGAAATAACAGTACCTCTTTCTGATGCTGTAACATTTTCAGCTAAAGCAGGGATTTCAGGTTTCCCCTCCAGATCTATGCGCACAAAGCGTATACCGTTATCAACTTCAGCCGGTTTGAAAGTGGCTATTATCTCAAGTCCTGTATGAAGACCCTTGCCTTGCAAGGTGAAATCTTGTTTAATAGTACGTTGTTTCGACATTTTTTGTTATTAGTATGCAGATGATTAGTTTACTTATTATTAATCAAATCTTTAAGTTCTTTGATCTCTTTCTGTAATTCGTAAACAGTCTTTTGTAATTCAGGTAAATTATTATAAACAGCATAGCATCTTTTAGCTTTTCCTATTGGGATAGCAGGAGATCCTTGGTGTATAGTTCCTTTTTCTGTTATATTCTTTGTTAAATTTGAGCCTCCCGCTATAATTACATTATCTGCGATACTTATATGACCAACAGATCCGATTTTTCCGGCGAAGACACAATCTTTACCAATCTTAGTTGAACCGGAAATTCCGGTGCATGCTGCCATAACTGTGTTCTCTCCTATCTCAACATTATGGGCAATTTGTATTTGGTTGTCTAATTTCACTCCTCTAGATATTATTGTTGACCCCATGCTACCTCTATCAATTGTAGTAGAAGCTCCAACTTCAATATCATCTTCTAAAATTACATTGCCATTTTGCGGCATCTTTACGTATTTGCCACTCTCGTCGCGTGCAAAGCCAAAACCATCTGCACCAATAACGCATGATGAGTGTAAAATACAGTTGTTACCAATAACACATTCTTTATAAATGCTTACGTTCGGATAAATAATAGTGTTGCTGCCAACAGAAACATCCGGACCTAAGTAACTGTTTGGATATATACATGTATCGTCGCCAATTGTAACATTGTCTCCGATATATGCAAAAGCTCCAATAGAAACGTTTTTTCCAATTTTTGCTGTCTTTGAGACAAACGCAAGGGGGTCAATTCCTATAGGATTTTGTTTGTGGCTTTCTGAAAGTTTTAAAAGTGTAGCTAATGCCATATATGGGTCATTAACTCGAATAAGTGTTGCAGATATAGCTTGTTTTGGTTTGAAATCATTATTGACTAAAACTATATCAGCTTTTGTGGTGTAAATGTATTGTTCGTATTTTGGATTTGATAAGAAGGTTAGTGTACTAGGTTTACCTTCTTCTATTTTTGAAAAATTGCTAACTTTTACAGATGCATCTCCTTCTATAGTTCCGTTTAAAAGACTTGCCAATTGTTGCGCTGAAAACTCCATGTTTTTTTTATACATAATTTCGGCAAAGGTACTATTTTTTTTTCGATAAATCAGTAGCGGTAGTAGCAAAAATAGTATTTTGTAATTTTCCTGGATAACACATTTATATCGAACATATCAGAGGCTTCCTGTATGGTTTTTACATTGCCGTTATTGTATAAAATACCAATATTCGTTTCGTCGCCTTTATATATATGTTGAGAAACAGATGCGGAGCTGGTAAGATATTCGGCATCTTCTAAACTTATATTTAAGCGATTTGCGATTTCTGATTTAATCATATGAATTTTGCTATCGTCAATTTTTTTGTTGCCGATATCCATTTTGAATAGTTTTCTATTTACTATTCCATCACAAAGAGTTGACAGAACTTTATCAGGTTGAGATATCCAAACCTTCATTGATGTCCAAATATCAGAGTCATCAAGTGACAAGAAATTTGTTAAAGAACTGCGGTTTAATTCCGGGTTTTGATTGTCTAGAAAGTATTGTAATGCCGGTGGTGCAAATAATTTAGTTCCTGATTTCTGTATGTATTTAGCACGTCTAATAGTATTTATAATCATTTTTTCTGCAGCATAAGCTGTTTTGTGAAAATATACTTGCCAATACATTAATCTACGGCTCATTAAGAAATTTTCTATTGAATATATGCCCTTAGCTTCAACAACTAATTTGTTATCTTTAATGTTGAGCATTTTGATAATGCGTGCGGAACCTATATTTCCCTCGCTTACTCCCGAAAAAAAACTGTCTCTGCGTATAAAATCCAATCGGTCCATATCTAATTGACCTGATACCATTTCGCGAAGAAACTTTTTTTTGTGATTGTCTTGAAGAACATCTAATGTAGAGTTTAGTGCTCCGTCCATTTCTTCATTAAGCAATTCGCATATTTTGATAGTTAGCTCTTCGTGAGAAATATTAGGAAAAAAACAATTTTCTAATGTGTGAGAAAATGGTCCGTGTCCAACATCGTGTAATAAAATGGCTGCATAAACTGCATCAGCTTCATCATCAGTAATTTCTACTCCTTTTGAACGAAGTGTCGAAACTGCTTCTGTCATTAAATATAATGCTCCGAGTGAGTGTTGAAATCTGGTGTGCTGTGTTCCAGGATAAACATACGAAGTTAAACCGAGTTGCTTAATACGTGTAAGTCTAAGTAAATAAGAATGTTGTAGTAAGTCATAAATCAAATCGCTCGGAATCGTGATAAAACCGAAGACAGGATCATTTATTATTTTTCGTTTGTTATTAGGCACTTGATTGATTAAATCAAATTATTTTGTTTTAAAATTGATTCCATCTCAGCTTGAACAGCTTGTGCTGCTATAGCCGCTGAAGTAGCAAAATTCTCCGTATTGTCGGCGTATATAATTGCGCGTGAAGAATTTACCAATAATCCGCATTGATTATTTAAACCATTCTTTGCAACTTCTTGCAAACTACCTCCTTGAGCGCCTACGCCAGGTACCAATAAAAAGTGTTCTGGAATTATGTTACGTATATCGCTTAGCATTTCTGCTTTTGTAGCACCAACAACATACATCATATTATCTGCACTTCCCCATTTAGAAGATACTTTCAAAACCTTTTCAAATAATTTTACGCCTTCTGCATCTTCTGAAAATTGAAAATCGAAAGCGCCTTTATTTGATGTTAAAGCTAAAACAGTTACCCATTTACCCTCATATTCTAAAAATGGCTTAACGCTGTCTTCTCCCATGTAAGGTACAACTGTAACACTATCAAAATCCATATTACCGAAAACTGTCTTTGCATACATTGTTGATGTATTGCCAATATCACCGCGTTTTGCGTCTGCAATAATAAATTGATCAGGATAATTGCTTTTGATATATTCAACCGTGCGATCTAATACATCCCATCCTTCAAGACCTAGGCTTTCGTAAAATGCAAGATTAGGTTTATAAGCTACACAATAGGGTGCTGTTGCATCGATAATTGCTTTGTTAAATTCAAAAAGAGCATCTTCATTTTCGAATAGGTGTTCCGGAATTTTTGCAATATCAGAATCTAATCCTACACATAAAAATGATTTTTTGTTTCGTATATTTTCAAAAAGTTGTTCCCTTGTCATATATTGTTATTTTATAATTCGCTGTCTTTTAAGCGTTCTGTATTTTCTACAACCATTAATTTATCTATTACATCTTGAATGTCTCCATTCATAAATGCGGATAAATTGTAAATGGTATAATTTATGCGGTGGTCTGTAATACGTCCTTGCGGATAATTGTATGTTCTGATTTTTGCAGATCTATCGCCTGTAGATACAAGTGTTTTTCGTCTTGCAGCTATATCGTCAACATATTTCTGATGCTCACGATCGTATATCATTGTTCTCAATCGAGATAATGCACGTTCTTTGTTTTTAGGTTGGTCGCGTGTTTCAGTACATTCAATAAGGATTTCTTCCGGAACTCCGCTTATAGGGTTTTTCCAAATATAGCGAAGTCTGACACCTGATTCAACTTTATTTACATTTTGACCTCCTGCACCTCCACTACGAAATGTATCCCATTTGATTTCGCCTTCGTTTATTTCAACGTCAAACTCATCAGCTTCAGGCAATACTGCAACAGTTGCTGCAGATGTATGTACTCTACCTTGAGTTTCGGTAGCAGGAACCCTTTGCACACGATGTACTCCTGATTCATATTTCATGATTCCGTAAACCTTATCTCCCGAAACATTGAAGATTATTTCTTTGTATCCTCCGGCAGTACCTTCACTCAATGTACTAACCTCAACCTTCCAACCTTTAGATTCGCAAAATTTGGTGTACATTTTAAATAAATCTCCGGCAAATATAGATGCTTCGTCTCCTCCTGTACCGCCTCTAATTTCTACTATTGCATTCTTGTTATCTTCCGGGTCAGATGGGATTAGTAAAAGTTTGATTTCTTCTTCCAAAGTGGCTATTTGTGGCTCAATTTCATCAATCTCAGCTTTAGCCATAGAACGCATTTCTTCGTCATTTTCAGTATCTAAAAGTTCTTTAGCCTCTGATAGGTTCGCCAATAATTTTTTGTATCGTTTACCTGCATTTACAATTTGCTCTAGTTCGTGATATTCTTTGTTTAATTTTACAAAGCGTTTCATATCTGCTATAACTGCAGGATCGGTAATAAAAGTCGATACCTCTTCGAACTTATGATAAAGTCCTTCTAATTTCGTTATAAGTTGATTCTCTCCCATATAGAATCAATATTCAAAGGTTCCGAATTCGCTACTTATTGTCAAACGAGTCTTTTTGTCAGCCTCGATGTGACCAATAATTTTAGCATCAATACCAAATGATTTTGAAATGGTAATAACCCTTTCTGCATCAGCCGGAGATACATAAACTTCCATGCGATGCCCCATGTTAAATACCTTGTACATTTCAGACCAATCAGTTCCACTTTGTTCCTGAATTGTCTTGAAAAGAGGAGGAATAGGGAATAGATTGTCTTTAATAACATGAACATTCTCAACAAAATGTAGAACTTTTGTTTGTGCTCCACCAGAGCAATGCACCATACCATGTATTGATGGTCGCATTTCGTCCAGCATTTTTTTGATAACGGGAGCATATGTACGGGTAGGAGATAAAACCAATTTACCGGCATCAATAGGTGAGTCTTTGACTTCGTCAGTAAGCTTTAATTTTCCTGAATATACTAATTCGGATGGTACTGCTGCATCATAACTTTCAGGATATTTTGCTGCAAGGTATTTTGCAAATACGTCGTGTCTTGCAGATGTTAGTCCGTTACTGCCCATACCTCCATTATATTGTTTTTCGTATGTTGCTTTACCAAACGATGCCATACCAACAATTACATCTCCTGCTTTTATATTTGCGTTGTCAATCACATCGCTTCGTTTCATTCGGCAAGTTACAGTGCTGTCAACAATTATTGTTCTAACAAGATCACCAACATCTGCCGTTTCTCCGCCTGTAGCATATACGCCAACGCCCATTTCGCGTAGTTCTGCAAGTAGTTCGTCTGTGCCGTTTATTATTGCCGAAATAACTTCTCCGGGAATTAATATTTTATTTCTTCCAATG
>ERZ795056.7705-NODE-7705-length-10261-cov-4.020380_pt1 | contig 10261 bp, 4 predicted proteins | sample MGYA00375140_ERZ795056 | MGnify/ENA primary metagenome ERZ795056 (study PRJEB30185, sample SAMN05720227) | activated sludge metagenome | isolation source: Anaerobic digester | place: USA | collected 2015-03-09 ...
GTTTCTTAATGACTGTTTTAACCACAGTGGTTGATGCAGACACGTTGTCGTCATCATCAAAATCACCAAAAATGGTGCAGCCAGCTGCCGTGAAGGCGAGCATCCCTACAATGAACAAAACAAAGAACTTCTTTAACACTTTTCCTAATACCTCCCTTTAATTACTTCATATCTGAAGCATTGCGCCGCCTAAACTAGCGCCAATAAATCCAGATGTCAAGTTCGGTAGTAACTTTAAAGCAGTTTCCGCGGAATTGCCATGTCTGGATCCTGCAACTCCGCGTAGGACAATAATTTACCATCTTCTCGAAAGAGATAAGACAGTTCAAAAATCAGTGGAATTAGTGTTTTCTGCTCTTTGGCCGAACAGTTGTTCTCAGTATGAGAGATTCTACATTTTTTTCAATCCGGGGAGGGGAATTTGCGTTATACTCGTCGTGTAATTAATACCTGCGGGTCGTTTTTGCTGGTTGGTGACGGCCGGGTATCGCGCAGAGATAGACTTTGAGGAGGCGCTATGAAACTTCTGATTCTGCTTTGTCTGGTTTGTTACGGAGTGTTTTGTATGAACTCGGCACAGGCTGCCGAAATCGGTTTCGACGAGGAATTCTGTCTCGCTGACGACCGGCTTGAAGCTCTCAAACAGCTGATCCCTGGAACTACCGATTATTACTATTACTGGTGTCTCTATCACCAGCTGCGCGGCGAGAACGAGCAGCTCGAAAAGCTTCTTGAACAGTGGATCAAACGCTATGGCCACACAGCGCAGGTCGAAGAAATACGCAACCGCGAGGCATTGCTCAATTACGGTAAAGATCCCGGTAAGGCTTTCGACCATATAATAAGAAAGCTCAACCTGCGCTTCGATCACCAGAAAGAACAGACCGTCAGCAAAAGCACTTATCCGAGCATTCTCGATGAAAGAGCTTTCAGCTCAGATGCCTTTATAAACCAGGCTCTCAGCGAATATTCCGATCTCGGCGGATTTGAAATCGCCGGGGTCGAAGCAATGATCGAAAAGCGCCTGAATCCAGATCAACGGCGTGATCTGCTGCGTCGCATGACGCGCCCATACGGTAAAAATCTGGTGCAGATGATCGTCGATGATCTTAAATATAAACACAGCGGCGGTTTCGGCAGCTTGAACATCCATAACCAGCTGCTGCGCAGCCAGCTCGATCAGCTGGCCGGCAAAATGCCGGAACTGCTGAAAAACAGCAATTTTGTCCTTGCCTATCTGCGCAAGATGCAGCCGGGCGAAGATACCAACTGGCAGCAGAACGACCAGATCAAGCTCGAACTGCTCGAAAAAATGTATCAGTATGTCCGTCCGCTCGAGCCGTTATTCAACTCGCTCAAAGCGCACCTCATCTATCATATTCTCGATCTCAAGCGCAAAAACGGCGTCTACGACAGGGCGCTGTTCATCGAATATCTCAAACTTCCGCGTCCGGTTTCCTATATCAAACAGGCAATTCTCGAAACCAATGAAGGCCGCAACTTCCGCGTCGACCTCAACGCCAATTACAGTTCATCGACACTGTTCGGCCGAATCGGCAGTGATGAGCCGATCGTGCGCGACTATCTCCAGGCTCTGCTGGTCGATCAGAACGATACCGGTATTTTTCAAAGTTACATCGAGACCAACTATCTCAACCGGATCTTTGCCGAAACCAAGATAGTTAACGGCATCGGCGACATGGAACAGTGGTTCTCGCTGCTCAGCGCTTACGAAGTGAAAGCGCTCAAAGAGCGCATCGAGCTTGACCTGCTGCCGACAAACCGGCTGGTAATAAGACCGCAGGATCAGATCTCGCTCGATGTCAGTGTCAAGAACGTTAAAAAACTTATAGTTAAGATCTATAAGATCAATCTCGCCAGCTACTACCGCGAGAACATGGAAGAAGTTACCACAGCCATCGATCTCGACGGTCTCGTGGCGAATGAAGAACGTCTGATTGAATACCCGCAACCCGAACACCGACGCCATGTCGAGAAATTCGCATTCCCGGAACTTAAAGAAAATGGCGTCTATGTCGTCGAGTTGATCGGAAATGGCATGAGCAGCCGCGCGCTGATCCGGCGTGGGCAGCTCTATTTCGCCGAGCGCAGTGGCCCGGCCGGCCAGCTTTTCACCATTTTTAACGACGAGGGTGAACAGGTCGAAGATGCCGTAATCATGCTCGCCGGTCAGGAATACAAGCCTGACGAGCAGGGCGTCATCAATGTTCCTTACAGCACTTCTCCGCAGAATCGCAAGTTTCTGGTTAAACAGGGCGACTTTGCCGCTCTGCATACTTTTTATCATCAGTCGGAAAGCTATAATCTGACCGGAAGTTTTCATGTCGATCGCGAGGCTCTGATCGAAGGTAAAACTGCCACTCTGGTATTCCGGCCGGCCCTTACTCTTAACGGCATGCCGATCGACGTCGGACTGCTCAAAGAAGTGGCGCTGCTGATAACCTCGACAGACCGCGAAGACGTCGTGTCAACCCGCGAAATTTCAGGCTTCGAACTCTTCAACGACAAAGAATCAACCTTTGAATTCAAGGTTCCCGAAAAGCTCAGCCAGATCAACTTTGCTGTCCGCGCCAAAATCGATAATCTCAGTCAGGGCAAAAAGATCGACCTCAACGTCGACCGGCGCTTCTCGGTAAATGCAATCGATCGCAGCGAAAAGACCCTCAGCTTCTTCGTGCGCCGCTCCGGCAATATGCACATAGTTGAGCTGCTCGGCAAAAGCGGCGAGCCCTGCGCGCAGATTCCGGTAAATGTTGAGGTTAAGCACCGCTATACAAGTCGCACGCTGCTGACCACCCTGCAGACGGACGACAGCGGCAGGGTCTATCTTGGCGCCCTCAAAGACATCCAGTATGTCCGCCTGAGCGGGGCTGATATGAATGACCATCAGTTCTCGCCCGGCCAGGACCAGGTAACTCAGCCTGATCAGATCTGTGCGCGAACTGGCAGCGAGATCGTGGTTCCGCTGCCGGATGCGCCCGATCTTAAAATCGAAGACATCTGTTCGCTTTACGAGATCAGAGGCGGCACTTATGTCGAAGACTTTACCGGCAAAGTCAGCAGCAAAGATCGCGGTCTGCTGATCAAAGACCTGCCGGCCGGCGACTTCGAGCTTTATCTCAAACAGTCACTCAACGCCATTCAGATTAAAATCGGCGATGGGAAGAAGGTGCGCGGTTATCTGGTCGGCCAGCGTCGCTGCCTGCCGCTGACCCGACCGATGGCGCTGCAGATTGTCGATGCGAAACCCGATTCATCCGGAAACAAACTGGTCGTAAATCTTGCCAACACCGGGCGAGATATTCGCGTCCATGTGGTTGCGGCAAGATTCCTGCCTGAATTCATGATCTTTGACGAGTTCGCCGCCATGCAGCCGCCGCTGCTTGGTATCACCGCTCTTTCGCTGCCTGAATCACGTTATCTGTCAGGTCGAAATATCGGTGATGAATATCGCTATATCCTTGAAAGACGATATTCAAAGATCTTTCCGGGTAATATGCTGCGGCGCCCCGGCCTGTTGCTGAACCCATGGTCGCTGCGCAAGACCGAAACGACAACCAGAGATGCCCTTGGCGGCGGCGCCTGGAGTGGTGCGACTGCCCCTTCTGCTCAGAGAGCAGCATCGCTCGAACGCAGTCGAAAAAAAGAAGCTGCTGCCACAAGCATGCAGGGCTTCGTCAATCTTGACTTCCTTGAAGAACCCTCGATTCTGCTGGCCAACCTGCAACCTGACGAAAACGGACAGCTCGAAATCGATCTCAATCAGTTCGGTCCGCGCCATAACCTGCAGATTCTGGCTGTCGATCAGTATGCTGTCGCTTACCGCGAAATCTCATTCCCGGAAGTAGCGGCAAAACATCGAGATCTTCGTCTGGCCCGCGGCTTCGATCCTGAAAAGCATTTTTCCGAACAGAAGAATATCACTGCGCTGACTGCTGAAAAAGCTCTTGCCATCGAAGACATTACGACGACCCGCATCGAACTGTTCGATACGCTGCCCGCCGTGTATCGCCTGTTTATGGCACTTAATGCCGATGCCAAGCTCACTGAGTTTTCGTTCATCAACGGCTGGCCGACGCTCGAAGAAGCGCGCAAGCTCGAGCTCTATTCGAAGTATTCCTGCCACGAACTGAATTTCTTTATCTACAAAAAGGACCGCAAGTTCTTTGACAACGTGGTGAAGCCTTATATCGCCAACAAGCGCGACAAGACCTTCATCGACAAGTGGCTTCTGGACCTTGACCTCAAGGAATATCTCGAACCCTGGGCTTTCAGCCGCCTCAATGCCTTTGAGCGCATTCTGCTTGGACAGCGCCTGCCGGATCAGGGTGCTTCGCTCGAAAGACATTCGACCGACAGTTTCGATCTGCTGCCAGAAGACCGTGAACGCTTCAATCACCTGTTCAAGACTGCGCTGAAGGGCAGTGCACTCGAAACCGGTGATGGCAAGGGATTCGCGGCCGCGTTCGAAGATGCTGTTAAATCGCAGAATGAGTATGAAGATCTGAGCCTGGCCGAGCCCGCACCGATGGAAATGGATATGGAAGAGGCCTACGCGCCGACGCCATCGATAGCTGCCAAGTCACGTGCGATGAAGCCGATGGCGCCGCCGCCCCCGCCATCCGCAGCGCCAGCTGGTCTTATGCGCGAATTGAAGGAAGAGGCGGCATTTGCCGATGATTTCGATGGCGGTAAAATGAAAGACGCCTCAGGTCGGCGCGAGCAGGTGCGCCAGATGTTCAGACAGGTCGATACCACTGAAGAGTGGGTTGAAAATAATTATTATCAGCTGCCCATCGAGCAGCAGCTCGCCGATCTCATCAAGATCAATGCCTTCTGGCGCGATTACGCCTGTCATCGCGGCAACGGCCCGTTTGTCTCGACCAATGTCGCCGAGGCTACCGGCAACTTTGCCGAAATGATGATGGCACTGGCGGTCATTGATCTTCCTTTCAAGGCCGAAAAGCATCAGACCGAATTCAATGCCGGAAAAATGTCGTTAAAAGCCGGTGGTAATGTCGTCGTTTTCCACCAGGAAGTAAAACCGGCTGCTGCTGCCGATGAAACCGCCAGCATTCTTACCGGTCAGAACTTCTTCGCTTACAACGATCGTTACTACTACGAGCGCAATCAGCGCTTCGACAAGTTCGTGACCGAAGAATTTCTGATTCGTAGGGTCTATGGCTGTCAGGTGGTAATCACCAACCCGACTTCATCGATCAAAAAGGTCGATGTGCTGATGCAGATTCCCAACGGCGCCGTGCCGGTGCTGCAAAGCCTGTATACCCGCAGCATTCATCTGCAGCTCGAACCTTTCTCGACCAAGACCGCCGAATACTACTTCTACTTCCCGCATCCTGGCAAATTCAAGCATTATCCGGTGCATGTCTCCGAAAACGAAAAGCTGCTGGCCTCGGCCAGGCCATTCGTTTTCAATGTGGTCAAAGAATTGACCAGCTTTGACAAAACCTCATGGCCCTGGATTTCTCAGCACGGCAGTGACGCTGAAGTCCTTGAATTCCTGGCCCGCGACAACGTCGAACGCCATGATCTCGAAAAGATCGCGTTCAGAATGAAGAATGAAGATTTCTTCAAAAAGACTCTCGAGCTGTTGCGCAGTCGTCATGCTTACAACCACACTCTCTGGTCTTACGGAATAACGCATCGCGACATGCCGGCTGTTCGCGAGTATCTTGCCGGTTCGCCGATTGCCAGCCAGGTTGGCAGCAGCTTATTCAGTGATCTGCTGGTCGTTAATCCGATCGACCGCCATACATATCAGCACAAGGAATATTGGCCGCTGGTCAATGCCCGTGTTTACCAGCTCGGCAAAAAGCGTGAGATTCTCAATGCGCAGTTTGCCGCACAATATCAGGCGCTGCTTTACGATCTGCGCTACCGTAAGGAACTAAGCGACTACGACCGTCTTGCTGTCGTCTATTACCTGCTGCTGCAGGATCGCATCGAAGATGCCGGCAGGCAGTTCGCTAAGATCGCTGACAAGGCACTTACAGAGACGATCCAATATCAGTATATAGAAGCTTATCTCGCTTTTTCGAACAGTGACCCCGAAAAAGCCGTCAGGATTGCCGAAAAGTACAAAGACTACCCGGTTGTGCGCTGGCGCAACTTCTTCGCCGACATTCTTGCCCAGGCCGCTGAAATATCCGGCTCAGGCCCGAAACTCACCGACGATGAAGACCGCGAACAGAAACAACGCATGCTGGCTGCCAGTCAGCCGTCCATCGAGCTTGCCATCGACAATCGCAAGGTAACTTTGCGTCATCGCAACCTTGAGAAGGTTACAGTTAACTTCTATCTCATGGATATCGAACTGCTGTTCTCACGCAAACCCTTCGTGCAGGAAGTCAGTGGCCAGTTCTCGATCATCAGACCTAATCATTCGCTCGTGCTCACACTTGACGAAAAGTCCGCGCAGTCGCCGATCGAAGTTCCCGAGCAGTATAAAGACCGCAATATGCTGATCGAGGTGACCGGTGGAGGATTGAGCCGGTCAGCGGCCTATTACCCGCATTCTCTTGCGATCAGCATGATCGAGACTTACGGCCAGATTCAGATTGCCGGTCTGCACGATGGCCGACCGGTATCGAGTGCCTACATCAAGGTCTATGCCCGCCATAAGGACGGTCAGGTTCATTTCTACAAGGATGGCTACACTGATCTGCGTGGAAAATTCGACTACGCCTCAATCAGCACCAGTCAACTCGACAACGTCGACAAGTTCTCGATTCTCATAATGACCGACAACAGCGGTGCCGTGATTCGCGAAGCCGCGCCGCCGCCGCGCTGACCCTGATACCGCGCCGGGGCAGAAATGCCCCGGCCGCTTCTCAATCTCAGGGGTAGGACATTAGTAACTCAGAATGGCCTGTATGCGGGTCTTTCTGAGCTATCATCATTTTAAAGCCGTGGTGACTGTAAAAATCTATGGCTTTAGTGTTGGCTTCATAAACCGTCAGCGACAGTGTCTGGCGCAATTGTTTGGCATGCTTCAGCAGCTGGCGGCCTATCCCGCGCCCCTGGTGACCCGGCGTTACAAAAAGCGCGGCCAGAGTGTTCTGCTGTAAAGCGACAAAACCGAAAATGCGCTCATTTTCGCAGTATACCCAGTTTTCACTGGCAGGCAGATATCGGTCGCGCATTTCTATGGCGTTCTTGTGCCAGAAATCACTGCTGATAAAATTATGGGCTCTGATCGATGCGCTCAGCCAGATTTCGACCATGGCAGGAATGTCATGACTGTCAGCCTTGCGTATGTGCCCGCCACCGGCACAAAGATGATCGCCCTGATCGAGACTCAGCTTAAAGCTCGACTGTAACTGCATAATGTTGTTGATATGTTCTCTGCCGGCCTGGTCGAGCCAGGCGACAGCATCAGCCGTCGGTTGCCCGAAACGGCAGCGGTAATAGCGGTAGTAGTGAGGGTTAACCGACAACAGCGCACGTGCCAGTTCTTCGTTGTCGAAGACACCAACTACGCGCCCATCACCTATTGCGTCCCAGACGACAAAGACTGGCTGTCCCGGTTCAGGCTTCGCCGCCGGTTCGTCTGTCCTGAGTGATGGTGTAGTTTCGTCTGCCTTCGTCTTTTGCTTCTGAGCCGGCGCCAAATATGATATGAAAAACTTCAGTAATCGTGCCAGCGGTGATTCGGGGCGGGTATTTTTTTTGCTCATCAGCCAATTCTAATACGAAAGCCCCCGCCCGACAATCCTCCTATTATTTATATCTACTATCGAAGGCTCATGATTTTGGCGAATTTCGTCGAAATAGCAATTAATTTGCTTGTAATCTCTTCCAAAATTTGGTTGTTTGTCTTATTATCAAAAGACATGTGTTTCGATGCTGGTTATAGCTTCTGAAGTTAAAAATCTGTAAAGGAACGAAAAATGATCTCGGGCGTGTTGAAAGCCAATGAACTGAGTGAGGTCGGGGCGCTGATTCAGAGTGAAAAGGCCCTGTTGATGATCGAAAGAGATGTTTACTGGCCAAAATGGGATTCCCCCTGGTGGTACATTCTGCTGCTTGAAGAAACCGGGCGTCTGGCTGAAGTACCGGTCGAGGCATTCAAAGAACTGTTGACCTGCGCTGATCGCCAATATCTCAAGGTCTTTCCGGTGCGAGAAGAAGATGTAGACGGTCCAGTAAATGGCCATACCGAGGTGATGTGTTTCTGCTTTCTGGGCGGTCTCATGAAAGTGGCCTCAAAACTCGATTTTGATGTGTTTGCGCACGTGCCCTGGGCTAAGAACTGGCTTTCACGCTATCAGTTGCCGGATGGTGGCTACAACTGTGATGAATCTGCATATACCGGCAGTGGCAAGAGCTCGTTGATTTCGACCACGGTCGTGCTCGAAGGCATGATCGAGTATGCAAAATTCACAAAGGATGTCGAAAGCCATGCTGCCAATATGCAGAAAGCAGTGAGTTATCTGCTCAAACATCAGGTGTACATGTCGACCACGGGCAAAGAAATTCCTGACACAAACTGGAACAAAATCATTTTTCCGCGCTTTTACGAATATGATTTTTCGCGTGGTCTCGAAGCCATTTTCGATTTTCTGCTGCTGACCGGCAAAAAAGTGCGCGGTGTGGCGATCGAACGTGCGCTGGCCATGCTCAGACAAAAGACCGACAGCGGTCTTGCCCATTCTGAAAAACAGTGGTTGAGCGAAGAAAAAACGGTTTCTTATTACATCGAAAAGCCGATTGTTTTCAAAGATATGGCTAATCTGCCACTGGTCATGAAAAAACTCAACAGTACCACAGACAATGAATTCGTGCCGGCAATGCTGGCAAGAGTGTCGCGCAAGCATGAAGAGGTCAAAAGCCGCGGCCTGATCGTCTGATCGCCTGATATCGATAAAACAAAAGCCCGCAGGCACTGCTGCCTGCGGGCTTTTTTCGTTACCTGGGTGATTATTTGTTGACCTGGAAACTGACATCACCTTTTTCGAAGAAGGCGACGATCTGTTTAACTGCGGCAACACCGGCGTTGACGTTAGCTTCTTCGGTCTGGGCGCCAAGCTTCTTTGGCGTGAAATAGACGCGGTCAGCATAGTCTTTTTCAAGATCAGCGGCACAGCCGGGAGCAATGTCGGAGACATATCTGAAATCACTGCGGGCAGCCATAATCTTTTTGAGGCTTTCCTCGCAGATGACTTCCTTGCGGGCAGTGTTTACCAGAACGGCACCTTTGGGCATGCGGTTGAGCAGGTCGAAATTTATCGACTTTTTGGTCTGCTCGTTGGCAGGAATATGCAGCGAAACATAATGACAGGTACTGTAGAGCTCTTCTACCGATTTTACTGCTTTGACGCCTTCTGCTTCAATTTTGTCAGCATAAACGGATCGGGCGAAAGCATAGACTTCCATGCCAAAACCCTTGGCGATGCGGGCGACGTTGCGACTAACGTTGCCGTAAGCGTGCAGACCAAGTTTCTTGCCCATGAGTTCACTGCCAGACTTTCCGCTGAATTTGTTACGGGCCATATAGACCATCATGCCGAAGGCCAACTCGGCAACCGCGTTGGCGTTCTGGCCGGGTGTGTTCATGGCGACAACCTTGTGAGCAGTGGCAGCAGCGAGGTCGATGTTGTCGTAACCGGCACCGGCGCGCACGATGATTTTGAGCTGACTGGCGGCTTCGATAATTTCTTTCGAAGCGAGGTCGCTGCGAATGATCAGAGCATCAGCGTCTTTGACAGCTGCCTTGAGCTGAGCCGCTTCGGTATATTTTTCGAGCAGTTCGATTTTAAAATCGGGCTTGCCATTGATTACACCTTTCATCAGACTTATTGCCTCAGATGCAAATGGTTTTTCAGTGGCCACCAGAATTTTTTTGGTCATTTTGTTATTTCCTTTCCTTTTCTTCTTTCCGGGCTCGAACTTTGCGTGTCATTCGATAAAAACGGGGCGCCTCATTACAGCGCCCCGCCATTAAGCGTCAAGAGTTGGCCTGGTCAAATTTTTTGATGAAATCGGCCAGCTTCTGGCAGCCTTCGATCGGCATTGCATTGTAGACAGAGGCGCGCATGCCGCCAACGCTGCGATGACCCTTGAGGGTTACCAGACCTTCTGCTGAGGCTTCTTTGAGGAACTTGTCATTCAGTTCGTTTTTTTCGGCGAAGAACGGAATGTTCATAAGTGAGCGATCTTTGCCCGGCTTAACATGTGCCTTGAACAGTTTTGAGTTGTCGATAGCATCATAAATGATCGC
>ERZ795056.7708-NODE-7708-length-10258-cov-8.667745_pt1 | contig 10258 bp, 7 predicted proteins | sample MGYA00375140_ERZ795056 | MGnify/ENA primary metagenome ERZ795056 (study PRJEB30185, sample SAMN05720227) | activated sludge metagenome | isolation source: Anaerobic digester | place: USA | collected 2015-03-09 ...
ATAAACAGATCAAATGAACTGCTGCGTTTTACCACTGCCGGCAGCGTAGATGATGGAAAAAGTACCCTTATTGGCAGGCTTCTATACGATTCCAAGGCTATTTTCGAAGATCAGCTGGAAGCTGTAAAAAACAGCAGCGAGCGCAAGGGTTTCGATTATGTTGACCTTTCGTTGCTTACCGATGGTTTGCGGAGCGAACGCGAACAGGGTATTACCATTGATGTGGCTTACCGGTATTTTACTACCCCAAAGCGTAAGTTCATTATTGCCGATACCCCGGGCCATATTCAGTATACCCGCAACATGGTTACCGGTGCAAGTACCGCCAACCTTGCAATCCTGCTGATTGATGCGCGCAAAGGGTTGATCGAACAAACCTACCGCCACTCATTCATTGCCTCTTTGCTTAAGATCCCCCACGTGGTAGTTTGTGTAAACAAAATGGACCTGATGAACTACAGCGAGGAAGTATATGATAAAATTGTAGATGATTTCAAGGCATTTTCCTCGAAGCTCGAGATCGGCGATATTCAGTTTGCACCCATTAGCGCGTTATATGGTGACAATGTGGTGGACCGTTCAAAAAACATGGACTGGTATAAGGGCAGCACCCTGCTTCACATGCTTGAAACCGTGCATATTGGAAGCGATTATAACCATATTGACCCCCGTTTTCCGGTTCAGTGGGTTATCAGGCCCCAAACCCATGAGCATCCCGATTACCGCGGCTATGCCGGCAGGGTAGCAGGAGGTGTATTCAGGGTTGGCGACCAGGTAAATGTTTTGCCTTCCGGTTTTCAGAGCACCATCAAATCCATTGAGCTCGATGGCGTTCAGCTAACGGAGGCATTTGCACCAATGAGCGTAATTCTTACCCTCAACGATGATATTGATGTAAGCAGGGGCAACATGATTGTAAGGTCAAGCAATCAGCCTTCGGTTGGTCAGAATATTGATGTAATGCTTTGCTGGATGAACCAGCGTCCTGCGCAAAAGCGCGGACGTTATATTCTGAAGCATACCACCAGCGAAACAGCGGCAATTCTTACGGATATTCATCATAAGATTGATATTAACACCATGCAGCACAATAACGATGCTGATACGTTGGGAATGAATGATATTGCCCGGGTTCAGATGAAAACAGCCAATCCTATTTTCTTTGATTCGTACCGCAAAAACCGTCAGACAGGAAGTATAATTCTTATTGATGAGGGTACTTACGAAACGGTAGCTGCAGGTATGATTGTGTAACGAATGGCAGGTGAAGTATTTAACTAGATAGAAATATTTTAATATTGTAATATTAGTTGATGAAAAAAATAATCGAAAAATATTTTTCCAATCTAGTCTATTTTTATAGGCACCTGAGGTACAGGGTATTTATAGCCCTGATTTTAAGTGTATTGGTGGGTGTACTTGATGGCTTTGGCCTTGCCATGTTTTTGCCCCTTCTTCAAATGGTAAATGAAGGCGGCAATGCCAAAACACAGGGTTTGGGAAAGCTTGATTTCCTGGTTCATGGTATAGAAAGTATGGGCTTTTCCATTACCCTTCTTTCCATCCTGATCCTGATGTTTATTTTCTTCCTGTTAAAGGGGCTGGCAAAATATATAAGTCTTGATTACCGGGTAAAATTGCAGCAATACTTTATCAAGCGGTTGAGGCTTTCCATGCTCAATGCATTTAACAATGTCAATTTCCGCTATTATGTAGGTTCAGATGTTGGCAAGGTTCAAAATACCATGAGTGGTGAAGTGGACCGGGTAGCGCGGGCCTATATCATGTATTTTGCAACCTTCGAGCAATCGGTAATGGTGGCAGTTTACATAGGTTTTGCGTTTTTCGTGGATATGAAGTTTGCCTTCCTTGTAACCTTTGGAGGATTACTTACCAATATCCTGTACAATTACATTTACAAGCATACCATCGGTGCATCGCGAACTTTAACGGGTACTTCCAATATTTACCAGGGACAGATTATTCAGCATGTTTCTAATTTTAAGTACCTGAAAGCCACCGGTTTGTTGTACAGGTATACCGAAAAGCTGAAATCGACCATTGTTATGATTGAGAACACCCGGAGAAAAATGGGTTTTTATCATGCGGTGTTGCAGTCGGTTCGCGAACCGATGCTTATTGCTATAGTAGCCATAGTAATCATCCTGAAGGTAAATGTACTCGGGGGCAGCCTTGGGCCAATTATTATCAGTTTACTCTTTTTCTACCGTGCATTAATGGCCTTAACCAACATGCAAACCAACTGGAACCGTTTTCTTGAGGTGGCAGGTTCATTGGAAAACCTCCAGGAATTTCAGAAGGGTTTGAATCTGGCAAAGGAAAAAAACGGTACAGTAAAGTTTGAAAACCTTAAAGATAAACTTGAAGTTAAAAATGTTACCGTTACCTATGGAGATAAGGATGTGCTGAGGGATATATCCATAACGATCCGCAAAAATGAGATCGTTGGTTTTGTGGGTGAAAGCGGCAGTGGAAAAACTACTTTATTGAATGTGATAATCGGGTTGTTGCGGGCCGACAAGGGCGACATGATCATTGATGGTGTAAACCGGAATGAGCTTGAGATCAACAGCTATCAGCAAAAGATCGGATACATTTCGCAGGAACCGGTAATTTTCAACGATACCCTTTTCAATAATATTACCTTTTGGGCCGAGCCTACCCCTGAGAATATGAAAAGGTTTTTTGAAACCCTTGAAAAAACCTCATTATACAAATTTGTTCAGGAAATGCCGCAGAAGCATGAAACCATGATTGGCAACAACGGGGTGAATTTGAGCGGCGGACAAAAACAGAGGGTTTCCATAGCAAGGGAATTGTATAAGGATATTGATATCCTGGTAATGGATGAAGCAACTTCTTCACTTGATTCGGAAACAGAAAGAGCGATACAGGAAAGCATTGATGCGCTGAAAGGGATGTACACCATCCTGGTAGTTGCACACAGGCTTTCTACCGTAAAAAATGCAGACAGGATCGCGCTTTTAAACAATGGTGAACTTGTAGATGTGAATACTTTTGCAGGCTTGCGGGTAAACAATACTATTTTTAAATCAATGGTGGAATTGCAGGAAATAAGCAAGATTTAGTTTCCGGCAAAGGCTTAATTTTTTTACATGAACAATAACCAGGATTTTCTCCTAAGTATCAGGCTTAATTCCTACAACCAGGAAAAGTATATTGCTGCAGCAATGGACAGCATCATGATGCAAAAAGTTGATTTCCCTGTTGAGGTAGTGGTTGGCGATGATTTTTCAACTGACCGTACACTTGATATAATCCGCACCTACAAGGATACCGAATTTATTAAGATCAGGATACTCGAAAGAACGGCAGGAGATGCTTACCATGTTGAGCGTAAGGAAAGAGGCAGGTTGTTTAATTATCTATACACGCTAAGGGCATGCAGGGGTAAATATGTGGCCCTGCTTGATGGCGACGATTACTGGATTGATCCCAATAAATTATCGAGCCAGGTTAAGTTCCTCGAAGCGAACCCTGATTATGTAATGAGTTCGCATGAAGTGTATGTGGTAAGGCATAATGCAAAAGATTCCATTGCTTCGGTTCCTAAAATTTTAAGGGATAATTTTAAGTTTGGCAGCAAGGGCGAATTTCTTCAGACATTAAAACTAGGACTTACCTTTAATAAAGAGTTCTGGCAACGTAAGGTACGATACTCAAGCCTGCCTCGCGATTACCACATGTCATTCGAAAAAATGCTTTTCAAAAGGCATTTTATGGCAACATCGGCATTGGTTATAAGGCGTTCCATTGTTGACCATATCCCGGATTGGTGGACCTCCCTCGATCAGGGGCACAATTCCATTATCCTGATCCTGCTTACCGGGGGCAAAAATTACCATTTCAACCGTTTTTTTGGGGTGCACAGGCTTCAGCCGGCTTCACTTTCAACCCAGAAGGATATTACCCTTGAAATCAGAAAGAATTTCAATAAAACATTGACTTTTGTGCTTACCCAATTAAGGGACAGGGTAACCGAACCACAACGCGAGGCCATTGATCGCAAGCTTTTACAGATCAGTAAAATGAACGGATAAATAATATACCCCTGTAAGGTTACTCAAAGTAAATAAATTATAAACAGGGAATTCCACCGGTTTGCTTGCCGGCAGGGTTGGTAAATTTTTAAAATTAATGTAATTATGAAATCCCCACGAACGGGTGTACAACCAGCACACACATGAGTATTGGGGATTCCATATGGCAAAATTAAATAGCCGCCAGGAGCGGCGCACTAAAAAAACACATATGAATGCTGAATTAAATATACAGGAGCTGATTTCAATTGCCAAAGATGCGGCGGTTAAAGCAGGTGAGGCGGTAATGCAGGTGTATGAAAGTGCCGATGGGCCAGGAGCTGTGGCAAAATCAGATAATTCTCCTTTAACTCTGGCCGACATGGCCTCGCATCGCGCAATTATGGAAATACTGGCCGATACCAAAATTCCGGTTTTGAGTGAAGAAGGCAGTAAGATTCCTTTTGAAGAAAGATCGGCTTGGGAACAATTCTGGCTGGTGGACCCGCTTGACGGAACAAAGGAATTCATCAACAGAAATGGTGAATTTACCGTAAATATTGCACTGGTAAACAAGGGAAAGGTAGAATTTGGGGTAGTTTATGTTCCCGTGAAAAATCAGTTATTCTGGGGTGGTACCAACTGGGGGGCTTACAGCCGCCATAACAATGAGGAAGCCCAACCCATCCACTGCAAAACTGAAGCCAATGGCACTATGGTAATTGTTGCGAGCCGTTCGCATTCCAATGAAGAAACCCGGAATTTTATAGAAAGGTATCCTGACCATACCCTTCAAAGTGTTGGCAGTAGTTTGAAATTGCTGCAGGTAGCCGAAGGCACAGCCCATATTTATCCACGCTTTGGACCCACCATGGAGTGGGACACCTGTGCAGCGCAGGGAGTAGTTGAAGGAGCCGGTGGCTTTGTAATTACCACAACCGATTCTTCACCCCTTCAATACAATAAGGAGAATTTGTTGAATCCATTCTTTATTGTTTGTGGATCAATGGATTTTCTCAACAATCATGCTTGAAAGTATCATAACATCTAAAACCCGGATAAAACTTTTATTAAAGTTTTTCAGCAACCCGCATACCACTGCGTATTTGAGGGGGCTTGCCGATGAATTGGGTGAAAATACCAATGCCATTCGTCTTGAGTTAAACAGGCTGAGTAAGGCAGGTTTGCTGAGCCACGAGCAGGATGGAAATACCATATTGTACAAGGCTAACATTAAGAATCCCTTTTTCAAGCAGCTTCATCGCCTTGTTATGAAATACATGGGCCTTGATGATGTGGTAGAATCCATTGTAAATAAGGTAGGCCCGCTTCAACTGGCCTTTATTACCGGCAGTTATGCAAAAGGGAAAGATACAGGTATTATTGACCTGGTTTTGGTGGCTGATTCTTTTGACCTCAACTATCTTCAGATGCTGCACAAGCGGGCCGAAGATATTTGCAACAGGAAAATAAGGTTGCTTACCCTTCAGCCCAATGAGTTTCAAACACTTATTTCAAGTTTCGAAATGGATAATGCTTTAATTTTATACGCTACGGTTTTAAGTGGATATTCAACTACCAATGAATTAAATTTTTAATTTTAAATTTTAATCAAACCTTGATAATCGTAAGGATTTTCAGCGATAAGCAAAAAGCGATTTAACACTTTGAAAAATAATAAACTCCAAATTTTGCAGATGATACCAACTAAAGTCTCCCTGGTAACGATTGTATTACTTTCCTTTTACCTTGTATCCTGTACAAATGGTAAACAAATGGCCTATTTCCAGGATTTGGCCGATACTACCAAAATCCATTCCATAAGTACCTATCCATATACCCCTGTGGAACTGCAGCCAAATGATCAGGTGCAGATTATTATTTCAAGTGCAAGCCCCGAAGCATCCCAGTTCTTCAACCTGATGAGTTCTGTTAAAGTAAGCGGAGTAGAGGGTATCAGCACGCAAACATCCTTTCAGAACGTATATGGGGTTGATATGAAAGGGATTATTTCAATGCCCGTACTGGGCGACCTGAATGCCATTGGTGTAACTACCGAACAATTAAAAGACCGGTTGGTGACCCAGTTGAAAGACTACCTCAAGGATCCAATCGTTTCGGTTCGTTTGGTTAATTTTAAGGTTACCATCATTGGAGAGGTAAACCGGCCACAGGTAATTCCGGTTGATGGAGAAAAAATAAATGTACTGCAGGCGCTCGGGCTGGCAGGTGATATGTCTATTTACGGAAACAGGGTAAATGTAAAGGTGATGCGTAATTTGAATGATTCCATGAAGGTTGGCTTTTTGAATTTTAATTCCACCAAAGCCTTTCAGTCTCCATTTTTTCAATTACACCAGAATGATGTGGTGTATGTGGAGCCTTACAAAACCAAAAGTCTCCGGAGCGAATCATTTTCCTTCTGGGTTCCTATTATCCTGAGTGTGGTTACTACGGTTACCCTTATTGCATGGAGGTTGGGTAACTAAATCTTTTAATATCTTTTTATGTCAGAACAGAATATACAAGCAGCAAACCCCTCGGTAGTCCTCAATCCTTTTGAAGGTTTCGACGGACAAAAAATTATCCGGAGGATCATTGGAATTTGGCCAATTATTCTCATCTTTATTATTCTTGGATTATTTACCGGTTGGCTATACCTCAGGTACACACTGCCATCTTACCTGTCAAGCACCTCTATTTTAATCAAGGAAGATAAAAAAAGTTCCTCGAGCCTTGTTGACAATGCCATTCTAAAGGAATTGACGGCAGGATCCATGAACAAATCAGTGGGTAATGAAATTGAATTGTTGAAGAGTTTTGACATGATGGAACACGTTGTTCGGAACCTTGAGCAATATTTTACCTATAAAACCATTGGTCGTTTTGCAGACCGGATTTCTTACCAGGGATTTTTCCCGATTAATGTAAGCGCTGCCAACATTGAAAAGCTTTCAAGGCCATTTACCATCTTAATTGAGAAGAACGGGGATAAGGGTTGGTTTTGGCGGGTTGATTCAAGTGGAACCAAAAGGAATAAAATTGTATTGGGGAAAGTTGAAAGTTATAATAATATTGACCTGGTATTTAAAAGTGTACCTGATTCCATCGGTGGAAATCCAACATCTCCAAGTCCAACGGCCTTCTCTTATAAAGTTGACGTTAATCCTTTGGTGGCCACAGTCAACTATTTTATTTCGAAGCTTAAGGTGGAACAGGTTTCTGAAAATGCAAGTGTAATCAGTATGGACCTGGTTGACTATAACGATGAACGTTCAATAGCGATTTTGCAGGAACTTACCAGGGAGTATAACGAGAAAAATTTTATAGATAAAAACGAGGTGAATTCAAATACCGTAAAATTTCTTGATGAAAGGCTCCGGATTTTTGAACGTGACCTGAAGGCCATTGAATCAAGGGTATCCAGTTTTAAAAGTCAGAATAAGGTAACTTCGGTTACCGCCGAAGCCAGCCAGTTTTTGCAACAGGCTGGTGAAGTGGATATGTTGAAAACCAATCAGAAAAATCAACTGAACCTGATTGCGGCATTGGAGAATGAGCTGATAACCAACAGAAACAACCCAACCCTTGTCCCCAGTACCCTTGGTTTATCTGAGCCAACCCTTGGTTCGATGATACAGGAACATAATGGACTGGTTTTGGACAGGGAGCGTCTTGCTTCCATCAGCGGCCCTAAAAACCCGGGCCTTTTAGACCTCGACAGGCAGATACAAAACCTTCGCGGAAGTATGATCCGCAATATAGCTTCCCTTAAAAGCGCTTATACGGCACAATTGAATTCAATTGTGGCAAGGGATAAGGAGCTGTCTAAAAGCCTGGTTGGTGTACCCGAAGTGGAGCGTAACCTGCTTGAAATTACCCGGGACAGAAATGTAAGGGAGCAACTTTACTTTTTCTTACTTCAGAAAAGGGCTGAAAGCGCCATTGCACTTGCTTCAAGTGTGGTAGACAGCCGGATTGTAGAAGCGCCAAGAACAATTGGAATGGTTTCACCGAAATCAAAACCTGTGTGGCTGATTGCTTTGTTTCTTGGTTTTTTCATTCCGGTAATATATGTAATGTTGAGAGATGCACTTGATAATACTGTAGGCGATAAAGCTGAAATATCAACCCATACCATTGCACCTCTTCTTGGAGAAATTTCCTTTATCCGCAAACTTAAAAAGCGGATTATCATATCAGATGGCGACAGGTCAATTGTGGCCGAGCAGTTCAGAAGTATCAGAACACAGCTTGAATTTACGGCAAAAGGCAAGGGACTTAAAAGGATACTGGTAACTTCATTCCGCCCCGGTGAGGGTAAAAGTTTTACCAGTTTAAATCTTGCGGCAAGCTATACCCTGCTTAAAAAGAAGGTGCTGATCCTTGAATTTGACCTTCGTAAACCACGGCTTGCACGTTACCTTGACCTGGAAAGAAAGGATGGTATCAGTTCATTTCTTTCAGGAAAAAGCGCAATAGACGACCTCATTCAGGAAGTTCCCGGCTATCATGGTAATTTTTATATTATTTCTGCCGGCCCCATTCCGCCCAATCCGGCCGAGTTGATTAATGGTGAATACATGGAGCCATTTATGGAAGAACTGGAAAGAAGATTTGATATCATTATCCTTGATACGCCTCCTTTTGGTGTGGTGGCTGACCCCTTGCTTCTTGAAAAATATGCTGATATTTCCATTGTGGTACTCAGGCAGGGTTTTACCAATAAATCGGTGTATTCCGAAATCAACAGCCGGTCTGCAGCCAAGCCTGATTTGCTGATTTATACCATTTTGAACGGGGTAGGTATGCAGAAAAAGTATGAATATGCATATGGCAACTATTCTTATGGGTATGGTTATTATTCTGATGATGATCAGAATAAACGTTTTTCTCTTTCCAAGCTTGCCCGGTTATTTAAGGTGTAGTGATTTGGAAATTATTCATGAAGCCAGATTTTCAGGTTATACATCTCTTTAGAAACATTGAATGATACCAGTATCCAAGTACATTAGCAATCTTATCGGTTGGCGTTCAGGCAGAAAAATTGTTGTTTTTGAATCGGATGACTGGGGCAGTATCCGGATGCCGGGTAAAGAGGTAAGGGATACACTGATTAAGCAGGGGATAAGGGTGGATGGAAATTATTTCACCAATTTAGATTGCCTTGAGGATGTTGCTGAACTGCAGGACCTGGTTGAGACCCTGATGAAGTTCAGGGATTGTAACGGACGCTATCCCATTTTTACCACCCTTAATATTTTGGGTAATCCCGATTTTGAGGGCATCATGGCAGGTGGTTTTAAAGAATATTTCTGGCAGCATGTGGATGATACCTACCGCGCTTATGGAAGCGATCCGGTTCAAATGGCTTCTATTTGGAAATCTGCCGAAGAGGCGGGTGTCCTTATTCCCGAATTTCATGGAAGGGAACATGTAAATGTACCCCGGTGGTTAAGGGGTCTTGCTGCCGGTTTCCCGGTAACGCGCCTGGCTTGTTCCATGCATTTAACCGGAATCAAGCCCCACCATGCCAAAGAAGACAGGGAGGATTACCAGGCGGCTTTTGATATTGATTTGTCAGAAGATATTCCGGTAATTAATGGTTTGCTTTCAGCGGGACTTACTGAATTTGAGCATTATTTTGGAAGGAAGGCCCGCTACTTTGTTCCTACCAACGGCCCTGTAAGCAAACAGGCATACCCGGTTTTAAAAGACCATGGCATACTTTACCTTAATTCATCCAAAATGGAGAGGGAGCCAATGGGTAACGGTAAGTATAAGAAGCTGTACCGGTATCTGGGAAAGCGGGTTAAACCAGGCCTGACCATTATAACAAGGAATGTTTTTTTTGAGCCAAGCGCCGCCGACCGGGCGGGCGACTGGGTTAATAAAACACTTGGAGATATTGAAATTGCTTTCAGGTTCGGCAAACCTGCCATTATCAGTACGCACAGGGTAAATTTTATAGGTTCCATTGATCCGTCAAATAAGCAAAGAGGTCTTTCGCAACTGGAGAGGCTGCTGAAAGAAATATTGAAACGGTGGCCCGATGTTGAATTTATGTCGAGTACCGAATTGGGCGGGATTATGAATGAAAAATAGCAAGGAAATGAGCGATACTATTCCCCAGATAATTTACATAGCAGGATTTGAACGTTCAGGATCTACCATTCTTGATATTATGGTTGGCAATA
>ERZ795056.7710-NODE-7710-length-10256-cov-4.598177_pt1 | contig 10256 bp, 4 predicted proteins | sample MGYA00375140_ERZ795056 | MGnify/ENA primary metagenome ERZ795056 (study PRJEB30185, sample SAMN05720227) | activated sludge metagenome | isolation source: Anaerobic digester | place: USA | collected 2015-03-09 ...
GCCGGCATGGTTCTGCATTTTTTCGCCTGGTTTAAGGGCGATATGGTCGAAAGGCATATCCATTATTTGTCTTTATTCATAATAGCCGCGATAGTCCTGCAGACTATAGGCGCGGCCGGAACTTTTTTACCTTTTATGAAAGGTATTTTCATAACGCGTTTAAAGCAGGGATTTAAAAATTCAAAAACCATCGTTTTATTAATCTTTTTAATCATAATAACGATATCTTCGGTTCTCGTATATGATAACTCGTTTTATATGAGCTATTATTTCTTGAATTTCTTTTTTGATATCAGATTAGCTTCTACGGCTGAAGATATTAAAGTAAAAAGGACGAAGGCCGACTGCAAAATGCTCGCGGACGCTATAAAAAGATATAATAAATTAGAAAAAGATAAAGTATCTAGCGTGGATATGAACGAACTTGCGTGGAAATACATTCCGAATGTATTGGAAATGACCGACCCGTGGGGCTCGCATTACGAGCATGACAGCGTTTCATGCAAGGTTTATTCGAAAGGCCCCGATCAGAAACACGTTTACGGCGGTTTGAAGTCGGATTATGAAAACAAAGACGACCGTTATGTAATATATGCTGAAGATAAAAAATAAAATAATTAAAATTTGGCGAGCTCGGTTTCGAGTTTTTCCAGATTTGCCTGCGCGCGCCTTATATATTCTTTATAATCTTTAGCCTCGTATTCGGCCTTGCATTTCTTAACGTATTCGGCGCATTTCAATAAAACGGCCCTGGCTTCGGCCGCTTTTTCTTTCTTCGCGAACCCGCCGAAATATTCGGCGTCGTCGGTAAAAATATCGGGAATAAAAGCGGGATCGAAAATTTCAAGCGATTGCTCGTGAAATTTCCAGATGCTTATAGAGTCGAGCTTACCGGCTTTTTTCAATATATCATAAGCGTTCGATCTCAGCCAGTAATCTTTGTTTTCGCCAGCCCACGCCGGAACGGCGTCTTTAATTTCGTTCCAGAAAGCCTTTTGAAGTATCACCGCCACGCTGCCGCTCAGGTAATCGTTTTCGGATAAAATGACGGGCTTATAATTTTTGAAAACATTGCCCGCTTCGGCCGCGTTTTTTTTCAGCTTTTCCACGCCGCCGGCCTTAATGAGCGATTCAAAATAATTAACGGCTTCGCATACGTGCCGCGAATTGGATGAACCATAGTTCATTAAAATATTGAAATTATAATTATATTCGTCGATTTCATTCATTTTGCCGCTTTCTTTCATAAACATGAAGGCGTTGGCTTTTTCTTCGATATTTTCGGCCGCGAGAAGCTTTTTAATTTCGATCTCCGCTTCCGGATGGCGCGTTTTTAAAATCGAGCGTATCTTAACGGCGGTTTCCGATTTGAAATCGTTCGATTTAAGCCCCGCGATAAGAGTTTTGACTACCGCGCCGCAAAGCGCGAGCTGCGGATTTTTTTCACACAATTCGACCGCGGCGTAAACCGCGCGAGAGTTGGCGCCTTCTTTAGATTCGGCGCCGCAGTTATTTATTATGGACATAAGCACGTCGAAATCGCCGGGAAATTTTTGCTGAAGCGTATAATATATATTTTCAACCGCCCGCCGGTTCTCTTTTTTTAAATAGTAATCGGCTTCTTCGAGCAGTAAAAATTTTTCTTCGATTTCAAAGTCGATCCATTTATATTGAGCTTTGCGTTCTTCTATTATTTTATAAGCTTTTTCAAAGTCGTTTTTTTTCTTTTGCGCTTCGATTTCATGAAGCGAAATTTCCTTTATGAGCGTAAGCGGCCTGATGTCGGCGGGATAATTTTTCAGCATATCTTCGGCTATAAGCATGGCGTGAACAGTGTCGCCGGCCCTGAGAATTTCAAGGCATCTATTGTAATCGCGGCCTGCCGTCCTCATAAAAAAAGTCAGGTAAATTGCAGCGCAAGCGATAAGCGCGGCCGCGATTATCAATCCGGCGCGGCTTTTACGGCCCGCGCTCATGCCGGAAACCGAACCGGCCGACGGAATCGAAATATCCGTGAAAGATTCGCCCCTTAGCCTTTCGATAATTTTTTGAAACGAATCCGAATTGGTGTCCTGGATCACCCTGTAAACTTTAATCGCTTCGGGTATCCCTTTAAGCCGGAAAGAACCGACCTCGCTCGAAGGCACTTCCGCCTTATTCATGGCAAGATATACCGACTCGGTGAAGTAAATTTCGGAAGCCTCGGTGACGCCCTCCAGGCGGGCCGCGATATTTACCGCCTCGCCGAATACGTCGCCGTCGCGGATTTCAACCTCGCCCATATTTATGGAAACGCGGATGAATATCTTTTCGGCTTCTTCGCGCCCGCCGTTATAATCGCGAAGGTTCTGCTGTATCATAACGCCGCACAGCACGGCGTTTGTCGGCGAATCGAACGTGACGAGAAACGCGTCGCCTATTGTTTTTATAACCGTGCCGTTGAATTTATTTATGACGGGAATTAAAAGCGAATCATGCTTTTTTAAAAGCCCTACCAGCGCTTCTCTTGACGTTGAGGACGTGCGCTCGGTAAACCCCTTTATATCGGTAAACATTATGCTTAAGACTTTGCTGGACATTTTTTCACCCGCATTATAAAATTTAAGGCGTTTCTGTTCCAACCGGCCGTAAAAACAAAATACGAAAGGTACGCCCAATTATTGAGTTTAATCTTATATTAAAGCGCGCCTTCCAGTCAAGACAATTTTAAATAAAAAAATTGAAATTTGGTTCTTCTCGAACAAAATAAAAAGGAGTCGAATTAATTATGAAAATATGAAACCAGATTTAACAAGACTGAACTTGTTCAATTTGATTTGCATTATCAAGAAAAATAGTGTATAATAAGTTTATTGATTAAATTCTTTGGAAAGCGAAGATTAAAGGCGTGAAAATTATGAAAAATTTCAAACCTTTTATAGTTTTAATAGTTTTCGCGTTTTTATTTTATTATTATTTTACGCTTTCTTTTAAGCCTGCTTCTCAAACTATTTCCAGCGTTCCGCTTCCGCCGCTTAAATTCGCATGCAGCGCCTGGCCCGGTTTTTTGCCGGTCGTTTTAGCATCTAAAAAGGGTTATTTTAAAGAGGCCGGCGTGGACGTCGAATATTTTTATTCCGAAAATATCCGCCAGCAGCTCATAGATTTCGGCAACGGCGCTTACGACGGGGGCGGATTCGCACTGGGAACGGTAATTTCTTTATATTCAAAACATCCCGAAGTGAGCGTAATAGCGGCTTCCGACTACTCCATGGGCGCGGACGCCCTGGTCGCCAACCCTCCTATCGGCAGCGTATATGACCTTAAAGGAAAAACTATACTTCTGAATCTCGGAAGTTACGCAGAAATTTTCTTCGATTTAACTCTGCAAAAGCACTCCATGACCAGAAACGACGTTAATATTCGAACCTGGAACGATGAAAATACGGCCGTCAAAGAGCTTATTAATAAAAAAGCCGACGCCGCCTTCATATGGGAGCCGTATGTCACGCTGGCGCTTAATAAAGGCGCAAAAACGATTTATTCGAGCCGCGACATACCTGGTATAGTCACCGACGTTGTAGTGTTTCAGAATAAAACCTTAAAGCGAAGGCCCGTCGATGTAAAAAAGTTCATGGATTGCTGGTTTAAAGCCGTAGATTACTGGACCGCCAACACTCTGGAAGCTTCTTTGATAATATCGACGGCCATATCCGCCGATACCGAAAGAACCAGCCTGAAAGGCATCGAGCTTTGCTCTAAAACAGCCAACGAAAAAGCTTTCAAGGAAAATTTCACCGATTTGACCTCGCTTTACGGCAGCGGAAAACTTTATATAGATCATTACATAAAACTAGGTATTTGCAGAGATGAAATATCGATAAGCGATTTATTGAATCCGGCGTTTATAAAATAAAAACGGCAAAAAGGCGTTTATGAAAAATCTTTCAATAAAACAAAAATTACTTTTAGCGTTTTTTTTAATTTCATTTGTTCCTTTTTTTGTTATATCGCACCTTAATATAGCGGCGGTCAAAAAATCTCTTTTTAATTCTGAAATACAAAAATTATTAGCCGGAGCCAATCTCACGGCCGAAAAAATCAACTCGTTCATAACCACAAATACTAATTCAATTTCACGCGAGGCGCAATTTCCGACCTATGCGGCTTTTATAGAGGCGAATACCCCGCGTTCGAAAGAACTGCTAAAACACGCCGCGATGCTTGTAAAATTATGCTGCCGAAAGCAATATGAAATTTATATTCAGTATTACTTTATTACCGGCATAAGCGGCGAAGTTTTATTTTCAAGCGATCCTTCCATAGAAGGAGTTTCTTTCGCCGGCCATTCTTTTATCGACGACGTTTTCAAATCAGGCATTCCGCAATCTATCCTGTATGTAAAAGGCCCTCTCGCAGGCGTTTATTTCAGCGCTCCGGTGAAAAACGAAAAAAACGATATAATCGGCCTTGTATGTATTAAATATAATTTTTCCATTCTTCAACATATGGTTTCAAATTGTAACGATATAGCCGGCGAAGAATCTTTCGCCGTTTTAATAGATAAAGACGGAATTTGCGTCGCTTCAGGAAAATATCCGGATTTGATAGGCAAAAATTTAGAAGGGACTCTTAAAATAAACGGCGGCATTAATAAAAACGAAAGCGAAACAGGCGCCGGCATTATTTATAACGAAAACGACATATATAAAATTAACGATGAATATTATCATTATGCAGGCGATATGCTTATTAAAAATAAATATTCAAAAGTTTTTTTCCTTCAGCCCGCCGGAAAATTTTATAAAATTGTAGGAAAGCAGCTCGATATAATTCTTTTTTTCAGCCTGCTCGTGTTGATCGTTTCGTTCGGCGGCGGATGGTTTATCTGGAAAAAACTCGTAGATCCCATAGAAAATCTTACTAAAGCGGTCAAAAATTTTTCTCTCGATTCTCCGGAACCCGGCGTAAAAATAATATCTAACGATGAAATAGGAACGCTGGCCGCTTCGTTCAACCAGATGAGCGAAAGGCTTAAAGCGGCCCATGAAAAACTCAAAGAAAGCGAGAAAAAATGGGAATTTGCAATAATCGGAAGCGGAGACGGAGTATGGGACTGGAACGTAAAAACCAATAAAATATTTTTATCGAAGCGCTGGAAAGAGATGTTTAAAATCGATATAGAAGAAGATATAGTCGATGCCTCGTCGGTTTCTTTCTTTATGCACCCGGATGATAAATCTGAAATGTGGGAAAAAATTAACGCATGCGTTAAAGGTGAAATAGAGAGTTTCTCAAGCGAACACAGGGTATTGTTAAAAGACGGTTCTATACGCTGGACCCTGGCGCGGGGCAGGACTGTTTCATACGGCGAAGACGGCATGCCGCTTCGTTTTATAGGCACAAATACCGATATAACCGCCCGCAAAGAAGCCGAAGAAAATTATAAAAAAGCGCGAGACCTCGCGCAAAAAGCCAATGAGCTCAAAACGCAATTTTTAGCTAATATGAGCCATGAGATAAGAACCCCTATGAACGGAATAATAGGTTTTACAAAACTTCTTTTAATGAGCGATCTTAAAACCGATCAAAAAGAGCATATCAACATCATAAAGATGTCTTCCGAACATCTGCTCAATATAATAAACGACATACTGGATTTTTCGAAACTTGAGGCGGGCAAGTTCAAAATCGTAAACGAAAGCTTTAGCTTCGACGAATTTATCTCTAAAGTCAACGATTTCGCCAGGCCTTTATTTTTTAATAAAAATATCGAATTTAATCTTTCGGTGGCCGATGAACTTAAAAATATAAATATCGTCGCGGACCCGCTAAGGCTGAATCAAATTTTGATAAACCTTATATCCAACGCCGCTAAATTTACCGAACGGGGCAGTGTGAGCCTTTGCGTGGAAAAAATTCAATCGGGCGATCCGGATGAAAAACTTAAATTCGTTATAAGCGATACCGGAATAGGAATAGAAGCGGCAAAAGTAAATGAAATATTTAACGCTTTCCACCAGCTCGACGGAAGCTATACGAAAAAATTCTCGGGCACCGGCCTCGGTCTTGCCATAGTAAAGGAACTCGTAGGCCTGATGCGCGGCGAAATAAGAGTGGAAAGCGAATTAGACAGAGGGAGCGTATTTACGTTCGAAATACCTTTCAGCCCCCATAGCAGGCCTAAAGAAGACAAGCTTTACCAAGACGCCAGGTCCCGGCCGCTCGAAGCGGCCCGTTCGTATAACGGCTTAAAGGCCCTGGTGGCCGATGACGACGGCACCAGCAGGCTTTTGATAAAAACCCTTCTCGAAACTCGCGGCTTCGATGTCATGACCGCCGAAAACGGCAGGGAAGCCGTAGAAATGTTTGAAAATGAAAAGATAGATCTTATTATAATGGACATTCAAATGCCCGAACTTGACGGCGTCGGCGCGATAAAAGCCATACGCCGTAAAGACGCCGCCACGGGAAAGAAAACTCCTATAATAGTCGCAAGCGCCTACGCCGGAAAGGACGAGCAGCAAAGCTTCGCCGATTGCGGCGCGGACGAATGCGTTTCAAAACCGATTGAATTCGATAATTTCTGGGCTCATGTAAAAGTCCATATAGATAAATAAACTTTACTCGCCGGCCGGCTGATCTTTTTGAGAGCCGTTTTCCGCGCCGTCAGGGCCGTTTCCGGGTTTCGGGCCGCCCGGTCCGGGACCGCCTGAACCAGGCCTGCCGCCTTTCATGGCGGGCGGTATTATGCGGGGTTCGAGATAAAGCGAGTATTTTTCGCCCGTGTTCACCGTGCCGGACACCATTAAAAGCTTGCGGTTTCCGGCTTCTTTTTCTACGGAACTTATGTTTATGTCGCCGACTATATTAGCGGTGCCTTCGGCGATCTTCATTTTGTCGCCCTGGCCCGGTGCCGGAGGCGCGTCGGGGCGTTCGAAATAAGTGCTCGAAATTTTAGCCGAGCAGGATTTGACTACCATCGGCGGTTTTTTGCCTGAATTTTTAGCTTCTTCGGGAAATAGCTGCAGCGAAGCTTCCTGTGTTTCTATTTTAGCCTCGACTATAAAATATTTCTGCTTTCCTATTTCGATAGTGCCTGCCGGTTTTTTTATTTTAGCGCCCTGTTCGACTCCGGCGTCGGGAAAAATCTGAACACTTGCCATTTCAAATTCGTTTTCTGCTTTTACCGCGTAACCTATGTAAAGCACGAGAGGCATCGGCGGACGCATTCTATCGCCGCCGCCCTGGATTTCTTCGTTCGGACCCGGCTGGCCGGAAACGTCCTGGGCCGGCGAAATCCCGTATCCAAAAGCCAGAAGCATCGCAAAAGCCATAACAACCGCGAGAAAATTTGATCTTTTCATAAAATTCCTCCTTAATTTGACCGTTAACGATTTTTTGTCGTCATAATTATACCACATAAGCACATATAATAATATATATATTGATTTTTTCGCTTAAATTTGATAAAATCATTCTGCTTATATATTATTTTATGATCCCGTTAAATTGGTTATTTTTTATTTTTTGAGTTTCAAATATTTTCAACATAAATAAACGAAAGGGAATTAATCAAGATGAGCAAAATGATATTCGATAAGGTTGAATCGCAGATCAAGCCGGAACGCGAGCTTGACATATTAAAATTCTGGAACGACGGCCGTATTTTCTACAAATCCATGGAAGAAAAAAAAGGCTCGAAGCCTTTCGTATTTCACGAAGGCCCGCCTACGGCTAACGGCATGCCTCATCCGGGACATGTTCTCACCAAAGTAATGAAAGACCTTATTCCGCGTTATAAAACCATGTGCGGTCATTACGTATCCCGCAAGGCCGGCTGGGACACTCACGGCCTGCCGGTGGAGCTCGAAGTAGAAAAAATGCTCGGCATCAACGGCAAGCAGGAAATCGAAAAATACGGCGTGGAAGCATTTATAAAAAAATGCCGCGAATCGGTTTTCAAATACGAGGCCGAGTGGCGTAAAATGGTAGACCGCGGCGGTTTCTGGGTAGATATGGAAGCCCCGTACATCACATGCACCAACGAATATATAGAAACCGTATGGTGGGCGCTCAAGCGCTTTTTCGACGAAGGCTACCTTTATCAGGGCCACAAGGTTATCCCTTATTGCCCCCGCTGCGGCACGGGCCTCAGCTCGCACGAAGTGGCCCAGGGCTATGAAGAATGCGAAGACCCGTCGGTATTCGTTAAATTTAAAGTCAAAAACCAGGAAAACACATACTTTTTAGTATGGACCACCACGCCGTGGACGCTTATTTCAAACGTGGCGCTCGCCGTGCATAACGACCACGACTACGTTAAAGTCAAAACCGGCGACGAATACCTCATATTAGCTAAAGCGCGCCTCGGAGAATTAAAAAGCGAATACGAAATAGCCGCCGAATATAAAGGCAAAGACCTCGTCGGCACCGATTACGAACAGATGTTCAAATTCGTCAGGCCCGATAAAAAAGCGCATTACGTTTGCGCCGCCGATTTCGTAACGCTCGAAGACGGCACCGGAATAGTCCATATAGCGCCGGCGTTCGGCGAAGACGACTATCAGCTCGGCGTCAAAAACGGCCTGCCGGTGATACAGCCCGTAAACTCGCGCTGCGAATATACCGATGAAGTTACCCCGTGGAAAGGCGTATTCGTTAAAGACGCCGACCCTTCCATACAGAAATTCATGAAAGAAAACGGAATTCTTTATAAGAGCGGCAAGATAAAACACACTTATCCGTTCTGCTGGCGCTGCGACAGCCCGCTTATTTATTATGCGCGCCATTCATGGTTCATAAAAGCCACCGCGTTCAAAGATGAAATACTCGCCCAGAACGACAATATAAACTGGTATCCGGATTATATAAAAACCGGAAGGTTTAAAAACTTCCTTGAAAACATGATAGACTGGGCGCTTTCGCGCGACAGGTACTGGGGCACCCCGCTTCCGATCTGGATTTGCGAAAGCTGCAAAACTACCGAATGCATAGGCTCCATAGAAGAGCTCAAGAAAAAATCCGATAACTGCCCGGATAACATAGAACTCCACAAGCCTTACGTGGACGAAGTTACCGTCAAATGCTCGTGCGGCGCTAAAATGAAACGCGTGCCCGAAGTTATCGACTGCTGGTTCGATTCGGGCATGATGCACACCGCTCAGTGGCACTATCCGTTCGAAAACAAAGAAAAGTTCGGCGAAAATTTCCCCGCCGATTTCATATGCGAAGCGGTCGATCAGACCCGCGGCTGGTTTTACAGCCTTCTGGTCACATCCACGTTCCTTCACAAAAAATCCTCTTATAAAAACGTAGTAGTGCTCGGCCTTATACAGGATAAAAACGGCGTCAAGATGAGCAAGAGCAAAGGCAATATAGTAGATCCTTTCCTGATGTTCAATAAGTACGGCGCGGACGCGCTCCGCTGGTGCTTCTATTCGGGCACGTCGCCCTGGAACGCCCGCCGTTTCTTCGAAGACGCCGTCATGGAAGCGCACAATAAATTCCTGGGTACCATACAGAACACATACGCTTTTTTTACGTTATACGCAAATATAGATAATTTCAACCCGCTCGATCACAAAATAGAAGTCAATAAGCGTCCGCTTATAGATCAGTGGATCAAATCGAAATTCAACCGCCTCGTCAAGAAGGTCCGCGAAGAACTCGATAAATTCGATATAATGCCGGCCGCCGTCGCCATGGAAAAATTCGTAGAAGAGCTTTCCAACTGGTATGTAAGGCGCAGCCGCCGCCGCTTCTGGAAATTCAACCTCGACGACGACAAGATAGCCGCTTATCTGACTCTTTATGAAATTCTCGTGGATTTTTCCAGGCTGCTCGCGCCTTTCTGCCCGTTCATAACCGAGCAGATCTACCGCAACCTCGTTTGCAGGCTCGATCCAAAAGCCAAAGAATCGGTACACCTCACCGATTATCCCGAATACGACGAAAAGATAAACTTCGAAGAGCTCGAATCGCAGATGGCGCTCATTCAAAACGTCGTCTATATGGGCCGCTCGGCGCGTAACGCCTGCTCCATAAAAGTGAGGCAGCCTATCGCCGATATGATAGTTAAAACGGTTTCGCCGCATGAAAAAGAAGTGGTGCTGTCGATGAAAGAGCTTATCGATGAAGAATTGAACGTTAAAAATATAAGCTTCACCTCTTCGCTCGACGATTTCGTCGATTATATAGTTAAACCGAACTTCCCCGCCCTTGGCGCAAAGTACGGAAAACTGGTGCCCGAGATCAAAAAATATCTCGAAACGAAC
>ERZ795056.7718-NODE-7718-length-10252-cov-48.638913_pt1 | contig 10252 bp, 10 predicted proteins | sample MGYA00375140_ERZ795056 | MGnify/ENA primary metagenome ERZ795056 (study PRJEB30185, sample SAMN05720227) | activated sludge metagenome | isolation source: Anaerobic digester | place: USA | collected 2015-03-09 ...
CGAGCTTGTTGTATGAGACGGAGAGGTCTCTCTGGTAGTCGGCGCGCTGGGGTTCGGCCTGGCACCGGGCTTCAAAATCAGCCACGAGTCGGCGGTAGCAGGCCAGACCGCGGTTGGTGAAGCCAAGGTCAATCAACGACTCGGCTTCCATGTCGACCAGCGGAGCGCGATTAGGGTGGGCGGGCGGGGTGTGCTCGGCAAGCTCGCCGGCAAAACCGCCGGCCGCGGCGAGTTGGTCGGCGTGGGTGAGTGCTTGCACGATATCCAGCGCCAGCGATGTGGCCTCGTCAAAGGCATCGGCCTTCAGAAAGTTGCGTACCGCCTCCATGCCATCGGCAACATCATGGCTGGCGTTGGCGGCGCGCCATAGGCGATAACGGCCTGCCCGGGCATGAATATCCCGGCGTTCTACCTCGTCCAAGCCCGAGCGCGGGCTTAACAGGCACTCGGCGGTCCAGCGGTGGACAAAGACGGTGCCCTCGCCCACGAAGCTCAGAAGGCTCAGGTCGGCAAGCGTGGTGAGGCTGGCCAGTACGCCGGCCTGCTCCTTGGCATCGGCTGCTCGGTCATGCAGCGCGTGGGCCACGCCCCCGCTATCAATGGGCAGGTTGGAGACCGCTGCCTGGTAAAGGATGTCCCGGTCGGTCGGTGTGAGGAGGGAGATGAGTTCGGACAGCAGGATGTCCTGGGCGCCGAGCTGCAAACTGCGGGCGATGGCCTCGTCCAGGGTGGCGGGGGGCGATGTCAGGGAAACGCCCGCAGCCTTGGCCTGGCGGTTCAGCCGATGCCGGATCTCGGGAAGGCGGGAGGCACCCCGGCGCAGTACGGCATCCAGATATTCGAGCATGCGCGGATGTCCGCCGATTCGCTGAAGGATGGCGCGCAGATCGTCGTTGCCCCGGCTCGACAGTTGGGGCAGGCGAATGATCAGCTTGCGGGCTTCGGCGGGGGAGAGTGGCGGCAAGGCCAGCGTTTCAAGCCAGCTTTCGCTGTCTGGCGGGCGATGTCTGGAGGTGATCAGCAGGCGGCCATGATGGCAGGACTGGCAAAGGGTTTCGAGCCATTCGCCCACCATAGGATCGGTGTAGTGCCCGCCACCGACGTGGAGATTCTTCTCAAAATCGTCAAGAACCAGAAGCAGTTTTTCGGTCCACAGACGTCTGCAGATGGCGTCAATGCGCTGCCTGTCGTCGCCTTCGGAAAGGCCGAGGCGGCGGGCAAGGGTGTCGATGTTGAAGGCGCCGGCCAGGGCAATGCAGGTCCAGCCGTCTTCACGCAGGCGCGCCATGATGCGGCCGGCGAGGGCGCTCTTGCCCACGCCTCCCATGCCTTGCAGAACCACGCCGACCCGCTTCCCGTAGCGCTCGATGGCACGGGGATGGTCACGCAGGATGGCGAGGGACTGGCGTAGCTCGGGCCGGCGGCCGATCAGATCGCCGATATTGAGATGGGGGAGGCCGACTTCGTCGGTTTCGTGGATCGGGGTACGGGAGAGGGGCAGCTGATCCCGGCTGCGGTCGAGCAGGGGGCTCTCGGGACCGGCGCTGAACAGGGATGCGGTGGCGTATTCCGGCGCGGCGGGGTGGGCTTCGCGCTGGCGGCGTTCTTCGAGGGTGCGACGGGCGTGGGCAAGGGCGCGGCCGGCGGTGGGGCGGTCGGGTGTGTTCAGCTCTCCGTAAAACGCGGCCGCGAGTTCGCTGGCGTAGCGATCGGTGACCCGGGTCTGCATGGCGAGCACCTGGGGTATGCCGGCATGGATCAAGGCCTGGGCAAAGCTGACCGTCTCGCCCGCGGGCGAGCCCCCATGGCAGGTGGCAAGGAAGACCAGGGGCAGGGGGCGTCCGGCGCTGCGCAGGGTATCGGCAAGGCGGGCGGCGTCGATGGGCACGGGATTGCCGTCTTCGTCCTCCAGTTCGATCAGCCCGGGGCTTCCGTGGCAGGACAGGTGCAGCACGTGATACGGGTCGCGTTTCAGCGCCGCCGCGATCTGCTGCGGGTGCCCCACTTCGAGGATACGGACTTCGGCGTTGCCGTGTTCGATGGCGGTTTCCAGGGCGTCGAGAATGCCCTGGAGTTCGTGCTCCAGATCGAGAACGCTGTTGCGGGTCTTGCTTTCGTCGGGGGCGCCGACGGCGACAAGGATCTTCAGGGGGCCGGCCGAAACGGTTTGCTCAACCGGGGCGGCTCCATCCACCCGCCGCAGGGGCACCACGGCGGGCAGCAGTACGGGAGCGCGCCCGTCGGGTAGGCGCGCGGCCTCGAAGGGCAGGCCCAGCAGGGTGGGGCTGGCGGCGGAGAAGCACAGCTCAAGCTCGCCGCCGATGGGGAGGCTGTTCAGGGCGCTGGTGAGGGCGGCGGCAATCGGGTCGGCAAAGAGCACCCGCCCCAGGTCCTGCCCAAGGCGCTCCAGTGCCTCGTCGAGGCGCGGGCCGGTGGCATCGGGTGAATCGCGGTAGATGGTCGAAAACCCTCCGTGGAGGAATTCCGCAAAATTGACGGTCACCGTCGGGGGCAGGGTCAGGCCGGTGGCGCGTGCGCGTTCTTCACCGTCGAGCGAGGCCACCACGTCGATGCTGCGGCCGCTGCGCGGGCCCGGGTCCGATTCGCGGATGTGCAGCAGAAATCGGCGGAGTGCGCCGGCGGCTGGGGGCTCACCGAGGGCGGGCTTGCGCGAGATGCCTAGGATGGCATCGACGATGGCGTCGATTTCGACAATGCCGCGTCGGGCACGGGGGCGCAGCAGCGGCGGAAGGGGCGCGGCCGGGTCGATCATCACCGGTATCAGGCGCTTCCCTTCTTCGATCATGCTCAGGGTAAGGGTTGCCACCTCGGCCCAAAACCATTTGCCCTCGTGTTCCTTGCTCGAGAAGAACACCAGGCCAACCTGGTTGTGTTCCAGGCCTTCGTTCATGCGGGCAACGATGTCGTCGCCGGGCGCGATCTCCCATCGATCAAACCAGGCGTCGATGCCCTTCTTCCGCAGAAGGGTGGCGAAGGCCTCCACCTCCGGTTTGTCGACGCTCCGGTGACTGCAAAAAACCTTGACCGCCATGCCACGCTCCCCGCTTCGATGACAAGGGGAAGAATAGCGCGCCGCGGTAGTGGCTGGCTATGCGGCCGGCGTAAAAGTGCCTTACGCGCCCCGCGGCTGGGTCAGGATCGCCCGGTCGCCTTCCAGGGCTTCGACCTGGGCCAGGGTGGAGACGGGCACGCCCAGCGCCTCAATGTGCTCTCGGCCTTCCTTGAAACGTTTCTCCACCACGAAGCCGGCCCCCAGCACTTCGGCACCGGCTTCCCGGGCCATGTCGATCAGGGCGGTGGCGGTGCGGCCATTGGCCAGGAAGTCGTCGACGATGACGATGCGCTGGCCCGCCTTGATGTAGCGGGTGGACAGCACCAGGCGGGTTTCGCCACCCTTGGTGGGCGAGGGGATGATGCGGGAGATGGCGGGCGGCTCCACCTGGGGTGAGTATTTCTTGGCGTACACCAGGGGCACGTTGAGCGTCTTGGCGACGATCAGGGCCGGGGCGATGCCGCTGGCCTCGGCGGTGAGGATGATGTTCGGCTGAAAGAAGGACAGGCGTCGGGCCAGCTCGTGGGCCAGCTCGAAGATGAAGCCGGGCTCGATGCGGTGATTGAGGAAGTGGTCGATGCGCAGGATTTCGCCACGCTCGACGGTGGCTTCGGTTTCGATGCGGCGAACCAGGGGGGCGTAAGGGGCGGTGAGATCGAGGTGCGGGCTCATGGCGGTCAGGTGGGGGTGGAGCCGTATCGGCGGGGGCTTGCGGGTCGATTGTAGCGATTCGACATTCAGGTGCCCGTGGCGGTTTCCGCAAGTGCGCGCAGGCGGCTGCGGACGAGGGCAATGTGTTCGCGCAGGGTGTAGAGCTCGTTACTGAAGGCCAGGGGCAGCTTGCGGTGGGTGGCACGCTCCTCGATGCGGTCGAGGCGGGCAAGAAAGCCGGCCACCTGGGCAGCGCTCGGGGGCGTTGGACCCCGGTCGATCTCGGCCTCGAGGAACTTCAATTCTCCGTACCAGCGATACACCCGGGCGCGCATGCGCCAATTGTAGAGGGCCGGCAGTACCCGGGAGAGGGGAATCACCACTGCGATGAGGGGCAACAGCATGACGAACAGGCGGTCGATCAGCACCGCCAGCCAGAAGGGCAGGTAGCGTTGCAGGAAGGGCGGGCCGCTGTCGTAGAAACGCTGGGCCGAGGGGTGCAGGGGCAGGGCATGATCGAGGGGCCGGGGGAAGGCGTTGGCCCCCTGGAGCAGCCCCGGTGCGCCATGAATTTCCCGGGCATGCTTGAGCAGCAGGGTGACGATGGCCGGGTGAATGTCGGCTTTTGCCACCAGGTTGGCGGTGGCGGCCACGAGCTGGATGTCACGGGGGGGCTGATCGGTGCGGATGTCCACGGCGCCACGGGGCAGGGTGATTCTGCCAAGGTGGGGGAAGTGTCGTCCGTAGCCCTCGGCCTGGGCGAAGTTGAGCAGTTTGATGCCCTCGCTGTGGAGCAGGGCGTTCACCACCGGTGCCTGGGGGGCGCCCACCACGAAGAAGGCATCCACCTCGCCGCGCTTGAGGGCGTCAACGGCGTCGGCACCGCCGATCGGACGCAATTGCGGGTCGTTGGTGGCAAAGCCGTTGGCCGCCAGGAGCTGCAGGGCAAAGAGTTGTGCGCCGCTGCCGGGCAGCCCCACGGCAATGCGACGCCCGCGTAGCTGCGCAACCCGGTCCAGCTCCCCATTGCCCCGGTAGAAGACCCACACGGGTTCCAGGTACATGCTGCCCAGGGTGGCCAGATCCTCCGACTCCGGCTCGTTGGCGATGCCGCCCTGGATGAAGGCCAGGTCCACGCTGTCATCCGTCTTGAGCCGGCGCAGGTTTTCAACGGCGCCGGAGGATGGCCGGAGCTCCACCTCAATGCCGTCCTGGGCAAGCTTCTCCCGGTAGCGCTCGCCGAAATAGTGATAGGCCCCACCCGCGGCGCCGGTACTCATGACGATCTTCGTGGGGGCAGCGGGGCGTACAAACTGCCAGGCCAGGGCGAAGGCGGCGATGATCAGGATCAGGGCCGGCAGGGCAAAGATCAGCAGGTCGCGGCGATTCGGGGCGTCACTGGAAGTGCGGGTCAGGCGTCGCATGGCGCGGGGCTCTCCGGCGGGCAGGGGGCAATTGAGAGGCAGGCTGCGGATATTACCGCCCGGCATCGGGCTGCGGCGCAAAGTCCTTTGTTGCAGCGCGATGTTGCGTTACATTGCGCGCCCGGCCAGGCCTTGAATGAAAACGATTTTTCCCCCATGACGCGCCTCATCCTCGCTCCGATGGAAGGCCTTGCGGACGATGTTCTCCGCGAGGTGCTGACCCGCGTCGAGGCCTACGACCATGCGGTGACCGAGTTTGTGCGGGTTTCCGGCACGGTCCTGCCCCTGCGGGCCTTCACCCGGCTGTCACCCGAGCTGCGCAGCGGCAGCGCGACATCCAGCGGTACGCCGGTGCGGGTGCAATTGCTGGGGTCCGATCCGGCCTGCATGGCCGACAATGCGGCCCAACTGGTGCGTCTGACGCCGGCCGGGGTGGATCTGAACTTCGGCTGCCCGGCGCCCACGGTCAATCGCCACCGGGGCGGAGCGGCCCTCCTTGATGAGCCGGAACTGTTGCACGCCATCGCCAGCGCCGTGCGCAAGGCCGTGCCGCCGCATATCCCCTTTACGGCCAAGATGCGCCTGGGTGTCGCCGACACCGGCCGCGCCCTCGACTGCGGGCGTGCCCTGGCCGAAGGCGGGGTGGATGGCCTGGTGGTGCATGCCCGTACCAAGACCGACGGTTACCGCCCGCCGGCCCACTGGGAATGGGTGGGGCGGATCGCCGACGTGGTGGCCGTGCCGGTGGTGGCCAACGGGGAGGTCTGGAACGAGGATGACTGGCGGCGCTGCCGCGCGGTGAGCGGGGCGAGTGACGTGATGCTGGGTCGCGGTGCCGTGGCCGACCCTTTCCTGGCGCGACGCATCCGTGCCGGTGCTGTCGAGGCCCCGCGGCGGGACGCCGAATGGGCCGAGCTGCAGCCCCTCATCGGCGAGTTCTGGCAACGTGTGCTGATCAAGGTGGAGGCCCGCCATGCGCCGGGCCGCCTGAAACAGTGGCTCAACCTGCTGCGGCGTAACTTCATCGCGGCGGAGCAGCTCTACCTGGCGGTGCGGCCCGAGCGGGACGTTGAACGGGTCAATCAGGTGCTGGGCGCCCACGGCATACCGGTGCTCCGGGCGGCCGCGTAGAATCGCCGGATGTACGCCAACTCCAAGATACCCGAGAGCGCCCAGCCGGGTGTTCATGAACAGCTCGCGGCGCAGGTGGCCAAGCACGCCAGCAGCGCGTTCCGCAAACCCTGTCTCGACTACAACAAGGCCGCCTTCGAGGCCAGCCTGGCCGGATGGGATGGCCGCGCACCCCTCATCCTCGATGCCGGATGCGGTGTGGGCCACAGCACCATCCAGCTGGCCCGGGCGTTTCCCGACCACTGGGTGATCGGCGTGGATCAGTCGGAAGACCGCCTCAGCCGAAAGAAACCCTATCCCGATGCCCTGATGCCCCACAATATGGTTTTTGTGCGGGCCGATCTCGTGGACTACTGGCGTCTGATGGCCGAAGCCGGCATCCGCCTGGCCCGCCATTACATCCTGTATCCCAACCCCTGGCCCAAGATCGGCCACCTGGGCCGACGCTGGCATGCGCACCCCGTGTTCCCCTATGTTCCGCGACTGGGCGGGCGGCTGGAATGCCGCAGTAACTGGAACATTTACGTGGAAGAATTTGCCCTGGCCCTGGGCATGCTCACCGGCCATCGAGTGGAGACGAGCGCCTTTGAGGCGCCGTCGCCCCTCACTCCCTTTGAACGCAAGTACCGGGATTCCGGCCAGACCCTTTACCGGTGTGTGGTGGAGCTTGATCCCCGACCGACCCTGGAGGAAACCCATTCATGAACGCGCCCCAATACACGCCCCTTTCCGACGAGGAACTGGAGCAACTGGAAGAGCTGCTGGTGTCCGACGATGTGCCCGCCGACTGCATGAACCTGGAAATGCTCGACGGCTACCTGGCGGCCATTGTCACCTCGCCGCTGCCCATTCCGGTCGAGAACTGGCTCCCTGCCGTATGGACTGCCGATGAGGGCGAGGTGGGTTTCGGCGCAGGTGCAACGCTGCAGAAGGCCATCGCGCTGGTGCTGCGCTATTACAACGAGCTGGTCTCCACCATCGGTGATGAGGAAGGTGACGAGGAGGGTGAGGCGGAGGGCTGGCAACCGTTCTGTTACGCCCAGGGGGGTGATGACGATCCGGCCATCGGGGAAGAATGGAGCACCGGCTTTGAGCAGGGCTTCGAGATGTGGCCCTCCGAGTGGCCTGACAAGGTGGGTGACACGACCATCGCCGAGGCGCTGCTCGAAACCATCCTCGGCCCCGAGGAAGAAGCGGCCGCGCCCGCCGATCTGGAGACGCAACTCGCGGCCCTTGAGGAGAAAGGCATCGCCGTCCAGCACCTGTATCAGGCCTGGCGTGCCCTGGGTTTGCCGGCTCCCGAGCTTCTCGTCGTGGGTGCGGCAAGCGCGGCAACGGGTGGGCCTGGGCGCAACGAGGCTTGCCCCTGCGGCAGCGGCAAGAAGTACAAGAAGTGCTGCGGGGCCAACTGAGCGGTGGCTGAGCCCTGCCTGAGTTGCGGCGCCTGCTGTGCCAGCTTCCGGGTGGATTTTCACGTCGCAGACCTGGAAACCACGCCCGGTGGCTGTGTGCCGGTGGCCCTGACGGTGCCCGTCACCGCCACCCTGGTGCGGATGCGCGGCACCGACGAGGGGCCGCCACGCTGCATCGCGCTGGCGGGGGAGGTCGGGCAGCGGGCGAGCTGCACGATTTACGAGAATCGCCCCGGCCCGTGCCGGGACTTCGCGCCCTTCGCCGCGCTGGGCATCGGTGATGAAGGCTGCGCCCGTGCACGCCGTCGCCACGGCCTGACACCGCTGGGCGAGTGACATAGTTCCGGCCGGCTTCCATTCGAGACAGTTAGTCACAAAAACTTGATGCCATTGTCAGTGCGAGGGGCTAGGCTGTACGTCCCCCAATCAACACAAGGAGCACTTCATGGGTTTGCTGAGTTTTGTGCGTGAAGCTGGCGAGAAGCTTTTCGGCCGCAAGGATGTGGAACAGGCCAAGGCCGACAATGCCCAGGACAAGCTCGCCGAGCTGAACCAGAAGGCCGCAGCGTCGATCACCACCTACATTGCTGCCCAGGGTTTCGATACCAGCGGCCTGACGGTGACCTTCGACGGCGCGAGCAGCACGGTGTCGGTGGGCGGTGTGGTGGCCGATCAGGCCACCCGCGAGAAGGTGCTCCTGTGCTGCGGGAACGTGGACGGCGTGGAGCACGTCAATGACAGCCTCACCGTCACCAATCCCGAGCCCGAGGCCCAGTTTCATACGGTTGCCCGGGGCGACACCCTGTCGGCGATTGCCAAGACCTACTATGGCAACGCCAATGCCTACATGAAGATCTTCGAGGCCAACAAGCCCATGCTGGGCCATCCGGACAAGATCTACCCGGGCCAGAAACTTCGCATTCCCGCCTGACGCGGTGTAGGCGCTTTCCGGATTGGCGGATCGTGTCGGCTCTGACACAATCCGCCCTTCCTGCAGTATTACTGCATCATTCCGGAGCCTGCCGCCATGACCATCCGCTTCCCCGTCGAAGGTGATTTCATTCAGCTCGATCAGCTCCTCAAGGCGGTTGGCCTGTGCGGATCGGGGGGCGAAGCCAAGCAGCGCGTGGCCGATGGCGATGTGCAAGTGGATGGGGAGATCGAGAACCGCAAGCGGGCCAAACTGCGCCCGGGCCAGCGGGTCGATTTTGCCGGGGAAACCATCGAGCTCGTGACCGAAGGCTGACCCGGCTTCCTGGCCGCTCAGCGCTTCAGGCCTTCCGCCTCCATGGCGGCCTGAACGCTGGGCCGCGCACCGACGCGCTCCAGATAGGCGCCCAGGCTCGGCCACGGCGAGAGGTCCACGTCGACAAGACGAGTCCACGTCAATACCGTAAACAGATAGGCATCAGCCACGGTGAAAGCCTCACCCGTCAGGTAGGGCCTGCCTTCCAGCACCTGGGCTGCGATGGGCAGACGGCGGGCAAGGTTGGCCCGCGCGGCTTCCTTGGCGTCGTCCGTTGCGGCGGGGTTGAACAGGGGGCTGAAGTTCTTGTGCAGCTCCGTACCGATGAAGGTCAGCCATTCCTGTACGCGCGCCCGTTCCAGGGTGCCACAGGGCGGGGCGAGACGCCGATCCGGCACCTGGTCGGCCAGATACTGGACGATGGCCGGGCCTTCCGTCAGCAGTTCTCCATTGTCCAGTTCGAGGGCGGGGACATAGCCTTTCGGGTTGATGGTTGTGTAGTCCACCCCCGATGCGGTCTGGCGGTTGCGCAGGTTCACCTTTTCGAGGGTGAAGTCGAAGCCGGCTTCCCGCAGCACGATATGCGGGGAAAGGGAGCATGCGCCGGGCGAGAAATAGAGTTTCATCGTTTTTCTTCCTCCTGATGGGTCACTTTGGGTGGATGTCGCCATCCGTATAGAGCCAGCGTCCGTCCTCAAGAACGAAGCGGCTCGTTTCATGCAGCCGGTAAGCCCGGCCACCGATCTTGTAGCGTGCCACGAATTCGACTGTGGCATGGCTCGCATCAATGGAACGACAGGCCTTGATCTCCAGGCCCAGCCACTTTGTCGCCCCATCTTCCGCAAGGTTCAATGAGTCCGGCCGATGGGCGGGGTGCCAGGTGGCCCGGAGGTAGTGCTCGTGCCCGAGGGTGTAGGCCGTGTAGCGGGAGCGCATCAGCGCCTCGGCATCAGGGGCCGGACGTTCGCCGCTCAGGTAAAGGCCGCAGCAGTGTGCGTGGTCGGCGGAGGCTCCGCAAGGGCATGGGGATGGCATGACTCAGACTCGGGCAGGCGGATGGGCACTCATTCTCGACCGTCGGGATCGATTCGATCAAGCGGCAGGCCGGATCCTCTTGAGAATCCAGCGCCCTGGCCGATAAGTGTCGGGCAGGTCTCCGACGACTTCGAGGATGGCCCGCATCGGTGCACTCAATATTTAGTCTGGCGCCCACGACGGGCGGCCAGCGAGGGACGCAGACATGGGACTCAAGCAGTGGACGGGTGGAATTCGCGGCAAGCTGATCGGGATCTTTGTCGTGATCAAGGTGGTGCCC
>ERZ795056.7720-NODE-7720-length-10251-cov-10.269714_pt1 | contig 10251 bp, 8 predicted proteins | sample MGYA00375140_ERZ795056 | MGnify/ENA primary metagenome ERZ795056 (study PRJEB30185, sample SAMN05720227) | activated sludge metagenome | isolation source: Anaerobic digester | place: USA | collected 2015-03-09 ...
CGGTCTTCGACAAGGACATCCTGATCTACTGCATCAGCCAGCTCGTGCGCGCGGCTGACGCCGGCATCCCGATTTCGCGACGCGTGCGCGTCGACGTGTACCCGTTCCTGGTCGGCACTCGTCGCAGCACGGGCGGCGCTGCCTACGAGCGTGTGGTCGACATGTGCCGGCGCCTGAAGGGCACCACCATCGAGACCAATGTGAAAACGAACGAGAAGGAACAGCTCGAAGGTTTCGGGCTGATCGAGGACTACCGCATCACGTCTCACACCAAGAACCAGAAGGGTGCCCTGGAGCTGGAGTTGACCATTTCGGACTGGCTCTACCGAGCTGCAATGGACTTCGACATCCTGACGCTGCACCCCGACTACTTCAGCCTCGGACAAGCCCTGGAGCGCCGGCTGTACGAGCTGGCCAGGAAGCACTGCGGTGATAAGGCGTGGTGGGAAATCTCCATCGCCCTGCTGCACGAGAAGACCGGCAGCTCACAGACCTTGAGGCGGTTTAAGCAAGACCTGAAGGAGATCATCGCCAATGATCCCCTGCCGGACTACCGCATTGCGCTCGACGAGACCACCAAGCCCAACAAGGTGGTGTTCCTGACGCGCGACAACGCCAAGCTGGTGTGCGAGGCCAACCGCGCCGGACGGCTGTCCTGGGTCTCGCACTTCCTCCAGAAGACGCTGAAGCATTGAACCTGGCCAGCGTTCAATGCCTCGGCGCGATGACCAGGTTCGTCTATCGCGGCACACCCCACAGAGCCGCCGAGTTTCGTCTATCGCGGAACATTTGGCTATTTGACAACAGCCCCTTGTTTCGTCTATCGCGGTACGCTTCTATCGTCTATCGCGGTACATTTTCCGAAGGCCGGCACCCGCAAAACCCGCATCGGGACGGGCTTTTTAGCCCGATGGCATCGAAATCCCCGTTTTCTGCTGCCAAGCTGACAGCTCTGGCGCCTGTGAAAACGACTCGTCTATCGCGGAACATTTGGCTGGTTATCCACAGATTTCGGGCTTGTTTCGTCTATCGCGGTACAAACCGTCGTCTATCGCGGAACACTTCTCTCGTCTATCGCGGTACAGGTTTCTCGTCTATCGCGGAACACCCCTTGCGGAAAACCCGTGGTGTGACAACGACTTACGACACCTTATCCACAGCGTAACACGCGCGCGCGTTTTAACGCCTTTCTATTTAACGTTTTAACGCCGCCGCCTCTTGGGGGGCAAGCCCCCCGCCGGCTCGAACCCGGCCGCAAGCGGCCGTTCCCTCCCGGCATCCCCCCAGGGGCGTCGCCCCTCGGCCTTCGGCCTCACCCCTCAAATGGCGCGCCTTTGGCGCGACCCTCTACGAAGGCCCGGCGTTGCCGGGCCGGTGGGTTCTCCACCGCCCTGCCAGCACGGTCTAGGCGGCCCAGGCCGGCCGCAAGCGGCCAACCTGAGCTGGCCCGCAAGCGGGCCACCCTGCGGGCGCCAAGACCCGGTAAATCACGCCCGCCGCGTCCTTCGGTCGCGCCGGCCGCTCAACCGGGCGCGCAAGCGCGCCGTGCGGAACCGTTCGAGGTGCACGACCCTTGAAAGCTGGCCAGAAAAGGAAGGGCGAAGCCTTCCGCGATTGACACCTTGCGTTGAAAAGGGCTTTACGGCTGCGCAGGGCGCCCGTGGCCGCGTTTTTCGGCCTTTGGCCAACCTGGCGCCCCGGCGCCCGCGAAAAAACGCCTTGTAGGCCGTTTTGAGCGGCTTTCCACTCCGACCGGCGAACGCTGGCCAGCTCACGTCCGGGCCGGCCTGGTCGCTGTACGCGATAGACGAAGCGCCGCGATTTTCCGCCGCTGACCATCAGCACCCGCTGGCCAGCGGCCCGCGCATTGCGCGGATTTGCCGGTTTTCACTGATTTGCGCCTCTCAACCATGCTGCTTTCCGGCCGATCCCGGCCGGCGCCTCGTCTATCGCGTGCTTTTCGTGCCGACCCTCTTCACCAGCATGCGGCCGGCGGCCGCCCAGGGTATCGAGCCGCCCCGGCGACCGTCGCGCTTGTCGCTGTTGTTGTGTTTTGTTGTTGTTTTGTGTATATTACAACATACAACAACATACAACACCATAACCCGACCTGAAAGGAGTCTTGCCATGGCGAGTGAAGCGATCATCACGGAAGAGTTGATTTGTAAGGCGGCCGAACAACTGGCCGCCGAGGGGTTGCGACCGACGAACGAGACGGTGCGCGAGCTGCTGGCGAAGTGGACCAGCACGAAGGGCGGCAGCTACGCCACCATCGGCCCGGTGCTGCGGGCCTGGAAGGCCAGGCGGAAGGCCGCCGAGTCGGCCGAGCCGGTGCGCGAGGCCGCACCGCAGGCGGTACTCGATAAGGTGCAGGGTTGGGCCACTGAGATGTGGGGGGTCGCCCTGGAGCTGGCCAACGGCCGCCTCGCGTCCGAGCGTGAGGCATTGGAGCGTGTGCGGCTCGATCTGGAGGCCGAGACCGCCGAGGCCCTGGCCCTGGCCGAAAAGCGCGAGGACGAGCGCGACGACGCTCGCCGGCAGATCGCCGAGCTGGCCGACCAGCTCACTATCGCCCAGGCCGAGCGCGAGGCTCAGACCGAGCGGGCGGCCGCGTCCGAGGCACGGGCGGCCGAGCTGGATAAGCGCGCCCAGGAGTTGCATGACGACGTGAAGGCCGAGCGTGCGCGCCGCGACCATGCCGACGAGGCGCGCCGTACCGTGGAGGCCGAGTTGGCGACGCAGCGCGCCGATGGCGCCCGGCTCGCCCAGCGGGCGGCCGACCTTGAGCGCGAGCTGGAGGCGCAGCGCGAGCGCAGCGCTGCTACGCTCGACCAGGTACGCGCCGATCTGGCGCGTGTTCAGGAACAGGGTAAGGCCGACTTGGCGGGCGCGCGCCAAGAACATGTCGAGGCCCTGGCGGCCGTTCGCAAGCAGCACGAGGGCGAGCTGGTCCGGCTGAAGGACGCCCAGCAGCAGGCCATGCACGAGCAGAAGCAACGCAGCGTCGAAGTGATCGGCAAGCTGGAAGCGTCCAAGCAGCGCATGGAGTCCGAACTGGATGCCGCGCGGAAGGAGGCACGCGAGGCCACGGGTCAACTCGGCCGACTGGCCGGCGAGCTGGATGCCTTGCGTACCCAAGTCGCCAGCCAGGAGGCGACGATTCGCGGCTTCACGAAGAAGGCGGATAAGTGATGGCAGAGAAGACGGGGATTGCTTGGACGGATAGCACTTTCAACACCGTGGATCGGGTGTGCTGGATGGTGCCGAGTTCAAAGCTTGGCCTACTGCCGCACCCGTTCGCCCAGCACCGCACCAGGACACGCCCGTCTGATGACTGAGCATCTTTCGCGCGCGAAAGCACCGTCAAGCTATGGGCCGCAGGTCTTCGACCGTTCGCGGGCCGGCTTCCTCGATGAGCTGCGCTAGTTGTGCGCGCAGTGCCGGGTCGTTCAGCCCGTTCTCCGCGTGTTCGAGCGCGTTTCGCAGCCACCAGCCGCGCTTACAGCCCGAAAGCGTCTCCAGGGCCTTCAGGGTTGCCCGGTACAGGCCGAAGCCGGTTTTGTAATTCGCTGGAGCTTGCATTGTTTGCACCTTTCCATGCTTTCACAATGCTTGCATTTTATCGCGTTATACTATTGACGGTCAATAGTTCTATGGGTAGAATAACAGCATTGCTTCGGTGATGGAGCGATGCCCCGGCAGGGGTGACGGTGAGCAGACCAGACCCCGGCCGTTTAGACCATCTTCAACCCTTTCGCATAAGGAAACGATCATGCAAACCGCCCTGGCCAACACTGATGCCCCCGCCACGGATTACCCGCAGTGGGTGATCGTCGAAAACCCCGGTACTGACGCCGAAGACGTGTGGAGCGACCACTACACGTTTAAGGCCGCGCTGAAGGAACTGGGGCGCTGCGGCGGCACGGATAACGGCTTCGACCTGATGAAGCGCCTGCCTGACGGCACCCTGACCACCGAGTTCTGATCCCATGCGCTGCATCGACCTCTTTGCCGGGGCCGGCGGCTTCACCGAAGGCGCGCGCCTGGCCGGCGCGCGCGTCGTTTGGGCCGCAAACCATTGGCCGCTCGCTGTTCAGTACCACCAGACCAACCACCCGGACACTTGGCACGAGTGCCAAGACCTTCAACAAGCCGACTGGCGCGCGGTGCCCGCGCATGATGTCGTGCTGGCTTCGCCCGCCTGCCAAGGGCATTCGCGGGCAAGGGGCCGCGAGCGGCCACATCATGACGCGCTGCGCAGCACGGCTTGGGCCGTGGTGGCTTGCGCGGAGTACCATCGCAGCCCGGTAATCCTGGTCGAGAACGTGCCCGACTTCGAGAAGTGGGTTCTCTACCCGGCTTGGCGTGATGCGCTGCGCCGGCTGGGCTACGCCGTCTCGCCGCATCTTGTCGATGCAGCGGATCATGGCGTGCCGCAGAATCGGCAGCGTCTGTTCCTGGTCTGCACGCGCTCGCGGCGGCCGCTACGCTTGTCGCTGCCGCGCCGCACGCACCGGCCCATTGCCGACGTGATCCAGTGGGATGCCCATCCGTGGAGCCCGATCCTCACGCCCAGGCGCAGCGAAAAGACCTTGCGCCAGATCGCGGCTGGTCGCGCTACTCATGGCGACCGCTTCCTGATTCCTTACTACTCCAGTGGGAGCGGTTTGACCGGCCGTAGTATTCACCGCCCGGTCGGCACCATTACTACGCGCGACCGCTGGGCGGTGATTTCGGGTGACAGAATGCGGATGCTCGCGGTGCCCGAGGCTCGCGGTGCGATGAGCTTCCCGCCGTCCTACGTGCTGCCGAGTGTTCACCGCGATGCCATGCACTTACTTGGTAATGCCGTCTGTCCTGTGGTGGCTGCGGATTTCCTCAACGAACTGCGCTTGGCGGCTTGATTGTCTTTCCGGAGGGCTTGGGTGCTTTCTAGTCCCGTTCCTGATTGACCCTGGACCCCCTGGGCGTCTCCCCTTTGGGGCCGGGCTTTCGTGCTACGCATCGAGCCGTCGACCGGCGCGCCGGTCTAGTCTCGCCCCTTCGGGCATCAATCCCTGACGCCTTCGCGCCTGCGGCGCTGCGCGCTGCGCTTGCCTCCTGGGGGATCGCTGCGCGAACCCCCGCCGCGCGGGCTTGGCGTCCCCCTGGGGCGCCGGACAGGGCGAGCCCTGACCGGCTGGGCCTGGCGGCCTGGTCGGGCGACTTTCGCGCGCGAAAGTCGGGGCCGTGGATCTGATTCCGAGGGGTGCCGGCGCTGGTGCGCTGAATCCGCTACGCGCGGGGCCGCACTGCGCCGCTCCCTTCGCCTTGATTCGTCGTCATGGTGCCCTTCGGCCGGGCTTCTCCGGTCAAGGGCCGGGCTACGCCCTGAAATCCTCACCCGTTCGGTGCTCGCCTGCGGCTGCGCTCCGCGTGCGGCTTCCGGTTTCACCCTTGACCGCGCCCGTCCTGCGTGCCCCTGGACGCCGAGGCGATAGGTAGACGGTGCAGTGCAAAGGCTGGCCCCGCGCTCCGCTGGCCCTGTGGGTGCTCGAAGGGGGTAGGGGAGCATGCGCCCCTGCGGGGCGACGAACTGCGAGACCTTGGGGGCCTGTTCCGGCCCCCAAACCCCGGCCCGAGGGCTCCAGGTTCCGGTCAGCAGGGGGAAAGCGCAAGACCGGGAGGGCAAAAAAAAGGGGTATCTGGAATGTAGTGTGGAAAGCATCAGGGGCCGCGAAGACCCCTGATGTTGAAACTTAGGCAAAGTCGCCCGCTTCTAGTTTGCTCACCAATGTTGGAATGTACGGCCCGTACTCGATAACGGTTTCCTCTGATTCCAAGTCGAAGAGGTGGTCGTAACTCGGGACCACTCTCCCCATACCCATAGACGATGTAGAAGGAGCGGCTTTCCTTGGTTTCTTGCGAATAGTTGTTCGCGTATCAGCCCGGGCGTCATCATCAAACAGCAGACGAGCGCGGATGACATCGAAGCTATAACCTCTGCCCATACGATTCATCCCTTTCGCCAAGTTGTTGATTGACTCAGTATAAGCGTTGGACACAGGGCAGTCATAGTGGTTGAAGATTTCAGTCCACCAGCTACGCAGTGCTCCTCTCACCTCTCTAAAGGCGCCGGCCACGTTGCTTGGAATGGAGGCATCCCATTCTTCAGCCGCCCGCATGGCATCAGCCTTGGAGGTATGGCGGTAGATGTCGTGGAATCGCTCCTTGACTTCGTAGGCAGCACCCAAGGCCGGGTATTGCTCTGACCATGCCGCAAGCTTCTCTAGCCCTCTCTCATCCAGATTGTGTTTGCGAGAAAGCAGCACGAACCGGTCGTCTTTCAGCTTCAGTCGTGCTTTTGTTTCCAACTCCTTACGGATTGCCTTGCGGACCCGCTCAATGCTGTCATTGGCCATACGGACTACATGGAAACGGTCGGCCACAATCATCCGGCCAGGAAACTGGTCTTCTGCTACCTGACGATAGACGTTCCAAAGGTCCATCGTCAGCACCTTGACCTTTTCCTTGGAGGGCATTGTCTTGAAGTAGGTGAGTAGGTCGGCCTTGTTCCTGGTTGGCAACATGTCGAACAGCGAAAGCTTTTCAACATTCGTGAGCATGCAGCGATACTGACCAATTATTTTCAGTTCGTCGATACCCAATATCTCGGGCGCTTCAAAGACCACGGTTTCCTTCAAGCTGGAAACGTAGTCGTCGAAGATGTGCCGGATGGTTTTGTCGTCAACGCCGACTTCCCGCGAAAGTTCTGCGAAGGTCTTACGCAGACAGTGGCGCTCGATGTGCTGAACCAGGCGAGTAGTAGCCAGCCGCTTGCTGTCCATGACCGCTAAGGGCTCGAAGAGCGTTTTCCCACACGATTTGCAACGGTAGCGTTTGCGGTCAAGCTCAATCAGCACACGCTTGCCGTGCATTGGAGTGTCGAGGTAGGTCTGTCGCTGACTACCGTGGCGGTAAAGACTCTCACCACAGGCAGGGCAAGCAGTCGGCAAGACTCCGCCTTCCGCTTCCACCTCGTAATGGTTGCCGCAGTCCTGAACATGTAATGTTCGCAGATGCGGCAACAGATTAAGGAAATCAACCATGTGCGACGTTAATCAGGTCGTCAGCAACGCGAGCAAGTGCTCCATTAGTCCAGCTAGGAATGGACTCTCTGGCCGGGATAAGCAAGTCTTTCAGGGTGCGATTTGCCTGCCGCCCATAACTGAATCGAAACCTGTTTTGCCAGATGCAAGAGCAATAATATAGGAGCTCGTCAATCGACATTTTTTCCAATGGACGAAGACATGCCACATGGAAGGCCGTATAGAACGGCTGCTCTTGATAGAAGGTGGAAAGAACACCGTTTCCACTAAGAGCGCAGCTAAGCTCTCCCGCCGGAGCTGGCTCCACTCCTGGAATAGGAGCCACATACGCAGCAATCCCGTTGTCACCCATTTTGCGAGAGACAAACGGAATGCCGCCCGATTCCTTGGAAAGAAGTTGGAGCCGGTTCAGTTCAAGCGAGTGGCCGTACCTGACTTCAAAAATATCTTGAACACGTACAAGGTCACACTTTGCGCTATGTGGCGCAGGCTCATAACTACTGGAGCTCAATGTTTTGATGCGCGTCAGCTCACTCCACAAATCGTTCGTCTCAGCGGCATGTACCCAACTCGGCACAGTATCCGGCAGCTCAATCTGCTTTAGCCGGTCGCCTTTCGGCTTTCGGCCATACGAGAACTTATATCGGTTCATCGTGATGCAGCGAGCGTAGTAAACCTTCTCGTTGAGAGTCATTTCGCGTTTTGGCAACAAGACAGCAACATCGCTGTTGCAAGCAAACTTGAAGCGAGATACATAGGAATAGCTATGGCTACCCTCCCCGTTTGTCGAGACAAATAGCGTGCCTTCGGGGTAAATGTTCTTGCTACCGACCTCTGACTCCGGAACCCACCCGGAAATGGTCCGCTGTTGTGTACTTGCCGGGCGCAAATAGGGAACATGATTTGCCGCCGGGGTTGGCGAGATAGACAACCCCGAACTTACGATGCCATTTCGGACGTCAAACAAGTCTTCAAGCTTCATCAGCAGCCTCCTCCTCGGAAGCGCCGCCCTGGATGTCGAGCATCAGGTTGAATAGCATGAATTTCTTCAGGTCAGCCTCGAAGCTTTCTTTAGTTAACGAAGAATAGTCCGTTTCTATGTAGGCCTCCGCGCACCACTCGTCACTGGCGGTGACTTTGAAAGTAGCGCTCTCCCCTGCGTGAACCTCTCGGTTTCGATACATCTCCACCCAACGGTCACGGACAGCAGGCCATACGTCATTCTGGTCGATGCGCCCTTTGTGTTTGGTCTTTACAAATCCGTCATCGCGCCAGTAACCAAACCAAGTTTTGCGGTCTGACTTAGCATGTGGCTTGCCAGCAATCCAAACCATGATGCAGGTGACGGTGCCGACCGGGTAAAACAACTCCTGCGGCATAGACATCACGGCATCCAGAGTGTGGTGCTTCATCAGTTCGTCGCGCACCGGATTTGGAGCAATCGCACAAGACATGGGAACAATCGCAATACCCATTGCACCCGGTTCCAGGCTGTCCAGCATCTGCTTCACAAAATACAGTTCGTGCAACTCTGCGTCACTTTTTGACTGTGCGTACGGGGGGTTGAGCATCCCTACATTTGGCTTCAACTGTTTGATGGAGTTGATTACTGCGTCGTCAAAACAACTGGCTTGATGCAGGTTTGCTTTACCGTCACCACGAAGAATCATGTTGCTGGCAGCCAGCGCGAACATCTTGGGATTGTTCTCGATGCCAATCAGACGATTCCTCTTGATGTCAGTCCGCTCTTCTTCGGTAACTGCCTTCTTGAGCATGTGCTGCATGGCTGAGATTAGAAAGCCCCCTGTTCCCGCGCAGATGTCGAGAACCTTGGAATCTGGCCCGACATTGGCAATCAACGAGAACAGCTCGGCAACATGCCGGGGGGTCAGGACGATGCCAAGTGCTTTCTTGTCACCAGCGGTGTATTTCAGGAACTCACCATAGAACTGACCCACCACATCGAAGTCGTGATAGACATTGATGTAGGGCCAGACGTTATCGCAGATGCGGCTGATGATTTCCTTGAACACGCCATCCGGATATTCTTTAGCGGTCTTGCTATCCGGCTTGCCAAGATTGGGATGCACGGCAATCGTGGAATACGGTTGCAGCATAGTGTCCTTCTTGGCCTGCGGAATGTCGGCCTTGTCGAGCTCCTTCTTGATTGCACCAAGCCAGGCTTCCTGCACGTCTTCGGCAGGCAGTGCGCCAAAGGTCTTCATGAATGGTGCGTTCATCAAGGCAATCAGGGTGCCACTGACCAGAAGGGGTTTGTCTTCTTCAGAGATTTTGGCCTTAGTCCAAATCAGCTCATGGAGCTCCTTGGAGAATGCCAGCAGGTCAGAGTGGCGCTTCTTGGCGACATCCGGGTCGAAAGCCGCCAGTCGGTAGTAATCGTCGTAGGAGATGATGTCGGTGACTGGTACACCGCTTTCGTTAACAAGCTCCTTTGCTTCCGTACTTCCAGCCGGAATCAGGAAATTGGACACCTTCATGGAACTGGATGTGGCACCACTGACTGCCACGGCTAGAACGGTGTAGTGCTTGGCAAGGTGCTTGGCGTAGTGGAGCGCACCGTCCACAGCATATTCAACGGGCTTGTCGCGTGCAGGGCTCTCGTGTTTCTTCACATCCGGCTTGCATTCGAACACAATCAAAAAGGCCGTGTCCTTGCGGTTCGAGATGATGAACTCAGGATAGCCTGCGTTGCCCTTGGCGTTCTTGCTTGCTTTGGAAAGCAAGGTCTTGACCTTGGCAATCTCGGACTTCTGTTCTTCGACAGTGATTCCGTTGTCCGGTTGGTTGTAGCCCAAGGCACGCAGCTTGTCGCGCACCAAGGCTTCTGTTTTGCGTTCGTTCGCCATTCAACACTCCATTCCGATTTTGAAAATGATGTTAGCGTACGACGTTTCAACAGTCAATTCCGAGGTACGCCTGAAGTATAGGCGCGCCCCGTAAACATCTTTCAACAGTGGATTCCGGATACCCAAAAAAAGATGGGTTTTTCTTCACAAAACTATTGACGGTCAATAGTTTGATGGGTAGAATATGCTTCATGGTGTAGGGACAACGAACGGTTCTTCACCAGGTACTCAAGACCAGTCCTCAACCCAGCAAAGGAGCTTCGATCATGGCCAGCATCAACACCTTCACCATCGTG
>ERZ795056.7721-NODE-7721-length-10250-cov-7.587347_pt1 | contig 10250 bp, 5 predicted proteins | sample MGYA00375140_ERZ795056 | MGnify/ENA primary metagenome ERZ795056 (study PRJEB30185, sample SAMN05720227) | activated sludge metagenome | isolation source: Anaerobic digester | place: USA | collected 2015-03-09 ...
GGCGAGGGCGCGGGTGATCGGGAGGTTGCTGCCGGAGCCGGCGAGGTGGACGACGTCGGCGGGGCGCGGGGTGGAGCGCAGGTGCAGCGGCGAGTCGTTGGGGACCACGGCGGTGGTGAAGGGCTCGCGGGTGTTGCCGACGAGGTTGACGAGCAGCACGCCGGCGATCGTGAGCGCCGCGAGCAGCACCAGGGTGACGCCGATCCACAGCGCCGCGAGCGAGGCCGGGGAGCGCTCGTCTTCGGCGTCGATGTCGGGTGAGACGGCCATGGCGATCGCTAGCAGTGAGAGTGTCAGAAGCCGAACTCGACGAGCAGGTTGAAGCTGCGGCCGGGGCCGTTGACGCTCGAGCCGTGGTAACGATAGGCCGCGTTGGCGAGGTTCTCCAGCACCGCGGCGACCATCAGGTGCGGCTGCCAGCGATAACCGGCGCGCAGGTCGACGACCGCGAAGCCGGGTGTGCCACCCGCGGGGATGCGCTGGTCGCCGAGGTCGGAGAGGGCGAGGCGGTCCTGCAGACGCGCCCAGCGCAGCGCGGCGGCGGCGTAGAAACCGGCGACGTGGCGCCACGACAGCTCGACGGTGCCGTTGAGTGGCGGGACGCGGGAGAGCGGCAGGCGCGTCGGCGTGTTGGCGGCGATCGGGTTCTGGCCGTCGCCCCAGGCGTAGGCGACGGTGAAGCGGGTGGCGAAGCCGTACGGGAGCAGCAGCCGCAGGGCGCCGTCGAAGCCGCGCAGCACGGCGCGGCCCTCGAGGTTGGCGAGGCGAAACACGGTCTTCGAGCCGGCGCAGCCGGTGTCACCGGCGCCGGGCGGGCACATGCTCGCGTCGAAGGGGGCGCGGGCGATCAGGTCGTGGATGGTGGTTTGAAACCCGAACAGCTGGAACTCGACGCGCGGGCGGTCGACCTTGACACCTGTCTCGAGGGACAGGGAGCGCTCGGGCTTGAGGTCGGGGTTCTCGCCCTGATAACCGGCGCCGGTCTGCTGGCGGCTGGTGAGGTCGTCCATGTTGGGCGCGCGAAAGCCCTGGTCGACGTTGACGAGCCAGCGCACGCCGTCGATCAGCTTGAGCGCCGCGCCGCCGCTGCCGACGCCGGCGCCGAAGCGGCGATCGATCGCGGCCGAGTTCGAGGCGACGTCGCCGGGGGCGTTGGCGTAGACGAGGGCGCCGCGGCCTCCGGCGCGCAGCTCGAGGCGCTCGTGGATCTTCAGGTGGCCGGTGGTCCACAGGCCCGAGGTCAGGTAGCGACCGTTGTCGAGGTACTGGCCGCGGCTCAGGGCGCTGGTGATGTTGACGTCGGTGTAGACGTTCCAGGCCTTGCTGGCGATCGTGTCGAAGTAGGCGTCCAGGCCGTAGCTGACCGAGAACTGCAGCTTGCGCGCCGGGCCCCACTCCTTGGTGCGCAGCGCGAGGCCGGTGCCCGCGGTGTACACGTCGTCGCGGCCGATGATGCGGTAGGTCGACTCGGCGCCGCGGTCGAAGCGGCGGCGCTCGTGCTGGTTCTGATAGTTGACGGTGAAGCGCAGGGTCTCGGCGAAGGCCGGGCCGTCTTGCAGGTCGAGCGCGGTGTAGACGAGGGTCCGGTACTGCTCGTCGTAGGTCAGGCACTCGCTCTGCGGGGCGGTGGCGGGCGGGCACCGGTCCGTGCGCGGGGCGCCGTACTGGCGATAGTCGTAGTAGGCGACGGTGAGTCGCAGGCGATCGTTGGCTTGCCAGACCAGGCGGGCGTCGGCGGTCAGCTCCTTGAAGCCGGTGCCGCGCTGGGTGACACCGTCGGCGGCGAACAGCGGGACCTTGACCGGGCGACCAGTGGAGGGCGAGTAGATCGGCCCGCCGGTGCGCAGCTGGCTGACGTCGCGGTAGCCGATGCCGCCGAAGAAGCCGAGCTTGTCCTTGTAGCCGAGGTCGAGCTGGGCGCGTCCGCCGAGTTCGCCGTCGGCGGTGCCGGAGCGCAGCATGGCGCGCGGGTGCACTTGCCAGTTGCGCGCGCCGAGTCGCATCGACGGATCGATCGGCGTCGCAAGCAAGGCGCCGCCCATCGCGTCGGAGCCGTAGCGGGTCGAGGCGCTGCCGCGCAGGACCTCGAGCTTCTGCACGGTGCGCGAGTCGATGGTGAAGAAGTACTGGTTCGGGCCCTGGCGAAAGGTGCTGTTGTTGAGGCGGATGCCGTCGAACATCATGATCGTCTGCTGGCCGGTGAGGCCGCGGACGTACGGCGAACCCTGACCGTGCGCCGTCTGTTGCACGTACACGCCGGGCTCGAAGCGCAGCGCGTCGGGGGCCGAGCGGGGCAGTCGCTCCTCGAGGTCGCGGCGGGTCACGACGCTCGCGGCGCGGTCGTCGTTGACCGGCTTGACGCGCGGGTCGTGGCGGACGGTGGTGCGTCCGGCCTTGCGGGCACGCGCCGCGGCATACGGGCTCAGCCGCGGCGGCGCGGGCTCGGCGGAGCTGGCCTCAAGGACAGGTCCAAGCCAGGCCACCAGGGCGAGGCAGACCAGGCGGCGCGGGCGGGGCGGCACGGGAGCCGCATTGTCGCGGCAGGCGAGAGCGAGGGCAAACCCCTGTCGCGACGCGGGTGGATCCACCTGTATCGGCAGCGAGCGTGACGACTAGGGGGCGACGCCGGGCGTCTCGTCGGCGGGTACGGGGCGGCGAAGCTCGACGAGCAGATCGTGCTCTGGCGTGCCGGGTTCGGGTTCGATGCAGTAGCCCCACTGCACGTGCGGCGGTAGCGACATCAGGATCGATTCGGTGCGGCCGCCGGTCTTGAGGCCGAAGACGGTGCCGCGGTCGTACAGGAGGTTGAACTCGACGTAGCGGCCGCGACGGATCTCCTGCCAGTTGCGCTGGTCGGGGGTGTAGGGGGTGTTTACGCGGCGCTGGAGGATGGGGAGGAAGGCGTCGAGGAAGCGCATGCCGCCGTCACGGATGAAGGCGAGCAGGCGGTCCTCGTGGCCGGGCTGGTTCTCGTCGACATACACATTGTCGAAGAAGATCCCGCCGACGCCGCGGTGCTCGTTGCGGTGCTTCAGGTAGAAGTAACGCTCGCACCACTCGCGAAACCGCTCGTGGTCGGCGATGCCCGGGTGGTCGGCGCAGTAGCGCTGCCACACCCCGTGGAAGTGCTGCTTGTCCTCGGGGAAGAAGTAATACGGAGTCAGGTCGGCGCCGCCGCCGACCCAGCGCTTCTCGCCGTGCTCGATGTAGCGGAAGTTGGCGTGCACCGTCGGCACGAACGGGTTGTTCGGGTGCAAGACCAGCGACACGCCGGTCGCAAAGAAGTGCGTGCCGGTGCCGGGCAGCTGGGTGGCGAAGCTCGGCGTCAACTCGCCGAACACCACCGAGGTCGCCACCCCGCCCTTCTCGATCACCTTGCCCTGCAAGATGCGGGTCAGGCCGCCGCCGCCGGCGCTGCGGCTCCACTCGTCGGAGATGAAGCGGGCGTCGCTGCCGGCCTCGCGCTCGGCGGCCTCGAGACCGGCGCAAATGGCCGCCTGGACGGCCCTGACGGCGTCTGCGGCCCGTTGTTGAACGGGCGTGAGGGTGGGCTGGGTGGTCATGGCGGCGGGGAGCATAGCGGTCGTCCGGGCCCCGTAGCGAGGTGAACTGCGCTAAGGTTGCGGGCCGTGGTGCAGGAGCTCTCACATGCCCAGGCGGTGCTCGAGCTGGCCGAGGGGATCGGGCTCGTGGGGCTGCAGTTGCTCGACAGCGGTGATGCGCCGATGTCGACGGAGCGGCTGCGGCAGGCGGTAACGGGGCTCGGCGGCATGGGCGGTGCGCTGCTGCTGCCGATGTTGTCGTCGTGGTTGCGGCTGCTCATGCAACTGATCGAGCCCGACCACTCAGGGCTCGGGCGGCAGCAGCGCTTGTCGAGCCTGGCGGTCGCGCGGGCGCTGGTGCTGACGCTGACGATCGGCTTCATCGCCATGAACTGGCAGCAGGCGGCGAGCGAGCTGCGCCAGGTGCAGGCGGAGGCGCCGATCTTCGCGGCGACGCTGACGGGCTTCGCGGTCGGCATGGCGCTGTGGCTGCTCTACGCGCTCGGGCTCGGGGCGCTGCGCGCAGATTGGCAGCGAGCGCGCACGGGCAGGCGGATCGGCGGACTGCTGCGCTGAGGACGCGGCGGCCCGCGAGTGACACCCGCCTCGCGGGCGGATCTGCACCCCCGCCGAGCGGCCAGATTTTGCGATGATATCCGTTGCGGCCGATGCATCCAGCGAATGACATCTCCGGGCAGAAGACCCTGCCAGGGGAGATCTTTCCGACCGACAAGACCATGGTGGCGGACGGTCGGCCGCGCCCACAAGCGCCGCTGCCGGTCGGCCCGTTTCGCATCGGTCGCTTCACGGCCGTGCGGCAGATCGGCGCCGGCGGCATGGGCGTGGTCTACATGGCCTACGACGAGCAGCTCGATCGCAAGGTCGCCGTCAAGCTGCTGCAAGAGCGTCCGGGCGCGGGCGCCGACGCGGAGAGCCTCGGGCACGCCCGCCTGCTGCGCGAGGCGCAGGCGATGGCGCATGTGTCCCATCCGAACGTCGCCGCGGTCTACGAGGTCGGCACCTACGAGGACCAGGTGTTCGTGGCGATGGAGCTGGTCGAGGGCAAGACGCTCGGGCAATGGCTGGCCGACGCGCCGCGCAGCTGGCAGGAGATCGTCGCGGTGTATGTGCAAGCGGGTCGCGGGCTGGCCGCGGCGCACGCGGCCGGACTCGTGCATCGCGACTTCAAGCCCGACAACGTGATCGTCGGCGACGATGGGCGCGCGCGGGTGCTCGACTTCGGGCTCGCGCGTGCGAGCCGCGACATGCCGACGATGCCGCCGGCGGAGATCTCCGGGACGGACCTGAAGCTGAGCACCTCGCTCGCGGCCAAGCTGACGCAGGCGGGCTCGCTGATCGGGACGCCGGCGTACATGCCACCGGAGCAATACCTGCGCGCCGCGATCGATGCGCGCAGCGATCAGTTCAGTTTTTCCGTGACGATGTTCGAGGCGCTGTACGGCGCGCGGCCGTTCACCGGGCAGACCCTCGCCGAGCTGATGACGGCGATCTCCCGCGGCAAGGTCCATGTGCCGCGGCAACATCGTCCGGTGCCGGGGTGGCTCCACGAGGTCGTGGTCCGCGGCCTGCACGTCGAGGCCGCGCAGCGCTGGCCCGACATGCCGACGATGCTCGAGGCGCTCGCCCGCGATCCGGCGCGTGTGCGACGACGCTGGGCGCTCGGCCTCGGCGGCGCCGCGTTGCTCGGCGCGACGATCCTCGTCGGACTCAGGACCCGCGAACAGCAAGCCCAGGTGTGCAGCGGCGCGGCGGCCCAACTCGACGGTGTGTGGGACCAGGCCCGCGCGCAGCAGGTCCGCGAGGCCATGCGCGCGAGCGGCCTGCCCTACGCGCCCGCGGTCGCCGAGCGCGTCACCGCCGGTCTCGGTGAGTACGGCGAACAGTGGACCCTGGCCCGCACTCAGGCCTGCGAGGCGACCGCGATCCGCCAGGAGCAGTCGCAAGAGCTGCTCGACCGCCGCATGGCCTGCCTCGACGAGCGACGCGCCGCCCTGCAGGCGCTGGTCGGTGTGCTCGTCGTCGCCGACGCGGCGGTGGTCGAGAAGGCGGTGCAGGCGGTCAGCGAGCTGCCACGCCTCGAGCCCTGCGCCGACTCGGCGTACTTGCAAGCGCGCGTGCGGCCACCCGACGATCCCGCCACGGCGAGCGAGGTCGAGGCCACCCGCGCGTTGCTGTCCCGCGCGCGGGTGCTGATGCTCGCGGGGAAGTTCGCGGCAGCGGGCGAGCTGGTCGACGCGGCGCTCACGGCCGCCAGGAGCCTCGGGTATCAGCCGCTGACCGCCGAGGCCCTGCAGATCCTGGGCGGGCTGCGCAACTTCGAGGGCCGCTATCCCGAGGCCGAGTACGCGCTGCGGCGGGCCTATGTGGCGGCCCGCTCGGTCGGCGACGGCGAGGTGGCGGCCGCGGCCGCGACCGAGCTGGTCGGTGTCACCGGCAACTCGCTGGCCCGCTTCGACGCGGGGGCATCATGGCGCGACGTGGCCACGGCCGAGGCGGCGCGCAGCAGCGATCCGCTGGCGGCCGCGGACCTGGCCCGAGAGACAGCCTCGATGGCGGTGCGCGAGGGCGCATACCCGCGAGCGCAGGCCGACTACATGCGCGCGCTGACGCTGCGCGAGGCGGTGGTCGGGGCCGACGACAGCTCGCTGATCGCCGAGCTGAACCACCTCGGCGCGGTGCTGGAGAAGCAGGGCAAGTATCCGGAGGCGGGCGAGCAGATCCGGCGGGCGCTGGCGCTGTGCGAGGCGACGCTCGGCGCGGAGCACCCGCTGGTGGCGACGACGGCGGACAACCTCGGGGCGATCCTTCAAGCCGAGGGCCGCTACGAGGACGCGCTGGCCCAGCACCTGCGCGGGCTGCAGATCCGCGAGCGCGTGCTCGGGCCTGAGCACCTGCAGGTCGCGAGCTCGCTGACCAACCTCGGCATCGTCGCCGAGAGCATGGGCCGCTCGAGCGAGAGCGAGGCGTACTTCCGCCGCGAGATCGCGATCCGCGAGAAGCACCTCGGCCCCGACAACCCCGGGGTCGCGCTGTCCCACACGAACCTCGGGGCCATCCTGCACATCCACGGCGACGAGGACGGCGCCCTGCTGCACCTGCGCCGCGCGCTCGAGATCCAGGAGAAGGTGCTGGCGCCGAACCATCCGGAGACGGTGTTCGTGCTGGCCAACCTCGGACTGGTCGCGCGCGCGCAGGGCCGCCTCGGCGACGCGCTCGACGACCTCGGCCGCGCGCTGCGGGTGGTCGAGGCCAGCAACGGACCCGAGCACGTGAACGCGGCGTCGATCCGGCAAAACCTCGCCTCGGTGCTGCAGCAGCTCGGACGCAACGACGAGGCGCTGGTGGAGCTCACCCGCGCCCTCGAGATCCGCGAGCGCGCGGTCGGTGCGACCCACCCGGAGGTCGCCACGCTGCGCGCCAACATCGGCACGATCCTCGCGCTGCAGGGCAAGAGCCGTGAGGCCGAACCAATGCTGCGCCGCAGCCTCGCCGACCTCGAGGCCGCGCTGGGCAGCGAGCACCCCGACCTCGCCGATCCGCTGCTCGGGCTCTGCGAGCTCGGCCTCAAGACCAACGACGCGGCGGCCGCCCTGATCGCGGCCGAGCGCGCGCTACGGCTGCGCGCCGAGGCGTCTCCCATCGACCTCGCGCTCGCCCGCTTCGCCGTCGCGCGGGCGCTGCTCGCCAGCGCCGGCGACCGGGCACGCGCGCTCGAGCTGGCCCGCACGGCCCGCCAGGCGCTCCCGCCCGCCAGCGCCGAGCTGCCGGCGATCGACCGCTGGCTGGCGCGCCACGGCCGGGGTTGAGTCTGTCTCCTCGGACATGCCCGTATGGACATGTCCGATGAGCCAGCGAATCAGCGCTGCGGCCAGCTGGCGCGGACCACGACGAAGCCGGGCACGTCGTGGGTGCTGATCTCGGCGCCGCTGCGGGTGAGCACCTGGCCGAGCATGGCGGTGCGATTGACGACGAACCATGCCGGCGCGCCCGGACGCAGCCAGGTGCGCAGCGGCTCGATCAGGCGGGCGAAGGCCTCGGGCTCGGCGTGGGTCGGCGGGTTGACGAGCGCGAGGTCGAGCTGGCCGCGCTGCGGTCCGGTGCCGGGCAGGCCGTCGCTGGCGAGCACGCTGAAGCGCGCGGCGCAGCCGAGGCGCGCGGCGTTCTCGGCGATCAGCTCGACGGCCAGCAGGTTGCTCTCGACGGCGAGCACGCGCGCGTCGGGCCAGCGCCGCGCGGCCCACAGACCGAGCGGACCGACGCCCGCGCCGAGGTCGAGGACCTGCTTCGGCCACCTGTCCCCGAGGACATCCTGGCGCTCGAGCTCGAGCAGCAGCGCGCGGGTGCCGTCGTCGAGGTGCTTGCGGCAGAACACGCCGGGCACCGCGAGCAGCGGGGCCGGCCCGAGCAGCGGGTCGGCGATCTCGTACTCGACCGTGAGGTAGGCCCGCGCCGCCGCGACGTCGAAGGCGGCTGGCTTTTCGGACATGTACAGGAAATACCCGAGGTCGCGCTCGAGCACCTCGACGTCGCCGCACAGCGCCGTCATCACCTTCGCCAGCGAGGGCCCGCCCTTGTTCTTGCGGACCGCGCAGTACAGCCGACCGCCCGGACGCAATGCCAGGGCCCCGAGCGCGAGGCAGGACTCGGTGAAGTCCTTGCCGAGATGCGCGCGCGGCCACACGACGGCGGCCGAGAAGCGGGGCTCGGCGAGCGTCGCCGGCACACCGCGGCTCGCCGGTATGCAGGTGGCGTCGGAGCTTCGCTCGCGGACGTCGAGGATGAGGCGAGTGGCCCCCGGCCGCAAGCCGGGCAGCGGACCCGAGTGGACGAGCAGGAGCTCGCGCGGATCGAGGTCACGTACTGCGGCGGCGAGGAGGCGGACCCCCGGGTCGTCTGCGCTGTCCTGAAGGCCTTCGGCGGACATCTGTTCGCGGCGAAATAACACAGCCGTCGACGCGCTGCGGGAATTCGGGCTCCACAGGCGCGGGCGGGCCCCGGCGGGCCTACAGCGTCGCCATCGGCGCCGGCCGGCGCGGCCGGGTGCGGGCCGCTGCGGCCGGTTTTTCGTTGGACCTCGGATCTCCGGCGTGTTAAAGCTGGCCAGAAGCGTCGCGATTGGCCTCGGGCGAGTTCTTTCATGGCCCTCCGCCCCGTACGGATGGCCTGAACTCGCCCAAAAGCCCGCGGTCGCAGGTGAAGCGGATCCCCGTGTGAGTCCGCTTCACGTCGCCGGGCCGCGTCGCTCCCGTTCGAGCCGCATCCCGGTGGCACGCGGGCGGCCCCTTGGTCCCCGCGCAGTCCCCCGCGCAGTCTCCCGCTGCAAGGCCCCATTCGCAGGATATCGCGTGTCCACACTCGAAGCGTTCCTACCTCTGTTCGAGCCAGAGACCCTCGCGAAGCTCGTCAGCAAGAAGGCATTCGCGGCCGGCGTCGAGCTGTTCGAGGTCGGCCGCACCGTCACCGACATCGTCTTCGACAGCGGCTGCCTGCGCGGCAAGGTCAAGGGCTCACAGCCGGTCCCGCACGTCACCACGCTGAAGCTGCAGCCCGACGGCGCGCTCGAGGGCGGCTGCACCTGCCCGACCTACACCGATGGCTGGGAGCGGATCTGCCACCACGCGGTCGCCCTGGCGCTGACCGTGCGCAAGCAGTTCCAGGCCGGCGCCGAGATCACGATGACCCAAAACCCGTGGGTCCACGAGCTCACGGGCGGCAACACCACCAACCAGCAGCGCTACCAGGTCGAGATCCGCAAGGGACACTGGCACGTGCTGGTGTTCAAGGGCGGCGGCACCCCGGTCGCCGGCCGCAAGCGCTACGAGGGCATGAGCCCGGCCGATCGCATGATCGTCCACTACCTCGATCAAGAGGTCGACGACAGCGACGACGGCGGCCACACCATCGACGACGCGGCCTTCGCCGGCCTGCTCTACTTCGCCAGGGGCAGCACCGTGAGCCTCAAGGGCGTCGGCAAGCTGCAGTTCGTCGGCGAGCCGCTGGTCCTGCGCATCCGCGCCGAGCCGCGCCCCGGCGTCTCCAGCGTGATCCTTCACGCGTTCCTCGAGCATCGCTCGAGCGGCCGCACGCTCGAGGTCAACAGCGGACGGGTGATCGCCGGCGCGCCGACATGGTTCCTGCTGCCGGAGACCGCCGAGGTGTTCCTGGTCCCCGATACGCCGCCGTGGGTGCTCGAGGCCGTCGGCAAGCAGGCGACGATCGTCATGGATGCGCGGGTCTCGGCCCAGCAGATGGACGCGCTGTCGGAGACGCTGCACTCGGTCGGCGTGCCGCAGGGCGACCTGTTCGCGCTGGCCTCGGACTCGCGCCCGGTCGACCAGGTCATCGCCAGCGTCGAGGCCGAGCCGAGCAAGGTCCGGATCCGTCTGGCAGCCCGCTACAGCAACGTCACCCTCGGCATCAATGGTTCGGATCCGGAGTCGCCGCGCTACTCGATCACCATCGGTGACAAGCCATTGACCTTCTATCGCGACCTCGTCGCGGAGGCGGCCGCGCGCAAGGTGGTCACCGAGCTCGGCCTGCACTGGAGCCCCAACGACGACGCCTTCGCGGCCGAGGGCGACGCCGCGGTCGAGTTCCTGATCGTCGGCCTGCCGCTGCTGCCGGAGACCTGGGAGCGCCGCATCCCGGTGCTGCCGAAGATCCGCAGCAAGTCGCCGTCGCCGAGGA
>ERZ795056.7723-NODE-7723-length-10249-cov-19.978026_pt1 | contig 10249 bp, 9 predicted proteins | sample MGYA00375140_ERZ795056 | MGnify/ENA primary metagenome ERZ795056 (study PRJEB30185, sample SAMN05720227) | activated sludge metagenome | isolation source: Anaerobic digester | place: USA | collected 2015-03-09 ...
GCTCCAGCACCTCGGGGTCGCTGCTGGCGGGGCCGAGGGTGGCGACGATCTTGGTGGCACGTGACATTGGGGGGCACTCCGTTGAGCAGTCGGGCGGCGGATTATCGGCCTGGCGTCTGGCCACAGGGGTACAAGCCGGTTCCATGTTGGTGCGGCGGTGAGGGCTGGCGCCCGTTGGTGCGCCGGTTGGGTGCGCCGGGTTGGCGCGGGCGCCTGTCCGAAACTCACCTGCGAAACGGGCGCTTCGCACATTCCGCCGGGCATGGCGCATCGCTATTCTCTGAGGCGCCGGCCTCACAGCCAGACAACAAGCCGCGCCCAATGAGCCGGTCGGAGACAACATTCCATGCCAGACGTGCAACAAGCGCCCCCGGATTTTGCGCAGGCCAACGGCATGCGCCTGTGTTACGACACCTTCGGCGCGGCGGACGCGGCACCTCTGCTGCTGATCATGGGCCTGGGCGCGCAGATGGTGGCCTGGGACGATGCCTTTTGCAGCCAACTGGCCGCGCGTGGCTACCGGGTGATCCGCTTTGACAACCGCGACATCGGCCTGTCCAGCCACCTCAGCGCCGCCGGCGTGCCCGACGTCGCCGCCGCCATCGGCGCCACGCTCCAGGGCCGACCCGTGGCCGCTCCCTACCTGCTGCGCGACATGGCCGATGACGCGGTGGGCCTGCTCGACGCACTGGGCATCGCCAGCGCGCATGTGGTGGGCGCGTCGATGGGCGGCGCCATCGCCCAGACCCTGGCCATCCACCACCCGACGCGCTTGCGTTCGCTCACCTCGATCATGGCCACCAGCGGCGCGCCCGGCCTGCCCGGGCCCACGCCGGCGGCGATGGCGGTGCTGCTCAAGCCCACGCCCACCGACTGGGACGGCTACCTGGCCGGCTTCCAACGCACCTGGAAGGTGTTGCGTGCCGGCAGCTTTCCAGACGACGAGGCGCGCGATGCCAGTCGCGCCAAGCTGAATTTCACGCGCGGACTCAATCCCGCCGGCGTGGCGCGCCAGATGGTGGCCATCCTGGCCTCGGGCAGCCGGCGCGCGCCGTTGGCCGTGGTGCGTGTGCCCACGCTGGTGATCCACGGTGACGCTGACCCGTTGGTGCCGCTGGCCTGCGGCATGGACACCGCCCAGGCCGTGCCCGGCGCCAAGCTGGTGGTGGTCAAGGCCATGGGCCATGCGCTGCCGATCTCGATGTGGCCCACCGTGATCGACGCCATCGCCAGCCACGCCGTTTGACCGTTTGACCGTTTGACCGCTTCACCGTTTGAATGCCCGCGCAGCGCGCCCGCGTTGCAACCCGCAAGCGATTCAGCCCCCCCGCCCCGGAGCACCCATGCAAGACAAGCCCTGGCTCAAGTCCTACCCGCCCGGCATGCGCTGGGATCTGCAAATCGACCCCCGGCCAGTGCAGGCCCTGCTGGACGACACCGCCACCAAGTGGCCCACGCACGACGCGCTGGATTTCATGGGCCGCCGCATCCCCTACAGCGAGTTGCTGACGCAGGCCAACCGCTGTGCCAAGGGCCTGCAGCAGATCGGCGTGGGCCCGGGCGTGCACGTGGGCCTGTACCTGCCGAACACGCCGCACTACCTGATCGCCTTCTTCGGCATCTTGAAAGCCGGTGGCACGGTGGTGAACTACTCGCCACTGGATGCCGCCCAGGTTCTGGAGCACAAGATCGAGGACAGCCGCACCGATGTGCTGATCACGCTCGACCTGGCCTCGTTGTACCCGCAGATGGCGGCCATGCTGGGGCGCACCCGGCTGCGCACGCTGGTGGTGGGCAGCCTGCCCGAGATGGCGCTTGAATCCACCACCATGTCCGCCCAGTTGCAGGCGGCCAAACTGCTGTGCGATGTGCCGCACGACGCACGCCACCTGCGCTTTGCCGCGCTGCTGGACAACGACGGCGCCTTCATCCCGCAGGCCATGGCCGATCCGGCCGACACGGTGGCGGTGCTGCAGTACACCGGCGGCACCACCGGCCTGCCCAAGGGCGCGATGCTGACCCACGCCAACCTGGGCGCCGCGGTGGCCCAGGCCTGGGAGACGGTGGCCGGCGGCGAGCAGCCGGCGCTGCGCGAGGGCCAGGAGCGGGTGCTGGCCGTGCTGCCGCCCTTTCACATCTACGCCCTCACCGCCAACATGCTGCTGGGCGTGCGCGGTGGATTTGCGCTCAGCCTGCATGCCCGCTTCGATGCCCAGGCGGCCCTGGACGACATCGTGCAGAAGAAGATCAGCTGCTTTCCCGGCGTGCCCACCATGTTTTCGGCCTTGCTGGCCCACCCCGACCTGGCCCGGTACGACCTGCGCAGCCTGCGCCATTGCGGTTCCGGTGGCGCGCCGCTGCCATTGGAAGTGGCGCAGCGCTTCGAACAGACCACCGGTTGCAAGCTCAGCGAGGGTTGGGGCATGACCGAGACCTCGCCCACCGGTACCTTCACGCCCATGCACGGTGTGCGCAAGCCCGGCTCTTGTGGCCTGCCCAGCCCGGGCATCGAGATCCGCATGCTGGCGCTCGACGATGACGGCCGCTATGTGGCACGCGGCGAGCGCGGCGAAATCTGCATCCGCGGTGCCAATGTGATGAAGGGCTACTGGAACAAGCCCGGGGCCACGGCCGAAGTCACCACCTTCGACGGCTTTCTGCGCACCGGTGATGTGGGTTACATGGACGACGACGGCTTCGTCTTCATCGTCGACCGCTGCAAGGACATGCTGCTGTGCAGCGGCTACAACGTCTACCCGCGGGTGCTGGAAGAAGCCATCCACCAGCACCCGGCGGTGGCCGAGGTCTGCGTCATCGGCATTGACGACGCTTACCGCGGCCAGTCCCCCAAGGCCTTTGTCACGCTCAAGGCCGGCGCTGAGCCGTTCACGCTGGCGCAGCTGCAGGCCTTCTTGAAAGACCGGGTGGGCAAACACGAGCAGGTGCAGGCGCTGGACATCCGCAGCGAGCTGCCCAAGACGGCGGTCGGCAAGCTGTCGAAAAAGGAGCTGCAGGACGAAGAACGCCGCAAGCAGGCCACGCCGGCCGGCTGAGCCCCAGACATCCAGCAAGGCACCCCCAAAGACACCCGACGGAGACACCACCATGGACCATCTGAGCAGCATGGACGCTGCGTTCCTGCACTTCGAAACCCCCGAGACACCGATGCATGTGGGCAGCCTGATGCTGTTCGAGCTGCCCGAGGGCTACAGCGGCGATTTTTACGAGGACGTGAAGAACCTGGTGGCCAAGCGCATGCACCTGGCCACGCTGTTCCACCGCAAGCTGGCGCAGATGCCTTTTGAGCTGGCCGAGCCGGTGTGGATCGAGGACGACGACGTCGACCTGGATTACCACGTGCGCAACCTCACGCTGCGCCGCCCCGGCAGCATGGCGCAGCTGGAGCAATTGGTCGCCCGCCTGCACTCCAGCCTGCTCGACCGCAGCCGCCCGCTGTGGGAGATCTATGTCATCGACGGGTTGGAGAACGGCCAGATCGCCTACTACACCAAGGCCCACCACAGCGGCATCGACGGCAAGGCCGGGGTGGAGCTGGCCAAGGTGTTTTATGACCTGACGCCGCAGGTGCGCGAGGTGCCACCGCCCAGGCGCCTGCGCCAGCCCCACAACTACCAGCTGGGTGTGGTCGAGCTGCTGCGGGCGGCGCTGTCGAACGCCGGTGCGCAATATGTGCGGCTGGGCAAGCTGCTGCCGCAGGCGGCCAAGGCGCTGGCTGCTGCCAGCAAGGTGGTGCGCAAGCGCAAGCCCGTGCCGGGGCAGCGCAAGCTCAACCTCGGGCTGGCGCCCAAGACCATCTTCAACACCGCCATCACCAACCAGCGCTCGTTCACCACGCTGACGCTGCCGCTGGCCGACATCAAGGCGCTGGGCAAGCGGGTGGGCGGCACCGTCAACAGCGTGGTGATGGCGATGTGCAGCACCGCGCTGCGGCGCTTTCTGCTGGACCGCAACCTGCTGCCCAAGAAGCCGCTGATCGCGATGGTGCCGGTCAGCCTGCGCAGTGCCGGTGATGATTCGATGAACAACCAGGTGTCGGCGATCCGCGTTGACCTGGCCACCGAGCTGGCCGACGCGGGCGCGCGCTTCCAGGCCATCCACGCCTCGTCCGAGGCGGCCAAGGCGGTGGTCAGCGAGCTCAAACCGGTGCTGGGCGTGGACCTGCCGATCACCGGCGCGCCCTGGCTGATGACCGGCATGGCCTCGCTGTTTGGCCGCTCCAACCTGGCCTCGCGTCTGCCGGCGGCGGCCAACGTGGCCATCTCCAACGTGCCCGGCATCCCCGTGCCGCTGTACATGGCCGGGGCGCGCATGCTGCATTACTACCCGGTGTCCATCTCCTACCACGGCACGGCGCTGAACATCACGGTGCAGAGTTATGCCGGCCAGCTCGAATTCGGCCTCACCGCCTGCCGGCGTGTGCTCTCGCAGGCCGAATCGCATGAGCTGGTGGGCTATCTGATGGCGGCGCTGCACGAGATCGAGGCGTTGGCGCCGCCCGAGGCCGAAGCCGAGGTGGCAGCGGTGGCCGCGGTGACTGACCAGGCGCCAAAGCCCGCTGCCCGCAAGACCCCCAGGCGCACCAGGCCCACCAAGTTGACCGTGGTGCAGGCCGAGACCGAGCCAGGCGCAGCCGCACCCGCACCCACACCCGCACCCAGAAGGCGTGCCGCCGCCCGGGCCAAGGCCTGAGCACTGCAACACCCGCCCACGGCGGCAAAGACCGCTGCGCCTGACACTTTTGCGTGGAGACAAGCATGCACACCACTCCCATCGAGGCGGGCCGGGCCGCGCCCGGCTCAGACACCACCGACGCGCAGCGCGCGCTGTATTCGAAGATCGGCTGGCGCCTGATCCCGCTGCTGCTGCTGGCCTACATGGTGGCCTACCTCGACCGCATCAACATCGGCTATGCCCAGCTGCAGATGAAGCAGACGCTGCCCTTCGATGCGGCGGTGTATGGCTTCGGCGCCGGCATCTTCTTCGTCGGCTATGTGCTGTTCGAGGTGCCCAGCAACATCCTGCTGGAGAAGATCGGCGCCCGCAAGACGCTGCTGCGCATCATGGTGTTGTGGGGCCTGGTGGCGGCCTGCATGATGTGGGTGACCACGCCCACCCAGTTCTACATCGCGCGCTTTCTGCTGGGTGTGTTCGAGGCCGGCTTCTTCCCCGGTGTGATCCTGTACTTCACCTACTGGTACCCGCCGGCGCGGCGCGGCCAGGTGATCGCCACCTTCATGTCGGCCACCACCATCGTCAGCGTGCTGGCCGGGCCGCTGTGCGGCGCCATCCTGAAGTACATGGACGGCGTCAACGGCTGGCATGGCTGGCAATGGCTGTTCCTGCTGCAGGGCCTGCCGGCGTCGGTGCTGGGGGTGGTGGTGTTCCTGGTGCTCAAGGACAAGCCCGTTGATGCCGGCTGGCTGAGCGCCGGCGAGAAAGAGCTGCTGCGCCGCGACCTCGAACAAGGCCGCGGCGCAGCCGACAGTCCAGCCCACGGCAAGGGCCCACTCAAGCTGCTGCTGCGCGACCCCAAGGTCTATGCACTGTCGCTGGTGTACTTTCTGCTGCTGGGTGCCACCTATGTGATGGTGTTCTGGCTGCCCTCGCTGATCCAGAGCTGGGGTGTCAAGGACCTGCTGCTGATCGGCATCTTCGCGGCCATCCCCAACGCCGTGGGCGTGGCCGGCATGATCCTGATCGGCCGCAGCTCGGACCGGCTGCGCGAGCGGCGCTGGCACTTCATTGCCTGCACCGCGCTGGCCGCCGGCAGCCTGCTGGCCACCACCCTGCTCAAGGGCCAGCTGGTGGGCTCGCTGGTGGCCTTGTCGATCGCGGTGATCGGCATTGCCTCGGCCACGCCGCTGTTCTTCACCCTGGTCAGCGAATACCTGTCCAAGGCCACCGCCGCCTGCGGCATTGCCCTGATCAGCACACTGGGCAACTTCGGCCCGGCGGTCAGCCCGTCGATCAGTGGCTGGCTCACCCAGCGCACCGGCAGCAACGACCACAGCATGTACTTCGTGGTGGCCTTGTACGCGCTGGCCGGCCTGCTGATGTGGGTGGCGGTGCGCGCGGGTGATGCACGGCGCGCCTGAGGGCCGGCTGGCCCTTGGGGTGCACGAGGACGGTTGGCCACTTGGCTTCTTGGCCACTTGGCCACTTGGCCTAGATTTCGATTGAATCTGGTTTTTCAGGCCTAGGGCTTGTGGCGGAACATGCGCTCATCGCTGAGTCGATCCCCGCCTTCCAACCCCTTCAACCCAAGGAAACACCATGTCCACCCAAGAACTCTCCAGCCTGCGCGTTCACACCATCGGTCAATACCAGGCCGCCGGCACGGCGCTGGTGCAAGCCTACCGCCACGCCGCCCACCGCCTGATCGACAACGGCCTGACGCGCCAGATGGGCGCACAGAAGATCAGCCAGTTCCTGGCCCAGCGTCTGGACGCCGATGCACAGCGTGCCGTGTCCCTGCTCGACCGTGTGGCCAGCGACAGCAGCAAGGGCATTGAAGCCCTGGCCGAGCGCGCTGCGCAAGTCGAGCTGCCCGGCATCAGCACGCTGCTGGACGCCATCACCGCCAGCCAGCTGCCGCTGGCCCAGGTGTCGGCCAAGATTGCTGACACGCTGGCCGATGGCGCCAAGAAGATCGAGGCGCGCGTCAGTGCCGCGGCCGACAGCGCTGACACCGCCGAGGTCGAAGACGCGGTGGCCGTGGCGCCCAGGAAGTCCACCCGCGCCGCGCGCAAGGCGGTTTGACCCCAGCCGCAGCGCCAGAGCCCAGCATGCCGGCCCGCAAAACCACCACGGCGCCCACGCAGCGGGTGGCACGGCCAGCTGTGGCCAAGGCGGCCAAGGCAGCAGGCGGGCGCCAGCGGGCGCTGCCCGCTGCAGCGCCCGCCGCAGCAGCCCCACGCACGCTGCCCGACGGCCCCGAAGCGCTGCTGCGCGCCGGCCTGAAGGCGCTGGGCACCGTGCGTGACGATGTGGTCAAGCACCACACCAATGTCATCGAGCGCCTGCTGGGCGTGCAGCGGCCCGAGGCCTGTGGCGACATGCCGGCGCCTGCGCCGCTGGGCTTCGGCGCGCTCGACAGCTTCGGCCTGCGCAAGTTCGAAGACGTGTTCGATCAACGTGTGGCCGCTGCCCTGCAGCGCCTGGGCCTGCCCAGCGCGCAAGAGCTGCAGGCCCTGCGTGATGAGGTGCAGCAGCTGCGCAGCCAGCTGGCCGCGGTGGCTGCTGGCACCCGGGACACCCAGCGCAAGCGCTGAGAGACCGGCGCAACATCCAGCCCGTGGCCAGCCCAAACACCCGCGACCGCATCCTGGCCAGCAGCCTGGAGATGTTCAATGCAAGCGGGCTGCCGGCGGTGTCCACCCACAAGATCGCCGCCGAGCTGGGCATCAGCCCGGGCAACCTGCACTACCACTTCAACAACAAGCAGCTGATCGTCGAGCGACTGTTCCGCCGCTTCGAAGAGCGGTTGCAGGTGCAGGATGCCGGCTGGGCCGGCATCGGCGCCATCGACGACCTGTGGCTGTCGCTGCACCTGCGCTTCGAGGCGATCAACGCCTACTGCTTTGTCTACCGCGACATGGCCTACCTGTGCAGTGAATACCCCGCGCTGGCGCGCCGTGCCCAGGCGCTGACGGCGCAGCACCTGCTGGCGGCGCAGGCCTTGTGCGAAGGTCTGGTCGGTGCCGGCGTGATGCAGGCCAGCACCGAACAGGCCCGCATCCTGGCCCTGCAGCTGGTGTTCACCACCACCTGCTGGATGTCGTTCGAACGCCTGGTGCCCGGCCGCGAGCCCCAGGCCCCGGCCGACCCCGGCCTGGCGGCGTTTTACACGCTGACCGTGTTTTCACCCTATGTGTCCAGCGACGCACGGGCGTATCTTGACTACTTGCGCAGCAAATACCGTCAGTGACACCGGCAATGACGCCGCCCTCGACCCACCCCAACCCAAGGACCCAGCCCATGCCCAGCGCCACCCACGCACCGATTGCACCGCCCTCCCGCCTGCTGCTGTGGGCCGAATCCCGCGCGCTGTGGGAGGCCGCCGCCGGTGTGGCGCTGTGGCCGCTGCTGCAGCTGGCCCCGCGTGGCGATGGCCACGCGGTGCTGGTGCTGCCCGGCCTGCTGGCCAGCGATGCGTCCACCCGCATGCTGCGACGCTACCTGGCCAGCCGCGGTTACGAGGTGCACGGCTGGGGCCGGGGCCGCAACCTGGGGCCACGCGCAGGCGTCGAAGCCAGCATGGTGGCCAAGCTGCAGGCGCTGCAGCAGGGCAGCGGCAGCAAGGTCAGCCTGGTCGGCCAAAGCCTGGGGGGCGTGTACGCACGGCTGCTGGCCGCCGGCCACGGCGATCTGGTGCGCAGCGTCATCACGCTGGGCAGCCCGTTTGTGGGCAGTGCACGCGCCACCAATGCCTGGCAGGTGTACGAACGTGTCAGTGGCCTGAAGGCTGAAGACCCGCAGCGCCAGCAGCAACTGGCGCCCCCGCCGGGCGTGCCCACCAGCTCGGTCTTCAGCCGAAGCGACGGTGTGGTGGCCTGGCGCGCCAGCCTGGTCCACGGCAGCAGCGCCCACACCGAGAACATCGAGGTGCTGGCCAGCCACATCGGCATGGCGGCGCACCCGGCGGTGCTGTATGCGGTGGCCGACCGCCTGGCCCAGCCCGAAGGCGCCTGGAAGCCGTTCAACCGCCGCCTGCTGGGCCCCCTGGTCTACCCCGACCCGAACCGGGCCTGAACCGCAGCGCACGCACAGCACCCCCCAAGCCGCTGTGGCCTGGGGATTGCCCGCGTTACCAGGCCCGGGTGATGCGGGTAGCTTTGTTGCCGGGCCCGCGCTGGCCACTGCCGGCCACTGCCCCGCAACAGAATGCCCCGATGCAGTACCGTCAGACTCCCAGCCTTGAGCCTGCGATCTACCCCACCAACCTGGTGGCGGCCCTGGTCGGCGTTCTCGGTGAATCGGGTGTGCCCGCCGACACCGTGCTGCAGGGCAGCGACATCGCCGCTGGCGCACTGCTGGCGCCCGACACCCGCATTTCCTACCGCCAGATCGTGGCGGTGTTCAGCAATGCGGCACGTCTGGCGCCCAATCCGGCACTGGCCCTGCAGGCCGGCCTGCGCATGCACTTTGCCGCCTACGGCGTGGTCGGTTATGCGGTGCTCAGCAGCATGACGCATGCCAGCGGCGCGGCGCTGGCGATCAAGTACTCGCGCCTGGTCGGCCCGCTCAGCGACATCGACCTGGAGCAGCAAGGCGACACCGCCGTCTGGGTCTACGAGCCGATCTTCTGGCACGACCCTGGCGAGGCGCTGTACCGGCTGGCGACCGAACTGCACATGGCCAGCCACATCACCGTGCTGAGCAACCTGTATGGCCCGGCCATCCGCATCTCGGGCCTGCGCCTGGCGTATGCCGAACCAGCCCATGTGCAGGCTTACCAGGCCATCTTCCAGTGCCCGCTGCAGTTTGGCCAGCCGCGCAACGAGCTGCGCTACGACCTGCACCACATGGACGAGCCGATGGCGTTTTCCAACGCGGTGACGAATGCGGCGGTCGAGGCGATGTGCGAGCGCCACCTGGCCGAGGTGTCGCACTCCACGGGCCTGGCAGCGCAGGTGCAGCGCTGCCTGATCGAGCACCCGGGCCGCTTTCCCGACGTCAACGCGATGGCCACCGAGCTGGCGATGCACCCCCGCATGTTGCGTCGCCGCCTGGCACTGGAGGGCAGTTCGTACCGCCAGATCCTGGCCGAGGTGCGGCGCAGCCTGGCCCTGAGCTACCTGCGCCAGACCGCGCTGACGCACGAAGAAATCGCCAGCCGCCTGGGCTACAGCGACAGCGCCAACTTCCGCCACGCCTTCATCCGCTGGACCGGCAAGAACCCGTCCGCGTTTCGCGGCAAGTAAGGCGCTGGCCGGGACTGCGCAGCGGCCCCGGGTGCAGGCCTCGCGTGCTCAGCGCAGGTTGCCGCTGCCGCCGCCCGTCTCGGTCAGCGCGGCCGCATCGGCCACCGCCAGCGCCGTCATGTTGACAACGCGGCGCATGGTCGCGCTGGGTGTCAGGATGTGTACCGGCGCTGCCGCGCCCAGCAGGATGGGGCCGATGGTCACGCCCTGGCTGGCGGTGACCTTGAGCACGTTGAACAGGATGTTGGCCGCGTCCAGGTTGGGGCACACCAGCAGGTTGGCCGCGCCACTGAGGGTGGAATCGG
>ERZ795056.7725-NODE-7725-length-10249-cov-3.977143_pt1 | contig 10249 bp, 8 predicted proteins | sample MGYA00375140_ERZ795056 | MGnify/ENA primary metagenome ERZ795056 (study PRJEB30185, sample SAMN05720227) | activated sludge metagenome | isolation source: Anaerobic digester | place: USA | collected 2015-03-09 ...
GATCTCAAATCGTCGACGAAGTCGCTGCTGCGCTTGATACCGGCGTGAAGGAACTGCGTGCACTCAAAGTTACCCTCGCGGATTCGTCAGCGAAGCTGGGCAATCTGCGCGGTGAGCTCGATGGCCTGTTAAAATCACCGGCGGTGGCGCAACCACTCGCTGCGCTGCAAAGCAATGTTGCCGCCAAGCTGCATGGCGTGCTTGACCCATTGGAAGCGCAAATCACCAAAGTGGCGCAATCTGCGCTTGGCCCAGCAGCGCAAAAGCTCAGCGACGTTGGCGACTTGGTGCTCGGTGCGTGCGCCATGGGCAAAGTCAGTGGCGGTGGTGATTCGCTTAAACAGTTGTGCGACCAAGCCAAAACTGCGTTTGGCAGCGCGACGACGTTCTTGGCTGATTTCAAAACCAAACCGCTGGCGTTGTTCAATGATCTCAGCGGCAGCCTCGAAAGCAAACTCAGCAATTTGCTCGACATCCAATCGCAAAAATTGCTGCAAGAAGCGCAAACGCGAGTCAACGGGTTGTTGAATCTGCCGGTGGGTGGCGGTTCAGCGTCGGGCAGCGCCGCCGGATCGAGCGCGGGTGCAGGAACGGCCCGCTAGCTTGCCGGCAACGCTGGTCGTTTTGCTCGGTGACAGCAAACTCACCGAGGCCTTGGCACACGAGCTGACCCGCCGTGGCGCAAGCGTTGTGCAGGCCTGCACCAGTGCTCGCGCTGATATCGCCGAGGCCATGGGGCAAGCCTCAGCCATCGTGCTCGCCGACAACGACGACGCCAGCAACGTCGACGTTGCGTTGGCGCTGCGTCAAGAATTTTCGACGACACGTCTAGTCGTACGCCTATTTGATCAAGCTCTAGGTCGATTCTTGGCTAGCACAATGCCCAATCTGACTGTGCTGAGCTTGTCTGAGTTGGCCAGTCCAGCCCTGGTCGATGCTGTTGTCGCTTCTGATGCTGATATGACGCGCAACGATGCGCTCGCTCGGCTCAGTGAGCTAACGCCACTGGCTGCCATTCGCAGCCGTAACGCACCCAAGCTTATCATATGGCTGTTGGCCGCCTTGGTCATGCTGGTGTTGCCGTCGGCGCTGTACTTCATGCATGCGTTGAAGCTGAAATTTCTCGATGCCTTGTATTTCGTTTGGACCACCATCATGACGGTGGGCTACGGCGATATTTCGCTGCGCGATGCATCGTCGACTGCCAAGATCTTGGGCATGGTGTTGATGTTCGCGGGTGCCACCTTCATGGCGATCTTGTTCGCATTAATCACGGGTGCGTTTATCGGGCGGCGGCTCACGATTGCCAGCGGCCATGTCCAAGTCCATCAACGCAATCACATCGTGATCGCAGGGGGTGGCAACGTTGGGTACCGCGTGGCAACAGCCTTGCGTAAGCGCAATTTTGCCGTGGTGGTCATCGAAGAAAAGGCCAATGCCAACCACGTCGATGCGCTGCGTGCGGCTGGATGTCACGTGATCATCGCCGACGCTAGCGATAGCCAAGTGCTGCGCTTGGCCAATGCGCAACAGGCCCGCACCATCGTTGCGCTCACCGATTCCGACGCGGTGAACCTGCAAATTGGTTTGGTTGCCGCAGCGCTCAATCCAACCATTGCGCAGGTCATGCGGATGGAGTCAACCGCGTTATCGGCCCACGTCAGTACCGCCAAACTCGCGACGGCGCTGTCACCCGTGTCAATTGCCGTTGGTGCATTTGCCGACGCTGCGCTGACGACCCGGTAGTCGTGGCGGAGCTTTACACAAGGCTTACACACCTGCGCGCGGCGACGATGTACTATCGCAAGATGGCGCAGTCATTGAGTTTGGTAGTTCTATATTTCGGCCTAGTGACAGCAGCGTGCACTACGCCTGCGGCGACGGCTCCGCAAGCTGCGCATCCAACGGCTGCAGTGCCAACCGCAAATGTCACGGCTACGGTGATCGGCGTCGGCCAGCCACTGCAGGCTGGTGTCGTGACGTTTACCGGAATGGTGGTGCCATCTGATGGTGACTTTCGGATTGGTGGCGCCGTCGTCGAACGCAAGGTGTTGACCGGCCACTTGCCGCCGCCTGTCTACACCGCTGGGCTTGAGAACAACGATCCCGAATGGTTCGTCGGTGCCGAGCTGCGTGTTACCGGCTTACTCGAAAAAGTTAACAATCCGTCGTCGCCAACCGATGACCAATTCGTGCTGCGCCAAGTGGATTCAATAGCCGTGGCTGCGCCGGCCGTCATGATTGAGGGCACGTTGGCGCCTTCGAAAGGATTTTTTCAGCTCGCGAGCTATCTCATCAGCCGTGACGATCTGCGTTCGGCCCTCGCTCCAAACAGTGGCGCAGCTGGCGACCAACTTCGCTTGTGGGGGCAGCCACACATCGTGAGGTGTGCACCGAATGCTCAATGTTTGCTCAGTGGCGAGTTGCCGATTTTTGTAATTGGTCGAGCCCAGCTGCTCGCGCACTAGCTAGCGTTCGACATGCGAGACTTCGACCGGACGCTGATGGTGCATGGCCACGTTCATGGTTTGTTCGTTGGTGCGGGCGCCGCTCCAGTAGATGACTTCGCCATATTTCATCAGGCCAGCAGGCGTAATGACGCGCTCGGGATCATCGGTGCGCGAGTCAACTTGCGACGCCCACGCGACTAACTCCGAGCAGTAAAACGCTTCGGGGTTATCAAAGCCAAACATGCCAGCGTCATCAAACGGTTTGCCTAATTGCGCACGCGCGCGGCTCAGCGAGATGGCGCGCTGCGCTGGCGTCATGCTGGAAGGTCGCACGACGGCAACATGATGGTTGCGCGCTAAAAACGTGGTCAACGGCAATTCGCGCACGCCACTGCCAACCGATTCGATGATGGTGTTGTGTTCGGCGTCGTACATCGCAGCGTGGGAAAAATCTTCGCCACGTGTAGCCACCGCGATTACGTCACCCATCAAGTAATACGAGCGCGACAAAATCCAGTCACCGGATTGGGCACGTTCAGCAATTTCGTCGGTCCACAGTTGTGAAACGGCAGCATCGACGGTTGGGTTCTCGGGGCGCTTCAACAACGCCGATTTAGGGTCACAGGCCGCCGTCGAAGCCAAGGTGGCAAACATCAGCACAGTTGCAGCGAGCATTCGAAACGACATCATGACGATACCTAATTCCAGAACCGTGCCGGACTTAGAGCTAAGTAATTTCAGTTATTTACCTGGCCAGTGGTTGTGCGAAATTCAACACCTACATGTCCAACTACCAGGTTGCTGACAGGCTAGGTGTCCACGCTCAGGCCGCGGTTGAGGCTGGACGCGTCGTGGTAAACGTACTGCATGGTTAGTGCGCGCACTTTTTCCCTGCAGGATCAACTCGAATTCGCTCAGATCAGTGGGGACTGGAACCCGTTGCATGTTGATTCGGTGGTCGCTCGCCGCACGATCTTTGGCGCGCCCATTGTGCATGGTGTGCATCAAGTGCTGTGGGCACTCGAGCAATATTGCAAGGGCGCTGGCCCGTTGCCGCGCCGTCTGACTGAACTGCGAGTCAACTTCGCCAAGCCTTTGTATCTCGACGAACTTGTTACGCTGCAAGTTGAAACGGATGCGCTTCATCAAAGCACTCGCTTGCAAGTCATGAACCCGAGTGGCACTACCGCCGATATTTTTGCACGGTTCGAGGACTCGGTAGCGACACCCGGCGTCGAGCCGGCAAGGTACCGCTGGGCTGAGCGCATCGCACCGCACGAACTGACGGTAGCGCAGGGCGCTGTGGCAACCGGGGCCTTAGAATTACTCTTCGATTCGGCGCACGCAACGAACTTGTTTCCTGCTTTGTGCGCGCAGCTATCAGCGTGCACCGTCGCTGAACTACTCGCCACAACGCGCTTGGTGGGCATGATCGCTCCGGGCTTGCACTCATTGTTCGCAGGGTTGCACTTGCAAGCCACCGCGGCAGCCAGTCCAGCGATGCCGGCCACGGTTAGCTATCGGCCCGGCAAAACCAGCGAGAAATATTCGATCCTCGAATACATCGTGCAAGGGCCAACGTTACAAGGTGATGTTAAAGCCTTCTATCGGCCACCACCCGTCGAGGTGCGCGTTGCCACCCGCGATGATGTGATGGCCAACGAATTTGCCGATGTGCGTGCGTTGATCGTTGGGGGATCCCGCGGCTTGGGTGCGGCGTTCGCACGCTCGATTTGCGCAGGCGGCGGGCACGCAACCGTGACGTATCACCGCGGCGTGGGCGAGGCTGGTGCGTTGGTCCAGGACATCATCAGCCGCGGCGGCGATGCAGTCGCGGTGCAGTATGACGTCACCGCCAACCAGGCTTTGCCGAGCGAGATGGCGCAAGCCTTTACGCATTTGATCTACTGTGCAACGCCTGTGCTGTTATCGACGCGCAAAGGCGCCGCTTTTGAACCGCTGCATTTGCGCACCATGGTCGACTATTTTGTGGTCGGCATGGTGCAGCTTGTACAAGCACTGCGTGGTCCATCGCATGCGTTGCATACGGTCATTTCGCCATCGACGATTTTTCTCAACAGTGGCCAAGGCGGGCTTGCCTATGGCGTTGCCAAAGCAGCGATGGAAGAGGCGTGTCGCTATCTTGTCCGTGAAAGTGTGCCGCCGTTGCGCATGTTTGCACCTCGCTTGCCCAAAACTGCGACGGACCAAACGGCTAGTTTGGTGGCTTCTACCGCTGCAGATCCAATTGTCGTCGCGGTTCAGTGCTTGCGGCAAAGTCGCACTATTGAAGGTCAGCAGGGCATCGGTTGCGCACTCAGCTCGTAAGCAGTTCCGTCGCCATGCCCCAGCGGATGCCGCGATCACAGACGACAAAATTTGCAGCCTGGGCGGCCTTCACGGCCGCGTGCAGAATCGCAGTGCCGCCAGCAATAACATCGGCGCGTTGCGCAACCATGCCCGGCCACGTCTTGCGTTCACTCACCGTGGCCGTCGCGATGCGTTCACACAGCGCTTGCAGCTGACTTGGTGCCAGCGTTAGGCCGGTAACCTTGTCCGCGCTGTAGATATTCAGCTGCAATTGCACGGCGGCGAGCGTGGTTGCGGTGCCAGCGGTACCAACCATGGTCAAGCCCACTGGCAGCTGCAGCGCTGCGAGAGTGCTGGCGAGAAAGTCATCGAGCGCAGTGCGCTGTGCTGTGGTTGGTGGATCGCCGAGTAAAAATCGTTCGGTCATGCGTACTGCCCCAACCGGAACGCTCACCGCGGTCTCGATGCGCGTACCGTCGGTCACGATAAACTCGGTTGAACCGCCGCCAACGTCGACCACAATATAACGTTGCCCGTGCAATTGAGGCAACGCGCCTCGCACGGATGCCGCCGCCAATGCCGCTTCGCGGTCGCCTGCGATCACTTGCAGTGGTGCACGCAAAATCGCTTCGGCGGGTTCAACGAACGCCGCAGCATTGCGTGCTTCCCGCATCGCTTGGGTCGCGATCACCGTAGGCGCAGCAATGTCGTGCTGGTCAAGCAGCGCCCGATATTCATGGCAAATCGCCAAACTGTCGGCCATCGAACTCAAGGCAAGTTCGCCGCTGGCATCAAGGCCTTTGCCCAGCCGGCCAAAGCGACACTCGTCGACTACTGGCACAATCGCGCCGGCCGCGTTGCGTTCAGCGATTAGCAACAAAAGTGTATTGGTTCCAATATCGATGACGCCGATGCGTTGATTCACGGCCGCAGCCTAGCAGACTCGCTGCCGCTACGCAGGCGGCGGTTCGGCTTTGGTAACGTCTTCCGTCGAAGTGAGGTGCTGGGCCGGGACCTTTTTCTTTTTTCTTTTGCCCCGCAAGCCGGTTCGTAAGGCCTCCCACACCCAATGCCAATCGGAGCCTTTGTTGCGTACGCCGCGATAGGCAAGTGCCAATGGCCCCAACGCACCCACCAGCGTTGTAACAACGAGCGTTACCACGCGCGGTGCACCAGCTTGCCGTAGCAACCATGCGGTTGGCCAAGCGCCGGCAAGTGTGAGTAGCCCTGCCAGCACGGCTTGACGATGCGCGTTCACAACGTCCCACCATTTCAAATTGGTGTAGTGCATGCCTAAGCCCGTCAACATCAAGAAATTCAGTGTCACGGCGATTGCCGTCGACGTTGCGACGCCTGCGATGCCCCACCTGCTGGCGAATATCGCACCGGCTATCACCGCCACCGCATACACGGCTTGCGTGACGGCAGTGCGGGCTGCGTCGCCCGATGCGCGCGCCACGATGGCGCCAATTTTGTAGCTGGTGCGAAACAACATTGTCGCGCCCATGATCTGAAACGGCAAGACCGTATTGGTCCACTGCGGACCAATGACGGTGGCGATGACTTCGGGTGCGAGCACGATCAAGCCAATCGACGCCGGTGTGAGGATGACCGCGGTCGCAAAGAGTGACCGGCGAAATGCTTGCCCCAGCCGCTCGGCATCGTTTTGCAGGGTCGCGAACGCGGGAAACATCACCGAGCCTACGATGCTGGTAAACATCATGGATGGAATGCGCACCATGTCGTACGCGCGTGAATAGAATCCCAAGGCGTCGCCACCGAGCTGTCGACTGACAATGGCGTTGTCGCTTTGTGTTGCAGCAACGTTCGCCAGCTGCACGACGGTGTAGCCGGCGCCAATGCCGAGCAGCCCACGCAAGTGCTGCCAATGAATGCGTAGTGCAAATGGTGGTCGCCGCACCCACCAAATCGCGATTACGCCTAAGCCAATTTCGATCAGGTCGCCCCACACGATGGACCATGCGCCAAATCCCATCGCTGCCAAAACGACCGACGCTAACGAGCCAATCGCATAGGTGCCGGTATCGATGATGGCGATGTGGCGAAATCCAAATTCGCGCTGCAGCAAAACATACGGCACCATCGAAAGCCCACGAATCGCGAACATCGCACTGAGCGCGCGGATATATGGCACCGCTTTGGGTTCACCAAAAAGGTCGGCAATCCATGGTGCGGTAAGCGCCATCACGGCCGTTAGCGCAAAGCCGAGCCAGACCGAAAACGCAAACGCACTCCGCAATTCGTCGATCGTTAGATCTTTGCGTTGCACGATTGCTCCGCCGACCCCAATATCACGCACGTTTTGCACCAACATCACCACTGTCATAGCGACGGCGACAATTCCGAAGTCGGCGGGCGTTAATAGCCGCGCCAAAATTGCAATCGACGCGATGCGTACGATGTTGGTGCCAACCACCCCAAGCAACGACGACGCGATGCCACGCGTGGTTTTGGTTCGCAGGCTGGGTTCACTCATAGCAGTACGATGCGGTCGGCTTATTCGTGGTCGCGCGCTGTGGCGCCCACAAGCCCGATGCGGCGGGCGAGCGAACGTGCAGGATTTTTGCCGATCCATTGCGCTAGCTGCGTAAGCGGTCGGTAGGCGGGCAATTTGCCTTGCCACTTCGCGGCATCGCGCACGCCAACCACGATCAAATACACCGATGCGTTAAACGTATTGTTGCCGGCTTCATACACAACCGACATGTTTTGCCGCTCAAACAACCGGCGCATGGCCTGAGGCGTAAATCGCCAGTAATCACCAAACGACTCCGTGTAGTGCATCTTTTGTGCAAACGGCACCACCAGGACAACTGCATCGCGTGCCATCGCGCATAAGTTTGCGAAGGCCGTCTGCGTGTCGAAGATGTGTTCGAGTGCAGTGTGATTAAAAACCGTGTCAAAGCGCTGTTTCAACTCGGCCGGTAAGGGGGCTTCCAGATCAAGCGCAAAGTCCGTGATGGCAGCCGCGTCGGCAAGGCCACTATGGCCCGCAAAGTTACTCAAATAGTATTTGCTTGCCGACGAGAAATAGCTGCGATAGTGGTCACCGTTTTTGTCAGAGTCTTTCCAGCCTGAGACATTGATGACTTCTCCGCCGAAGTGCGGCGCAATCGTGCGCAGCACGTCATTGGACCAAATTCGCGGTAGCCTTGCGGCGCGCTCTTGCAACAGATCGGAAACTCGGCGTGGAAGCGGCACCACTGCAACATATCACGCACGCAGCCACTGCTGAACCATTTCGATGCACCAGTCGGGGGCGTCACGTGGCAATTCGTGGCCCGCAGTTGGATGCAATTGCAACGGTGCGCCGATATGGGCAGCAATGTTCTTGCCGCATTGAACGTTGCATAGGCGATCGGCATCTGATGCCAACACCAAAACCGGCGTCGCGATGGTCCGCGGCAACTTCCACCGTGACGCTGCCCACATTTGGCGCACCAGCGTCGAGCGCGAAGCACGCGGGTAGGTTGCCCAATCGCGTGCAACCGCGTCGAGATCGATCGTCGTGCTGTTAACGGTAAACGACAATAACAACCGTTCACGCTGCACAGCACTACGCGTGAACATGGCGCGCAACACTTTGCCAAGATTGCGCCACGAAAAGCGCTGAAACGGTGTAGAGAGATTGCCGGCGCTGGTATTCACCACGACGACGCGGGCAAAATCGTCGGGGTAACGCGATGCCCAATTGAGCGCCACCATCCCGCCCAGCGACACTGCAAAGATCGCCCATGGTGCGTCGACCGCGATGCCTGCCGCCGCACGCGCTGCGAGGTGTCGTGCTCGCATATCGTCGACGATGGCATCCATGTTGGCTGGCGAGCGCCGCGCCAATTCGGTGCCAATGCCAGGGAAATCAACCGTGTGCATCGAGGCCGCGGGCAGATGCTCGGCGAAGTAATCCTTAAGATGGCCCCAATGACGCGCTTCGCGCACCAAGCCGCGCAGCATCAGCCAGTGATAGGGCGGGGCCATCGGTGTTAGGTACCGGCGGCGAAGGCTGCGGTCGGAATGTCGATCGGCGTGCGATCTTCACGCGCGATGAGCTGCGCTTTGGCTACGACGCCAGGCAGCACGTTGGCTGCAAAGAAGCGCGCTGCGTACAGCTTGCCAGTGTAGAACGCTTTGTCCGGATGATCGTCGCTGAGCTTGGCTGCAGCGGTTTCGGCAATCACAGCTTGTTGCAGCAACAACCAGCCAACGGTGGCTTCCGACATCATTTCCAAAAAGCGGTTGGCAGCGAGTGGCACCATTTCCATTTTGCCACCACCAAACCACATCATGAATTTGCCGCCGGACCCGGTGATGGCTTCCATTGCTTGCGCCAGCACAGCGATCGAATCTTTGAGCGTTGGATGCTCTTTATTGGCTGCAATGAAAGCACCGACGTCTTTGCCAAACGCTTGCACGTTGGCGCCGCCGCGTTGCATGAGCTTGCGGCCCACGAGGTCGAGCGCTTGGATGTGGTTGGTGCCTTCGTAGATCGAAAAGATCTTCGAGTCGCGGCAGTATTGTTCAACCGGCCAGTCGCGCAGATAGCCAGCACCACCGAAGACTTGAATCGCGGTGGTGCACACTTGGTATGCTTGGTCGGAGCCGTAGGCTTTGACCAGCGGCACCAACAAATCGACTTGGCCGTTGTGATATTCGATTTCAGCCTTGTCGCCATTGTTAGCGGTGAGTGCGGCGGCGCGATCGATGTGCATCGATAGCTTCACGGCCAGCGCGCGAATGCCTTCAACCCGCGCTTTCATGTCGAGCAACATGCGGCGCACATCGGGATGGTCAATGATGGCAACCCGCGGGGCCGTAGCGTCTTTCCACTGTTTGATCGACGAGCCTTGGCGGCGCTCTTTGGCATATTCCAACGCATTGAGATACGCCGATGACGCCACCGCAACGCCTTGCAGGCCGACGCCGATGCGCGCGAAGTTCATCAAGTGGAACATCTGGCTGATGCCGCGTTGCTCTTCGGCGCCAACCAGCTCACCCACGCAGCTATCGTTTTCGCCGAAGTTGAGCACGCAAGTCGACGATGCGCGAATGCCCATCTTGTGTTCGATCGAGCCAACCGCAACATCGTTGCTGGTGCCGTCATCCTTCATCTTCGGCACGATGAACAGCGACAAGCCCTTGGTACCAGCTGGTGCGTCTGGCGTGCGCGCTAGAACCAAGTGCACGATGTTGGGCGTAATGTCTTGGTCGCCGCCCGAAATGAAGATCTTGGTGCCTTTGATGTCGTAGTTACCGTCGGCGCGCTTGGTTGCAACCGTGGTCGCTGAGCCAACGTCGGAGCCTGCTTGCGGCTCGGTCAAACACATCGTGCCGGCCCAGGTGCCGCCGAACATTTTCTTGCAGTAGTGGTCCACTTGTTTTGGCGTGCCGAAGTGCAGAATCACGTCGGCTGCGCCCGTGGTGAGCGCCGGATACATGTTGAACGACGTGTTACCGCCACACATCAATTC
>ERZ795056.7730-NODE-7730-length-10243-cov-8.607087_pt1 | contig 10243 bp, 6 predicted proteins | sample MGYA00375140_ERZ795056 | MGnify/ENA primary metagenome ERZ795056 (study PRJEB30185, sample SAMN05720227) | activated sludge metagenome | isolation source: Anaerobic digester | place: USA | collected 2015-03-09 ...
TGTCCTGCATCAAATGCACCGCTCAATGTGGCCGTAATCAATACATCCTGACCAGGATACACCGTTGCAGCCGGAGTTGTTTTGGCTACTGTTGAAACAGTCCGGACATTGGTTCCCTGAATTTCAAATATGGCTATGTTGCTGATCGCCGCATCCACTTTGAAAACATAACGGTATCCTGTGACCGCACCTGCTACTTTAAATGCTTTGGTGTTGCCATCCTGTACTGCTGTAAATGCAGAAGTCTGGTTGGTTGGAATGGATGTGCCATCCGCACCGGAAGGTTCGCGGTCAGTAGTGTTGGCATTGTTCCGGAACCGGAAATACGAATCACCAGTTGAGGGGACTGAGGCAATAAACCGGTATGAACTGAAAGCAGAACCTTCAAATGTCCAGCCGGTAGAATAGTCTTTCGATCCACCTGTTCCCGATTGGTTATCAAACTCTCCGGTGAACAGTTTTGGTTGCGAATACGCACCAAGAGATAGAAATATGAAAAATAGTAAAGCGTAAAGTGTTTTCAAATTCTTACTTATTTATTGGTTGGATACGATCAGCAAACTTACATTAATATAATAAATTAAAAAACTCTAATCATACGCAGCCTTGTGAACAGATCTGATTTTTCAGTGAGTCGTTAATGGATTGAAAATTAATCCTTTGAACGCGAAAAAAGTAAACTTTTTAAAGGTAATTTTTGTGCGGCATTTACGGAAAGCCTGGAACCAGGGTTTCAATTTTTTCACTTTATTACCCGATCCGGAATTGCAAAACATTAAGCAGGAACAATTGTCTTTTGTAAATGCCAACCTTGGGTGTCGCATTGGCTGGGCTTTTCAATAACAAATCCTCTTGAGTGGTTTGGTAGAAATGCCACTAAGCAGATTTACTACGCAATAGCCTGAACGCTAATTATTACAATCGCGTTCCCCTCACCCTAACCAAATTGGCTAAAACCATAAACGGGTTGAAGAAATTTTATACGGACGGGAACTTCTCAGCGATTGGTTTTTAACTCAATTGAATAATGTTCGACATCCCAGAAAACGGGCAGATTGTTTATGAAAGTTTCAGGATTTAGTTGATGCTGATGTAGATTTCTGAAACGATGGCGCCTATCCAGAAAACAAATGTTATTCCGGTAAAAACTACTCCGGACACGAGGCCTGGATTTCCACTTGAATTTGATTTGTAGCGGGACAACACATTCAACTTCACATATAACCATGTGGCAAATGGCCTGAAAAACACCATCATAATAATTCCCACTCCAACTAGTTCTCCAGCGAGGAACTGGAACTCTTCGAGTGTTTTCACTTTAGAATGAGACAAAATGATCACTGTTGAAAGCAGAAAGTAAAACTGAAGGCTGGTTGTCAATATGGCCCGGGGGAAAATTTTTTCTGATTTCCAGCCTGTAATAGCCACAGCAAGTGAATAATTTGACAGCAATAAAGGTCGCAGGATGTATTTGGTCATCAGATTGGTCGGGAGCAAACAGTCTTCAGGTTCAGAGCCTGATTTGTTTTCGGTTCTAAAGATAGTTCAAATTTAACCGGAAACAGCTAAATATTTGACTATTTGAGGGTTTTGATCGGTGCAGGTTAAACCTCATTTCAATTCACGATGGAATTCAATATCCGTATCCAACAGAAATTATTGGATGAGAGTCTCAATAAATTTCAACCAGTTCACCCACACAATAGGAATTTCGGAGTTCGGAATTATTCTTTGTCTTCACATTACCTGTGGTGTTTCTGGTTAAGAATTCAATTTGCAGTTGCTGTATTTTGTAAATCAATTTCATAGCCAAACAACGTGGTATTTATTTAAGTTGGTTGCCCGGAAAACAATCTTCATTGAGAATACGTGTTTGTCAGACTGTTCTGATAGTCAGGGCAAAAGCCATCACGCCAAACAAAACACTGGCCAGGACATAACCAGCTGCAGCGAAAATTTGTCCTTTGGAAATCAGCTGCCAGGTCTCTAGTCCGAACGTGGAAAACGTGCTGAATCCTCCACAAAATCCAACGAGCAGAATCACTGAAACAGGAGCTCCCAGTAAGTTTGCCTGAAGATTCTTTGAAACTACCCAACCTGCCAGACTACAAGCCAGAATATTAATCGTAAGTGTTCCCCATGGAAAAAGAGTTGGAAGGTTCTGTCTGAAAAACCAGCTAATGACAAACCGGGCAACTCCACCCAATCCGCTGCCAATAAACACCCAAACGATTGAAGCAAAATTCATTTTCGGACGAGCCAAAGGATTAGAGACAGAATGAGACTTGCCAGAAGAGAGGTCACAACTGGGAAATGAAACGAATTATTGGTTCCCTGATATTGGATATCACCGGGCATGTGGCCGATCCAGCGAAAGATTCCGGGAAAGAAATGCAACAGCAATCCTGTCAGAATAAAAAGTAAGCCAATGATTATCAGAATCTTTGCCATCTGATGAAGAAATTGATCTGAATTCTGTTTTGGCAAACTTACTGGCAAAATGTTCTTTCACATTCATTTTTCATTTATTTACCCGTCCGGATTGAAAACCGGCCTGGAAATTCCAACCGTCCAATCTTTGTTCACTGATCGTTCTCAAACGTTATGATTCCAAAACCTTCCTTGCCAATTCTGCAAAAAAATCCAGAGCTCCTTCCATTTGCCAAGGAAATCAGTGATTTTCACTATCGCTATATTGGCATGGGTACGTACATTAAGGATACCTATGGATCCATCGCCCGGTTTGCATCAGCTTACTCGTATTTTGGTTTTCAGAGAGACGACAAAGCAAAATCCTGGATTTACAGGGAGTGGGCACCAGGCGCTTATCAGTTGTGGCTTTCCGGTGATTTCAACGATTGGAACAGGGAAAGTCATCCCATGACCAAAACTGGTGACGGGGTCTGGGAAATAGAAATTCCAGATTCGGCTGACCAGAACCTGGCACATGGTCAGAAAGTAAAAGTGATTGTTCATGCCCGTAACGGCACACTGGACCGAATTCCAGCCTGGATTCGGTACGCAGTTCAGGACGAGGCAACCAAAGATTTTGCCGGCATGATCTGGGCGCCAAAGAAGAAATTCTCATTTAAGACTACCTTCGAATTTCCGGCCAATACGCCTTTATATATTTATGAAGCCCATGTTGGAATGGCGCAGGAAACTCCCGGATTGGGAACCTATACACAATTCAAAGACCTCATTCTTCCCCGTATTAAAAAAGCCGGATACAATTGCATCCAGCTCATGGCCATTCAGGAACATCCCTATTATGGATCATTTGGCTACCATGTTTCCAGTTTTTTCGCTCCATCCAGCCGGTTTGGTACGCCGGAAGAACTGAAAGACCTCGTGGATGCCGCTCATGGAATGGGCATTGCCGTTATTATGGATCTGGTTCATTCACATGCTGTCAAGAACATTTTTGAAGGACTGAATGAATTTGACGGAACCGATCATCAGTACTTCCGGTCAGGTGAACGGGGAAATCATCCGGGCTGGGATTCCAAACTGTTCGACTATGGAAAGCCCGAAGTTCTGCAGTTTTTACTGAGTAATGTGCGCTATTGGCTGGAAGAATTTCAGTTTGACGGTTACCGGTTTGATGGCGTTACTTCCATGTTGTACCACAACCATGGACTGAGCTACACCTTCGACGGGTTGGCCAGCTATTACAACAACATCATCGACGGAGATGCCTTTTTGTACCTGCAACTCGCCAACGAGGTGGCGCACGAAACCAAACCTTCGGCCATCTCTGTGGCGGAAGATGTGAGTGGCCTTCCAGGTTTAGGACAAGATCAGAAAACGGGCGGGGTTGGGTTTGACTACCGTTTGGGAATGGGTATTCCGGATTTCTGGATCAAAATCATCAAAGAACAGTCCGATGAAGCCTGGAATATGTATGATCTCTGGAGCATGCTGACCAACAGACGGTACGACGAAAAAACCATTGCTTATTCTGAAAGTCATGACCAGGCCCTTGTGGGAGATCAGACACTTGCCTTCCGTTTGATGGGAGCTGAAATGTATGGGTACATGAGCCGGCTCACGGATAATTTCATCATCGACCGGGGAATGGCTTTGCACAAAATGATCCGTCTGGTGACGGCATCCGCAGGTGGAGATGGCTACCTCAACTTTATGGGCAATGAATTCGGGCATCCTGAATGGATCGATTTTCCAAGGGTTGGAAATGATTGGAGTTATCAATACGCCCGCCGACAGTGGAGTCTGGCCGATGAAGGTCATCTGAAATATCAGTACCTGCTCGATTTTGACCGTGCCATGGTTCAGATTCTTCAGGAAAACAAGGTGATGAATGACAAGTTCGCCCGTGAGATTTACATTGACAACCAGAATAACATTCTCATTTTCATGCGTCAGGGGCTTCTGTTTGTTTTCAACTTCCACCCTGAAAAGAGCTTTTTCGACTATACATTTCATGTTCCGCAAGCCGGTTCTTTCCGTTCAGTACTGAATTCTGATGATGCCGAATTTGGTGGATTCAGTCGCCACAAACCGGAACCCGAACATTTTACCTTTGACGACAATAAACTGAGTCTGTACCTCACCAGCCGTACGGCTATGGTGCTGGCTCCGGTTTCTGAGCCGGTTAAAAAGAAAGGAAAGAAAGGATGAACAAGTGCATTCTTCTTGATCGCGATGGAGTTTTAAATGAAGAGAAAGGAGATTACGTTTTCCGGGATGAAGATTTTATCATTCCGGATGACGTTCCTCAAGGACTCAGGGCATTGAAAGAAGCAGGTTATAAACTGGTCGTGGTGACCAACCAGGGCGGGATTTCAAAAGGATTGTTTACCAAAGAAATGGTTTTTCAGCTCCATCAGAAAGTACAGAATGCCTGTGGAAATGCGATTGATCACCTTCTCTATGCGCCTTTGCACCGGAACTTTACCAAAAGTCTGGCCAGTAAACCCGGCAGCCTGATGATGGAAAGGGGTCTGGCACTCACACAATCGGATCCGTCCCAAAGCTGGCTGATCGGAGATGCCGAAAGGGATCTGATCGCAGGGAAACAGGCCGGGGTCCGGACTATTCTCATTCCAACTTTGAAAGAAAAGGAGTCTGAATATGCCGATATGGTATGCAGAAGTTTTGGCGAAGCGGTACAGTACATTCTTGGTTCGGAACCAAACCTGTCTTAAATTTTACCTGTTCGGGTAACGATGAAACAAGTCTTCTGATACCTGGCTGAATTACAGAAGCCCCACCTGATTCTTGACAGGTTTTCAAAGGTCTATATTCGGGATCGGTTTGAAATCAGGACTTTGTCGGCCTGATGAATGTCCGGAATAAGAAAAAAACATTTTTTCGTTTCAGAGGAAAACCGGACGGAATGATTTTTTTCTATGTTTACGATTCTCAATCGTACATCAACATACCAGAAACGGATATGGAGCCAACCAATAGTAAGGACCCGGAGTATTTTCATAAAGTGGTCGATTGCCAGTATGCCTGTCCCGCCCACACACCAGTCCCGGAGTACATCCGGCTCATTGCTCAGGAAAAGTATTCAGAGGCCTATATGGTCAACTGGGATTCCAACGTTTTTCCCGGAGTTCTGGGCAGAACCTGTGATCGCCCTTGTGAGCCTGCATGCCGGAGGGGTAGGGTAGAAGAGGAGCCAGTCGCCATTTGTCGTTTGAAGCGGGTAGCAGCAGACAACAAAGGCGATGTCAAAAAGATGATGCCGCAGGGACCCTTTCCTTCCAATGGAAAAAAGATAGCGCTGATTGGCGGTGGCCCGGCATCGCTCACTGTAGCCAGAGATCTGGCTCCTTTGGGTTATGAAATCCATTTGTACGATGAGCAGAAATCCGGTGGTGGTTTTATGCGGAGTCAGATTCCATCTTTCCGCCTTCCCGAAACCGTCCTGAATGAAGAAGTCAACTATGTTCTCGACATGGGCATTCATACCCATTTCAACCATTTTGTTTCCAGCCTGAAAGGAGTTCTGGATGATGGCTACGATGCAGTATTTGTAGGAACCGGCGCTCCGAAAGGACGGGACCTTCAGATTCCGGGCCGGGAAGATGGCGATGACAATATTCACATTGGAATCAACTGGCTGGCCAGCGTCGCTTTTGAACATACCAGCAAAATCGGTAAAAAAGTCATCGTTCTGGGAGGTGGAAATACGGCGATGGATTGTTGTCGTACCGCCCGCCGCCTCGGTGGTGAAGAAGTAAAAGTGGTGGTTCGTTCACCTTTTGCTGAAATGAAGGCTTCACCATGGGAAAAAGAAGATGCCCAGCATGAAGACATTCCAATTATCGACAATCATGTTCCGAAATCTTTTGTGGTTGAGGACGGTACGCTCAAAGGCATGATGTTTGAAAAAGTGCAGGCGGTAATGGACAACGGAAAACGCAAACTGGTTCCAACCGGTGAACCGCATGTGTTTATTGAAGCCGATGATGTGCTGGTGGCGATTGGTCAGGAAAACAGTTTTCCCTGGATCGAGCGCAACCTCGGACTTGAATTCGATGAGTGGGGAATGCCGAAAGTCGATGAAGCGACATTTTCTTCGACCCTTCCCCGTGTATTTTTTGGTGGTGATGCCGCATGGGGACCGAAAAACGTGATCACAGCCGTGGCACATGGACATCAGGCTGCCATATCCATTGATTTGTTTTGCCGAAACCAACCGCTCACTGACAGGCCTTCGCCAATGGTGAATCTGCATTCACAGAAAATGGGTCTGCACGAATGGGCATATAATAGTGATGTAGTCAACGATCAGCGGTATGTCGTAGCACAGGCGGAGAAAGCCGTTACGTTACGCGACCGGAAGAAAGAAGTAGAACTAGGCTTCACACTTCCGGAAGGATATAAAGAAGCCCAGCGATGTCTCAACTGCGATGTGCAGACAGTTTTTACTGAAAGCAAATGCATTGAGTGTGATGCCTGTATGGATATTTGTCCGACTTCCTGTATCACCTTCATTGCCAACGACGAAGAGCCAACACTTCGCCAGAATTTAAAAATTCCGGCTCTCAATCTCACGCAGGATATTTATGTGTCGGCACCTTTGAAAACAGCAAGGGTAATGGTGAAGGACGAAGATGTTTGTCTCCATTGTGGACTCTGTGCCGAACGCTGCCCGACCTCTGCCTGGGATATGCAGAAATTCTTTTACAACACCACCAAAGCTCATTCAGGATGCAGCCATTAGCCAATAAAGTAAACGATTTTGTGGTCCGTTTTGCCAACGTAAACGGAACCGGATCGGCCAGTGCCAACTATCTGTTCTGCAAAGCTATTTTCAGAATGGGCATCCCGGTGACGCCGAAAAATATTTTCCCTTCCAATATTCAGGGATTGCCTACCTGGTACGAAGTTCGTGTCAGTGAAAAAGGATACCTCGGCCGAAGGGACGGGATCGATCTGATGGTGGCCGTCAATCCGCAGAGCATGAAAGAAGATGTGGCCAGCGTTTCTTCCGGAGGATACTTTCTGTACGACAGTTCCAAAATGCTCAATCCGGATTTCGTCCGGGACGACATTCATTATCTGGGCATTCCCCTGATGGAAATGTGCAACAACGCATACACAGATGCCCGCCAGCGACAATTGTTTAAAAACATTGTCTATGTCGGTGCTTTGTGTGCCTTGCTGGACATCGATTTTACCGTATTCGAAAGTCTGCTGGCCGATCAGTTTAAAGGAAAAGAAAAGCTCATTGCGCCCAACATTCAGGCATTGAAAATGGGCATTGATTTCGTCCATGAGAATTTCTCTTATCCACTTGATATCCGGGTGGAACGGAGAGATTTATTGGGAGATGCCATCATTACAGACGGAAACTCAGCCTGCGGTTTGGGTGCCGTATATGCCGGTGCGACAGTGGCCGCCTGGTATCCGATCACACCATCTACTTCGGTGGTGGAGGCTTTCATGGATTACTCCGATGAATTCCGGACGGATCCCATCACAGGTAAACGGAATGTCGCCATCATCCAGGCTGAAGACGAACTTGCCGCCATCGGGATGGCCATCGGCGCCAATTGGAACGGTGCCCGGAGTTTTACTGCTACCAGCGGACCCGGACTTTCATTAATGAACGAATTTCTGGGTCTGGCTTATTTCGCCGAAATTCCCGTTGTGCTCATCGATGTTCAGCGGACGGGGCCTTCCACCGGGATGCCAACCCGAACGCAGCAATCCGATGTGCTCGAAGCAGCGTATGCTTCCCATGGTGATACCAAGCACATTCTGTTGTTTCCATCTACTCCGAAAGAGTGTTTTGAAATGACGGCACAGGCATTCGATTTGTCAGAGCAATTGCAGACGCCTGTCATTCTGATGACCGATCTGGATCTGGGAATGAACGACCACATTTCGAAACCTTTTGAGTGGGACGATTCCACGCAATACAAACGGGGAAAGGTCCTCGATGCCGCACAGCTGGATGAAATCGGCCGGTTTGGTCGCTATCTGGATGTGGATGACGATGGCATTACATACCGAACCTATCCGGGAACGCACCCGACCAAAGGCTCGTTTTTTACCCGCGGAACTTCCCGGGATGAATATGCGGCCTACACGGAAAACAGTGCTGCCTATCAGCGGAACATGGATCGTCTGATCAAAAAATGGCATACGGCTCAGGACTATGTTCCGGCTCCGCAGGTCTATCAGAAAAGCAACCAGTCGAATTATGGAATGCTCTTTTTCGGAACTTCCCAATATTCTTCAGAAGAAGCCATGGATATGCTGAAGGAGAAAAATATGGCCTGCGATGCCCTCCGTTTGAAAGCATTTCCATTTAACCAGACGGTTGTCGATTTTATTCATTCACATGAAGTCGTTTTCGTAATCGAACAAAACCGGGATGCCCAGTTGAAAAGCCTGCTCATGATTGAGTTGGGCATCAATCCTGCCAAACTGGTCTCCGTCCTGAATTACGACGGTATGCCGATTACGGCAAATTTCATTTATCAACAGATTTCCTCTTCTCTTACCAATTCCCGGAACTAAAAGGCTATGACATATTTACGTCCGAAATTCCGTCACCCGGATCTTCCAAAAAACAAACTGGGTTATTCCATCGATTTCTACGAAGGAGCCTTGTCGACGTTGTGCGCTGGTTGCGGCCACGATTCCATCAGTGCAGGGATTATCCAGGCTGCGTATGAAATGAACGTGGAGCCCCATCGCCTGGCCAAGCTTTCCGGTATTGGTTGTTCGTCCAAAACTCCAACCTATTTTCTAAGCAACTCCCATGGATTCAACAGTGTCCATGGCCGGATGCCTTCTGTGGCGACGGGTGCCAGCATGGCCAACCGCGATCTGATTTACTTTGGCGTTTCCGGCGACGGCGATTCGGCTTCCATTGGGATGGGTCAGTTTGTGCACGTGATCAGGAGGAACCTGAATATGGTGTACATTGTAATGAACAATGGCTGTTATGGATTAACGAAAGGGCAGGACTCGGCTACCGCTGATCGGGGTTCAAAAAACAAATCCGGGCACACCAATTTGTTCAATTCCATCGATCTGGCCAGTCTGGCAATCGAACTGGGAGCGACCTTTGTGGCCCAGAGTTTTTCGGGAGATAAGTCGCAGTTGGTGCCTCTGATCAAGGCGGCGATGAGCCATCAGGGATTTGCATTCATCAATGTGATTTCACCTTGTGTGACGTTCAACAACAATACCGGTTCAACCAAATCCTATGATTTTGTGCGGGAACATATTGAAGCCACTGCCACCATCGATTTTGTTCCGGAAAGAGAGGAAATCACCACCAGCTATGAAGAAGGAAGTTCGAAGGTGGTCGAACTTCACGATGGTTCGTACCTGAATCTTCACAAAGTCGCCAAAGGATGGGATCCAATGGACAGACTGTCGGCCATGAATGCGGTTCAGAAAGCCCGGATCAACGATGAAATTCTGACCGGACTTCTCTACATGAATCCGGAATCGGTCGATCTTCATGAACTCATTGAAACGACGGATCGTCCGTTAAACAGCCTGACCGAAAAGGATTTATGTCCCGGTTCCGATAAGCTGGTTTCGATCAACGCAGGATTGAGATAGTTCGATTTTATAAGCATTAAATGAAATGACTGGTTCTTCACCGGCCATTTTTTTTGCTGGAAACACCTGTTTCTGACTTCGATTCAATGCCCAGTCCAAACAGTGCAAAATCGTATTTCACCGGATCCAACGGATCAAACCGACGGAGGTTTTCCGTGAGCTCAATCGCCATTTTCCAATC
>ERZ795056.7731-NODE-7731-length-10243-cov-3.495485_pt1 | contig 10243 bp, 5 predicted proteins | sample MGYA00375140_ERZ795056 | MGnify/ENA primary metagenome ERZ795056 (study PRJEB30185, sample SAMN05720227) | activated sludge metagenome | isolation source: Anaerobic digester | place: USA | collected 2015-03-09 ...
CGCGCACTATTTTGAGCACGGTTGAAACGTCATAATATTTAACGCCGCAGGAAAATATTAGAAGGCCCATTTTTTCATTCGGGTCGCGCTGCAGTTTGTCGAATTTGACGGCGTCGGAAAAGTCCATCGTCAGCTTAACCAGCTCCGAGCCGGGCATGGCTTTTATGAGAAAATCGACGTTTTTCTTGATTTCGGGGATTTTTTCATATAAATTGACCATCTTAACGCAGTCTTCGATGAGCTCCTGTTTATATTTTTTTTCGAGATTTTCGCTGACATATTGCATGGCTATGTTTATGGCGCCTTCGGCGAGATAGGTGACAACGTTCTGCCTGTGCACGTGAAACGACTGGGTATGTTCCGACGACGTGCGCCTGATGAGCGCGTAGCCGAAAACTAGCATGAAAAGGACGATGGGCAGCAGCATGAGCACCGCGTTTCCGGGGCGGCTCCTGCGGCGGTCGCAATAATTTATATTTAAGCTCCGGCCTGGGCCGGATTTGATCAGGCAGCTCATAATCAGGCACCTTATACTTTTTTATCGTTGCGTTCCGGCGCATGCGCCGGAATCCGGGCCTTAAAACCCGGCAGGGTTTGACGGCCGATATAATTTTAACAAAATATCAGCTTATTGTCAAATTAATAATAAGCGGGCGTATTCGATAAATATTTTGTTGCGATTATAGGCGCCGTAATGTTATAATATTAAAACAAAAATCCTGACGGGCAAAAAACAGGCGGAGGGGAATAACGATGAAATCCTATACCGACTATATGTGGTTCAATACTAAAAATAAGGTCGAATTTATAAACATTACGGGCGAAGTCGAAAACTGCCTGAAAAAATCGCTTATCAAAGAAGGGTTCGCGCTCGTTTCGGCGATGCATATAACCGCTGGAGTTTTCGTTAACGACGCGGAATCGGGCTTGCTCGAAGACATAAAAGAATGGGCCGAAAAAGTGGCGCCTTTCAATATAAACTACCGCCATCACCGAACAGGCGAGACCAACGGCGACGCGCACCTTAAAAACCTTCTAATAGGCCACGAGGTAATAGTGCCCGTGACTAAAGGCGAATTCGATTTCGGGCCATGGCAGCAAATTTATTATGCCGAATTCGACGGGCAGCGCAGAAAACGCCTTATCGTTAAGATTATCGGAGAATAAAACGGCGCGTTTTTTTGCCGCCGTTTCAATACAGGCCGCCTTTTATTCAGAATATACTAAAGGAGAACTTTATATGGAAATAAAATTCTTAATGATTTTGCTGATAGTTATCTTTACGGTCCCGCTTCTTTTTTCCACCGCCGCCGCTTCGACCGGCTCGGACCAGCGCATATCGATCCATTACCACAGGCCCGACGGGGATTACAGCGGCTGGAAGCTCTGGAGCTGGACCGTTCCCGAAGGGACTACCGTCGAAATCGACCAGGCCGGCATAAACGAATTCGGCGCGGTATTCACTCTGGACGCCGATAAATATAAAAACGCCGGAAGCATAGGTGTTTTGCCGAAATATAACCAGTGGGAGCAAAAAGACGATCCTAACCGTTTTATCGAACTTTCCGAATTGAAAAAACTGCATAAAAAAGAATTGTTCATCGTTTCGGGCAAAAAAGAAGTTTTTACCTCCAGGCCCGATATTAGCCCTTTCGTTAAAAACGCTTTTCTTGATTCGGAAAATGAAATAATCGTTGTGCTTTCCAAAAAAATCGGCGCGTCCGGAGCTTCCGGTTTAAAGGCGCTGGCGCGCGATTTGAATGCGAGAAAAACTTACGCCGTTTCGCGAATCGCGCTAATCGACGATAACGGCCATGAAATCGACGGCGAATCCGCAGGCAGGGGCCACGGCAGCCACGAAAAAAGCGGGCGGCCGGAACATGCTCATTCAAAAAAGCACGCCGCGGCCCGGAAATCTAATTTACTTAAAATCATCCTCGAAGACGGCATAAAATACGATTTCAGCCAGGCGCCGCCTGAAATCGAAGTCGCGATAGACGGTTTCATTCCCGCAAAACTTAAGCCGCGAGGCTTATTATATTCGCCGGCCTTTAACTACGACGGCGAACTGGGCTGCATATACAGCCCGGCGTCATGCGCGTTCAGGGTTTTCGCTCCCTCTGCATCCGCCGTTTCAGTTCTGATCTACGACGATCATACCGGCTCGCCCGCGGCAGAGCATGAAATGAAAAAAGAGAGGGCCGGCGTATGGGCGTGCGAAACCGCCGGAAACCTGCTCCATAAATACTACAAATATAAAGTCACGATAGCGGGCGAAACCCATCTGGCTCTCGATCCCTACTCTAAATGCAATACCGCCCATAACGGCCGCGCCATGATCATAGACGATAAAACGCCGGTCGCCGATTCGCCCGTTTTTACAATAGATGAGGCCGTTATTTATGAGATGCATATACGCGATTTTACGATAGATGAAAAAACCTCCGTCGTCAACCGCGGCAAATTTCTCGGCGCTGCCGAAGAAAATACCGCGCACGCCGAAGAGCGAGGCGTTAAAACAGGAATCGGACACCTCAAAGAACTCGGAATCAACACCGTTCAGATACTTCCTTTCCAGGACTTCGAAAACGACGAATCCAGCCCCGCATATAACTGGGGATATATGCCGGTCAATTTCAACTCGCCGGACGGCTGGTACGCCACTAAAACTTACGATTCAAGCCGCGTGTCCGAATGCAAAAAAATGATCGACGCGTTTCACCGAAACGGTATAAAAGTAGTCATGGACGTAGTTTACAACCATACCGCCGAGGGAAACGAACTCGTAAAACACAGCTTTAACGCTCTGGCGCCAAATTATTACTACCGCTGCAAGCTCAACGGCGATTACTGGAACGGCTCGGGCTGCGGCAACGAGTTCAAATCGGAATCCTACATGGGACGCAAGTTCATAATCGACTCCCTTAAATACTGGGTTAAAGAATATAAAATCGACGGTTTCAGATTCGACCTGATGGGGCTTATCGATACCGAAACCGTTTATCTGCTCACCGGCGAGCTTAAAAAAATAAAACCGGACATATTTATATACGGCGAGCCATGGGCCGCCGGCGCCGCCGGAATCGAACCGACCGTAAAAGGCGCCCAGCGCGATAAGGGATTCGCCGTTTTCAACGATATTTTCCGCGACGCAATTAAAGGCTCCGTGTGGGACAATAAGGGCGGCTACGTGCAGGGCACGAAAGGCGTCGAACTTATAGAACGCGGCGTAATCGGCAGCATTCTCGATTTCGCCTCTTCTCCGCTCGAAACCATCAACTACTGCGAGGCTCACGATAACCGTACGCTTTACGACACGCTTATACATACCACCGGGTACGATAAGTCCATAACTTTAGAAAAAATAAAGAAAATGCATAAGCTCGCTTGCCTTCTGACCCTTACGTCGCAGGGAGTCCCTTTTCTGCATGCCGGCCAGGAAATGATGCGCACGAAAGACGGCGAGGAAAACAGCTATAATAAACCGGATTCGATCAATAAGATCAGCTGGGACCTTAAAATAGAAAACCGCGACATGGTCGAATTCGTGAAGGGGCTTATCGCGCTCAGAAAAGCCCATCCCATGCTGCGTATGAAGAACGCCGCCGAAATTTTTGAATGCGTTGACTTTTTCACGCATGATTTGAAGCTGCCGGTCGCCCCCAGATGCCTCGCCTATATGATCAGGCGCGGTAAGTCCGGCGACGAATGGAAAGCCGTCGCCGTACTCGTGAACCCGCGCCGCGATACCGTTAAATTCATACTTCCCGGCGAAAAGTGGAAAGTTTTTTATCACGGCGGCCGCTTCGAGCCGTTCGTTAAGATAGATCCGCGCGACCCGGAAATAGAACTGGAGCCTATTTCCGCGGCTATCCTATACGCGGACCGCTGATATTTTCCGGCGGCTGTTTTTAAAACATGCCGCCGCGGCTGAAAGAAGCCGTTAAAATAATTTTGCGTACATTCGAGAGGAAGATTTTTTTGCAAAAAGCCCTTGATATAGTCAATAAACTGTTATTCGTTTTTCTTGCCATTTTCTTATTCGCGCTGCCTTCTTTTTATTCGCGCATGTGCTATTCGCACTGCCTCGCGCCGAAGGAATTTGCCATATACGCGGGATCTGCCGTCGGCGGGCTTTTGATTTCACTCGCGCTGATACTGAAAAAAAACAACCCTGCCGTCAGAACGCCTTCGAGCGCGCTTCTGTTTTTAGCCTTTGCGGCCTCGCTCGCCCTTTCTTTGATAAACACCCCTTCGGAAGGGCTTTCGATGTTCAAGCTCCATTATTACACTGTAATAGCCGCCTGGTTCGTCTTTTACCTTTATTCCTCATTCGAAAGCCCTCAAAACACCGAACGATTACTTATCGCCCTTCTCGCTTCCGGAGTATTTCCGGCCGTAGTTATAATAGGCGAGGCTTTCGGCGTCAATACAGTTAAAATCTGGCAGAATATCGATTCCACGGGTCTTACCACCCGCCAGACGTATGTTTCCACTTTCGGAAATCCCGATTTCGCCGCGCCATTTTTCGGGGTGATGTGCGCCCTGAATATAAGGTTTTTGTTATATGCTGACGCCGGATGGAAAAAAGCCGCGCTGTGGGCGAGCCAGTTTTTATTCGCCGCCTCGCTTTTCATCCCTCTATGCCGCTCGTCGCAGATAGCTTTCGCCGCTTTCTTAATATCCCATTTCATAATCGTCAGAAAAACGGCGCCTAAAAAAATCCCGGCCTTCATAAATATTATCGTTTCATTTTTGGCCGTGATTTTCTTCATACAGCTCAAAGACATGCTTTCAGCCTCCGGAGAAACCCTTCTTTCAAGGGCCTTCGAGCTCTTTTTCAGCGGCGAGACAACTTCTAAAAGGCTTTATATGCTTACCGTAGGGCTCGAAATAATCAAGTCTAATTTTTATTTCGGCAGCGGCCTTAACGCCATGCTTATGGCCTTTCCGCAGTACGCCCAGGCGATAGACCAGTCTTCGGCCATGTGGCAGGGAGTTCCTAAATTTTTCAACCCGTCGCATCTGCACAACGAATTCGTTAATATATTCGCCGAAAGCGGCGTCGTATCCTTCGTATTATTCACCCTGTTTTCGGCCTCCGTTATATATTTCGCCGTCAAAACCGCCCTGAAAAAAGGCGAAAAAGGCGATCACGCGGCGATCGTTTCGTGCCTTCTGATCTATATCCTTACCGATTCGTGCTTTAACGTTACGCTCGCGCTTCCGCACATGTTATTCATGTTCGCGGCGCTTTCCGCGCTCGCTATAAATTCGAGCGCCTTCGATAAAGGCCAGATTTTTACCTTCGATATATCGGGCGCCTTCTATCGCCTTGTGGCAGGCCTTTTAATAATACTCTTCTCCTTTTTAAGCGCTATATTCGGCATTAAATATATAAACTCAGACTGGTACCTCATGCAGGGAAAAATTTATGAAGTCAGCGGTAACGACGAAAAGGCGCTACAATTTTACGGTCTTTCCTCCCAGCTTTTCGAACTTAAAACCGAGCCTTACTTTTTCGGGGCCGATATATGCAAAAAACTCGGCCGGCACGAAGAAGCGGCCGGCCGCCTTATAAAAGCCACCAATATAAACCTTTCGCTTCCCATCGTTTATGAACTCGCGCAGATCGCCATCAGGCACATGGACCTGAACTCGGAGTTCCGCTACCTTTACTTTCTCACCCGGTCGTATCCGCGTTTCGAAGAGCCGTTCTACCTTCTCGGCCTGAGGTATTTAAAAGAAAAAACTTTGAATAAATCCGCGTATGAGGAAGCTGAAAAATGCTTTAAACGCGCCGCGGAGATTAATCCCAAACATATCAGCGCCAGAATGTCCCTTGCGGAATTATATTACGAAAAACTCAGGTACAAAGAAGCCGCGGCGGAAATAGACGAAGTGCTGAAAATATCGCCGGATCTTAAAAACGGGCTTTATCTTAAAAACCTCATAAAAGGCTTTATATATGATGAATTTTAATGAACGGAGCGTGCGCATGCGGTTCTCTAAAATATGCGATTTTTTGAATGCTTTTCTGCGTTATTCCAGCGGAAATAAAACCTGCCGGAATTTCTTTTTATTATTAACTTTTTTATCGGCCGCTATCATTTTCTCCGCCGCATTTTTCACGCGCTGCGCTTTGTGCTTTGCGGAGCAGAAATTTAAAATCCCGCCCAACGAATCAAGCGTTCAGCTTCCCGCTAATATAGACGTATGCCTGATCGATAACTTCAAAACCGCCGAAATATCCGTATCCGGCAATTTTTCGCTTAAAGCGTTCGACGGCGGCGGCCGTGAAAAATTAAACATTAAATCCAGCGCGCTATCCCTTAAGGTCGAAAGAATAACCAGCTCGAAACCCGCGGTTATAAAATATTACGCGGTTCTAAAAACCTTCCCCTACTCTTACCTGCAAAGGGAAGATAAAAAAAAAGACGCGCTCGACGTTATAACCGCTCTTGAAAAAATATTCGGTAAGCCCGTTTTTTTCACTTACGGCTGTATTCTTAAGCCCGCCAGGGCCGATTTTTCCATAGACGTACGCACGCTTTTCACCGCGCACGGCCCTTTTGAAACCGAAGAGCGGTGCCGCAAATTCTGCGACGAAGCGAGAGCGAGCCATAAAATCACCGCTTTTGCCCATCCGGTAAGGGAAAAAAAATCCGTTTGCCGCTTCGATGTCTCGATCGGCCACGCCGCTATAAAAAACGGCAAAGATATCAGCCTTAAAAATATCGCCAGGCTCGAAGTGGCGCCCGACGGCCCTGCTATTATTAAAAATATGGAGTTCGGCCGCGGCGATAAATGGCATAATTTCAAAGACGCAAAATATGCCGGCTCGCTTAAAATATCCGGCGATAATTCAGGCCTGATCCAGATCGTTAACGAAATAAGCTTCGAAGAGCTTTTAAAAGTGGTGGTTCCTTCGGAAATCGAGCCCGACTCGGCCTATCAGGCGATATGCGCGCAGGCCGTGGCGGCCCGCTCTGAAGTTCTCGCCAAATACAAAACCCGCCATACCGAATCCGATTACGATTTCTGCTCCGGCACGCACTGCCAGGCTTACGGCGGAATCAATAACCGCCGTAAACAATCCGACCGCGCCGTCGACGAGACCGCAGGTAAAATAGTTTTTTCGAACGGCCATATCGTCGATACCGTCTATCACGCCAACTGCGGCGGCCTTACCGAAGATTCAAATAAAATATGGAGCGCCCCCTTCGATTCCGCGCTTGTAAAAATTACCGACTCCACAACCGAAACCGCCATCGACCTTTCCACGAACGAAGCGGCGATTAGAAAGTTCATTACCGACGCGCCCGCTTCGTACTGCTCGGTGCCCGGCGCGTGCAATAATCCTGATAAATACAGATGGACGCGCGAATTCAGCCGCACTGAAATGGAACACATGATAAAAAAACAGTTCGATATCGGCGCGCTTAAAGCGGTCGATGTGCTCGAACGCGGCGCTTCCGGAAGAGTCGTCGCTATCGCCCTCAAAGGCTCCCGCAAGACCGAAAAGGTCTATAAAGAACTGCCTATCAGGAAATTATTCGGAATGCTGCGCTCCTCTTTGTTCGTGCTTGAAGTTTTACCGGGTAACGCCGCGGGAAGCGAAGAGCGCTTTATCTTTAAAGGCGCCGGCTGGGGACACGGCGTCGGATTGTGCCAGGACGGCGCAAAAGGCATGGCCATTCTCGGAAAAAATTACGAACAGATACTGCTGCATTATTATTCCAATTCTAAAATAATAAGCTTCGATTAAAATAGCGTTATATATTATATAAACACATGAAAGGAACGAAAAATATGAATTTTAAAACTACCCTGTACAGAAGCCTTTTGATCGGTTTTCTCGCCTCGGCCCTGCTGCTTTTTTCCATGCCGGCGGCGGCGCGGAACGCGGGCGCCCATAAATACGCCGCGCTTCTTTCCGCCGAACTTATCGCCGAAAGAAGCCTCGAAGATATCGAAAGTTTTCTCGTGAAAAATAAAATACCGCAAACGCAGACAGCCGAAATATTGAACGCGGCCAAAGAAACAACAGTAAACAAAATATTATACTACAAACTGAAATACTCTGCCGTGGACGAATCCGGCAATCCCTATGGCGCCTGCGGACTCGTGGCCCTCCCCGGCCGTATGAAAGAATACCCTCTGGTAAGCTATCAGCACGGCACCATTTTCGACGACTCCGCCGCGCCTTCGATGCTGGATAAATGCTCCGAAGCCGAAGCCGTCGCCTGCGTTTTCGCGCTGCGCGGATTCGCCGTCGCTATGGCCGATTACCGCGGCCTCGGCGAGCCCGTTTCGTTTCACCCTTATTTTCACGCGCAGGCTACCGCCCTCGATTGCTCCGCTTTCCTGACCGCCGTTAAGCAATTTTTGAACGCTTCCGGCGCCGCTATCGCAGACGGTAAAATATACCTCGCCGGCTTCTCGCAGGGCGGCCATGCGACCCTCGCGCTGCACAGGCATCTCGAGTCCGGCGAACGCCCGTCTGCAGGCGCTTTTAAAGTGGCTGCCAGCGCCGTTATCGCTGGCGCGTGCGACCCCGACCTCCTGCTGCGCTCATGGATAATACGCCCTAATGCGCTTTCCGCCGTCGTGGCCGGAAGGATACTCGCTTCCTATTCCCTCATGTACGGCCCGCAAGTCGCCGAATGCGGCCTTTTCGAAGCGCCGTACGGCGATTTGATCCGCGATATAGTCATGCGCGGTAATACGATCGAAAAAACCATGAAACTGCCGGCCACGTTAAAAGGGGTTTTGAACGATAAATTCATGAGCCTTTATTCTCAAGGCCGCACGGCTTTCAATAAAGTGCTCGCCGAAAACGCGGCGTATAAAAACTGGAAACCTCTCGCGCCGGTCAATTTGTACCATGGCGGCTCGGATACGATAGTTCCGCCCGTAATGTCGGCCATTGTCTGCCGCCGCTTAAAATTATCGGGCGCGCAGGCAGAGCTGATTGGCGCCGGAGAAAAGACCGGCCATCCCGACGCGATAATAATATCGTGCCTGATGGCCGCTAAATGGTTTGAATCCCTGAAGTAAGATTATTCGATAATATTCATTACCCTGTGCTCAGACGCCGTTATCGGCGAGTTTGTTTTAACATGCTCGATGACGGCGTCTCTTAAATAAAAACCGTCGTCTTTTAAGTTTTTTGCGTTTTTAAAAAATACCGACCCGTTCTGGTTGCCTTCGGCCATATATGAAATAGTCGAAAGCCTGTATAGCTTTTTCTCGTCGAGCGCCGCGCCGTTGATTTTTATGTCGCGCGCTTTTTTCGCCTTTAAATCGAGCGTGACCGAAACGCCTGAATCGAACTGATAGCCTGATATCCCGCCGTATTTAGCCGCTATGAACTCGAAAATGGCTTTTATATCTGCGCCGCTCAGCTCCATCGTGGCTATGCTGTTATCGAACGGCAGTATTTTTAAAACCGTCGCCAGCGTAATATCGCCCTTCGGAAGCATGTCGCGTATGCCGCCCGAATTAATCAACGCCATATCCGCGCCGCCCGCTTTTTTTAAAATATCACATACCAGAATCCCTAACGGCAGGTCGCGCTTGTGCTTCTGATCGTCGCTGTAAGTCATCTCCGAGCTGGAAACCCCCAGCTTTATATTCACTTTTTCGTTCATTAGCTTTTCATACTTTTTTATCAGCAGCGAAACCGCCGAACTTTCATCGGCCGATATTTTTGAGTCTATAAGATTCAGCCCGCCCTCGTAACTCTTTATTTTTTTCGTTTTTGCGTCCAGAGTCAGATCGAGCCTGCCTATATAAACGCCCCATTTAAATCCCTGCATTATCAGCGTGCCGCCTATTCCATTGGCCGCGCCGTTTTTAATCACTTCGGGCTTCATTAAAATCGTGTTGGTATGCCCGCCCACCACTACGTCTATATTTATTGCGCTTCTGGCGAAATCCAGGTCGGGCTCGTAGCCCAGATGAGAAAGCAGTATTATAAGGTCCGCTTCCTTTCTGAGCGTCGCGGTCAGCGCCTTCAGCGTTTTGACCTCGTCTTCGAAATAAAGCCCTTCTACAAGCTTGGCTGGAATTACGTCCCATGCGGTCTTTCCGATGGCCCCCACGAGCGCTATTTTCAGCCCGCCGCGTTCCACTATTTTATACGGCTGTAAAACGGGCTTATTGGAATTTTTATAAAAAATGTTGGCGCAAAGCATCGGAAACGAAGCGTTTTTTAATTGCTTCAGAAGGTTCGTCAGGC
>ERZ795056.7733-NODE-7733-length-10242-cov-5.385000_pt1 | contig 10242 bp, 4 predicted proteins | sample MGYA00375140_ERZ795056 | MGnify/ENA primary metagenome ERZ795056 (study PRJEB30185, sample SAMN05720227) | activated sludge metagenome | isolation source: Anaerobic digester | place: USA | collected 2015-03-09 ...
CTTGATGCATGAGTAATAACAAGTTTGCGATGGATTGATCAGTGTCATATGAGCATCACCGCCGACATCACCGGTTTCTTTGTGTACAACTGTTTCCCATTCAAAATTACCAAATGAGTCTGCCTTGATATAATAGGGATGGAGCCAGCCGTACGAAGGATTTTCCGGATCAATATAATAACAGTAACCGGTCAATAAATAGCCTTGATCAGGAGTCATAATGAGATTGGAAAGATTCTCGCCAAAAATATTTGTATCTGAGCTTTCATAATATTTTTGCCATAATAGGTCACCTTTGGATGAAAACTTCATTATCCCCGTTTTGAATGTGGTTAATGGCAAAAATGCTCCATAAATCAACACAGCACATCCTTCATCCAGGGTTGTAACTATATCCCTGAAGAAATCATGTTCACTGGTTGTTGAGATTTCCTGACACCAGATTTTTTCTCCACAAACATTTAATTTTATTACAACTGGATTAGAGTCATCTTCAGATTTCACACTTCCACATAGGAAAATTTCTCCAGAGAGATTCTGGTCTACTTTTCTTATATTAGTGGTTGTATGGACCCCACCGCCAATAATTTTTTGCCATAGAACCGCTCCATTGATATCAGTCTTAATTAACCAACTAAATAGTGGAAAGTTAGGAGTGATTGAACCTAATAATAAATAACCATTGTCATAAGATAAGGATATATCGCAGGCAGGCGCATCTAATCCCTCCATATATTGCTGCATCCACCTGGACTGTGCGATTGAGTTTGAACTTATCAATCCTGATAATAGCAATATTGAAATGAACCGTTTCATCCAAATAATCAATTGGATATCACCAGTTTTACCGTTTCTAAAATAGCTCCATTCTTAATCAATTGAATAGAATAAGGCCCGGCAGAAAATCGCTTTAGAGGAATTACGACCTGGTTAACATTTCCTGTAAGATCCTGTTTATAACAAGCTTTTCCATCCAATGTGCTTATAATAATGCTTGAATTTCCTTGCCTTCCCTTCAAATCATAAGAAACAATAGTATAGTCTTTTGCCGGATTGGGAAAGACGGACAAATAGGTATTTTTTTTAATTTTTTTAATATCCGGTCTATTTGCTGTCGGCATGGATTTCAGTTCATCGGCAAGGTAAATAGGTTCTGTGTAGTCTATAATGTGGTTAGCTATCAACACATTACGGGCCAGGCATCCGGGTTTTGTATTTCGTGAATTAATGTCTGTTAACTGTTCAATTTGAGCAGAATCCTGGATGGTCAATTCCGGCTCCGTCAACCACAAGATTTCTGCCATAGTGGAATAATCTTCAAACACAACCTCCTGCTTTTCAGATAAATCGTTTAACTGGGTGATGGAATTAAGGACACTGAAACAGTTCATTGAATCGCGTTCGGATAGATATAAAAAGGCCAGTTTGTACAATATTTCAGGATCAGTTTCTGTGGACCAGAGCGAAATCAGGCTGTCCCGTGAACCCTGAACGTCAAGGGTGTCCTGCTTGTAATAGGATTCCAACCTGTTAAGTGAATGGTATTTATTCGTTTTATGAGATGCCAGTTTATCCTGAAGAATTTCCAGGTTGCCTTTGATAAACAGGTTTTCTAATATTTCATCCATCATCTCTTCCGGCATCGGATCAATGCGATCATTCACTTTCTCAATGATTTCTGAAGATTTTGCTGATTGGGGATTCGCAACTAAAACATCTCTTACCATTGCATTAGGAAGAACGTTTTCTTTAAATATTGCAGATTTCATTACTGTATCCGATAAATATGGCGATTCATTCAGCAGTTGCTGCCTGACCTGGTAAGCTTCATTTGGCATACTGGTCATAACATCTAAATTTAAAGAATAAGTATCACCACCATCTTTAACAGTTTGAATACTATCGGTGTAAAACGTAATTAATTCATTCTCCATAGCTATATTATCTCTTTCGTATGTGAGGTCCATTCCAATGCCTCCAATATTTGAAGGACAAGCATCTTCTTTTGAAAGAAACCTTGTATCTTCAGCTATAGTTGGTTCAACCAATGGTGCAGGAGAATGGGGTTCAGGTATGATCTTATAAGGTGTTTCATTTGTAGCATGAAAATAATATGTTATATTATTACAATCCTGGTGGTTGAAATAGTTAAACGCATCAGGAAGATCCCCCAATTCCGTAAACGTATTCCCAGCCGGGGCGGTATCGGAGCCGCCATCGCCCTGCATCGAGGCGATTCCCTGTTCGCGGCCCTGCAGCCAGTTTCCGTATCCGTCGTTTTCGGGAATAACGTGGATATCGCTTGTGCAGGTTTCGAAGTTGTTGCACTTCAGGCAAAGCCCGGCGCCCTCTTCATCACGGTTAATGCCATAGGCCACAATGCCATAGTCCAGGTTCTTAAAGTCGTTCTTATATACCTCGTTCGGGTCTTTTCCCGAGTTGCTGATGTACAGGCCAATATTCCCGTACCCTCCAGTGTATTTGTTTTCAAAGTAATTTTCCTCAATGACATAACCGGTCGAGTATTCCACGTAAAGCCCGTAGCTGATGGGTTCTTGCAGAGTCGCCGTCCGGGCGATGTAAAAATTATTCAATGCAATCAGTGCATTATTCATATAACTGATAAAGATACCATTTTTTGTGGAATAAAAATTGGAATGCATCACGGCAATCGCCCTGCTTCTTTCAATTGTATTAAATGCTCTGATTCCATAAAAAAGATTACCGAAATCGTTCGGTTTCGATTGGTTGCATGGATTACTGTAATTCAGGCATAGTTCATCAACCCGGTAGGTGGAATTATAGCTCAAAATACCGGTTCCCCGTTGATTCCAGGCAAACCGCTCTCCTGTCGAATTGATAAACTGGTTTCCCCGCAGCAATATTCCGCTGATGCCGGACATTACAACAAATGCATCAGGATAAGACTCAAATTCAGCCAACGGACCGTTGGTTTCAAACCTGCAATTCTTGATGTAACTGCAATTTTCCAGTTCGACAGTGGTTTGATTGGGATCAAAATTCCGGTAAGGATAAAATTTGATCCCATCGACATTGTTACGGAATAATGCGTCCTTGCAAAGGATAATCCCTCCTGTATAGCCCGGGACCTCCGTTCCACCCTGGGTTTTTACCGTTGCAATGCCAGATCTGGCATTTTCAATAACTGCATTTTCATATAGTTCCACCGAGCCGGGAATGAAATTTGGGTCGTATTGGCTCTTATCCGAATACCCCCAAACCTCGATTCCCTGCCAAAGGCCGCCACAAGCCGAGGTAATGACTCCGCCTGCTACATTCAGTTTCCCTCCCTGTTCTACAATGATCCTCGCATCATCTGGCATGGCAACTCTTCCGGCAATAGTCAGTGTTCGTGAGTGTTTGACGACAATATCGCTTTCCATTACGCGGTAATCATCCCAATACTCATCCGCCTGGGAAATTTCAACCGGGTTGTTCGGATCGTAATTGCATACGGGGTGTTCATATACGGCATTGTTGAATGAATTGAGCCGGTAGAGCGGCCATTCGTCGTGCCCTGTTTCGCCCAAAGTTTTCCATACATTGGCATAACAATCATATACGGCGACGATTTCATTCAAGCCGTCATGGTTCACGTCGCCAATAGCCGGAGTGGCGTAAATCCCATCTACGTTCAGGGGCCAGCCCTGAACAGCAGTACCATCAGTATTGAAAGCATAAATAAAACCCGCTCCTCCCTGCTTGGAGGTGATGATAATCTCATTTTCATAATCTGAATCCACGTTAGCAACGAGGGGAGCCATTGACTGGCATTCCAGTCCTTCAACCAGGATGGGGAAATGTTGATTAAACGCATCGCCACTCGCTTTCCATGCATATAACTTTCCTGAACTGGCAACAAGAATTTCGATAATGCCGTCATGATCCAGGTCGGCTGCAGTAAGAGCAGGGTAATTTGCCAGTTCATTATCCGTAAGTTCAATTAAATGTCTTTGTTGGTTTTCATCCCAATTACTTACACAGGTGCCGTCGTGGTTCAATACCAGGACTTTAGCCGTATTGATATCATCAACAGAATATGAAGCCATGATAATAATCTCGGGATTAGCGGTCTGGTCGATCTCAGCTACTACCGGGCAACAATCCAACCCAGTTAGATTGGTTGTATTATTGGGAATATAAAATGCTTCGTCCTCCTCAATATAATAGCTTCCATCACTGTTAAAAACATAAATGCCGTTATGTTCTATGGTCATATTGGCCTTGCATCCCACGATGATTTCCTTGCTCAGGTCACCATCCAGATCTGCTGCAACAGGTATTCCAAAAGTTATGACTTCATCTTTATCATCGGGATCAAGGGTAATGGTACGAGGAACATCAGTGGGCCAGTCTGCATAACTTGATCCGTTCGAAGTATTTCTGACTTCTACTTCACCTTCCCACATCTCCGCGGCAATAATTTTCACATCTTCATTCGGTGTATCAGTTAATCTGGCAGCTACCAAAGCGGTTCTGACTGCTTGACCAGGAAGCTGAATTTGCCAGATATTATCCGGCTTATCATCCTCATTCGCGTCGCCGGCAGAATAGAGTCGCAATAGTTTAGCATTATTTGGAGGAGGATCCTGAGCGCCATAAGTTGTTGCAAATGCAACCTCTCCATAACTGTCGTCATTATTCATTTCTCCAACTATTGGTGTAGCTTTCATCCCTGCATTTTCGAAATTGACAAAGCCAGCATATATATCTGTGTTATTATCAATGTCATAAAGTTCTGTCCCATCAGAGTTGAAGGCATACAATGCGCTTTTATTGCAATATTCATCATATCGGTCATCTATCGGGAAGAATATTTCAAGTTCCGGATTATCACCATTTTCACCGGGGATCGCATTATATAGAATCGGTGAGCCTTCGGATCGATGGCCATTCTCGGGCAGGAATACAGGCCAGGGCTCCAGGGGCAAATTAGCCGTCCAGGCTTTGAATGCCGGTGAGAATGGACCTTGGGGTAAACCTTCATTACTATAACAGGCCACTTTGTAGTAATATTCCTTCTCAGGTTCCACATTATAATCGGTGAAGGTTGAAAATTTATTGACATACAAATTCAGCCGGGTGTACAAGGTCGAATCCTCGATATCATCACCGGGCCCCACGTCAGAGGCATCAAGACGATATATGTTATAACCAAAAATCGAATTATTTGGTGGAATCCAATTCAATGTTATTCTATATTCTTCAGGAACACATGTAAAATCTTCAGATAAGATATCATTATTGAATTGGATATCAAACAAGTAGGTTTGATTTTTATCATCAGTTATCTCTAATAATACCAGGTATGAATTGTCGTGAAAACCCAGGTCTTCTACCATTTCTACCTCGAAAAAGCCCGTACACCATGCAGTATCAAAAGGCGCAATATCTCTGAATGATACCTCCCCGACAATTATCTCTCCAATATAATTATCATCTTGTGGTTCAGAGATCTGGGCGGTATTAATATGAACAGTTTCACTGCCTTTATTTAGCAATTCAACTTTGAACCGAACCACTTCTTCTCCTTGATCGATAAACATATCATCATTTTCAGAAGTCCAGATTATTTTATTGCCTCTAAATTCTAATTGAGGTTTTAGGACCTGAAGAAAAAACTGCTCTTGAAATCCACCCTGGTCTGTAATAATATTAAGCGTACAAGGAATAAATAATTGATCAAAGGCTGATTCAAGCACTTCAATTTCAAAATCTTCTGTCGATTCTTTCGTAGTTCCTGTTAAAATAGAATCAAACTGAATTTGGTTAAATCCAGGAATCTGAATATGTGGCGAACTACTGGACAATGTTGCTTTGACTCCGGATAGATTTTCGTTCCCGGAGTTTTTTAACACAATTCTGAAATTATTAATACCATAGGTTAAGCTGATATTTGCCGGATTAAAACCGTATATATAAAGATGACGTTGACTTGGGCTGTCATTTATTTCTAAAGTAGATGAAGCGTACAAATGATTCGGTGCAGTTGCAGTAATATATAAATCTCCTCCGGTGTCCGGTTTGCAATTTTGAAAGATTGCTTTGTGGTTATTGCCGTAAGTTTCCGTTGTTTGCACCCCGTAAACTTCATTTTCTTTATAAATGCAAACCACCGCCTCATCTGAGCCTAGACCACCGACGGTGACCTCAAGTTGATTTTCGCCTATGACTAAAGGATCAAGATTTGTCTGGATGGTCAACATATCCGGCTCATCCACTTCCTCAGTCCAAACCGGCAATTCGGGATCACCCAGGAAATTGAGATTTTTAACATATTCCTCTCCAAACCTAGCTATTCTCGTTTCATTAAAGATTTTACCCAGGTTATACATTGGATCATCATAGAGATATTGGAAAAAAGTTTCAACCTGTTGTGGATTATTATGGCCATCACCTACATTCCCAATAAATCCAATTCCGATCCCTACATCTTCTATCCCTGGCCCTGCTCCATTAATAAAATATTCTGAGAAACAATCCCGCTTAAAGTCATTTGGCTGACATCCGCCGCTATACATGATTTTGGAAATATTGCCCGATTCATATAAAATATCATCCAATTCAGCAATGGTTAATTTTTCTCTATGACAGTTTTCAGATGTGCCAATGCAATAAAATCCCGAGTGATCAACATGTGCAATTACATGTTGATTATCAAATGGATTATTGGTTCCTCCCAATGCTTTTAAAACATTTTCCTGGGATAGTGGAAAATCACCATCCCAATTTGAATGATCATCAAAAATGCGGATTGAGGTTAAGTTGTTCGGAATATAACTGAAAGCATCATTCATCCATGCCATTGTTGGTATTGACAAGTCATCACAATTGCCTATATCTGCACCTATTAATGTAACATTACCGTAATCATCAAACGTATTTTGTTCATAATTCAGAATTTTATCTATAAATTCCGTTGTTTGTTCAACATTCTTTACCGGCGCCCTTCCAATAAAATTATCAGGGAATAGATCCAAGTAATTATCCTCTTCACCAAAGTCATTGTCATTGTCCCAATTCCAGTCATAATCGGTATCAAGATCTTTATGGACATCACTAAAATATAAGTCAGTTAAAAAATATTTCCCATCAGTTAAGGTTGATGATCTTGATGGTACTATTTCCGTTTCGCCACCCAGAAGGATATAAATTTTCCCCCAATTATTATATACGTCTTTCAGATAATTAAATATCTTTTCCGCCAGATCGCAGCCTGAATAATGAAGTTCGATCTGGCTTGTCGAAACGACCAGTGCAGGAATCCCTTTCGCCATTTTCCAGGCTGCAAGCGGTTCGAAATAAGGTTTGAGTTCATCATTGGTAATAATGAGATATTCAATAGGATCCCCGCCGGCGCCGGGAAGGAAAAACAGGTTCAGCGGCCGGGAACCGTCATAATCAATTATTTCCTTGCATACACTTCCATGATTTTCAATATTATAAAAGTTTTCAACCGTTTTTGAAAGGTAATCCAGCATGCCCTGGTATTGATGAGTCGACATTTTGCCAGTCAGTGAATCAGTGCCGGTGATTTGATATTCAATTCTCAGCCTGATGGAAGTAAATAGAACCAATTGCTGTGATGAGGGAATATACTGCAGAGGAAACACTTTGATTTTCACTAAGCCATAGCCGTAAGAGCTGGACACTGTCAGTATTTCAGCTACATCTCCGACATACCGGGAGCCGGAATTGTAATAAGCCGTATCCGGTTCAACGAACGGAGGAGCCGGGCGGCCGTCGGGGATAATAGGTGTTTGGGTTGGATAAACAGAGTAGGTGCCTGTCAGATTGGTTTTTGCAGAATCAAGAATGTTGATCCCGGTTATTTCAGCGTTATGGGGGAGCAAATAGTCCTTAACCAGGTATGGCATATCCGGCGCTCCGACGACATCAGTATAATGACATCCTGCCAAAACCGGACGCACATAGCTGCCGATCGTATCAAATGTCACATCATTTAATGAAAACGCCAATGTATCATTGACCTGGGAGTGAGCCTGAAAGGCAAAAAGCGCAACCATAATGGCAATAAAGAACCTGTTGACTGCTTTCATAATCAATCGGATTAAAGGTTAATAAACAGGAAGGAATAAATAGGATAGACGAAAGTTGACAGAATAAGAAAACCGGCTGAATGTGAGAATTTAACCTCTCTCTCTCTCTCTCTCTCTACGGGGATAACTTATTTGAGCATGCCATTCCATTTGGATTGATTGATTGGTTAATAAATGAATGAAACGGATGGAACAAATATAGTTCAATCAGATAAGAAAGTCAAGGGCGTTTGATAACTTTTTGGTTTGAGACTCCATCTGGTTTGCATGAGATGGCATCTCAAATGAATTGAGATGGAGTCTCACAGAAATACCCTACTCAACAAGCAGTTCAATGTGGATTTTTCTTCCGATAGGAAAGATATTATCCTGGAACCGACGGACTTACCCGTCGGACTACCACATTAAATCGAAAATGCGCAATGCCGAATGCCGAATCGGGCATTTTATTGCTAACAAAGAACTTCCTGCCCATTACTACTTAAATTTTCCTGCCAAACACCGCCATGATGATCCCTGCCGCAACAGCCGCATTCAGCGATTCGGCGCCGGTAGAACCGGAGGGAATACCTATTTTCTGCGTTAACAAAGGATATAGCCCGGGAGAGATCCCTTTCGATTCATTGCCGATTACGATGGCCAAAGGAAAACCGGGCTCAAGGCCGAAAATGTTCTCGCCCTCCGTATCGGCCCCGTAAATCTTCCAATCGGGGCCAAGGCCTTCCAGGAAATCTTTCAGGACGGTATAGTAAATGCCTGCCCGGAATATCGATCCCATCGTAGCCTGCACGACCTTGGGATTGAAAATATCCGCCGTATTTTCAGAACATATGACTTGCCTGATCCCGAACCAGTCGGCCGTCCGGATTATCGTTCCCAGGTTCCCCGGATCCTGGATGCCGTCGAGGACCAGAATAATTTTTCCCAGGCCTTCCCTGGCGGGAAGGTCATTCTCAGGATAACCGGCCACGGCAAGAACTTCATTCGGCGTCACTAGGTGGCTGATCCTCTGCAGCTCAGCCTCAGTGATAACCTGGACTTCAGGATTTTTTGCTTTTAGAATATCTTTATGGGTTTCGATCCAGGAGGTTGTCCCGAGAATCTGGCGGATATGAAAAGAGCTTTTCAATAGCTCATCGACCATTTTTACCCCTTCCACAATAAAAACCCGGTATTCATCCCTGAACTTCCCCAGGCGAAGGGATTGGATATATTTTACCTGGTTTTTGGATAGCATCTTCTAGTAGGATTTACTCATCGTCGAAGGGATGCAGATAGTAAAATCTGCAAGCCCAGAGTTTTCTTCTGTCAACTCCTCCGGCGAATCCTGCTCCACTGAGGCTATGGTAATGATTTTCAGGTCAGGACGTTCTTTCTTTATATACCAGACAATGCCTTCGAAGTTATTGGAATGATAAGTCCCGTTAAAATGCAGGAAAATATCTCCTTTTTTAATGTTCTTCAGGATAAAATGAGCCATGGTCGCATCTTTCAGCGCCTGGGCTTTGGGCAGGTTCGGTGAAGCATGCCCGCCGGCTCCTTCCATCATCTCCATCATGCTTTTATACCCTTCCAGTTCTGGATCATAAGTTATTGGAAGGGGAGGAAGATACGCATTAGCTTCTGTTGTCAGACTGTCAAGCCCTTCAAAACCCGATTTGTTGACCAGCGAAGCATAGCGCCGGGGGACATTCGTGGCTATAAAACGGAGCTTTTTATCCAGGGCATACTTGACCAGGGGCTTGTAATCGGTCTTGTAATTATCCCAGAGTTTGGCTTCATCCTCAAAATTCTTATCCTTTATTTTTCCGGCCAGGTATTCATCGAGGATCAGCTGATTGTCGGTCTCAAACATTTCAGCCCCCAGGATCAGATCTTCATTGACCTCTTTGAATAAATCATTTGTGAGTTCATATTGCAACCAATGGCATATCGGGGAATCGTGCATCTCACCGAAAAATACAATATCGGCATCTGCGGCACTCTTCAATAAATCCTTGTAATCAGCCTGTTTCCCTTTAACATCAAAAATAATATACGCCGGTTTATCCGATTTCATCGCCACCGTCAGCATAAACAAAACTCCAAGTACTACACTTCCTCTTTTCATATTAACCTAATATTATCATTAACTTTCACCAGTTCCCAGTTCCCTGTCCCT
>ERZ795056.7735-NODE-7735-length-10241-cov-23.786373_pt1 | contig 10241 bp, 9 predicted proteins | sample MGYA00375140_ERZ795056 | MGnify/ENA primary metagenome ERZ795056 (study PRJEB30185, sample SAMN05720227) | activated sludge metagenome | isolation source: Anaerobic digester | place: USA | collected 2015-03-09 ...
CCCATCATCAGCGAGCCCACGACATCTCCACGCCACAGCGCTCGCCCCGTTCCGAAGCCCAGCGCTGTGGCCCCAAGCAGCATCAGGATTGGTACATATGGCGCATCAATGCCGTATTCCCCCTTTAATAAGGGCCGGCGCAGCGTCACGGCAGCACCAGGGTCACAGTCCAGCAGTCGTACACAGTCGTCCTTGTCATTGTGCTTCCCAAAGTAGAGCCACCAACAGCTGAGCCAAGCAGCAGCAAGTCAGCGCTACTGCCTTGTCGTCGCGGGCTGCGGTTTACAAGCAAGCTCTGCCGAAAAATTTGACTGCGAGCGAGCAATTGTCAGCCAGGACCTTTGTGGTATGGTCCGCGCGGTATGCAGATCCTGAAAGCCCGCTTTCACAGCCGTGAAGATTTTGACGAAGCCTACAACAGCGAGCTGCCGCATGGCGGGCTGTTTGTACCAACGACCACGCCGCTGGCTACAGGCGATCAGGTCGTAGTCGAAATATTCTGCAAGGGCCTCCCGAACAAAGTCATGTTGCGCAGTGAGGTGAAGACGTGGCGGCCTGCGCTGCCTCGGTTGCGCGTTCGCGCCGGTGCATTGGTCGCGTTTTTGCCCGAGGAGAGCGACAAGCGCTCGTTCATGCTGGCAGCCCTAGACGGCGAGGTGATTGCACGCAAGCGACGCCACACTCGCATGCCTGTAACCATCCCGGTCAAGTTCCGCACCGCCGGAAACCTTGAGGTTCAAGACGGCGAGATGGTGGAGATCTCCCTGGGTGGTGCTCTGCTGCGCGCCGAGGGAGTCTTGCCCGCACTGGGTACCGACGTAGTTATCGATGTGCGGCTGCCTGGTGGGGCTGTGCCGGTACCGCTCTCGGGACGGGTCGCCTATCACGCCGAGACTGGAGCTGGCATCAAGTTTCTATATCGCGACGGCGGCGGCTCTCGTCGCATCCGTGAGCTGATCAGGCGCCTTCGCGCTTCCTAAGTCCTGCGACTCCGTCCCATTTCACCCAGCCAAGCTGACGACTCATAGAAGGCCGCGCCACTACCTGCAGCGCTGCCAGCTACGGCGTGTTTGCATCCGCTTGTCGCCGAAACAGCATCACAACTCCCGCTGCTGCCTGGCTAACCTGCGCGGGCCAACGCCACAACAGTCGCCAGCCAAGTGCAGCAAGACTCTCGGCCAGCTGCGTCGGCTCATACCGCTTAAACTCGAACATACAAAACTGACGAGGCTGCTGATGCGGTACGTGTACGGTCGCGACTGCGGCCTGCGTCGTACTCCCGGGCACTGAGGACTGCGTCGGAGCGCGCAGCTGAAAGTCGCTCGACCTCACCTCTGGGCAAGCGCGAAGGATGGGGCCAGCGAGCCAGTCGGCCTGACTCTGACTCAGCAGCGGTGAGCCTGGTGAGAGCGATGACACCAAGTGAAAATCGATCAAGAGCAAGTCACCGGGCAGCGTAACGGCATGCAAGCTGTCCCGAATAAAACGGAGCTCGCTCTCGATGCTGGCAAAAGTATCTCCAATCGCGCTGTAGAGTCTGCGTCTTTCTCGTCGCTGGACTAGCTGCAGTAGCGGTGGATAAAGCGGCAGGCGATGAAAATTGCCATGCAGACTACTAACGCTGGTATATGGCTCCGCTGCTAGCGCGTCTGTCGCCCGCCTGTGCGCCAGGTTGAGCAGCGGCAAGCTGATATCAAACAGGATCAAGTCCAGTGGCCAGCGCGGCTGCTCGATAAGCAGGTGCTGGACCAGACGAAGCTCGAGTGTGCCGTCGCCAGGACCCAGCGCAACCAGCGTCAGCGGAAATGAGCCGCAGTCGGCAGCCACCCGCGCGGCCACCTGTTGCACTGGCCAGTTTAGGCGCTGCGTCATCGCTAGTGGAGACTGACGACACGCCGCCAGATACGCGACCGCGCTGTGGTGATCTAGATAGGCATAAGTCTGCTCGAGGTAGCCACCGACACCGCGCAAAAGTTGCCCCAGCTGTTGCAGCTGTACCATCGGGGCATCTTCCTGCGCCGTCGACAATCGGCAATTGGGCGCCAGGTCAGTGTCCGTGAGCGGCCAACAACTAGCGCTCGTAGCCTCACTGGGACGCGGCCCAGGCGAGCCAACCAGCTCCGCCGAGGATAGCTGCAGCTCGGGCACACTACAAAGTCGCAGCCAGGTCGCGCGACTTGGCGGATGCCGTGCCGTCTCAATCAGCTTGATGGTCGCCTCTGAGAGCTGCGCGCGACGAGCCAGCTCTTGCCGCGACCAACCCTGAGCACTGCGACGGTCCTTCAGCCGAGAAGCCAGCTCACGCAGCTGTGCCTCACGTGGATGCTCGGCCCAATCGACAGCCTGTTCGTCCACGAAACGCTGGACTGTCTCGGCTTGACTCAGGTACGAGCGCCACAGCGACCGTCGCTCAGGTGGCTCTGTCGCAGCCCACTCACGAAGCTGGGTTAGCCACTGCTCAGCATGTCCACGCAAGGCGGTCAGGTGCTCAGCGCGCGTCGGCTGCAGGCTAATCGCGGGCAGCTCCGCAGAGGTAAACGATGACGGCGAGACCTGCACCGACGAGGCCGTAGTGGCTACCGCCGGATTAATCACTCGCACAGACTTAGATGGTGAGGATTCCTGCATGCAAAACCGCAGCGGCTTTCCCTCGATTCAGAGCAGCCACTGACAACTCCCCGGGGTTACAAGTACGGCCACAGCGCGACCAAAGCTACGAAGACTGGGACGCCTCAGCCGCTTTGACCTCGTCGCCCATCCGGCGCTGAGCAATGCGCAGCCACATGCGAAAGTCCCCGCGCAGCGACCACAGAGGATATGTGAAGGTAGCGGGCTTGTTGTTCTCGACGAAAAAATGACCGATCCATGCTGGGCCGTAACCTAGAAGCGGCGCGACCAGCAGCCCCAGCGGCCTACGCTTCCGAATCGCCCGGACCGCAGTCACGACCGCCAGCGTCGTCCCGACAAAGTGCAGCGCGCGGTTTAGCGGGCTTAGGTGCTGACGAACGTAGAAAGGCCAAAACTCTTCAAACGACTGGATGGGCTGCGACATCGCGACGATCTCCTCGGTAACTGGTCATGTTCGGAAGCGGGTTCAATGTACCTTAGACTCGCTAGCCGTTGCTTGCGCGCTTGCAACTACGGTAGGTTTCGCACACTCAAAGACAGGATACGCATGCGCTATCTGATTACCGGCGGAGCGGGGTTTGTTGGATCACACTTGGCGGAAGCGCTCCTGCAGCGCGGCCACGAAGTCGCGGTCATCGACGATCTGAGTACTGGCTCGATCCATAACATTAAGCACTTGGCGGGGCCCAAGTTTCGTTACGTCATCGACACCTGTGCCAATCGACCGCTCCTGGCTGAGCTGGTCGATGAAGCAGAAGTCATCTATCACATGGCTGCAGCGGTCGGCGTCAAGCTCATCGTTGAGAGCCCCGTGCGCACCATCGAGACCAACATCAAGCTGACCGAGCTGGTGCTGGAGATCGCGCAAAAGAAGAAGCGGCCCGTCTTTGTCGCCTCGACCTCGGAGTGTTACGGCAAGAGCGAGCAGTTCCCGTTTAATGAAGACGGTGATCTAGTGCTAGGACCGACGGCCAAGGGGCGCTGGTCTTATGCGTGCTCGAAGCTGATCGACGAGTTTTTGGCCATCGCGTACTTCCGTGAGCGTGGTCTTCCGACGGTAGTAGGCCGACTCTTTAACACCGTGGGCCCGCGCCAGACCGGTCAATACGGCATGGTTGTACCGACGTTTGTAAAGCAAGCGCTGGCCGGGCAGCCGCTGACGGTCTATGGCGACGGTCTGCAGTCTCGCTGTTTTACTCACGTCAGCGATGTGGTTCGCGCGCTCATCGCCCTGATGGATACGCCGACGACTTACGGCCAGGTCTTCAACATCGGCAACGTAGAGGAGATCTCAATCCTCAAGCTGGCGCAGCTGGTCATCGAGCGCACAGGCTCGCGCAGCTCGATCGTGTTTGTGCCTTACGCGGAAGCGTACGAGCCAGGCTTTGAAGACATGCCGCGCCGCGTTCCCGACATTCAGAAGATCGGTCGGCAGATTGGCTGGCAGCCAACCATTGGCCTGGCGCAGATCCTCGATGACGTCATCGATAGCTTCCGACAACACCACTAGCCCGTCGCTTTCGGTTCTCCTGCCGCAGCAGCCGGCACAGCTTCGACATCTGGCTGCGAGCTAAATAGATCCGCACTGACATGACCGATGGACTGAAGGTACTCCATGCGTACCTCCAGCGCCGTCGCTGCTTGCGCCATCTCGCCCAGCTTTTCGTGGGCCAGCCCAAGCTGCTCGTGGACCAGAGAGTTTAAGCGCCGGTCATGCAGTCGTGGCATCAGCTCCAGCGCACGCGGCAAGCGGTCCAGGGCCAGTCGCGACTCATCTAGCTGCACATGCGCCCGCGCGATCCCACACAGCGCCATCGCCTCCGCTCGGGCATCGCCTTTCTTGCGCGCAACCTCCAGCGCGGACTGCGAAAGCTCCAGCGCTCGCCGAGGCTCACCCAGCTCCAGGTAAGCGCGCACCAGCGCATCCACGGTCTCGGCCCGCGGCGAGGGAAACCGCGAAAATACTTCCACGCTCTCGCGCAAAAAGGTCAGCGCCTGCTCGCGCTCGGAGAGCAGCAGACAAGCCACGACCATGCAGCTTAGAAGGTAGCTCTTGTCTTCGTTTTCGTGCCGCAGCAGACCGCGATGGCGTTCATACAGCTTCATCGCTCGTCTCGGGTCACCGACCTCAAGATAAGCGTCGCCCAGCACGGTCAAGACACGGCTGCTGTCAAACGTCTCGCTCCAGCTTAGAGCGCGCTCGACCCGCTTACTCAAAAGCTCTACCACCCGAGCTGGCTGCCCCAGCTGCAAGTAGGCTTTGCCCAGACGACACAGCGAGCGGCTTTCGTCGCGGGTATTGCCGGTTTCTTGGCTGGAATGCAGAGCCCGCATCAAGTAGTCGATGGCCGCGCTCTCGTTGTGGACTTGCAGCGACCACTCGCCCAGGTGCAAAAGCGACATAAAGCGCGCCTTGGGCTCCCCGCGCTGCTCGGCCAGCACCAGCCGCTGCTGCGCCGCAGCGATGGCCAGCTCCCACTTGGACTGCAGCACGTAAACGTCGGCCAAGCCATCAAGCGCCCGACCCTGCAGCGAGATATCGCCCTGCCGTTGCGCGTGCGCCACCACCCGCAGATACATCGCCAGCGACTGTTCATAGTTGCGGGCAACGAAGTAGTTGTAGGCGATCCGATATAAGACCAGACCCTCCTGCTCGGTATCGCCTAGCTCCTGTAAGAGCGGCAGGCACTGCTCTAGCAGCTCGCTGGCGTACTGGCGATCTCGACCATCCGCGTAGGTCTCAGCCAGCTCGGCCAGAGCGCTGGCTTGCCGACGAACAGACTTACTGGCCCGCGCAGCCTCAATCTCGGCTTGCAACTGCTGCTGACGATCGCTGCGCTCTAGATGGCGCACCTGCTTCGGCGTTGGTACCGACAGCGACTGAAACGACACCGAGTTTTCGCTGCCCAGCGGCGAGTGCTCCCCCGACCGCCGACGCCGACGCCGAGAGGTTCGCCACATAAAAACGCCCAGCGAGGTCGCCACCAGCGCCGTGATCAGCCATGAAGCTGCATCTTTGCAGCCACTGCACACGCAGACCAAGGCCAACAGCGCAAGCGCAGGCTCAGGCTGGCCAGCCAATGGTGACTGCACGCCTACGCGCTGGCCATGCGGGCTACTTGCTGACCGCTTTCGCAGTGGCCGGATTCTGACCTGACTGCGACTGTCCGCACAGCTTGTCAAGCAGCCTGACCGACGGCTCCGAGAGGCGACGAAACACAACTCCCATGCCCTGCGGCTCTTGCTGAACACGAACCACCTCGCCGACACCTTCGATCACCTCGATCTCATCGAGCAGGACCGAGAACTTCAGGTTGACGCGCGTGCCCACAGGCAGCGGATCTTTGGAGCGAATGAAGGCACCGGTCCGCGACACATTGCTCACATACTCGGACAGCTGCTGCTCCACTGCGACAAACTCTTGGTTGACTGCGATCCGCTCAGCCCGGGGAACGAAGGCGCCTTGTGCCATGAACTGCTCCGTCAGTGAAGATGAGCGACGGCGAGACGCCCGCCCGACGCGAACGCCCCGCCTGATCCAGTGCAAGGAAGCCTTCCTTACACTGTGGACCTGCCGCGCAGAAACTACTCTTGACGATAGCCTTGTCGGCCCTGCGGAGCAATGGGCCCTGTGTCGTCGCCTTGATTTGCTTCTGAGGCTGACGCTGGCGCACTTCGGATTACACCACCGCGCTCGATGATCTCACGGTCGTCCCCATGACCGCCGCCGCTCTTGCCGTGCTTTTCATGATGAGCTTCGGTGGAAGCACCACGAATCTCGAAGTGCTCAAGGTGAAAGCGGTCCCGCGGCTTGATGTTGATCTTTTTCTGCAGTCGCTTCTCTAGCGCTTCCAGATACTCGTTGTCGGCGGTGGCCAAGAGCTCGCCGATCTCAGGATGGACGCTAACCACCAGTACGTCGTCGGCATATGCGCCACCTTCGCGACGAATCTGACGCAGCACTTCGTACGCAACCGTGGTCTTGGACTTTAGATAGCCTTTGCCGTCGCAGTAAAAGCACGGCTCGGTCAGCATCCGGCCCAGGGACTCGCGCGTGCGCTTGCGCGTCATCTCCACCAAGCCCAGCTCCGAGATCTTGGTCACGTTGGTCTTGGCTCGATCGGGCCGCACCGACTCGGCAAAGGCACGCATCACCTTGTCTTGGTTGGACTCGCGGTCCATGTCGATAAAGTCGATGATGATGATGCCGCCGATGTTGCGCAGCCGCAGCTGGTCAGCGACTTCCTTGCACGCCTCGAGGTTGGTCTTGGTAATCGTCTCTTCGAGGTTGCGCTTGCCGACAAAGCGCCCGGTATTGACGTCGATGGCCGTCAGCGCCTCGCCCTGATCGATGACCAGCGAGCCACCCGACTTTAGATAGACCTTGCGCTCTACGGCGCGGTCTAGCTCCATCTCGATACCGTAGGCGTCAAAGACCGGCTCGCTCTTGTCGTAGTACTCGATCTTGCTGACGTACTCGGGCATAAACGCGCCGGTAAACTTCAGCAGCCGCTCGTACTCAGGCCGACTGTCGATGATGAGTTTCTCGACTTCGCTGGTGAACAGGTCGCGGACGGTGCGCAGCAGCAGATCCAGGTCGTTGTAAAGCAGCGCCGGCGCCTTGGCCGTTTCTGACTTTTTCACGATCGAGTTCCACAGCTTGATCAGAAACTCCATGTCCGCGCGCAGCTCGGCGTCCGAGACCGACTCAGCGACGGTGCGAACAATAAAGCCCGTGCCCGGTGGACGCATCGAGTCGACGATGCTGCGCAGGCGCTTACGCTCTTTATCGCTACCGATGCGGCGCGAGATGCCAACATGATCCACCGTCGGCATAAACACCAGGTTGCGCCCCGGCAGTGAGATGTAAGAGGTTGAGCGCGAGCCCTTGGTCCCGATGGGCGCCTTGGCGATCTGAACAATGACTTCTTGCCCAGGCCGCAGCAGGTCTTCGATCCGAGCTTCTTTGCTCTTCTCGTCGATCTCGGCGTTGCGGCGGTCGCGCGCTTCGTCATCTTCATCGACAAAGAGCGACTTGATGTCTTCGGGCGCGCCACGCACATCGGCTACGTACAGAAACGCAGCCTTGTCGGTGCCAATATCTACAAACGCGGCCTGCATGCCTGGCAGCACACGCAGGACCTTGCCCTTGTAGATATTGCCGACAATGCCCCGCTCGCGCCGTCGCTCAATATAGATTTCAACGACCTGGCTATTTTCGACTAGCGCGACCCTTGTCTCGGGTCCGTCCGCGTTGATGACGAGGAGATTCGGCACAGTGCCTCATGCCTATGCAAAAAGTTTCAGAGGAGGCGAGTGGGTCGGGCAGAGCTGTCACAGGTACTGCTGACAGGAAGGCCAAACCGCTCGCACGGAGGTTATCGCGTACCACGCCGACCGTCACTTTTCAACTAGTTGTCTTCGGTCCGACCCTGGGGCAGCAGGAACAGCACCTATCGTAGCAAGGCTTGCGACACAACTGGCACACCCATTGCTAATGCTTTTCTACATCAAACTTACGATGGCTTAACTTTGGTGCCGGGCTCGCTCCCTTAACTTTATTGCTACCCCGGCAACTGAGCGCTCAAGCAGGTGTTTAATCTTAACCCCACCTTCTTGTAGCAGCCGGGCAAACGGCTCGCGGCCCCCCCGCGGGCCGTTTGCTTTTGTACTTGTTTGATTTTGTCGCCAGGAAGTTTTGTCTGCCGGTCGCGCACAGCAGCGCAGCAACTATCCGCAACAACTGGCGGCGTAGCCTAGGGAAAGCAGTGGTCGACGCCGTGGCCGCAGTAGTAAAGTGGGGACGCCAGTTAAGGAGGCGCCGCCGTGTCCCTCGCCGATAAGTTCTCTGAGCTCTTGCTCTCTGCGTCCAAGGACCTGCCTGAAGACTTCGTTCTGAAAATGAACGAGATTGCCTCGCGACTGCTGAACGTGGCGCAGGCGGCCAAAAACACTCAGCGTCACCTTATCGACCCTGAAGTGTCAGAGGCTATCGACTCGCTGCCCAACCGCGTCAATGAGCAAGGCTTTGACGCCTGGGGCTTCTGCCCGGAGGAAGCCAAGTTCCTCTATTCCATCTCGCGGCAGATCTATAACTATTTCCGCCCCGAGATTTACGGCATCGAGAACGTTCCCGCTGGCCGCGTCCTCCTCGTCCCCAATCACTCTGGCCAGCTGCCGTTTGATGGCGTCGTGGTCGGCGTCAGTGCGCTTTTGCAGGCCAAGCCACCACGGCTGGTGCGCGCGATGGCCGAGCGCTGGGTCTCAACCCTGCCGTTTATCAACGAGCTGTTTGCGCGCTCGGGCGTGGTTCTGGGCGACCCCATCAACTGCCGCAACCTCCTTGAAGACGATCAGGCCATCTTGGTGTTTCCCGAGGGCGCACGAGGCAGTGGCAAGCCGTGGCAGCAGCGCTACCAGCTGCAGCCGTTTGGTCGCGGCTTCATGCGGCTGGCTCTGCAGTCTCGCGCCCCCATCGTCCCTATCGCTGTCATCGGCGGCGAAGAGTCCATCATCAGCATCCACAACTGGAAAGGCCTAGCCAAGCTCCTGCGCGCGCCGTATGCGCCCATCAGCCCACTACTGCCTATCCTGGGACCGCTGGCGTACTTCCCGCTGCCAGTAAAGTTCCGCGTCTACTTCGGTGAGCCGATGATGTTCGACGGTCCCTTTGACGACGAGGACAGCATCATCCAAGAAAAAGTCGACCAGGTGCAGGCGCGGATTCAGCAGATGGTAAACGACGGGCTGCAGGCACGCCGGTCCATCTTCTTTTAGTCACCGAGGCCAGCCGAAGCGGTCGTGACTTCGCCGCTAAGCCGCCTCGACCGGTTCTCACTGCCTACTGCCGCTCACTCGAGGGACTGCTACCGTCACTGCTGGACTCTGAGCCGGGAGCAATCAAGCGCTCGAAGTTGGGCACCTTGACTGGCTGCTGCGACGGCACCTCGCGCTGCACCCGCAGCCGCGCAATCAGCAGCCACACCGCAAACGACAGCATCGCCAAGAAAAACACGCCACCGAGCACCAGCACCACCGCGCCGTGAACAAGCTCGGCGGGATCTCGATTGTTGTCCTGAATGCCTGCCCACAGCCCAAAGCTGGCTGCGCCAGACAGCGACGCCGATGCCCATGCCGTGACCCCCCTGGAACCACGGCCCACGCGCATAAGGTCACCCTTGCGCGAAAATCGAAGCAACCGACGTGAAGCTGACATGGCCACGATTCTAGCGTGAGATGCCGTTGCCCAGCAGCGCCCAATTGCGCAGCAACCTGGCCTGCATCAGCAGTCGTCTTTCTTATTTTAGAAGGCTGAAGCGAGGCAGCTAGAAGAACAGCGAGTCTTTGCGCGGGGGCTTTGGTGTGTTGGCGTTGCTAACGGCTTCGGCAGCAGCAGCGGCGGTCGCGGCGCGGTTGGCTTGGACCTCTTCGTCGTCCGCGTCATCGCGAGGCACCTGCAGTTCGGGAGCGCGCTCAAACGCGGCGTCGTCACCAAAGTTCAGACAGTTGTCGCAGCGCTTACACAGCGGTGGCGACTTCTCGCCAAAGTACTCCAGCAGCAGCTGAATGCGGCAGCGCGTCGAGTGCGCAAAGCCAATCGTCGCCGCCAGTCG
>ERZ795056.7738-NODE-7738-length-10238-cov-4.114210_pt1 | contig 10238 bp, 8 predicted proteins | sample MGYA00375140_ERZ795056 | MGnify/ENA primary metagenome ERZ795056 (study PRJEB30185, sample SAMN05720227) | activated sludge metagenome | isolation source: Anaerobic digester | place: USA | collected 2015-03-09 ...
CAGGATGCCGAGGCGGTTGCGCGCGGCGGCGTAGTACTGCGAGAACCGCGGCGGCGCCTCGCCATCGGTGAAGCCCGACATCGGATCGTCGTCGGCGTCGAACGACGGATAGAACGCCAGCGGCAGGTGACCGCCGGCGGTGAGCGCGGTGATGAGCGACGCCTGCAGCGCGGTGCCGACGCCCTCGAGCTCGTCGCCGCCACGGCTGGCGTGGGGCGCGACCAGCACCGCGACGTCGTGCTCGAACTTGGCGCCGTCGGTGGTGTGCAGATCGACGAACAGGGTCGGGTTCCACCGCCGCCACAGCCCGAGCAGCGCGACCATCTCCGGCGCGTCGGCCTTCACGAAGTCGCGGTTCAGGTTGAGCGACGCGCCGGTGGTGCGGAACCCCATCTCGATCGGGCCGCGCTGGTTGGGGCGGTTGTTCGGACCGAAGCGCTCGTGGCCGTCGACGTTGAAGATCGGCACGAACACCACGGTCACCGCGTCGAGCACCTCGGGCAGCACCTCGCCGCGCAGGAGCTGTCGCGCCAGCCAGAACCCGGCGTCCTTGCCCTCGATCTCGCCGGAGTGGATGCCCGCCTCGACGAGGATGACCGGGCGGTGCGCGGCGGCGGCGGCGGCCGGATCCCGCGCGGCGCCCAGCACCAGCGCGACCATCGCGCGGCCCTGGGGCGAGGTGCCGAAGGTCTCGCAGCGCGCGCGCGCCGGGTAGCTCGCGGCGAGATCGCGACACAGCGCGACCGCCTCGGCGTGGCGACCGGTGGCGGTCCAGCCCGAGCGCTCGCTGGTCGAGGTGAGATCGCGGACCGCGGGGGCGCGGCCGGCGCAGGCGGCGGCGACGAGAGCGACGACGGCGACGTGGCGCATCGATCGAGTGCTACCACGATGCGATCGCGCGATCGCCGTCGCACCAGCGGTCGCACAGCGTCGCAGCGATCCGCGTCGCGGCCGCTACTTCGTGAGCTTGCGGTACTCGTTGATGTGGCGGATGGCCGAGCGCGAGTCGCCGCTCTGATCGAACAGCGTCGCGAGGTTGTAGTGAGCCTCGGCCAGCGCCGGATCGAGCGCCAGCGCGCGGGTGTAGAAGCCGATGGCGTCGGCCTCGCGGCCGTCGTCCTGCGCGACCACGCCGAGGTTGTAGAGCGCGGTCGGATCGGTCGGGTCGAGCTCGAGCGCACGCCGGAAACAGTCGGCGGCGGCCGCGCCGGCGCCGGCCTCGGCGTGCAGGCGGCCCAGGTTGATCCACGCCTCGACGTGATCGGGGCGCAGGCGCAGCGCGCGGCGGTAGGCGTCGATGGCCGCCGCGGCGTCGCTGTCCTCGAGGGCGATCGCGCGATCGAACCAGTCGTCGCCGGTGAGCGCCGCCGTCGGCTCCGGGGCCTCGATCGGGCGCTGCGGCAGCGCGTGCAGCGCACCGTCGGGCGCGATCATCACCATCGGCGCGAACGGCAGCGACAGCTGGCCCACCACCGGCGCGGCCTCGCCGCGGATCGCGACGTGGCCATCGCGGGCCTCCAGCGGCAACTCGGCCAAGGACGCCGCATGGCCGAGCCGCGCGCGCAGCGAGCCCAGCTCGCGGCGGACCCGCGCCAGGGGCACGCCGCCGCTCAGCAGCGACTTGATCGTGCGCAGCGCGGCCAGATCGCGGAAGGTCAGCTTGAGCGGGAGCTCACCGCTGGTGAGGAGCCCGGCGCGCGCGAGCCCGCGCACCGTCGACTCGGGCATCCCGAGCAGCGAGGCGGCGTGTCGCGGCGAGTAGCTCGACCACACGGCGCGATGATTTGCTCACGCGATCGGTCGTGTCAAGGAACCCGTGGCCTCGGGAGCTTCTCCAGCCACCCGGCGATCTCGTCGGCGGCGATCGCGATCGGATCGATCCCGGCCCGCCTCGGCACGTCGAGGCCGTGATCGGCGTCGAGGATCGTGCGCAGGCGGGCCCGCGGGCCGAGGCCGGCCACCACCTCGGCCAGCAAGGCCGGCGTCGCCAGCGCGTCCTTGCCGCCACTCACGAACAGCATCGGCAGCGCCACCATCGAGAGGTGCGCGGCGCGGGAGATGGCCGGGGCGCCGGCGGGGTGGAGCGGAAAACCGAGGAACGCCAGGCCGCGCAGGCCAGCGATCGGCGCCTCGGCGCACGCCTCGGAGGTCATGCGTCCGCCCATCGACTTGCCGCCGGCGACGAGCGCCAGGCCGGGCCAGGTCGCCGCGGCGTACGCGCACGCGGCGCGCGCCAGCGGGCGCACCACCGCCGGTCGATCGGCCAGGCGCTTGCCCGCGGTCATCGCCGGCATCTCCCAGCGCAAGGTCGCCACGCCGCGCGTCGCCAGCGCGTGGGCCATCGCGACCATGAACGGGTGCGCCATGCCAGCGCCGGCGCCGTGGCCGAACACGTACAGCGCGCGAGCGTCGGCGGGTTGCACCAGCCGCGCGGCGAGGGTGATCGCGCCCGCGGGGATCGTGAGCGGCGTCGCCGGGTCGATGGCGGTGGCGACCATGACCGACGGTATCGCGATACATTGCCCGCAGTGAGTCGCTGCGCCCTGGTCTTCGTCGTCGCGCTCGGGTGTCACTCGTCGATCCGGTTCCAGGACACCCGCACCGGCGAGGTGCGCACCGAGCGGCGCGACGAGGCGCCGCGGGTGCTGCCGGTGACCGCCACCGTCGACGACACCGGTCGGCTGCGCCTGGTCGAGCCGCTGGTGTGCGCGACCGACACCGTGACCGACGTCGCCAGCTTCGAGGTCGAGCGCATCCGGCCCAACGCCGCGACGCTGATCGTCGGCGTGATCGCCACCGGCGCGGGGCTGGTGGCGGCGGCGACCGGTGCGCTGGCGGAGGATCGCGCGGCGCTCGGTTACGGCGGCGCCGGCGCGATGGCGATCGGCCTGCCGCTGGTGATCGGGCCGCTGGTCGGCAACCACACCGCGCGCAATCCCACCGGCGTGCAGCAGGTGCGCCGCGCCGGCGCCGCCGAGCCGTGCGGCGAGCGCGCGGTCGGTGGTGGACACGCCACCGTGCTCTACAGCGGGCTGCACCTCGAGGGCGCGGTCGACAGCGACGGAGTGTTCGCGCTGTCGCCGTTCGACGTGGTCGACGCCTTCGAGCCGCGGCAGCAGGCGCTCGACCTCGCGATCGATCTCGAGCGCGCCGACGGCGTGATCCGCGTCGACGCGCTGGTGCCGGCGTCGGTGCTGGCCTCGGCGCGCGCCGGGTTCCTGGCCGCGCGGCACGTCGACGCCGAGGTGCCGCCGATGGCCACCCTCGACAAGCTCGCGCGGTACGAGGCCGGGCCGCTGGCCGCGTCGCTGGCGCCGGGCCCGAGCCTGCGCGTCGCGCTGCCGCTCACCAACGCCGGCCCCGGTCGCGGCTACGGCGTGCGCGTGGTGCTGGCGTCGTCGAACCTCGAGCTCGACGGTCGCGTGCTGTACGTCGGCGCGCTGGCGCCGGGCGCCACCACCACGCTGTCGCTCACCATCGCGCTGTCGACCGAGGGCGCGCGCGCGGCGGCCGGCCCCGACTTCACGCTGGCGGCGCTCATCCGCGATGGTCACGGCCTGGCGCCGTCGACGCCCGTGCGCCTGCGCGGCGTGGTGCTACGAACAGGCTCGTGACCCGGCCCGCGATCGCGATCGTCGGTGGCGGCATCGCCGGGCTGGGCGCCGCGCGGGCCCTGGGGCCGCGCGCCGACGTCACGCTGTTCGAGGCGGCGCCCGCCGTCGGGGGCCACGTCCACACCGCGGTGGTCGACGGCGTCGCGGTCGATCTCGGCTTCATCGTGTTCTCGCGGCCGAGCTACCCGCGGCTGTGCGCGCTGTTCGACGAGCTGGGCGTGGCGTCGCGGCCGACCGCGATGGCGTTCTCGGTGGCGGTGCCCGACGGCGACGACGTGCTCGAGTGGTCGAGCGCGTCGCCGGCCGGGTGGTTCGCGCAGCCGCGGCGGCTGTGGTCGCGCCGGCACTGGCGGTTCTTGCGCGAGGTGGTGCGCCTGCTCGGCTACGGTCGCGCCGACCTCGGCACCGATCGCACCCGCCGGGCCACGCTCGACGAGTGGCTGCGCGATCGCGGCGTCGACGCCGACGTGCGCGATCGCTTCTGCGTGCCGCTGGCCTCGGCGCTGTGGTCGATGGCGCCGTCGCGCTGCGGGGACTTCCCGGCCGAGACCTTCGTCCGCTTCCTGCATCACCACGGCATGCTGCGCACCACGCGACCGCACCCGTGGCGCACGGTGATCGGCGGCAGCGCCACCTACGTGCGCGCGCTGGTGGCCCAGGCACGGTTCGCGATCGAGACCGACGCCGCGGTGTCGGCGATCCACCGCGACGGCGCCGGGGTCACGCTCACGGTCGGCGGTCGCGAGCGTCGCTTCGATCGCGTGGTGCTGGCCACCCACGCCGACGTGGCGCTGCGGCTGCTGGCGGCGCCGACCGCCGACGAGGCCCGCTGGCTCGGTCCGCTCGCGACGTCCGAGAACCGGACGGTCCTGCACGGCGACGAGTCGGTGATGCCGCGCGCGCGCCGGGCGTGGGCGGCGTGGAACTACGCGGCCAGCGACGGCCCGGCCCACATCACGTACTGGATGAACGAGCTGATGGGGCTGCCGACCGCGCCGCCGTTCCTGGTGACGCTCAACCCGACGCGCCCGCCGGCGCACGTGCACGCGGTGGCCGAGTTCCGCCACCCGCAGTTCGACTTCGCCGCGCTCGCGGCCCAGACCGCGCTGCCGCGGTTGCAAGGCGTGGCCCGCACCTACTTCGCCGGCGCGTGGACCGGGTTCGGCTTCCACGAGGACGGCCTGCGCTCGGGCCAGCTCGCCGCCGCGCGGCTGCTCGCCGACGAGGGCGCGTGACGAACTCGGCGCTCTACCGCGGCAGCCTGGTGCACGTGCGCCAGGATCAGCACGCGCGCCGGTTTCGCTATCCGATCGTCACCGCGTGCCTCGATCTCGACGAGCTGCCCGCGCTGCATCGCCAGCTCCGGCTGTTCTCGTACAACCGGCCCAACCTGTGGTCGTTCTACGATCGCGATCACGACGACGACGGCCGCGCCGCGCTCGCCGGCTATCACGCGCAGCTCGACGCCGCCGGCCTGCCGCGCCCGGCCACCGCGCGGCTGGTCACCCAGCTCCGCACCGCGCACTACGTGTTCAACCCGGTCGCGTTCTGGCTCGGCTACGACCGCGCCGGTGCGCTGGCGTCGGTGATCGCCGACGTGCGCAACACCTACGACGGACGCCATCGCTACGTGCTCGGCCCGGCGCAGCGCGTCGCCAGCCGCCCCGGTCGCGCCCGCTTCGTCGTCGACCGCACGTTCTTCGTCTCGCCGTTCCTGCACGGCGACGCCCGCTACGCCTTCGAGTTCGACGCGGGCCCGCCCGAGCGCGCACGGCTGGACGTGCACATGGACGTCGATCGCCCGGACGGCGCGCGGGTGTTCATGGCCCACCTCGGCGTGACCCGCCTCGCCTTCGACGACCGCGCGCTGGCGCGCGCCGCGCTGCGCTATCCGCTCATGAGCGTGCAGGTGATCGCGCTCATCTACGGCGAGGCCATCCTCAATCACCTGCGCCGCGTGCCATTCCATCGCCCCGGCCCCGATCACCGGCCACACCCGCTGTAACGTCAGACGCCGTGACGCGTCCAAGCGCACAGATGCCGTCGCTCTCGTCCCGGCCCGTCGCCGCGGCCGACCAATCCCATCCGTTGCTCGCCCCGATGCCGCGCCTGATCGGCCCGGTGCGCGCGCTCGCTCGTCACGTGATGCTGCGCGCGCTGGCCGACGCCGACGTCGGCCGCGTCGACGTGATCCTGCCCGACGGCGCGCGGGTCGCGCTCGGCCGGGGCGGCCGCCCCGAGGCCACGCTGCGCATCCGCGACGATCGCGCGTTCGTGCGCATGCTGGTGCGCGGCGAGCTGGGCGCCGGCGAGGCGTTCACCGCCGGGGAGTGGGACGCCGACGATCTACCGACCGCCCTGCGCTGGTTCCTGCGCGCGACCGCGGCCCGCGGCGTCGAGTCCGCGCTGACCCGCGTCGCGCGGGTGCCGAGCCTGTGGCGCCACCGTCGCGCCGCCAACGATCGCGCCGGCAGCGCGCGCAACGTCACCGCGCACTACGATCTCGGCAACGCGTTCTACCGCACGTTTCTCGACGAGCAGCTGGTGTACTCGTGCGGCCTGTGGCGCGACGGCGCGACCACGCCGGCCGAGGCCCAGACCGCCAAGCTCGAGCGGCTGTGCGCGCTGGCGGACCTCGGTCCCGGCGATCATGTCCTCGAGATCGGCTGTGGCTGGGGCGCGCTCGCGCTCCACGCGGCGCGCACCCGCGGCTGTCGCGTGACCGCGATCACCGTGTCGCCGGCGCAGCTCGCCCACGCCCGGGCCCGCGCGATCGCCGACGGCCTGGACGATCGCGTGCGCTTCGAGCTGTGCGACTACCGCGACGTCACCGGCCGCTACGACGCGATCCTGTCGTGCGAGATGCTCGAGGCGGTCGGCGACGCGTACCTCCCGGCGTTCTTCCGCACGGTCGCGGCGCGGCTGCGGCCAGGACGACGCGCGGCGATCCAGTCGATCACGATGCCCGACGATCGCTTCGCCGCGTACCGGCGCTCGGTCGACTGGATGCAGACGTACATCTTCCCGGGCACGCTCATCCCGTCCCTGGGCGTCATCGCCGAGGCGGTGACCGGCACCGGCCTGGTGATCACCTCGCGCGACGACATCGGTCCCGACTACGCGCCGACCCTGGCGGCGTGGCGCACGCGGTTCGTCGCCGCGCTCCCCGAGATCGAGCGGCTCGGCTTCGACGACGCGTTCGTGCGCGCCTGGCTCCTGTACCTGGCGTTCTCCGAAGCGGCGTTCGCCGAGCGCACGCTGGCCGATCACCAGCTCGTGATGACGCGCACCTGACGCCGGCGAGACCGTTGCGGTAGGCTCGGCGGATGCGGACGTCGCTCGCGCTCGTGGTCGCCGTCGTCGGGTGCGGGCGCATCGGCTATGACCCGGCGATCGACGCGGGCGACGACGTCGACGCGCTCGAGGTCGATACGCCCGACGCCGGCCCGGTCGGCACGTTCATGGCGTGCGGCGCGCCCGAGCTGCTGATCGACGTCGGCGACACCGGCGGCGCGTCGGCCAGCGGCGGCTTCTATCTCGACGTCGCCGCCACCACCACCGGCTTCGTCGTCGGCTGGCAGACCGGCACCGGCCAGACCTACACCAGCGGCCTGGCGATCTCGTTCGACGCCAGCGGGCCGTACCTCGACAACATCCAGTCGGCCTCGATGATCGCGTCGAAGTTCGGGCCGATGTCGCTGGCGGCCCTCGGCGACGACGTGTTGCTCGGCATCGACGACGAACCCAGCGGTGTGGTCAAGCTGTTCGCGCTGGCCGAGACCGGCTACGACCGCGGCGGCGTGCAGGTGATCGACCTCCGGCGCGCGGTCGGCCACGACTTCGTCACCGCCGATCCGGCGCGCGGCCAGTTCCTGGTCGCGACCTCGACCGGCAGCGGCACCGATCTGTTCGTGCGCGATCGCGACGGCAAGCCGGTGTCCGGTCCGTTCCCGCTGTTCTCGGCGGGCAGCGAGAGCGTCGCGGTGCGGCCTTTCGGCGCCGGCTACGCGGCGATCACCGGCAACTCCGGCACCTGCGATCTGGTCCTCGCCAGCGCGGCCTATGTCGCCGACGACGCCTCGCGCCAGTCGATCGCCATGACCTGCCACCACGCGAGCCTGGTGCCCGATCACGACGGCGACGGCGTGGTCGCCGGGTGGAACTGCGACAACGATCGGGTGTGGACGACGGGAGGAACCCCGGCGACCGCGCTGCCCGCCGAGCACGCGGTCTACGGCGACGGCTCCAACGTGGCGAGCTCGCCGCGGCTCGCCACCACCACCGCGGGCGTGTGGTACGGGTTCGCGGTCGGCGCCGACCGCCTCGGCCGTGCGCTCCTCGGCGATGACTCGCAGGTGGTGACCGGCGGCGACGGCGCGGTGGTCTACACCGACGCCGGGCTCAAGGCCCACGACGTCGCGAGCCACAGCGATCACGCGTTCTTGTTCTGGTTGCGACTCGATGGCCTGTCGTCCCAGCTCTGGGCGATGCGCCTGTGCGCGCCGTGACGCTGTACGGCTACGCCGATCCGGCCGAGCAGGTCGCGATGGTGCTCGACCGCGTGCGGGTCGACGCCTACGCGCGGGCGATCGCCGCGGTGGTGCGGCCGGGCGACGTGGTGGTCGATCTCGGCAGCGGCTCGGGGCTGCTCGCGCTCCTGGCCGCGCGCGCCGGCGCGGCGACGGTCTACGCGATCGAGCGCACCGGCGCGATCGAGCTGGTGCGCGCCCACGCCGCGGCGGCCGGCGTCGCCGATCGCGTGGTGCCGCTGCGCGCCGACATCGCCGAGCTCGACGGGCTGCCCCAGGCGCCGCGGGTGATCCTCGGCGAGCTGCTCGGGCACTTCGCGCCGGCCGAGAGCAGCCATCGGCTGTACCGCCTCGCGCTCGGGTGGGCGCGGCCCGACGCGGTGACCGTGCCGGGGTCGTACCGCCTGCGGTTCGCGGCGGCGCGACCGCGCGGGCTCGCGGCGGATCTCGAGGCGCTCGCCGACGTGCACGGCGTGGCGCTGCCGCTGCTCGCCGAGCGCCTGCGCCGACGGGTGGCGTTCACGCGGCTCGCGCCCGACGAGCTGTGCGGGCCCGAGGTCGATGGCGAGGAGATCGCGCAGCGCGCGCCGACCCCGGAGCAGTTCGTCGGCATCGCGCCGGTGACCGTCGACGGCCCGGTCACCGCGATCGCGGTCAGCTTCGTCGCGACCCTGGCCCCCGGCGTCGAGCTGACCTCGGCGGTCGGCGCTCCGCGCACCAGCTGGGTCCAGACCGTGTTCCCGATCGATCCGCCGCTCGAGGCCCGGGCCGGCGACCAGCTCACCGTCGAGCTGTGGCCCCGGGTCGCGTTCGCCGCCGCCACCTGGAGCTGGCGCGTGCGCCGCGGCGACCTGGTCCGCACCGGCGACGCGGCCGACGCGCTGGTCGGCGAGCGCGACGATCTGCTCGCGCAGCTCGGCGCTCGTCGCGCCGGTCCCATCCCCGCGTCACCGCCGGTGCGCGCGCTGGCCGCGGCGCTCGGCGCCGAGGTCCCCGCGCAGCTCGATCTCGATCAGCTCACCGCGCGGCTGTGCGCCGCGCTGCCGACCCGCTATCCCGACGCCGTCGACGCGCGCCAGGAGATCGTCGCGCTGCTCCGCGATCTCACCCGCGCCGAATGACGCGTCAGTTCTGGGCCGGGTTGGCGAGGCAGGCCGCGAGCTCCTCGGTCTCGGTCCAGCCGCACTCGCCCTCGACCTGCTCCTCGCACACCGCGTCCTGGTAGCACGCGTACTCCGGGCGCCACTCGCAGGTCGACACCATGCCGGGGCTGTCGCTGCACACCTGACCCGAGCAACCACCGACGTAGCAGGTCTTCAGATCCCGCGCGCGCGTGTAGTACTGCGTGACGGTGCGGGCCTTGGCGCTGCCGCCGGGGCCGCGGACGGTGTAGCGATCGCCGGCGATGATCACGTTGCGCACGAACAGCTCGGTGGTGGCGCGGCCGATCTGATCGTCGTCGACGCCGGCGTCGTCCCAGCCCAGCTCGGCGAGCGGCGCCGTGGCCGAGGAGTTCAGCTTCTTCTCGCGGAACGAGTTGCACGGCGTGGTGCTGCAGCGCACGCCGACCTCCTCGACGATCGCCAGCGGGCCGCTCGGCGCGTTGGGGCCCTGGCCCACCCACGCCTCGGTCGGCTTGAACTCGCCGAAGCGGCCGACCTCGGGGCCGAACGACTTGCTGACCACCGTGCCGCGCACCAGCACCGAGCCGGTGTGCAGGCGATCCTGGACCGTGGCGAGCGTGGTCTCGTTCACGCCGAGCATCGGCCAGCGCACCTCGGCCACGTAGCAGCTCGCGGCCCACGTGCCATCGGCGCAGCGGGTGGTCGAGGTGTTGACGCGCGACACCCAGTAGCCGCTGCACATCGGGAAGGCGCACCGGCGCAGGTCGCGGGTGATGGAGTAATAGGTGTACGTCCCGCCCAGGTCGGTCTTGGACTCGTCGGCCTGGCCCGAGTCATCGGTGGCGAACTCGTCCACGCCCTCGGAATCCGCACACGCCGCCACGCCAGCCAGCACGAACGCAGTCACGATCAAGCGAGCCTTCATAGTGCCTGCGCGCAAGAGCAGGGCCCGTGCCACCCGACGGCCTCGC
>ERZ795056.7740-NODE-7740-length-10234-cov-63.324393_pt1 | contig 10234 bp, 8 predicted proteins | sample MGYA00375140_ERZ795056 | MGnify/ENA primary metagenome ERZ795056 (study PRJEB30185, sample SAMN05720227) | activated sludge metagenome | isolation source: Anaerobic digester | place: USA | collected 2015-03-09 ...
TATGGGTCATTTAAAGCGTGCTTTAATTTTGAACCATCAAATTAAAGCACGCTTTAATTTGATGTGCAGCACGTAAAGCAGGCTTTCATGTCGCAGCCGCGCCACAAACCGGCCGTGTGCAGCCAGCCCGACCTCTCGGCAAGAGCACGCCAATGCACCTGACGATACGATCAGCCGGCAACGGCTGGGGGAAGGTGGTGGAGGGGGAAGGATTCGAACCTTCGAAGGCAGTGCCGTCAGATTTACAGTCTGATCCCTTTGACCGCTCGGGAACCCCTCCACGGGGTGCTGCAGAATTTGCAGATTGAAAAGGCCAGCAAAGGGCTGGCCTTGGAAAAGCAGTGGTGGACCGAATGAGGATCGAACTCACGACCTCCGCATTGCGAACGCGGCGCTCTCCCAGCTGAGCTATCGGCCCACGTAAGGCGCGCATTATAGCCATGCTTGGCGGCCCTGCAAAGCCCGGATTGCAGCGCCGGCGGACGGATCAGGTTTCGTCGTCTTCGCCGGAGCCGACGGCGGCGCGGCCGAGGCGGTCGGCAACGGCGGACCACTCGGGAGTGGCGGGCGGGGCCTCGACCAGGATGCGGGTGCAGGTGGACTCGTCCAGGGCGCGCAGGCTGGCGTAGAGGTCATGGCCGTAGGCGGCGGGATCGGCAGGGGCGACGATCCAGCTCACACCCTCGGGCAGGCCGGCGGGCGCGGGCTGACGGGCCAGAATGGCGTCGCCGCTGCGGGCACGGGTGGGCAGCTCGGCGCTGACGATCAGTTCGAGCGGAGTGCGCGGAGCGTAGTGGGCGGCCAGGGCGCCGGAGACGCGGGGGGCGGCATCGGGCTGCTGTTCTTCGCCGCGCAGGCGCGGGCGGCGGCCGATGACCCGGGCGATGTCATCCACGCCGATGGCGCCGGGGCGCAGGATCACCGGCACATCGCGGGACAGGTCGAGGATGGTGGATTCGAGGCCGACCTGGCAGGCGCCGCCTTCGAGGATCAGGGGGACGCGCTCACCCAGTTCCTGGCGGACGTGCTCGGCGGTGGTGGGGCTGATGCGCCCGAAGCGGTTGGCCGAGGGTGCCGCCACGCCGCCACCGAAGGCACGCAGCAGTTCCAGCGCCACGGGGTGATTGGGCACCCGCAGGCCGACGGTGTCCTGCCCGCCGGTGACGATGTCGGGCACGCCCTCCTCCTTCTTGAGGATGAGGGTGAGCGGGCCGGGCCAGAAGGCGCGGGCCAGGGCGATGGCTTCGCGGGGGATGTCGCGGGCCCAGTCGACGATCTGCTCGGCGTCGGCCAGATGGACGATGAGGGGGTGGTCGGACGGGCGCCCCTTGGCGGCAAAGATCTTGGCGACGGCGGCGGGGTTGAGGGCATCGGCGCCGAGGCCATAGACGGTCTCGGTGGGCAGGGCGACCAGCTCGCCCTGGCGCAGGAGCGCAACCGCGCGCGGGATGTCGTTCATCCGCTCAGGCTTTATTCGTCACGGATGCCGATGGCGGCGCGGGCAGCCAGGGCCTTGGCGAGCACGTCGGCGGCGTCGCTGCCCACCACCGTGAAGTGGCCCATCTTGCGACCATGGCGGGCGTGGTGCTTGGCATACAGATGCAGGCGCAGGCCGGGCACGGCATGCAGCACCGACCAGTCGGGCTCGCGGTAGCGGCCGTGGGGGTCGCCGCCTTCAAACCACAGCTCGCCCAGCAGATTGACCATCACCGAGGCGCTGTGCTGGCGCGGTTCGCCCAGGGGCAGGCCGCACAGGGCGCGCACCTGCTGGTCGTACTGGCTGACAGCGCAGGCGTCGATGGTGTGGTGGCCGCTGTTGTGGGGGCGCGGCGCCATTTCGTTCACCACCAGCTGACCGCGGCTGACGAAGAACTCGACGGCCAGGGTGCCGATGAAGCCCAGGCGCTCGGCAATGCGCTCGGCGTATTCCTGGGCCGAATCCTGCTGGCAGGCGGAGGCCCGGGCCGGGGCAATGGAGACGTCGAGGATGCCGTGGGTGTGCTGGTTTTCCACGGTGGGGAAGCAGCGGGTGTTGCCGCTCTCGTCACGGGCCAGCACCACCGAGACTTCATAGTCGAGGCTCAGCATCTGCTCCAGCACGCAGGGCTCGCCCTTGAACTGGTGGAAGGCGTGCAGGGCCTCGGCGGCGTTGGCGACGCGGGCCTGGCCCTTGCCGTCGTAGCCGAAGCGGGCCACCTTGAGGATGGCCGGGTAAAGGCTGGCGTCGGCGGCGGCGATGTCGGCATCCGAGTGGATGACGGCGAAGGGGCCGTGGGGGATGCCGTTGTCGCGCAGGAAGGACTTTTCGGCAATGCGGTTCTGGCACACCGCCACCGCCGAGGCGCCGGGGCGCACGGGGATGAACTTGGCCAGATAATCCAGCGTGGTGGCCGGGACGTTCTCGAACTCGGTGGTGACGGCTGCGCAACTGTCTGCCAGGGCGTCGAGGGCTTCGAAGTCGTCGTAGCCGGCCTGCAGGTGGCGGTCGGCGATGAGGCCCGCGGGGCTGTGGGGGTCCGGGTCGAGAACCCAGACCTTGTAGCCCATTTCGTGGGCTGCGGCGACGAAGAAGCGGCCGAGCTGGCCGCCGCCGAGCATGCCAAGGGTGGCGGGCGGGAGAATCATCGCTTCAGTCCTGCAAAATCAGGTGGGAATCAGACCGGGTCGAGGGTCATGGCCAGCACGCTGGCGGTCTGGTCGGCACGGAAGGCGTCGAGCTTTTGAGCCAGGGCGGCATCGGTGGACGCCAGCAGGGCCACGGCAAACAGGCCTGCATTGGCGGCGCCGGCTTCGCCAATGGCGAAGGTGGCCACCGGGATGCCCTTGGGCATCTGGACGATGGAGAGCAGGGAATCCTTGCCCGACAGGGCCTTGGACTGCACCGGCACACCCAGCACCGGCACGGTGGTCTTGGCGGCGATCATGCCCGGCAGATGGGCGGCGCCGCCGGCCCCGGCGATGATGGCACGCAGGCCACGGGCGCGGGCCTGCTCGGCGTATTCGAACATCAGGTCGGGGGTGCGGTGGGCCGAGACCACGCGGGCCTCGAAGGGCACGCCGAAGTCCTTCAGCACCTTGGCCGCGGCCTGCATGGTGGGCCAGTCGGAGTTGGACCCCATGACGATGCCGATGATGGGTTGTTGGTCGCTCATGGTTCAGGCCTTCCGGGCTGCGCGGCTTGCCGACTCGACGGTGTTGGCGAGCAGCATGGTGATGGTCATGGGGCCGACGCCGCCAGGCACCGGGGTGATGGCGCCGGCGACGTCCTTGGCGGAGTCGAAATCCACGTCGCCGCAGAGCTTGCCGTCGGGAAGACGGTTGATGCCCACGTCGATGACGACGGCGCCGGGGCGCACCATGTCGCCGGTGACGAACTTGGGCTTGCCGATGGCGGCCACCAGGATGTCGGCGCGGCGGGTGTGGAAGTTCAGGTCGCGGGTGCCCGAGTGGCACACGGTGACGGTGGCGCCAGCGGCGGTGAGGAGCATGGCCATGGGCTTGCCAACGATGTTGGAGCGCCCGATCACCACGGCTTCGGCGCCGCGCAGGGGCGTTTCGATGCTCTTGAGCATTTCCATCACGCCGTTGGGCGTGCACGGGATGAAGGCTTCCTGGCCCTGGGACAGGCGGCCGACGTTCTCGGCGTGGAAGCCGTCCACGTCCTTCTCGACGGAAATGGCTTCGAGCACGGCCTTCTCGTCAAAGTGCTTGGGCAGGGGCAGTTGCACCAGGATGCCGTGCACCGACGGATCGGCGTTGAGTTCGGCGATCTTGCCGAGCACATCGGCGGGGGCCGTGTCCTGGGCGTATTCGAACTTGAGGGACTTGATGCCGGCCTTCTCGCAGCCCGCCACCTTGTTGCGCACGTAAACGGCGGAGGCCGGATCGCCCCCCACCAGGATCACGGCCAGACAGGGCTGGGTGCCCTTGGCGGTCAGTTCAGCCGCCTTCGCGGCGAGTTCTCCGCGCAGTTTCGCGGAAAGCGCGTTGCCATCGATGATGCGAGCCGTCATGGTGCCGCCCTCGGGAAAAACCCGTGAGTATACCATTACCCACGCAGCCCGCTCGCGGGGCGAAAAAGTACGGAAAGGCAGCGCGCTTGCGCGGCGGATCGGTGGCATGCGATTCTGAAACGGACATGAACAAGGGAAACGAAATGGCCGGTCCGGAAAAAGAGATTCTTGATGGCATTGCCACGCGCTCGGTTTATGCCCTGGGGGCCAACGCCGCAAGCACCCGCTACTGCTTTCGGGTTCTGCGGAGATTCCTGGGCGAGGGCGACGTGCTTGAGCTGGGGCCGGCCGAAGGGCTGATGACCGGGCTGCTCCAGTCCACCGGCAGGCGGATCACCTGCGTTGAAGGGGCGGAGGCCTTTTGCCAGTCGCTGTCGGCCCGGTTTCCGGAGGTGGAGGTGGTCCAGGCCCTGTTCGAGGAATACCGGCCGGACAGGCAGTTCGGCACCATCGTGATGGGTCATGTACTCGAACACGTGGAAGATCCGGTCGCCATTCTGAAACTGGCCAAGGGCTGGCTGGCGCCGGGCGGAAAGCTCTTTGCGGCGGTGCCCAACGCCCGCTCCCTGCACCGTCAGGCCGGCGTGATCATGGGCGTGCTCGAAGCCGAGAATGCCCTCAACGACATGGACCGGCGCCACGGGCATCGCCGGGTGTTCGACCCGGAGAGCTTCCGGCAGGCCTTTCTCGGCGCAGGCCTGAGCATAGACTTTTTTGGTGGTTACTTTCTCAAGCCGGTCTCGTCGGGGCAGATCGAGGCAAACTGGAGCGACGCCATGCTGGATGCCTTCATGGTCCTTGGCGAGCGCTACCCCGACATTGCCGGCGAGATCTACGTGCTTGCCTCCCGGCCGGCACCCTAGGCCCGGCAGGCTCAGCCGAAGGCCAGCAGATCCCGGTCGAAGTTGGCCCGCGCCTCTGACGTGGCCTTGAGGATGGACATCATCACCGAGGTCCGGGCGATGCTCTGCAGCTTGTCTGCATCCAGGCGCCCTTCCCTGAAATGGATGCCGATATTGTTGGCATAGGGAACGAAGAAGAAAATGAAGAAGCGGTGGGCACTGGGGTAGTTGAACTGGATCCGGCCGTTGATGGTGAGGGTGCCCCGGCCGAAATTGTTCTTCAGCAGAAAACACAGGGTCTCCGCCGTCACCGTGATGTCGGGAGGTGTTGTTTCGCCATCGGGCAGGAGATCGAGGCGGTCCTGAAACAGGTGTAGCCGGACGGATCGGCCCAGGTCCGGCAGATGTGCGACGAGGGAGAAATCCCGGTTGCGGTCGGTCATCACGGCCGCGATGGCGTTGTCGGACCAGATCCGGGCAAAGAAGTCGTGGTAGGCGTGGTGGATGTCATCCAGGCCTACCCCACGGTTGGTGTAGTCCTTCACCCGGATGCCTGCGGCCGCTGACTCCCAGAAGGCGATGGATTCGCGGTTCTCGGCAGCGAAATCGTGGCTCAGCATGTCCTGCATCCCGAAAACCTGATCGGGGCGGGGAATGACGATCAGGCCCGCGTAGTCCCGCAACGCGTTCATCACATACGGGAGCCAGCTCCGGTTCCAGTAGAAGTTCTCTTCGTGGGCGTAATGGACAAAGGACGCGAAGAGGATGAGCTTCTTTGGCTGAAATGCCTCGATGTAAGTCTTGAGGCGGGCGATGACCAGATCCTGCTGATGGACGGGCGTGGCCTCGTCGCCGATGTTGCCCGCCCAGTTGGCGTAGGAGAACTGGGCCGCCAGCACATCGATCCGGGGGTGGCGGCTGCGAATGCGCTCGATGTTGCCGCCCATCTCCAGCCGCGCGTCGTTGGCATTGAGGAAGACGCTGCCGTCGGGAAACTCGACCACCGCCGCCGAGTCGTAGCCGTCACTGACGTAGATCGTCTGACGGAGGTCGCCGAAGGTGTAGGTCACACCCTCGTCCATCTCGGTGCAGGTGTGCCCCTTCGCGTTCAGAAACGCCCGGACCTTGCCGTCGCGGGTCTTCTGGTACAGGAAGCGCCTGGGCGCCCCAAGGCCGCGCAGGGTCGGAATGGAGAAGTGATCAGGGTGTTCGTGGGACAGCCAGATGTAGTCACAGGGGATCTCGTCGATCCGGTGTGAATGCTCGACCAGCAGTCGCCAGCCATCATTGAAGGCCGTCCCCTCGAACCAGGGATCACACAGAATCCGCGTGGCAGGGCTTTCGAGAACAATGCAGCTATGGTTCAAGAACCTGATCCGGCATGCCTTCGACGCCGGCTGTCCTGCTTCCTGGGCCATGTTTCCCTGCTCGTGCGTGCGCACCCTGATCAAAACCCGATTCTAATCCAGCCCGGCGGCAAAGCTCAGGCGCGCTGCGCGCCCTCGATGGCCATCACGTTCTGGACAAGTTCGGCCAGGGACTGGGCGGCCATCTTTTCCATCACCCGGGCGCGGTGCACTTCAACGGTCTTGATGCTGATACCCAGCACGTCGGCGATCTGTTTGTTGAGCTTGCCGGCGATGATCAGGTCGAGCACCTCCCGTTCGCGCTGGGTGAGCTGATCCAGGCGCCGGGAGACTTCGGCGTCCTGGCGGCGACGGGCACGGTGCTCCTGCTCGGAGACCAGGCACTGGCTGACCAGGCGCAGCAGCTCGGTGTCGTTGAAGGGCTTTTCGATGAAATCCACCGCGCCCTTCTTCAACGCCGCCACGGCCATCGGCACGTCGCCATGGCCGGTGATGAAGATGATGGGCAAGGTGGAATACTGAGCCCGCAGACGCTCGTGCAACTCCAGCCCGCTCATGCCCGGCATGCGCACGTCAAGCAGCAGGCAGCCGTTGAATTCGGGGCGCCAGGCCTTGAGAAAGTCTTCGGCCGAGGCAAAGGCGGCCACCTTGAAACCCTGGGATTCCAGCAGCCAGGCGAGGGAGTCGCGCAGGGCTTCGTCATCATCCACCAAGTAGATGATCTGTTCAGGCGTCGGTGCTTGCGATTTCAAGGGCGGTCTCCAGGGGCAGGGTGAAGCGGAAGATACATCCTCCGGCAGGGTTGGCGTCCACCCACAGACGCCCTTCGTGGAACTCGACAATGGAACGGCAGATGTTGAGGCCCATGCCCATACCTTCGCTCTTGGTGGTGTAGAAGGGCGAAAAGAGCTTCTGGCGGGCCTCGTCCGACAGGCCGTTCCCCCGGTCGGAAACGGACACCTCCACCTGGGCCGTCTCCAGACGGCGGGCTGAGACGGTCACGATGCGCTCGTCGGCAGGCGTCTCGGCCATGGCCTCGATACCGTTCTTCACCAGATTGAGGAGCACCTGCTCCACCATCACCGTGTCGGCAAACACCGGCGGCAGATCGGAGGGAAGCTGGCTGAGCACCTGGGCGCCGTGCCGGCGGGCGTCGATCTCGACGAAGCCGATGGCATCGTCCACGATGGTCGCCAGGGCCACCGCGTGGCGGCGCGGCTCGCTCTTCTTCACGAACTCGCGCACCCGCCGGATGATCTTGCCGGCCCGCTCGGCCTGGGCACTGGCCTTCTGCATCGCGGTGAGAATGTCTTCCTGGCGATAGTCGCCGGACTGCAGGCGATTGACGCAACCCATGGAGTAGTTGGCGATGGCGGCCAGGGGCTGGTTGAGTTCATGGGCCAGGGTGGAGGCCATCTCACCCATGGTGATCAGGCGCGAGGTGCGCTGCAGGCGCTCCTGCTGGGCCCGGTTCTCCTCGTCCACGCGCTTGCGATCGGTGATGTCGGTGGCGATGGCCATGCGCACCACGCGCCCGTCCACCCAGCGGGTGGCACGCTCGCGGATGTGGTACCAGCGGCCCGAGAGTGCGTTCTGCAGCTCGCCATCGTAGAGCTCGCGGGGCACCTGCTCCGGCGCCAGGCGGCGCGGGTCCACGTCATACCACAGGGTATCGGGGGGCGTCGGCAGGCCGTAGATGCCCACCCGCTGCCCCACCGCGTCGTAGCCGTAGATGCTCTTGAAGGCCCGGTTGGCAAACAGGATCTCGTCACTGGCGGCGTCGGCCACATATACCGCGGCATCGAGGCCATCCAGCACCGCCACGAAGCGCTCGTGGGCCTGCTCCAGCTCGGCGCGCACGCGCTTGGGCTCGGTGATGTCGGTGATCGAGGCCATCCAGCCGGTCTGCCGCCCTTCCCCGTCGATCAGGGGCGACAGGTAGAAGCGGGCGTCCAGGCGCTCGCCGCTCTTGCGCTGGATGCGCATCTCGAAGCCGGTGGCCGGCGCGTCTCCCGCCAGGGTGATCTCGAGATTGCGCTGCAGAGTTGCGTAGTTGTCCCGCGGCCAATAGGGAAAAGGTGCGCGGGCGCCCACCAGCTCCTCCGGCGACCACCCCGTCATGCGGCAGAAGGCCGGGTTTACATAGATGATCTTGCCGCTCAGGTCGATGGCGCGCAGGCCGGTGATCAGGGATTCCTCCATCGCCTTGCGGAAGGCGTACTCGCCACGCAGCGCCTCCTCGGCGGCCTTGCGGCCGGTGATGTCGTGGGCGACCGCGTACATGAGGCCTTCTTCAGGTACCGAATTCACGCTCCAGGCCAGCCACTTGTAGCTGCCGTCGAGGCAGCGGCAACGGTTCTCGAAGGCGCCCGGGGTGCCGGCCGCCAGGCTGCGCAGGTGTTCGATGGTTTCCGCCACGTCCTCGGCGTGGATGAAATCGATCATCGGGCGCCCGGGCAGATCGTCCGGCGCGTGGCCCAGAATGCGCTCGAAGGCCGGGTTGCAGCGGCGGAACACGCCATCGAGCCCGACAATGGCCAGCATGTCCAGGGACAGGTTGAAGAGCCGGTCGCGCTCCTTCTCCACCTTCACCCGTCGCTGCATGTGGGCACGCAGCAGCCACAGGCTCCACAGCACGAAGAAGCTCAGGCCAACGATGACCGCCATCGGGAAGGCCCGGGGCAGGTTGCTCTCGGTGTGGTAGGCGGTGGCCTGCAGGGTCAGCCCATTGCCGGGAGGATCGAGGGGCACCGAAAAGGCCAGGCTTTCATCCAGTGGCCGCACGGCCGAGTTCTCGGCCAGCACATCCCCCCGCCCGCCCGTGAAGGCGAGGCGATACTTCTCGCCAAACCAGCTCGGCACCAGGTGCGTCACCATGCGCTCGATGGAATACACCGCCACGATGGCCCCCAGGGGGCTGCGCCCCTGCTGCACCGGCATATACACCTCCAGCACGGCCATGTTGCGGGCATTCACGTAGGGGTCGCCATAGACCGGCCGCCCCAGTTCCCGCGCCCGCCCCAGGACCACCGCCTGGATGCCGGACAAGGCGTCACCCACCAGCCAGTCGGTGGTATCGAAGGGGGCCGTCCATTTGACCCGCTGGTCGGCGGCGATCCACACCACGTTGACCAGTTCGGCGTTGTTGGCGATGTGCTGGTTGGCCCGCACCTGGAAGCCGTCCGCATCCAGGGTGTCGGCGGCGAGCTCCCGGGCCAGTTGACCGAGAAACTCCTCGGTACCCTGCATGTGCAGGCGCATGGTCTGTTCGGCCCACTGCACGTCGCGGGCCAGGGCATTGCGCTGGGTCTCACCCTCCTGGCGCTGGAGGATCCAGACCAGGGTCAGCATGGCCAGCGCGAACACCAGCACGGCGATGTAGGGCGCTGTCCAGTACCAGTTGGCCCGGGCGATCTGGGGGGAAGGCTGGCTATTGTTCGACATTTGCCCTGCATCCTGATGGCGGATGGGCAGACAGGGCATCGGGAGATACCCTAACGGGAAGCGCTCCTGCAACTAACGAGACACTCCCGTGGGGTCGAGTTCATTCGACCTCGATACCCTCACCCGTCGAAGTTCCGTTCAACACAGTTCGTGGTCGAATGAATTGGCGATGTTCGCGTTAGGTATGTACACACTGCCCCTGGCAGGCACGCCGGGCTTCGTGAGCCTTGCCTGTCGGGGGTGAAGCGCTTTTCAGGCTTTATCCGAATGTCGTTGAGTCCCTCCCTTCGACCTTGAACCGGTGAGCCCTTACGGACGGCTTTCCGTTCTCTTACGTCACTTTGGCCGGGTCTCGCCCCGGCGGGCGACCTTCTTCTTTGTTGTACGACAAAGAAGAAGGCAAGAAAGCGTACCCCGCTGTCGCGCCCCCTTCGGGGGTTCCCTCTTTCCGGGTCCGTCAGGCGGGGTCTGCGCAAACTCGCCCTGCGGGCTCAAACATGCGCAGCCCTTTTCCCGCCTGCCGAACCCTCCAGTCGGCGCGCCAGAGGGGAAAGGAAATGCAGGTGAT
>ERZ795056.7741-NODE-7741-length-10233-cov-15.018962_pt1 | contig 10233 bp, 5 predicted proteins | sample MGYA00375140_ERZ795056 | MGnify/ENA primary metagenome ERZ795056 (study PRJEB30185, sample SAMN05720227) | activated sludge metagenome | isolation source: Anaerobic digester | place: USA | collected 2015-03-09 ...
CGACATGGTTTGAACAGGATTTACAAGATTTAAAAGGATTGGAAGGAGCTCTGTCTTCCCGGGCTGCTCACAAAAATCCTTCAAATCTTTTAAAATCCTTCCAATCCTGTTCAAATATCTTCCGGCAGGCAGGATTGAAAAACAAAAAAGGATCAGAAGAACTTGGCGCGCCTTTTCCCAGGCTGCCCAAATCCTTCTAATCCTTTTAAATCCTGCTAATCCTGTTCAACGGGTATGAATGCCCTTGTCCCGACGGCCTGAAAGGCCGTGCTATCCCGGCAAACGCATCAAAAGCGTATCCTATCCCCTGATTTCCCGGGTTGGCCCATTTTACCTGACCGTCGAATGGGTTGTGTTGACCGCCGGATAGGTCCTCCAGACCGCCAAACCTATTCCACACCCCGCCCAATACGTCCTTTTGACCGTCAGATAGGTCTGTAAGGTAAACGATTACGTCAGGCAACCTGTTCGTTTACGTTATCGACCTATCTGACGGTCAAACGGACGTGTTAGAATAGGTCGCCGACGTATTAGAATACGTCGCACCACGTATTAGGATAGGTCCGGAACGTATCTGACGGTCAAACGGACGTATTCGGCTGTATTTCCGGGTCGCCACTCTTCCTAAAAAACCTTGACAGGTTTTGAGTTAATAACAAAATGCCGGTTTGTCACCCTGTCGGGGCCCGTCCACTCTACGAAGGAAAATGGTTGAAAATGCGTCGTAGAGTGGACGGGCCCCGACAGGGTGACAAACCGGCATTTGTTATTATTCTAAACGAAAAATTCGGGTGACTCATGTTTCACATCTAAAAAAGCCAAACCCAGGCTCCCCCAAACACAAAACACGATACACGAAACACGCTCCTAAAAACGCGCCGTGATTCCCGCCAAAAAGTTCAGCCCTACCGTCGGGTAATCCCTCCAGCGGTCGCGGCGGTTGTTCAGGATGTTGTTGATATCCAGGAATGCGCCGATATTTTTCGAGAAGAAGTAGGAGCCGCCGACGCTCAGGTCGAGCAGCACGTCGCCGCGTTTGGCGGTGCCTTCCGGATCGAGGAACCAGATGCCGTCGGCCACGTACAGGTTACTTTTCAGGATGGCCTTGCCTTCGAGGGCGGAGTACACGGCGCCGAAGTTGCCTTCCAGTTTGGGCAGGCCCCAGGCTTTCGACTGGTTGTACGGATCCATCAGGAAATTCTGGCTCAGGGTGCCCGTGAGCGTCAGATCCTTGATGGGCGAGAGTTTGATCGTGCCCTGGATGTTGCTGATTTTCACCGTGTCGTAAATAGCGTGGAAACGTGTGATGCCTTCCGAAGTGTACAAGGTTTGGTACAGCGCCAGGTCGGATGCTTTGGAGTAGTTCACCTGGCCGGAGTAGTCGAGCCAGCCGAGGTTGCCTTTCACGCCGGCGTAGTAGTTGTCGAAACGGGTGTTTTTCAGTTTCGTATCGCGGATCTGGATGTACGGATTGTAGTCGGAGAAACTGCGGTAGGTGTTCTTGCGCAGGTCGCCGTTGGCGCCGCCGAAGATCTGAATGCCGTCGCCGAACACGCGCAGGGCGATTTCAGCATCGGGGAATACGCTGAACACATCGCGGTTGCTGGCGAAGTTACCACCCACCTTGATTTTCACCACATCGGAGTGGAAGGTGAAAGACGGTTGCAGGTAAATGTTGTTCAGGCGTTGCGTCACCGTATCGGTAAATTTGGTCATATCCGTGCGGATCGCCAGGCGCAGCGCGTGTTTTTCTACAAACCACTTGGTTGCATTGATGTTGAGGTCGAAACCCGTTTCCTTGTTGGAATAGTAATCGTTCAGCACGTAAATCTGCGGCGCCACCGAAAAATTCAGATCGTTGGAATTGCGCTCCTTGTTGTACACGCGGCCTCCGACGTTCACGAGGTTGAATTTCTGGAGCGTCCGTTCGCGGGAAAACTCGTGCAGCGAGTCGTGTGGGTAACCGTAAAACTGCACGCGGTCGGCGCTCACGGCCACCCTGGCTTCCGCGGCGATCTGCTCGTTGATGTAGTAGTTGCCGTTGAGCAGGAAGTCGTTGTTCGCAAAACGCTGGTTGTCAATGTTTTTGCTGGCATCCAGGCTGTGGTGGCGGAACCAGGCCTTGCCGTCGAACTTGTCTTTCATGCCGAAATAGTAGCCGATTTCGCCCCAGAAGGTTTTGGGAGCGCCGGCGCCCGCTTTCGCGAAGCCATTGTAGGTTTCCTCTTTCGCGCCGGCTTTCATGCCGATGGGGCGCAGTTTGGGCGCCTCGTATTGCAACGACAGCGGCCGGGGCGGCACCACGTAATTCTGGAGTTGGGTATTGGTGTCCAGCGGCGGCAACGCAGGCGGCACACTGAGTTTGTTCGACTCCAGCAGGCGGGCGTCGAAGTCTTTGATAACCGTTACGTTGTCGCCCTCGAGTTCTTTCTGGGCAAATGCCGTCCGGGACATCATACCCAGCAAAAAGGCGGCAAAGAGAAATTTATATGGAAACATGGATTTCGTTTTTTGACTGTGATTGTTTTTTTTGAGGATTTGAGGAGAAGAGGATTCGAGTATTTGAAATGGCCAAGTTCCGGCCTCTCTCACGCTCTCACCGCTCTCACGCTCTCACCCTCTAATTTCCCTCGTCCATATCCAGCAGGTTGCGCCCGCCTTTTTGCGTGGAGTTGTTCATCACGGGATTGGTGCCGGTAATCCGGTTGTACTTCTGCCGGGCCGTGGCCAGGATGTTCGGATCGTTGCCGGAGTAGTTTTCCAGTACCGCTTCGAGGGCGGCGGAGGCGCTGTTTTTATCGCCCTGGTCCATGTACACGTCCGACAGCAGGATGAGGTTCTTGGCGATCCAGTCGTCGAAACCTGCGCTGGCCTTGTTGGCGTCGCCGATGGTTTGTTCGGCGTCGGCGTATTTTTTCTGTTTGTACAGGATCTGCGCCAGCAGGTGCCACGATTCGGCCATGATTTCCGTAGAAGCGTTTTCAGTGACGGCTTGCAGGGCAGGGTAGGCGCGCGGGAAGTCGTTTTTATCGTACGCCATTTTACCGAGGTAAAAATTCGCAGTGGCTACCTGGCTGTTGGAAGCGAGGTTGCTGCTGGTCACCTTGTTGGCGTATTCGCCCACAGCTACAGAGTTGTTGGTGAAATAAGCGGCTTGCAGCGCGTTCAGTTGCGCATCGAAACGCGACGCGTCGGTGGTCGCCGACTCTTCCCATTTCCGGGCAAATTCAAACCCCTGCACATAGTTTTTATCGACGTTCAAAGACAGCAAAGTCGCTTTTTCGGCTGCTTTCGGGTACAGGCGGCTGGGGCCTTTGGCCACTACGGCCGAGTAATCCTGCAACGCTTTCGGGTATTGTTTGAGGTTGTTGGAGGCGTAGGATTCGCCGCGGTAGTAGTACGCCTGAATAGCGTTCTGACCTTTTGGATATTTGGCGAGATAGTTCGTGAAACCCTCGATAGCCTGCTGGTATTTGCCCTGCTGGAACTGGATTTCGGCCGACTGGTACGTCACGCTGTCTTTGGACGACGTGCTGACGTTGCCGTAACCGGGCACCGTTTCCAGGAATGCGAAATACTCGTCGGGACGGTTCAGGTCTTTCACGTAAATTTCGTTCAAAGCCGCCAGAGCGTCCTTCGCTTCGTTCGATTCCGGGTTGTTGGAGAACACCTGTTTGTAGTAACTAATGGCAGCGCTGGTATTGCCCTGGTTGTAGGAAATAAGGCCGAGGCGCAGCAATGCCTGGTTGATCAGCGGCGATTTGCCGCGGAAATCGGCCACCAGTTTGCGCAGCGGCGGCACAGCCTGGTCGTATTTACCCATGTCCTGATAGGTTTCGCCCATCTGGAACAGCGCTTCGTCGGTGTACTGACTTTTCGGGTACTGGTTCACCAGGTTTTCCAGCGCCAGCACTTTGTCTACCGGGCTGCCTTGCAGGCCGCGGATGATGGCTTTCTGGTACAAAGCGTATTCGAAACCCTCGTATTTGCGGTTGATGGCTTCGTTGTAGTAGGCCAACGCGTCGGCGTACTGATTGTTTTTAAAATAGGCGTCGCCGGCACGCAGCACCGCGTCGCCGAGTACAGCCGTTTTGATCTGCTCGCTTTTGATACGCGTATCGTTGCGTTTGATGTCGTCGACTACGATTTTGAAGTTCGCCAGGGCCTGTTTGAAGTCCTTCAGTTTCAGGTTGTTGTAACCCTGCACGTAGTTGGCCATAGTGATATTGCTTTCCTCGGGCAGGTCGTTCATGCCGCGGGCAGCCGCCACGAACGAGGAAATATGCTGCTTGCTGATGGCGTATTCGCCGCTTTCATTGGAAATGGCGCCCATCCAGTACGAGCACAGCGCCTGAATGCGCTTGTCGACCGGGTTTTCGAGCGCCTTGTTGAAATAGCGGCGCGCTTCGTCTTTTTGTTTGTTCTGGTACAACTGCAAACCGCGGTAATAGCACACTTTCTGGTACGTTTCGTTGAGGCGGGGCGTGCGGTTGGGCACCGATTCCAGCGTGGCAATGGCGCGGTCGTAGTCGCGGGTGTTGAGAAACACCTCGCTCATGAGCGCCTGCGCATCTTCGTAGTATTTCGAGGAAGGCTGTATTTTTTGCAGGGCATCGATGGCGTCGCGGTCGAATTTGAGTTCGTAACTCAATTTTGCATAGTTGATCAACGCATCCTCCTTGACCGTTTTGTCGTAGTTCATACTGGCTGCCTGACCGAAGGCATTGCGCGCCGCAAATTTGTTTTTGGTGCGCAGGTACGAGTCGCCGAGGTGGTACAGGCCGTTCTGGCCGAGCAGGGAGTCCTGTTTGGTCAGTTGTTCGAAGTTTTCGATAGCGGGTTTGTAAAAACCGCCTTGATACTGGGCAAAACCGAGTTGATAGTAGTCGGCCGGGCGCAAAGAAGCGCCGTTGTTGACGGCATATTCGAGGTAAGGCAGCGCCGACTTGTAGTCGCCGCGTTCATAGTAAGCCTGGCCGACGAGTTGGTTGAGTTCCGCGCGGTTTTTGATGTTGCTGTCTTTGGCTTTGGCGGCGCCGAATGCAATCACCTGGTCGTATTTTCTCTGGTGCGAATAGATCTGGGCGATGTAGTAAGGCACATACTGTTTGTACTTGTCGGACTGTTCGCAGCGCTGAAAACCTTTGAGGGCTTCGTCGTACTTTTTTTCAAAAAACGAGCAGCAGGCGGAGTAATAGTTGGCCGGGTAATACCATTCGCTGCGGGTATTTTCCTTGAGGGAGGCAAAAGCGCCTTTCGCGCGGCTGAATTGTTTGGTAACGAAATAGGCGTACCCTTTTTTGAACTGGATCTCGTCGCGCGTAGCGCCGGAACCCGCAGGGGCCATGTCGTAATAGGTGAGCGCCTTGTCGTACTCCTTGTTGTCGAAATAGTAGTTGCCGATTTCGAGTGCGGCCTGGCTGGCGACGGGTGAAGGCGAGTTCTCGCGCAGGAAATCGAGCGTGAGTTTTTCGGCTTCCGGCTGGCCGAGGCGCACGGCGGATTTGGCGAAATAGAGTTCGGCGTCCGTTTTGACCGCTTTCCACTCCGGTTCGTTGGCCGGGCGCAGCAGGTCGATGGCATTGCGGAACTCCTTTTGCGCCAGTCCGTACAGGTGCTGTTCGAAGAAGTCCACCCCGCGCTTATAGGCGAGTGTGGCTTCGGTGTAGACGGAGGTTTGCTGGGCATTCATCGCGAACGCGCACAACAGCAATAGAAGGGATGTGATGCCTTTCCGAAGGTTCATAATTGACAGGTTGGTTTAGCGATAGGAACTAGCAGAACGGGAATGACCGCTCCGATTGATTGTAAATGATGGTTCTTGCGATGTAATTGCACGGGAAATCGATCCATTGATTTTCAGCGAAGCCTAAAAAACTTCTTAAAAACGAGGGGTGAAAAAATGGCGTTTGCGCGGAAATCCTTTTGAGGAAATTTTAACATGCGAAACAAACGTCAAATTTGAGGCGAAAATATGTATTGCCGGCAAAAGGAAGCGAAAGAGTGTTAAAATCAGTCCGGTGGGTGGCGAAAAAACAAGGGTTTATAGGTTTATGGTTTATAAGTTTATAGGTTGATGAGTTTATAGGTTGATGTTGGGTAAGGGTTGGTCGCTCCAATTTCCGCGTGTTTTTATCAACTTATCAACCATAAACCCATAAACCCTTTTGTCAGACAAGGGTTGGTCGCTCCAATTTCCACGTGTTTTTATCAACTTATAAACCATAAACCCATAAACCCTTTTGAAACTCATAAACCCTTTTGAATATTGACACCGTAAAACATTCACCCCTTTCACTTTGCACGCATGAGCGTCCGTTCTTTTAAAAGGTTGTTGCCGGCACTACTCATTTTAATAGCCGCGCAGGCCGTACAGGCCCAACTGGATTCCATTCACTGGATTCCGCCCATGCACGCCCGCTCGGAATGGGGGCCGCAATATTTATATATTTCTACGCCGGAAGTGACACCGTTCCCCGTGGAAATCCGCGACGGGCAGGGCGCGGTCATTTCCACGCTGACCATCTCTAATGCGGCGCCACAGCGGTTTACCATTGGCACCAACGACGATACGTATACGCTGGTGCCCGACAATGATTTGCATAAACCCTTGCAAAACAAGGGATTAATACTCGTGGGGCCGCAAAAATTTTACGTCAATTTCCGGGCGCACAGCAGTTCGCAGTATCAGGCCTGCGACCTTACCTGCAAGGGCCGGGCGGCTTTGGGCAAAACGTTTCGGATCGGCCACCTTATTCAGGGCAGCAGCAGCAGCCCCAGCCGCTCCAATTTTGTCGGCGTCATGGCGACCGAAGACAGCACGCTGATTACTCTTTCCGACTATGATCCGTCGGTGCGTTTCCGCATCAACGGATCCGATACGCAGGTGCCCGGCTCGGTGCAGTTGACCTTGCAGGCGGGCGAATCGGCCGTTCTTTCGCAATACATTTCCTCCAGTTTTATCCAGCAACCGCCGAACGGGCTCATCGGCTCGCTGCTCGAAAGCAGCAAACCGATTGCTGTCGATGTGGGTTCCTGGACCGGCGCGCCTGTGAACGACAACGCCAACGATGTGGGCATCGACCAGATCGTGCCGTACGAACTGGTCGGCGAAGAATACATTCTTTGCCGTGGCAACGGCTCCAGCGTCCTGGAAATTCCGGTCGTCGTAGCGCATGTCAACGGCACCAGCGTTTTCCTGAACGGCAGCACCACGCCCGCTGCTACGCTGAACGCAGGGGAGTTTTTTCAAATTTCCACCAGTGCATATACGTCGGCAGGCAACCTGTACATCCTCACCTCCCAGCCGACATTCATGTACCAGATGGTAGGTGGGACGGCCAGCGGCGACGACCAGAAACGAACGGCCGGACTGATTTTTGTGCCGCCCATTTCCTGTAGCATCCCCAACGCGGTGGATAATATTTACCAGCCCAACCAGATCGGCTCGGTACAATACGACGGTGGACTCATGATCGTGGCCATGAAAGACTCGACGGTGACGCTGCGCATCGACGGGGTCGTGGTGCCGCTGGGCACGCCCGATGCCGTGCAGGGCAATCCGGATTTCGTGACGTACCGGCGGCTCACGCTGTTTGCCGCCAATAATCCGCCCGAAACGGCCAGTATTATTGCGCAGGGCGCCGTGCAGGTGGCCCTGTTCGGCCGCAACGGCGCGGCAGGTTTCGGCGGATTTTACAGCGGGTTCAGTAAAACGAAAAAGCCCGATATCGGCCTGCAAATCATCGGCGACGGCGTTTGCCCCGACACGCTGGTGGCCAGCGGCCGCTTCGATGGTGTGCAGTGGTATTTTGCCGATTCATTGTTGCAATACGGCCCCGACACGTTTTTTGTGGCTTATTCCCCCGGTTTGTACACCGCGCGCGGCTACCTCGGCGTGTGCCGCCGCACGGATTATGCGGAAGACGATATTACGGCGCAGTTCAATTCGCCGGAATTTCCTTATACGCTGGAAGAGCCGTCGTGCTACGGTTTTTCCGACGGGGAAATCCTCTTCGGTATGCCCACCGGCGGCCTGGAACCTTACCAGTTTTCAGTGGATAACGGACAACATTTTTCCAGTCTGCCGAATGCCGGAAACCTGCCTGCCGGCAATTACAAATTGGTGGTGCGCGATTCCACGGGCTGCTACAACCGTCCGCTCGCCGTGAGCATCGGACAGCCCGACAGCCTGGGCGTCGACCTGGTATTCGCCTACATCCAGGAACCGGTAAAAATCGGGGAGCAGGTCATTCTGGAAGCGCAGTCCGACCGCGACGTGATTTTGCATGCCTGGGACCCGCTCGACACTACGACCTGCGGCATTTGCCCCCGCCTGACCGTACGCCCGGAGGAAACGACCTGGTACACCGTGACGGTCACCGACGCCAAAGGTTGCAGCGCTACCGACCGGATTCAGGTGGTGCTGGAGCCGAATATTTATGTGCCGAATGTTTTTGCACCCGCTTCGGAAATAGGCAACGACCACTTTACGCTGTTCAGTAAAGAGCCGCAACCCATTCATTTCTTGCGCATTTACGACCGCTGGGGAAGCCTGGTTTTTGAACGCAACGATATCGTTACCAACGATTTATCGGAAGGATGGGATGGTACCTGTCGCGGGGAAGATCTCAACCCGGGCGTTTTCGTTTTTGTTGCGGAAATTGAATACGCGCCGGGGAGGAAGTTGTTTTTTACGGGAGACGTAACGTTAGTTAGATAGAAGTGAGAGGTGAGAAGTGAGACGCGTAGAGTACGCCGCCGATTCAGAAGTGAGAAGTGAGAAGTGAGATGCGTAGAGTACACCTCTTTGCCCCAGATATTATTGATTAAATGGAGCGGAGCGTTGTACTCTACGCATCTCACCTCTCACTTCTGAATCAGCGGTGTACTCTACGCATCTCACTTCTCACCTCTCACTTCTCACTTCTAATGTGGAAGCCGCGCCCGCACCGCCCCATACACCCACGTGCCCGCCAACGCGCTGGCAATGACAATCAGCACTGTAAAAACCCCCATACCGACCTGTGCGAACAGTGGCCCGGGGCAGGCGCCGGTCATGGCCCAGCCGAAACCGAACATCAGACCGCCGATGATCTGGCCGCGGCTGAATTGTTTGGAGTGAAATTGTATACTTTCTCCGTTGATGGTTTTGACCTTGAATTTTTTGATCAGCCATACGGACAACAAGCCGATGGCTACGCCCGTGCCGATCACGCCGTACATGTGAAATGATTGCAGGCGGAACATTTCCTGAATCCGAAACCAGGAAATAATCTCGGTTTTTACAAAAGCGATACCGAAAATGACGCCTACTGCGGCGTATTTAAAATTGTGGTACCAGGGGAGTTGTACCTGCGATTCGTTGACGCACATGGCGTCCAGCGACCGTACCTCGAAATCGGTTTCGGGCAGGGTTTGAAAAGGAGCGTTGACAGGAATGTCGGCCATGGTGGAGGATGTTGAGGGTTGAGATGTTGAGATTGTTGAGGGGTTGAGATTGTTGAGGGTTGAGAATGTTGAGTAAATGCACTCAACATTCTCAACCCTCAACAATCTCAACAAAATCACAACCGCATAATAAACGGCAACAGGAAATTAGCCATGATAAATCCGCCGGCCATAAAGCAAATGGTGGCGACCAGCGAGGGCCATTGCAAGGTGGAAAGGCCCATGATGGAGTGGCCGCTGGTACAGCCGCCGGCGTAGCGGGTGCCGAAACCGATCAGGAAACCGCCGCCGATGAGCAGCACCAATCCGCGCAGGGTGAATACGTTTTCCCAGGAAAAAATTTCCGGCGGCAACTGGTGGCTGAAATCGGTGATGCCGTAGGTGCGGAGCTCGGCGGCCAGTTCGGGCGCCACCTTCACCGGCTCCGGGTCGGCCAGCAAAGTAGCGGCAATGGCTGCGCCCAGCATGACGCCTCCGGCAAAGAAAAAATTCCAGGATTCCTTGCGCCAGTCGTATTTAAAAAAAGGAATGTTGGCAGGAAACAGCGCGGCGCAGATGTGCCGCAGGTTGCCGGAAATGCCAAAGTGCCGGTTGCCGAGAATCAGCAAAGCCGGCACTGTGAGCCCGATAATAATTCCACCGGCCCACCAGGGCCAGGGATGGCTGAGTTGTTCAAGCATGGTTCGTCAAAATTGTACGGATGAACATACGGAGTTCCGGAAAAGTATTGTCAATAAATTTTACAGCGTATTCGGTTTGATACTTGTAAGTCATCCGATGACT
>ERZ795056.7742-NODE-7742-length-10233-cov-8.965416_pt1 | contig 10233 bp, 7 predicted proteins | sample MGYA00375140_ERZ795056 | MGnify/ENA primary metagenome ERZ795056 (study PRJEB30185, sample SAMN05720227) | activated sludge metagenome | isolation source: Anaerobic digester | place: USA | collected 2015-03-09 ...
AATCCAAGCATAGATCGATAGTCGTATTGAATTAGGTTGCAAATCCTTTTCGTCGATCTGAGCTCGAATATGGAAATCGGGCTTTCATGCATAGATTTACTTTTTCCTTTTATTTCCCAGCAACCAGCCAAACAGCCTTTCTCTAATTGAACCATGTCGGCCATCATCAAATTACCCGCTGATTATCAAGTCTCCAATTTTTCCAACGGACTGAGTTTTTTTCCGATAAAGTCGAAGGATCAATTCGTCATGTTTCGGAGGCCGGTTGCCTTTTACATGGAGAAGGAAAAGCCCGGAATTTATGGAATTGGTTATTTTGCTTCCAACCATTCCATCAATTCAAGGCAGGTGCCTGTTGCTGAAAGGAGTAAGCTTTACCGGCAATCGTTCCGGCAGGTACCCTTTCATATCAGCAGTTGGAGCTATTCTGAGCCATTGGTCCCACAGCACTATTTAGATCATTTTCCGTCGTACCAAAACAAACCTGCTACGCCATTGATCAACGAATTCGTACTTTACCATAGTCCCAAGGGAGCGTATCAGTTTCTAAGTTTTTCCTCCAATTTCTCATATCGCCCCGGGCCTTTACTGTTTTCACAGCGAGACTGGAGGTATGGCATCCACAAACTCAGGGAACACCATTTGCCATTCCGGCAAAAGCTGGAAAGAATGAAGCAGCATACCCATTGCCAGGAATGCGGCCTTAAAAATCCGGGCATCTTCAATTTTTTTGAAACCCATGAACGTTTACACCTGGATTTTGACGGGCCTTACCAACCCGTAGAAAGTAAAAACTTCGAGGTGCTTTGCCCAAGTTGCCACAAAATGAAAGATAACATCCTGCGCTTTGGCGACCTAAATCCGGGATATGAGTTCTATAAAACGATGTTTGAACATTGAGTTCTGAAACCATCCTTTCTGAGCTTTTATCGCATTACCCTCCTTTTTTCTTCCCCCTCATCCGGCCCGATGGCACCCAGCTTTTCCAGTTCGTCGATTACTTTTCTGGCGGTGGTTAAGGTCAGGCCAAGTTTCTTCTGAAAATAGGATTCACTCACCCGATTTTTATCCTGTATCCTCTCCATCGCTTCGTTCATAATTTGAGGAAAGGCCAGTTTCTCAAGGCGATACTGTTCCATTACGATTTCCTCATCCGCCATGAAAAGCCGGTGGGTATTGGAAATATTTAAAAGATGTGCACATGCAGCCCCAAACTGATCATCCAAAACCCTGGTGAGTGAACTATTATCCCTCAAAAACTCCCTTGTTTTCAACCGATAAGCCGATTCAATTTCACGGGCAGTAGCATTGGGCAGTACACCCAGCAAAACATAAGGATTCATGTGGTTCCGTTTTATTGTCCCAAACATACTGGAAAAGTGGGTTTTCAGATCCTTCCTCTTGCTATTGGGTTCCAAACAAAAAGTTCAATCCTTTTCCCAATTTCCACGCCAACCCCACCTTTCCTCAATCCGCAAATTCACCTTACTTTTAAGGCCTTATTTCTACCGGCTATGCGAAACCACTTCTCATTCATTCTGCTTACGGCTTTTCTTGTTCTTGGGGCACCATCTGCCTGGAGTCAGTCAATGTTTAAACGGACGGATCCTTCTTCTTCTCTGGCCAGGGTACTTGCAAAGGAATCACGTAACGTAGCTGTTTTTCAACTGGACAAAGCCCGGTTGAAAGCTCTGTTTATGTCCGATCCGGCGAAATTTGATCTGCCACTGGAACTTCCGGACGGGCAAAAACTGACGCTTTCTCTTACTCGTTCTTCCATTTTATCATCGGATTTTCGCATCCTGACCAGTCACCAAAAGGAATTCAAAACCGACTTTGAACAGGCTCTCCATTTCCAGGGTGTTGTATCCGGATTCAACGGTTCGGTGGCGGCGATCAGTTTGACATCCACCGAAATTTCGGGCCTGTTTTCAATTGGGACGGGCAATTTCAATCTGGGGCCAGTTCATTCCAAATCGGCACCAGCCGGAACCTATGCTCTGTTTAACGACCTGGATGCCGTCCGTAAAAACGATTTTCAATGCCATTCCGATCTTCTCCCAAAACAAAAACAAAAGGCCGGAGAATCTTTTCACACACGACCCGGAAAGAGCATCCAGGCCGACAATTGCCGCCGTGTCGAAATTTACTTTGAGTGCGATCACCAGACGTATCTGGACAAAGGTTCTTCCGTACCGGCAACGGTAAACTGGATGACCTCGCTTTTCAACATTGTTGCCACTCTGTACGCCAGGGAAGGAATTGTGGTGCGAATGTCCGAAACTATGGTGCATACCCAGCCCGATGCTTATCCGTTTGGGACTTCCTTTGATGCCCTGGCGGCTTTTGTGGATTCGGTCTCAATTCGTCCTCATTTCAATGGTGATCTGGGCCATCTCGTTTCCACCCGTCCGCAAGCCAATGGGGGAGTAGCCTACCTGGATGTTCTTTGTGGACAGGGATTGGGCTACAGCAATGTATTCGCAGATTACCTTCCTCTCCCCTTTTACAGCTGGAATACCAATGTACTTGCACACGAACTGGGGCACAATTTCGGTTCGCCGCACACCCAATCCTGCTCCTGGGAAATCAGTCCGGGAATCTACGGAATGCTCGACAGCTGCTATTTTGCTGAAGATTTTTGTTACGATGGTCCCCGGATTGCCAAAGTGGGCACCATAATGAGTTACTGTCACCTGATGTCCAAAGGAATCGACCTCAGTTTTGGCTTTGGTCCCCTTCCGGGCGATCTCATCCGCAGCCGCTATCAGCAGGCCAGTTGTCTGCAGGGAAGCGAAACGTTCCCTCAACTTGCCGTTACTCCTCCCGATACCATCTGCACCGGCAGTACGTTCCCTCTTTCAGTGACACAGGTGGCAGGTGCCACGTATGCATGGACGGGTCCCAATGGCTTCAGTTCACCTCTACGGAATCCCACGCTAACTTCAGTGTCCGCCAGCCAGGCCGGCACGTATTCGGTGGTGGTGACAGTAAACGGGTGCAGTTCGGTTTCACTCAGTACCAGCCTGACGGTCAGTTGCATCAATGCCCTTCCCCTTTCTTCCCGGGAAATATGTCTGCCAGCCAGCTTTGAAGTTGAATTTACGTCTGCCATTTCACCGAATGCCGGAAACCAGTATTCGGTACAATTGAGTTCACCCACCGGAAGTTTCGCATCCCCACAAACGGTGGGTACATTGAGTTCGGTTCAGAAATCAGGGAAAATTCAGGTATTGATTCCAGCAGGACTGGCCATCGACAGCGGGTATCAGCTTCGGGTCGTGTCGTCAAACCCGGTTTCTTTCGGACAGATTTTAACCCAGAAACTGAAAATCAGACCCCGTCCTTCAGTGCCGGCTGCCAGCAATGTATCAAAATGCCAGCCCTCTGTTTTTCAACTGACTGCTTCCGGAGCGGGGACCTTACGCTGGTTCGATTCGGCCACTTCCGCCAGTGAACTCGCGACAGGACCGGCATTCACCACCCCTCTTTTATCAGCCACAAAATCGTATTGGGTCGAAAGTCAGGTGATGCAGAAAGCCAGTGTTGGAAGTCTGCTGGGTGATTTGCCGGATACATCCACTGCATACAATATCTATCATGGCTTGTACCTGAAAGTGAAGCAAAACCTCATTCTGGATTCGATGACGGTCTATTCCAATGAAAGCGGCACCTTACGATTCAATGTGAAAGATTCAGCCAATACCCAGTATTTCAAATCGGTATTCATTCCTTTGGCTGGAATTCCGACTGGCCAGAAAGTGAAAGTAGGCATTGCATTGAGTCCGGGTGTGTACCGCATTGACGGGGAAGGTTCGGCCATAGGCAGTCTCATTCGGCAGAATAATTTTTTTGATTTTCCCATCCAGAATCCGGCAATGGACATCTTGGGTTCTTCGGTTCCCAGCCGCTATTATTTCTTCCACCAGTTGAAAATTACCGTTTCCGGCTGCCCGAGTGAGCGAATGGAAGTGAAGGCAATAATCACGCCCGGCCCGTCTGCCCCAAATGTCACCAATGGTTCCAGATGCGATCCGGGTTCGGTTGCCCTGTTGGCAGAAGGTGCCACTGCCGGGCAGTCGTACCGATGGTACACCGTTGCTACAGGAGGTACGCCCCTTACAGGACAATCATCCGGCAGTTTTACCAGCCCGGGCTTGTCGCTTACAACCCCGTATTATGTGTCCATCTATGATTCAGTCGGTTGCGAAGGTCCCCGATCGGTGGTTACCGCCACGATCAATCCGGCCACAGCCTCACCGGTTGCAACTCCGGTCAGTCGCTGCGGCCCGGGAACAGTTACCGCAAATGCCAGTGGTGCAGCTTCATCGGATACCTATCGCTGGTATGCAGAGGCAACAGGAGTTCCTCCTCTTCCTGCCAATGGCAATACCTATTTCACCGGCCCGATTTCAAACGATACCGTCCTGTATGTGAGTATCATGGCAGCCAATGGTTGCGAAAGCATCAAAGTCCCTCTTCCCATCACCATTCGTCCTTTACCTGGAACGGCCCTTGCTTCCGATTCATCCCGATGCGGACCCGGAGTCGTTCATCTGAAAGCCACGGGCGGTACCACTGGTGAAACCTATCGTTGGTTTTCTGCCCTCAATGCTGTAACGGCTGATTCTTTGTCCGGAGGCGCAACCGGTTCGTTTACAAGTCCTTTGCTCACTCAATCGAAAACCTATTTTGTAGCCAGAGTGCTCAATGGCTGTGAAAGTGCGGTCCGGAAACCGGTAACTGCCCACATTGGAACCTTGCCTGTGGTGCCGGTTCTTACATATTCAGGAGGTTACCTCATCGGCTCACCAGACACAAATTTTCAATGGTTCCGTAATGATACACTTCTTTCTGTTATCGGAGATTCCCTATTTGCCACAAGTGAGGCAAGCTATCAGTTGATGGTGGTTGGAGCCAACGGATGCCGGTCCCTGTCGAATGTGCAGATTGTGATTCTGCAATCAGTGGATGATTTGGACGGACAAAACCTGGTGAAGGTTTTCCCCAATCCATCTTCGGGTTCTTTCACTGCCACCTGGCCTGAAGCAGGTCCTGCCAGTGTTACGGTTTTCGATTCCAGAGGAAGGTTGATTCTGAAATCCGATACTGGCGGTTCTCAGTTTGGATTCAGCATCCGGGATGAGGCTTCCGGAATTTATTGGCTCAAAATTCAGACACCATCTGTTGTACGGACCGTCCGGTTGAAAAAGCAGTAACCCTATGCCGGTCATTCTTCTGGAAACCCATATTTCGGCTCCGGTCCATGATTGCTTCGATGCCGCCCGAAATCTGGATCTGCACATGGGTTCGATGAATCATACGGGTGAAAGAGTTGTGGCGGGAAAGAAATCCGGACTGGCCGAATCCGGCGATCGGATCACCTGGGAAGCCGTTCATTTTGGGATCCGGCAACAACTAACGGTCGAGATCGGGAAGATGAATCCGCCTTATTTCTTTGAAGATTTTATGGTGAAGGGGGCATTTGCCAATATGCATCATGCTCATTTTTTTGATGTGATGCCCGATGGAACCTGGATGCGGGATGTGTTTCATTTCCAGGCTCCTTTCGGCATTGCAGGCCGGATAGCAGAAGGTTTGTTTCTGACCCGGTATATGCGCAATCTGTTGCTGACACGAAACCAGTTTTTGAAACAAGCTCTCAAAGGCTGAACGATCTGGCTCAATGACATATACGTTATACAAAGAAGAACAGGGCCATGCCTACATCAAAGTGGAAATGGTGAAGCATCCCGAACTACTGGAAAACGAATCAAAACGCGTGCTGATTTGGTTTGAGACAGGCAACAAGGCTCACCTGGCATTGAGGAAACCAAAAACTATGGATCAACCGGTGGTCTATCTATCCAGCAATCTCTGCCGTTCACTCGGACTCAAAGCAGGAGATGAATTTCAGGCTCAGATCCTTCCGGATGAATCACCGTTTCAGTTTGACATGCCGGAAGAATTTCAGGCGGTGCTCGATACAGACCCTGCCGCATCTGCTGTTTTTGAAAGGCTCACCCCCGGAAATCAACGCAGTCTGATTTACCTGGTGCAGGCTCTTAAGTCGGTTGACAAGCGGATTGAGCGATCGTTGCTGGTTGCATCAAAACTTCGGGCAGGGATTCATTCAGCGAGGGAAATCCTCCGCAAGAGCTGAACTAAGAAGTATGAACATTTCCAACCATCGAGAATTTTGAAAAATAGTCCTCTGATTTTCAGTACAGATCAACCTGTTGTTTCCATTCTGAAATAGAATTTTGCGGGAATCTGGAATGGTTCCGATTACTTGTTTGTTGATTCGCTGAATCTTTCCCTCATGCCAGAAAAACAGACCAATTCTTCAGAGACTCCGATTCCCGTTCCGGTTGCAGGCAGCCTGCTGACACCGGAATTGGTGGCATATATTCAGGATCTGGAGTCAAAGGTTCGTAGGCATGAGGAGAAATCGGACCAGGGCACGCTGAATCAGTTGGTGGAAAATGCGTTGGACACCATTTGCACATTGAAGTTTTCAGGTGAAATCATCCATCATAATCCGTCATTTTACAAAACTTTTGGGTATTCTGCAGAAGAGCTAAAAGAATTCCCGGATCTGATGGCACGAATGCTTCATCCTGATGACGGCCAGAAAGTACAGGAAGCGATGGACTCTCTCCTTGCTTCCGGGAAAGCGGAATCCTGCGAATTGAGGCATTTTACGAAAGCAGGCGAATTGAAATACATCCAATGGTCGATGACACCGATTCCCGAACAGGGCATCATTTATGCCATAGGCCGGGATGTGAGTCAGACAAAAAAAGACAACGAGTTTCAAAAGCTGATTCTGGAGAGCATCCTGGATTATTTTTATGTACTTGATAAAGATTTCAACGTCAAGTACATGAACGAAAGTGCCGAAAAGGTGCTTCAGATTCCGCCAGGTGAGATGATCGGGAAGAATCTGCTCGAAACATTTCCGGTTTTGCAGAAAGGTGAATTCCGGAAGCGGTTGGATGAAGCGACAAGTACCCGTCAGCCTGTTCATTTTGAGTATTTTTCTGAAATCATCGGGGAATGGTTTGATGAAAGTTTTTACCCGACAGATGAAGGAATCTCTGTTTTTTTTCGATCAGTAAACCAACGCAAAGCCGCAGAAAAAGAGCTGGAAGACCAGAAGCTGTTTTTCGAACAGACCTTTATGCAATCGGGGATAAGTGCCCAGTTGCTGGATGCGGATGGTTGGTGCCTTCGGGTAAATCCGGAATTCTGCCAGTTGTTTGGAGTGGCAGCTGGATATATGGAAGGAAGGGTCTACAATATTTTAGAAAACACGGAAATCCAGCGCCGGGGAGTGGATCGCATCATCCGGCAGGTGATTTCTGAAAAGCGGACCATCCATTGGGAGGATTCGTTTGATACTGGCGAAGTTTCCCGGCGGATTGGTATCCCGGTTGAAGAAGAAAAGATGGTGTATCTTTTCAATACAGGCTATCCGATTGTGAATACGGAAGGCATCGTTACCCATCTCGTCATTCAGCATCAGGATATTGGCGATCAGAAACTTTCTGAAATTGCTCTTCGTGAAAGCGAATCCAAATACCGGTCCCTGATTGAAAACATAGATCTTGGTCTGATGGAGGTGGACAACCAGGAACGTATCATTCGGGCCTATCCGAAATTTTGCCAGATGGTCGGATATTCGGAAGAGGAATTACTGGGAAAAGTAGCCTCCGAAATTCTGATGCCGGGAAACGGGGAAATGGAATTGTTCATCTCAAACCGCAGATCCGGAACCACCGAGAATTGCGAGTATTCAATGGTCCGGAAGGATGGGGAGATTCTGGATGTGATCATTGTGGGCACTCCGATTTATGATGGTGCCGGGAATATTGTAGGTTCGCTTGGTATTCATTACGATATCACTGCCAGGAAGAAGTCAGACCGCGATCTGATCCAGCAGAAAGAACTGGCCGAGACCATTCTCCGGAACATTCCCATTATGATCGGTTTTTATGACAGCGAAGGGAATTATGAATACGTGAATCCATTCTGGGAAAAACAACTGGGCTGGACGCTGGACGAAATGATTAAAGCCGATGATTTTCTGGTTGAATTGTATCCGGATCCGGTTGCCAGGCAAAGGGTCAGAGATTTTATTGCGCTTGGAAGCTCTTCCTGGATGGATTCGCAAACCATTTCCAGATCGCAGGGATTGATTCATACCTCCTGGATCAATGTGCCGCTTTCTGACGGACGGAAAATCGCCATCGGTCAAAACATCACCGAACGGAAAAACGCCGAAGCTGAAATCCGGATCAGCAACGAGCGGTTTACATATGTTACCCAGGCAACATTTGATGCCATTTGGGATTCAGACCTTCTCCTCAATACAACCTATTGGGGAGAAGGATTTTATACCTTGTTTGGTTACAGACCGGATGCCATGAAGGAAATGGGACTCACGTTTATCGATTTCCTTCACCCCGATGACCAGCAAAGGGTAGACCAGTCTTTCCGGAGAAGTGTGGCAGGAGAGGACCTCAACTGGATTGAGGAGTACCAGTTCCGGAAGGCAGATGGTGAGTATGCCTTTGTGCAGGATAAGGCCGTCATCATTCGCAGTGGGGAAGGGGAAGCCGTCAGGGTGATCGGGGCCATGCATGACATTACCAGGCAAAAGAAAGAAGAGCAACGACTCAAGTTGCTGGAATCGGTCATCACCAATTCTTCTGACAGTATTCTCATCGCCGAAATCAAAGAGAAAGATCCGCTTCATCCGGCTGTGGTGTATGTCAATTCAACCTTTGAATCGATGACCGGTTATTCAATCGACGAGATCCGGGGCAAAACTAGGATTCTCTTCAAAGGAGAAAAAAGCGATGAAAATGATTATGCCCGATTGAATGAAGCCTACCGGCTCAACCAACCAATCGAATTTGAAGCGCTCAACTACCGGAAAAGTGGCGAGGAATTCTGGGTGAACACAAGTCTTATTCCAGTCGCCAATCAGATAGGACAGTTCACACACTGGATTGCCATTCAGCGGGATACGACCCGTCGGAAAAAGAGAGAAATTGAACGGGAACAACTGGTGAAGGATCTCACGCGGACCAACCAGGAACTCAAACAGTTTTCTTTCATTACCTCCCACAATATGAGGGCGCCTCTAACCAACCTGATGGCCATACTCGATCTGATTGACCTTTCCACGATTCATGATCCCATCACACTGGAGCTCATGGAAGGTTTTCGGATTTCGACCCAGCACCTCAACAGTACACTGAATGATCTGGTTGAAATTCTGATCATTAAGGAAAAGGAAAAAGTAGAGCAGGTTTGGGTGCCGTTCGAAGAAACCTGTCAGACCGTTCAGTTGTCTGTTCAAAAGCAGATTCAGGATTCGGGTGCCATGATTCATGCCAATTTTTCAACCGCACCGGGCGCCCGGTTTAACCCCGCTTACATGGAAAGTATTTTCCTTAATCTCATCACCAATTCCATCAAATACGCCAAAAAGGACAGAAAGCCGATCCTCTTTATTTACTCTCTGGAAACCGAGCAATACACTCAGTTGATTTTTGAGGACAATGGACTTGGCTTTAACATGGCGAAAGTTCAGAACAAGATTTTCGGGCTGTATCAGAAATTTCACAACCACCCCGACAGCAAAGGTATCGGCTTGTATCTGGTGCATTCGCAGGTTACCTCACTCGGAGGTTCCATAGAAGTGGAAAGTGAAGAAAATGAAGGGACCAAGTTCATCATCAGTTTTCCCCGCCACTCATGATTCCATTGGTTTGCTGTATTGATGATGATAAAGTGGCTTCGATGATCGTTCAGGTAACGGTCAATAAGGCGGAATTTTGTTCTGATTTCCTGATTTTTCAGGAGTCGGAAGCGGCAATGGTATATTTAAAGGAGCAGGTTCGGCAGCTTCCTGAAAATCGTCGTTTTCCGGACCTCATTTTTCTGGACCTCAATATGCCGTTTCTGGATGGATTCGAATTCCTGGAGAAATACGATAAAGCTTGTTTTCCGCATTTTCCTCAAACCAGTATCGTCGTGGTGTCTTCGTCTCTCGATCCGCAAGACAGGCAAAAGACATTGGCCTATCCCTTTGTGCTTGAATTTCTATCCAAGCCCATCCGGTTAGAACATTTGGAAGCCATCAAAAAGAAGCAGTCTGTGGAGAGGTTTTTTGGTGAATGAGGAAACAACCTTCCCTCATCTTTCATCGTTTCAGATCAA
>ERZ795056.7744-NODE-7744-length-10231-cov-6.375983_pt1 | contig 10231 bp, 11 predicted proteins | sample MGYA00375140_ERZ795056 | MGnify/ENA primary metagenome ERZ795056 (study PRJEB30185, sample SAMN05720227) | activated sludge metagenome | isolation source: Anaerobic digester | place: USA | collected 2015-03-09 ...
GGCTTCGTTGCTGGTGCTGCGGTGGGTGCCGTACCGGCCTGGGATGAACTAGCCGTGGCCATGGCCGGGGCAACGACTGCGAGCTCGCCGATCAAGCTGCTACTCATTAATGTGATGATGCTCGCGATACGATGGGTCATAACAACTCCTGCGGGCGCGCTTTAAACCAGGAGTGAAGCACGTGTTGTCACCTTGCCATGCGCAGCGCGATTGTCGAGTCACAGCGAGTAAACATCACAGCCAGTTGCCGCTGCCAGCACCCTGCGCTGCCCGCTTGTGATTGCGTTGTGAACGACTAACAGCGCGGCTTCGCTCGCTCGCACCAGCGCGGCCAGTTCGATTACTTTGCCATCGCTGAACAAGCCACGGCCCATTGGCTGATCCATCTTTGCGGCTCCGCCGGGACGCCGCGATCGCGAGACGCCGCGTCGTTGCAACATCCGGCCGACAACTACAGCACCGGCGCGTTCAAGTTCACGCGTCATGGCATCAAACAAAGCTTCCGGCGCTTCCACTCGCGCCGAAACCAGCGCGCACACAACTACACGGACACCGGTGAGCTTGACGCTGGATGCGTGGAGGTTCATCAGCGATGGCACAACTACTGCGAAACCGTGAAGATCACATATTTGTCAGCCGCTGCGGCTTGCGCAAAGAACGCGGGCAGACCGTCAAAATTAGACTTTGTGTAGTCCCAATCGTCGTCGGACTTATCACCTTGATAATCAGTGAACGGAACGTCGAAGTAACGATGCTTCAACCATGGTTCGGTTACGGCTGCCAACGCGACGGCCAGTTCCTTTACTTCGGCTGGTGTGGTCAACACGACGAAGAACTCCTCTTCGGTGTTGAGCACTTGCCCACCGAAGAATGCACGATTCAAAGGAGGTTCACCTTCACCTGAACGCAACGTCCCGTTCGACAAGCAGCGATGCAGGGCATCCCATGCCTTGTCGGTTTCATAGACCAACTCCCATTCCTCTTCGATTTCGTCGACGATGGCTACTAATTCCTCGTCATCGCTCGCAGCCAACAGTTGCTCAGCCCGCTCAGCCGAGATTGCGAAATGCACACCTAAACAACCCATGCGAAAAGTCTACTGCGAAATTGCCGGCGGGTCGCAAAATCCGAGCGAATCCGTTGATCGCCGCCCCACAGTACCAATGCGAGAAATACTGATATCGTCACGGCGTGTTCCTAAAAGTACAAGTCACCGAAAGCTTTCGCGATGTCGTGCAACCGTGTGCGCAATGTGGCACAGACCGTAGCCACCTATTATCGCGCAGCTATCTCGGCCTCAAGTTTCTGGGCTTTATCCCAGCGCGCTACGCGAGTCTTGAGTATCAGCAGCGCTGTGTTGGATGCGGCAAAACGTCGGTGATTCCAGCGCCGGCGGGGATGCCGCCGGTACCAGCGATGTATCGGTATGGCTGGATTGTGGTGATGGGCTTGGTGATTGGCGGAGCGGCGCTCTACTTCCAGCGGATGGGAGCATGCTCTCATCACAAAACGACTACTCCAAAGGTGCACGTGCCTCAGAACGATGCGGAGTGGCACGCGGCCAACGAGCGCTTGGTTGCGGCGCTACGTCCTGCCATGGATGATGCCGAGCGAAGCTGCAATGATACGATGGCCGCCTTGGCAAAGGAGCTACTGCCAAACATCATGACAACACCGGTGCAGGTCCCTGCAAACCCCGCAGCCCTGCAGGGTGCCGTCGTCATGCCTCACACGCGTGATGGCAACGGCGTCTTTCCTTCCGGACCGATGTTCCATATGCGGTCGCTTGGCCCATGCAAATGGGATGTATCAAAAGAATTTGGCGACTACGTCTATCACACGCCCCCCAACAACGTTGTGGATCTCACTGCCGAGGTTGAGAAACTCAAAGGCCCCGCCGGCAAAACATCGGTACCAGCCGTCGCGGTGGTGACCGAATGGCAGTGTGCAGCAACGTGCGATGCCACCGCGGCGTGGATCTCTACCGCAGACAAAAAGGTTCTTGCCGTTGCGCGCGCCACCGTCAAACCAACCGCACCCAAGATGACCGATGAGCAGAAACGCGACATGCTACAGAAAGCACTTGAAGCCGAAGTTGCACAGTGGAAGTAGGCACAATCCAATGACCAGCACTCACAGCAATGGTCATCGGTCTTGTGTAGGATGCGAGCATGCGCGCGATCTGGTTTCTTGTTCTCGTGGGCTGCGGCTCGTCGACAACTGCTGCTGTTAAGCCTGCGCCCGCCCCGCCGGCCGGAGCGGCCGTGCTCGATCAAGGGTTGCTGCCAGCAGTGCAGATTGTCGGCGAACCTGAACGCCATCCGCTCGAAGTTCGGATGCGTGAGCTCGGCGTGCCGGCGGTATCGATCGCTGTATTTGACAACTACGAACTAAAATGGACACGTGCCTACGGCTTGGCCGATGTAGAAGCCGGCACGCGCGCTGACGAGCACACGCTTTTTCTCGCTGGCTCCATCAGCAAATCGGTTAACGCGCTAGCGCACTTGAAGTTCGGCCAAATCCCGCTCGACGCGCCGATCAACGACTCACTCGCCAGCTGGAAATTGCCCGACAACGATTTCACACGCGCCAAGCCAGTAACGCTGCGGATGTTGTTGAGCCACACTGGTGGGGTGACCGTGCATGGCTTTCGCGGCTACGCTCCTGGCGAAGCGTTGCCAACGATAGCGCAAATCCTCAACGGTGCAGCGCCAGCAAACAATGCGCCGGTCCGCGTCGACATCGAACCGGGCAGCAAGTTTCGTTATGCTGGCGGCGGCACCACGATCAGCCAATTGGCGTTGGTCGAACGCAGCGGCAAGCCGTATCCACAAATTGTGAACGAGCTCGTGCTTGAACCACTCGGCATGACCAGCAGCAGTTTCGAGCAAGTGTTAACGCCTGCGCGCCTGCAACACGCCGCCGTCGGTTACGACGAACGGGCCAAGGTCATTCAAGGCAAGCGTTTCAGCTATCCCGAAATGGCTGCGGCTGGGCTGTGGACCACGCCAGCAGATCTGGCACGGATGTACCTTGAAATCGGCAAAGCGCATGCCGGCAAGTCGAAGGTGATTACCAAAACAATCGCCGACCTGATGACAACCAAAGTCAAAGACTTCGGCTCGGGCGCAGGCATCGGGCTTGGCGTGTTTCTGTTTCAACGCGGCAGCGTCGATTATTTCGGCCATGGCGGTGCCGACGTCGGCTTCCAAGCCGACGCATTGGCGAGCCTCGACGGCGGCCGCGGCGTTGTTATCATGACGAACTCGGAATCTGGGCTACGCTTGATCCCAGAGATTTCGCGCACGATCTTCGCTGCATATGGATGGCCGGGCGCCGATGTGCCAGTGGCGCGCTTTGCGCTCGACGCCGCGGGACGTGCTCGCTTCGTCGGGCGCTACGCGCCTGGCGGTACGCCATATGAGATCGTCGACCGCAACGGCACGCTGTTTGGCCGGAATCCGTTTGGTGCAAGCAACGAGTTGGTGCCGATCGCCGCTGACGAAGTTGTCGACCGTTCCGACGCAAAACATTTGCGGCTTGACGCAAATGGCCTGCAAGCGATGCTCAAGGACGAGCCAACACTCACAGTGCCACGGGTTGCCGAAGCACACCCACTATTCCTACTCGAAGCCGGCAACATTGATGGCGCGGTGGCGGCGCTCAAAGCATTGAAGGATGCCGACGCTGAAGAAGGCCGGATCAATCAGGTTGGCTACGACGTCATGGGTCGCGATGTGGCGCAAGCCGCACGCATCTTGCAGCTCAACACGCTCGCATTTCCTGACTCAGCCAATGCACACGACAGTTACGCCGATGCACTTACTCGCGCTGGCAAGCTCGGCGAAGCGACCGCGATGTATCAACGCGTACTGCTCTTGTTGCCGACCGATGCGCGCCTATCAGCGGATGCAAAAGACGGGCTACGAAAACACGCCGAGGGTGAATTGACCACGCTGCGCGCCAAACACTGAGCCTGTTGGTTACCTGAATCGCAAGCTCGGCACGGCGGCTTGCACCGTCGACGCCGAGCAAGTATGTCGCCCGCTGCTAACACTCGAAGACCGTGGGCTAGTGGCCAAAATGCGAGCTAACGCGGACGGTATCTTGATAGCAGTAAAAACAGTAGCCCACCGCGCGACGGTGCGTTTGTAAATCACGCAACTTTCGCGAAACGCGTCGCCTAATCGCACAAAACTTTGCCCAGCCGTGCAGCCACGCTAGAATTTTTTCTATGCACGCAAAGCGCTGTAACGATTGGTTGATTCGTCGACGAGGCCCACGCATTCCAGTTGAAACCATGTGCTCAGTGGTGGCTGGCGCTAGCAATAAACAACGCCACGCTTCTGTGTTGGAGCTTTCGTGCGATGGGCTGCGGCTTGAGCGCCCATTCGACCCGCAACACGCCAGCCGCACGGTTTCACTCGAAATCGAAATTCCGCAGCTCGATGAAATCATTCAAGCGCGCGGCCACGTGCGCTTCGCTCGCTTAACGCCGATGGGCGGTACCCACCCTGATGGTTCACCGCGCTTTTGGTGCCAAGCCGGCATCGCCGTCGACCTCACGGCCCGCGACCGCCGCTTTTTGTATGAATACGTCGGCGATCATCACGAGATGATGCAAAGCGACTACTACTCGATTCATTGGTAGCGCCGCGGCCATCACGCTGCCAATTGCAGCGGAGCACTGCTACTCATCCTCGCTCAGCCAAGCGCGAAGTAACTCGTCACGCGCGGCATCATCAAGCTCGGGGTGTTTTTCGCGCAGCGAAATCCGTTTGAGCTCAATACCATCCGCCATGGCTTCGAGTGCCTGCAACGCCTTAACCGACGGTGGCGTTGCCATCGCCCGCCGGATGTCGTCGCGCCGGATGTCGTCCATGCGTGAATGGTAGGACAGTTAGAGGTTCAAAGCGAGTACTACTCGATTCATTGGCAGCCACGTGGCACGCCCAGGGTGACGGCTTCTAATCCCAGGGTTTGCCAAAGCGATCACAGCGGCGGCAAGTTAGTCGCGGCAGTCGGCACGCGGCGATTGTCGAGGAAGTAACAGTACTCGCGCAGGTAGTGTTCGAGGCCGTCTTCGTTGACGGCGTTCCAACGATGCAGCTCGGGTGAAGGCCAAGGCCACGTCTCCGGCACAACTTTCGGCTTTGGCCAAGGCCACGGCATGGCTGGCGCATAGGCCACCGCGCGCGCACGCTGTCGCTCCCAAAACGTTCTCAAATTTGCTGCGAGCGCATGGCGAACACTGCGGGTGTCATGCCACCACGCGACAACGAGTTGCCGCGTCCAATACGAGTTGCCGTCGAGTGCGTACGCGCTCATTGCGTTCCACGCCGCGGCGGCCAGCACCTGTTTCAATTCAAACATCGAACCTGGTTGCCGATATAGAAATTCGCCACCTTGTGGGCAGACGCCGTCGACGGTGACGTACGTTTCATCGTCGTTGGTCAGCAAGATGACATTGTTCGGAGCTGCTGCAGGGCCCGTACCGGCGGAACATTCATCACTTACGTAGATCGGCCCGGGTATACTGAGCGCATTCTTCGTTGCCCATGTGCCACGAAAATCGTCGGGCAATGCAAACTGCTTCAGCGCACCTGCCACGTCGAAGAATGGATCCACCACTTGCCCGGTCATCGCGCAAGCATGGCAGATTTCGCACGAACACGCACGAGTTCAAGGACCAACGAGAATCCAAGTCCACGCAGTGGCAGGTCCAAGTGGATCTGCACCGGCTGGACGCGCGGCAATGTAGAGGTGGCCATCGCGCAGGCTCACGGCCAACACCAGGTTGGGTGGCGGATCGAAACGATAGATCACTGTATTGACGTGTTGGCCTGGCTGCGATGGGTCAGCGACCGGCTCGCCTGGTTGTGATGAGCCAACTGACCACACGATGCGCGACTCATCCTTAAGCTGCGCAAGCAAATCGCGTTTCGCGTTGGCAGCAACGTCGCCTGCACTAAGCTGCAGAAAGACAGCCAGCTTGCCATCGGCTGGCACCATCGAAAGCAAGCGCTTGCGCGCTTCTTGAATCACAAGATCGTTGTTGGCAAATGGAGTCATAGATGGGTTTGTTGCGGACGTGGTCGCGGTTGTCGGCGCGGTCGCATCTGTTGGTGCCTTGGGCACTGATGTTCCCGACATTGCGCTGGAATGCGCCGGCCCACATGCGATTTGCAGCGGCAACAGCACGCCAGCCAACATGCCTATTACCTTTGGCACAGCCGACGATGCTGACATTTTTCGTTTCATACCTGAACACTAGGACATCGGAACCCAGGATGCAAAAATGAATGCGGCGTTCTTGCTAACGTTCGGGTGCCAGCCGCCGTGGAGGTGTGGACCACCCTGACTATCGAGCCTCGCATGGCGCTTGCGATTGGAACGCAAACACGTATCGAGCTGCGCCACCCTGGTCGACGGAAGTCACAACAACGTCACCAGCGTAGGACTTGACCGTAGCTTGCCAAAACAACAACGCTACCGCGGTGCGCTCTCGCACTCGAACTTCCCATCGCCCTGGAAAACGGCGCCATACTTCGTGCGCTAACGCAGCGCCGATGCCGCGGCGACGATATTTGCGCATGACAAAAAACTCGGCCATGTCCCAAACCTGCGCGTCGCCACTAACCAGCGAGCCTTGCGAAACCAGCACAAACCCAGCGTACTGACCATGCACCTTCACGAGAAAAGGAAATCGCGTTGCCTCGCTCCAATAGAGCGGGAACCGAGGATACTCAAACCGGCCGTCGGGACCCACGTCGAGGTCAACGAGCTCGCTGAAGTCATGCGCGTAAAGTTGCAGCAAATTCGCCAACACCGGCGCTTGCGCTTGGTCCGCCGCAACTAGTTCAACACCCGCCGGAAGCGTGGCCAGGTTGTGCCGATTTGGTGTCACGCAACGCACGATACACCATGAGTTGTGCTTGACTAAATAACCATGACATCTCCGCTCATTTCGACGGCCGAACTTGCAACCGCTATCAATGCGCAAGCTGCGCAGCTTGTTGTCGTCGATTCGCGCCACGATCTGATGAATGCTGCCGCAGGCCGCGATGCGTATGCGGCAGGCCACATTCCACGTGCGATCTTCATGTCGATCGACGATGACCTGGCAGGAAAAAAGAATGGCAGCAATGGCCGGCATCCGCTGCCGCCGCCCGACGTGTTTGCTGCGACATTAGGGGCCAAAGGCATCGGCAACGATACACGCGTAGTCGTCTATGACAGCGGCAACGCAATGTACGCAGGGCGCTTGTGGTGGATGTTGCGCTGGCTCGGGCACGACAATGTGTTTGTACTCGACGGTGGTTTCGCTAAATGGCAACTAGAAGGCCGGCCGCTTGAAACCGCGGAGCAGACGCGTGCGCCCGCAACATTTGTGGCTTCGATGCGAGCGCAGATGCGGCTGACTGCTGACGACACCGTCGCGGCGATTACCGATCCGCAGCTACGTATCGTCGACGCACGCGCTGCTGAGCGTTATCGCGGCGAAGTTGAACCGGTGGATCCAATCGCAGGGCATATCCCAGGTGCGACCAACCGCCCGTTCGGGTTGAACCAACGCGATGGTGTTTTTAAACCGGCGGCCGAGTTGAAGCTCGAGTTCGAAGCGATTCTCGACGGACGCGCACCGACGCAGCTCATTCATCAATGCGGCAGCGGCGTCTCGGCTTGCGCCAACATGTTGGCGATGGAACACGCAGGCCTGCCTGGTAGCAGGCTCTACGCTGGCAGCTGGAGCGAGTGGTGCAGCGATCCAACGCGGCCGGTTGCCGTCGGTGCCGAGCCCTTCAAGCCCTAACGCTCGCAGCGCCGCTGGCTGAACCAATTTGCCAGCCATTGAGGCGCTAACGCCACACGCGGCCCAGCTGTGCCACGCATGTGAACGATGGTTGACGGCAGTTGCCAGCCAATCGGCGCGATAAGCGGTCACGTTTTCAAGTTGTCGACGAGATTGTGCCCATGGCATGGCGGATGCACTAGGCGCTCGCATGCGTGTGTTAAATATTGTGGCGGCCTTGAGTTCATTGGTCCTTGCAAGTGCGTGTTCCGATTCTGCAAATGAGCCGATTACCGTCGAAGATCAGTGGGCCGCGCTCACTGCGTGCGGCATGACCGGCCAATTCGCTGTTGATAGTGTCACCGCAAGTTCGTGCGGATCATGGCCGGTACAAAACGAACAGATCGAAGTTGCGTTGCTTGATGGCGCTATCCAACTGCGCTTTGGTGCGCTTACCTTGCCAGTGGCTTCCGGTACGGGCTGCGCGCTGACTGCTAGTGGTTGCGAAGCTACGGACAATCACTACTTTGCACCAACGATTTCCTTCGCCAAAACCGGCGATGTGCTTGCCTTAAGCGCGAGCGCCAATGACATCCGTGGCACGGTGTATGGCGAGTGTCACAAGCCCATCGAGGTGCGCGTCTCCACGGTCGCCGCGTGCAATCCCGTGGGCAAATATAAAATCACCAACGCCATGCTCACCAGCGGCACCTGCGACTTAACGTGGGGCCAAGGCGACGACGTTGAAATATCCAAGTCCGGCGACGCGTATGAAATCAAATGGGGCAGCGCGGATTTTCGTCACGTCACTTTCGACGCCAGCAGCTGCAAACTGCATGCGGAAAAAGGCACCGCGAACAGCGAGTTCTGGTCGTTCAACGGCGCGCTGCGCAGCGCAACGCTTGACCTCACGCTCAACGCCGGCACCCTGCAAGGCACCGTTGCCGATCAGTTGATGGGCACTTCCATGACGGGCCAAACCTGCGCCGGTGCCACCTTTGCGCTTACGGCCAAACATCCACAGCGCGAAGCCCATACGCTGTTGCCCGCCTGTGCATCAGCCCCACCCGATGTTTGCGGCGATGCCGTGTGCGCGGCATCAGAAAACTGTGACTGCGCTGACTGTGCATGTCAAAACGGTGCAACTTGCACGTCGGCGCCGAGCGGTCGCGTCTGCGCCACTGCGTGCACGCTTGTTACCGAAGCCGTCGACTGCGCCAACGGACAGAAGTGCGGCTCGCTCGACGAGCAACGCTATCCGCTCTCGGTGCCGACGACGCAGCCGCTCGATTGTATTGTCAGCGGCGGCAAAACCATTGGCCAGCCGTGCGCGTTGAACTCCGAGTGCAGTGCGGGCCTCCTGTGCCATCTCGCCGTCGGGGCGTGGGCTGCAGAGTGCGCGCCACCGTGCGGCGCCGAGTTGCCAGCATGCGGAGCGGGTCGCGTCTGTGGTCCGCTTGGCCAAAGCCCTGGTGGCATCGCCATGGTCTTTGAGCGTCAGTACGCATGCGAGCGCGAAGTGGGCCTCGGCGGCGACTGTCACTACGCCGGTTGCGACGAAGGCCACTATTGCCGGAAGACCTGCTTCGGAGCAGGCGATACGAATTGCACGTATGCGTGTATCACGCCATAGGCGCTTGCGACGGTCTGCGTTTCGCTGAGCGAGTAAATTCGCGAGCGGACCTCAAGTAAAAACCTCCAGCCTTGGTCACAGTGTTACACTGCCGCCCATGCGACCACGGCATGCAGTTCTGATCGCGACCGCATTGATTTTTGCGATTGCGCTTTGGGTGCCGTTTGGCCGTTGGTTGCTGTATCCATTGACGCTATTTGTGACGTGGATCCACGAGATGGGCCACGGCCTGGCAGCGCTTGCCGTTGGCGGAACCGCGACTCGAGATCTTCAGCAACGCATCAGGGCTGGCCTGGGCCGGTGCCGCACCGGGGTGGGCATCGGCAGCAGTTTCGGCTGGCGGCTTGTTGGGCCCTGCGGTTTTTGCCGCTGCAGTGCTTGGCACGGTGCACGGGCCCAAACGAGCTCGGGTATTTTTGCTAAGCCTTGCCGGTGCGATGATATTGTCGACGGTGATTTGGATTCGCTCGGCTACCGGCATCATTGTGGTGCCATTGCTTGCATTGTTGCTTGGCTGGGTTGGATGGCGCGGTTTTCGTGAAGCACCCGAACGACGCGTGATTATTGCGCAAGGCCTAGCCGTTGTTGCGGCCATTGATACGCTCACGCGCATGGTTTCGTATGTATTTATGAAGCAAGTAACCGTCGACGGTGAGGTCCGGTTATCGGACATTGGTAACTTTGCGGAGAACGTTGGCGGCTGGTATGTCTTGTGGGGCATTGCGTTTACCGTTGTTGCCTGCGGGTTGTTGGGGTTGGGTGCTTGGCTCGCATGGCGCGTGCCGCAGGCTCAACCTGCGCCTGTG
>ERZ795056.7745-NODE-7745-length-10231-cov-6.223074_pt1 | contig 10231 bp, 8 predicted proteins | sample MGYA00375140_ERZ795056 | MGnify/ENA primary metagenome ERZ795056 (study PRJEB30185, sample SAMN05720227) | activated sludge metagenome | isolation source: Anaerobic digester | place: USA | collected 2015-03-09 ...
TCGATGGACTGGTGGGTGGGGCCGTCTTCGCCCAGGCCAATGGAGTCGTGGGTGAAGACATGGATGACGCGCTTCTTCATCAGCGCGGCCATGCGGATGGCGTTTCGGCTGTAGTCGCTGAAGGTCAGGAAGGTGCCGCCGTAGGGGATGTAGCCCCCGTGCAGAGTGACGCCGTTCATGACGGCGGCCATGCCAAACTCGCGCACGCCATAGTTGATGTGGCGGCCGATTTTTCCGTCTTCGGTCAGCACCACCTGGCCTGCCAGATCAAAACGCAGTGGCGGCGTGCTCTTGGTGTTGGTGAGGTTGGAGCCGGTCAGGTCGGCACTGCCGCCGAGCATTTCGGGCAGGGCGGCGGTGAAGGCCTCCAACGCCATCTGCGAGGCCTTGCGCGAGGCCACGGTTTCGGCCTTGGCGTGGGCGCCAATGACGGCGTCCACCACCACCTGGTTGAAGGCTTTGGGCAGGTCGCCCTTCATGCGGCGCACAAATTCAGCGGCCAATTCGGGGTGGGCGGCCTTGTAACCGGCAAAGTGGGCGTCCCACTCGGCTTCGGCGGCCAGGCCTTTGGCCTTGGCGTCCCAGTCGCTGTAGACGTCTTGCGGGATTTCGAAGGGGCCGTGGTTCCAGCCCAGGGCTTCGCGGGTGAGCTTGATTTCTTCGGCGCCCAAGGGCTCGCCATGGGCTTTGGACGTGTTGGCACGGTTGGGGCTGCCCTTGCCGATGTGGGTCTTGCAGATAATGACCGTGGGCGCATCGGTCTGGTTTTTGGCGTCGGCAATGGCGCGGTCCACGGCGTCAACATCGTGACCATCGACGGGGCCGATCACGTTCCAGCCGCAGGCGGCAAAACGCACAGGGGTGTTGTCGATGAACCAGGGCTGGACCTGGCCGTCAATCGAGATGCCGTTGTCGTCGTACATCGCCACCAGCTTGCTCAGCTTCCAGGCACCGGCCAGGGCCAGGGCTTCGTGGCTGATGCCTTCCATCAGGCAGCCGTCACCCAGAAACACATAGGTGTGGTGGTTGACGATGTCATGGCCTTCGCGGTTGAATTCGGCGGCCAGCAGCTTCTCGGCCAGCGCCATGCCCACCGCATTGGTGATGCCCTGGCCCAGCGGGCCGGTGGTGGTTTCGACGCCGGGTGTCACGCCCACTTCGGGGTGGCCGGCCGTCTTGCTGTGCATCTGGCGGAAGTTCTTCAGCTCGCTCATGGGCAGCTTGTAGCCCGTGAGGTGCAGCAGCGCATAAATGAGCATGGAGCCGTGGCCGTTGGACAGCACAAAACGGTCGCGGTCGGCCCACAGCGGGTTGTGCGGGCTGTGCTTGAGGTGGCGACCCCAGAGCGCCACAGCCATATCGGCCATGCCCATGGGGGCGCCGGGGTGACCTGAATTGGCTTGTTGCACGGCATCCATGGCAAGTGCACGAATTGCATTTGCCATCTGTTGGGTATTGGCCATCGGGGGGCTCCGGGGAAGTGTCAGGGGAAACCCGGTATTTTACCGGGTGCCCGCAAGGTGCCAGGTTTGTTGCCTGAACGAAACCTCGCATCGACTACAGTGGCACCGATGCAAGGCCTACACCTGACTGCCGATCTCTACCAGTGTCGCTGCGACGCGGCCTGGTTAACCGACGCCGACCTGCTGGGCAAATGGTGCGTCGGGGCCGTGCAGGCCGTGGGCTTGCAAACGGTCAACCAGCTGTTTCATACCTTCCCCGCCACCGACCGGGGCCCAGGCGGCATCACGGCCACAGTGTTGCTGGCCGAGTCCCACCTGTGCGTGCACACCTGGCCCGAAGAGTGCGCCGTGACCCTGGACGTGTACGTGTGCAACTTTGGGGGCGACCATTCGGACAAGGCGCGCGGCTTGATGCTTGCGCTGGTCAGCCACTTTCAACCCGAACGCACAGCGCAGCGGGCGTTGGAGCGGGGAGCCGCAGCATGAGCCAGACAAACCCCGGGCGCCCCGCGCAAGCCATGGTGCTTGCCGCAGGCCGTGGCGAGCGCATGCGCCCACTGACCGACACCTGCCCCAAACCGCTGCTGAGGGTGCGCGGCAAGCCGCTGATGCAATGGCCCATGGCCGCACTGGCGCGGGGTGGCTTCACCCGGTTGGTGGTCAACACCGCCTGGCTGGGCGATCAAATTGAAAATCATTTTGGCGCTGCGTCCCAAACCAGCACGTATTCCATCGCGTACTCGCACGAAGGGCGCGACTTTGGCGGGGCGTTGGAAACCGCAGGCGGAATTGCGCGCGCCTTGCCCTTGTTGGACGATGTGTTCTGGGTGCTGGCTGGCGATGTGTTTATGCCGGACTTTGAATTCACCCCGTCAGCCGTGGAGCACTTCATGGCCAGTGGCAAGCTGGGCCACATCTGGCTGGTGCCCAACCCGGCGCACAACCCGCGTGGCGATTTTGGCCTTGGGGCAAACGGCATGGCACTCAACTGCACGGCGGACAGCGGTACGCTGCGCCACACCTTTTCGACCATTGGCCTGTACCGGCGCGCATTGTTTGCCGCGCCGTATTGCGACATTCCTGCGGGCAACCCCGCAGGCGTGAAAGCCCCACTCGCGCCCCTGCTTCGCGCCGCCATGGACAATGGTCAAATCACTGCTGAGCTCTACACCGGGCCGTGGACCGATGTGGGTACCCCTGAACGCTTGACTCAACTCAACACACCATGACCACCGCTATTTACGCTGCACGCCGCGCCCGCGTTGCTGCCCAGTTGGGCACCGACGGCATAGCCATCATCCCCACCGCACCCGAGCGCCCCCGCAACCGCGACAGCGACTTTTTGTACCGGCACGACAGCTACTTTTATTACCTGACCGGCTTCACCGAACCCAATGCCTGGCTGGTCATCACAGGCGATGGCCGCAGCACCCTGTTTGGCCAAGCCAAGGACCTGGAGCGCGAAATTTGGGACGGCTACCGCCTCGGGCCCGATGCCGCGCCTGTCGCGCTGGGTGTGGACGCTGCGTTTGCCGTGGGTGAGCTGGATACGCAGTTGCCCAGGCTGCTGGAGAATCGCGACGCCGTCTGGTATCCGTTTGCGATTCATGAAGGCCTGGAGTCACGCGTGGGCGGTTGGCTCAATCAAGTGCGCGCCCGCGTGCGCTACGGCGCGTTGTGCCCAGAGCAGCAGCGTGACTTGTGTGGCGTGCTGGATGAGCTGCGACTGATCAAAGACGCGCACGAGCAAGACATCATGCGCCGCGCCGCGCAAATCAGCGCCCGTGCCCACATCCGCGCCATGCAATTGTCGGCACGCATGCTGCGCGAAGGCAAAGACGTGCGGGAATACCACCTGGATGCGGAGCTGCTGCATGAGTTCCGCCTGGGTGGCTCGCAATACCCGGCCTACAGCTCCATCGTGGCGGCGGGTGCCAATGCCTGCGTGCTGCACTACCGCGCTGACGCGGCACCGGTGCGTGGCGGCGAGCTGGTGCTGATCGACGCGGGTTGCGAGCTGGACAGCTACGCCAGCGACATCACCCGGACTTTCCCGGCCAATGGCAAATTCACCGGCCCGCAGCGCGTGTTGTACGACCTGGTGTTGGCCTCACAGGACGCGGCCGTGGCAGCCACCCAGGCCGGCGCCCGCTTCAATGACCCGCACGATGCCACCGTGAAAGTGCTGGCCCAGGGCATGCTCGACGTGGGCCTGCTCGACAAAAACAAGGTTGGCTTGGTGGGCGACGTGATCGACAGCCGGGCGTATTTCCAGTTCTACATGCACCGCACGGGCCACTGGCTGGGCATGGACGTGCACGATTGCGGCAGCTATGTCGAGCCCACGCAGGTGGGCGAAGTGAGCGAGCGGCGCGACCCCCTCTCCAACGAAGTCATCAAGAACCGTCCCAGCCGCGTGCTGCACACCGGCATGGTGCTGACCATCGAGCCCGGCCTGTACGTGCGCCCTGCCGAGGGTGTACCAGAGCAGTTTCACAACATCGGCATCCGCATCGAGGACGACGCCATCGTCACGGCCACGGGCTGCGAGCTGATCAGCCGCGGTGTGCCCGTCAAGGCCGATGAGATTGAGGCACTGATGCGGTAACGCTGCCCGCCAAATGCCCGCGCGTGAAGGCCTCTTCAAACACCGAATAGCCTGACCAATCGCTGTGCGCGAACTGCAAGCGGCCCGAGGTCGATGCAAATGGCCCTGATGTGGACAGCGCATTGATTTGACTCCACACACCCGGCGTGGGGATGGCCATCGCATGGCCATAGCGTGTGATGGCCATGGACGTGGCCTTTTCGGGCAAGTCAGGGTGCGGCAGTGCGTGTTCGGCCCAAATACGGTCGCGCCAGACCGTCCAAGGCTCGGCCAACAACTGACGACGCGCTTCGGGCTGGCCGCCCAGTGCGCGGTAAAAGCTCAGTACCGTGGGGCCGGGCCGCGGGTCCAGGCGCTGGTGGGTGGCGTCCACATAGCCCAAACCTGCCGTGCCATAGACCACGTTGTCCCAGCTGGGCGCGGCGCCCGAACGGTCGAACAACGGTTCACGCAGATGCACATTGGCCACCAGCCAGGCCGCATGCTGCTGCACAGCCGCCAGCGCAGACAAAAAACCGGGCGGGTTCTGCACCACGCGTGCAGCCACGAACACGGGCAGGGCCACGATGCAGCGCTGCGCCTCCCATCGTTCCAATGTCTGGGCACTGTGGTTAAAGGCGTCGACTTCGACGCCGTGGCGGCCTTCGGCAATGCGCACCACCGTGTGCGCCACGCGTTGGCGGTCGCCCAGGGGCGCGGCCAGTTGGCGCGTCAGCCAGCCATTGCCTTCGGGCCAGGTCAGCACGGCGTCACCACTGGCTTCACGGCCGGCCTCATCGCGCCCCCCCCCGTCCTCACCCGGCACATGGAAGCCGTGCCGGCTGGCGAAGTAATGGACACCGGCCCACGCGGACACCACGGTGAGGCCAGCGCCGTAGTCGTCACGGCAGCAGTAGTCAAGGTACCAGCGCAACTGCGGGTCGTCCAGGCCTTGCGTGTCCAGCCAATGCGCAAAGCTCACGGCGTCCAGCGCAGCATGCTCAGGCGCAAAACGCGTGCGCAGTGCAGGCATGCTGAAAGCTGCGGCGCGCTGCAGGGCCGCCACGCGCTGGCCGAAGCGGCGGTACTGGGCCAGCGTATTGGCGCCCACACCCTGCAGGGGTAACACACCCTCCTGCCACTGGCCATTGAAGAACAGCCGCTCCTGCGGGCTGTGGCACAGGTGCTCATCGGCATAGCGCCACCGGCCTGAAACCCGCCGACGCAGGCCCAACTCTTCCAACAGGTCTTGAACCTCTCGAGCGGAGTCACCGGGCAAGGGCAGGTAATGCGCCCCCAGCGGGCAGGCAATGCCTTGGACACTGCCGCCGCGGCTGTTACCTCCAGCACTGTCTTCGAGCTCCAGCAGCGCGAAATCGTCTACGCCGCGTTGGCGCAATGCGCGCGCGGCCGCCAGCCCCGCCACGCCGCCACCTGCTACCAACACCGACACGCGATGAGTGACGGCGGGCGCTGGCCAAACACGCGGCTCGCGCAGCAGGTGACCGCGCTCGTGTGCCATGCCCGCAAAGCTGCCGTCCATCGCGGATTGCGCAGGTTGGCAGCCCAACAGCGGCAGCACCGTGCCCGCCAGCACGGCCCGACGGGTGAGGCGCGGTGTCATTCGTGCAAAACCTTGCCCCATTCGCGCTCGTAGGTGTTCACCAGCGTCTGGTTGGACAGGCGGTTGATATCGGCCGGCACGCGTGCCATGTCCAGCGGAAAATCAAACAGCAGCGGCAGGGTCTGGCGGTCAAGAAAGCGCAGGCCCTCGGGCAATGCATCGGGCTGGCGCCAGGGCCTGCGACTGGCCAGCACAAAACCCCATTCGCCAAAACTGGGCACATGCGCATGGTAGGGCCGGGCCGTCAAACCCACTGACTCGATGGTCTGCACCACGGTCCAGAAGCTTTGCCGCGCGACCAATGGCGACGTGGTCTGCACCACGGCATAGCCGCTGGCCGCCAGGCGTTGGTCAAGCAAGGCGTAGAACGAATTGGTGTAGAGCTTGCCGATAGCAAAATTGGTCGGGTCGGGGAAGTCGACCACGATCACATCGAAGGTGTCGGTACCCTCGGCGAGCCAGCGAAAAGCATCGGTGTTGACGATGTGCACCTTGGGCGACTGCAGCGCTCCCCGGTTCAAGTGCACCAGCGCATCGTGGCTGCCAAAAAGCTGTGTCATGTGCGGGTCAAGCTCCACCAGGGTGACGCTCTCGACAGACGGGTATTTAAGGATCTCTCGCACCGCCATGCCGTCGCCACCGCCCAGCACCGCCACCTTGCGCGGCGCACCAAACGCGGCCATGGCCGGGTGCACCAGCGCTTCGTGGTAGCGGTATTCATCGCGTTCAGCGAACTGCAGGTTGCCGTTTAAAAACAGCCGGTGTCCCGCGCGCCCATTTGTCACCACAATGCGCTGGTACGGTGAGCTGGCGCTGTACACGATGGGCGCCTGATAAAACCGGTCTTCAGCCAACGTGGTCACTTGCTGCGCCCCCGCAAAGCCCGCGGCCAGCGCCGTCATCACCAAGGCGCAGGCCGCCGCATGTGCGCGGAAATTTCGCAGCTCATGGCGAAACAGCCAGAGCGCCCACACGGCCACCGCTGCGTTCATCAGCCCGAACAACAGGCCGGTGCGGATCAGCCCGAGTTGGGGCACCAGCACCAGGGGGAAGGCCACTGACACGGCCAACGCACCCAGATAGTCAAAGGTCAACACCTGCGACACGAGGTCGCGCAGCACCACGTTGCGCCGCAGGATGCGCATGACCAGCGGAATCTCCAGCCCGACCAGCGTGCCCACCACCAGCACCATGCCGTAGAGCAAGAAGCGGAATGACCCCGGGAGCCAGGTGTTGGCCAAGAACAGCACGGCGGGCATGACGCCCCCCACCAAGGCCACCAGCAGTTCGATGCGCAAAAAATGCGCGGGCAACTGCCGCTCAAAGAAACGCGACAAGTAAGAGCCAACCCCCATGGCAAACAAGTACGTGCCGATGATGGTCGAGAACTGCAGGACCGAATCGCCCAACACATACGAAGCCAACGCGGCTGCCGCCAGCTCATAGACCAGTCCGCAGGCGGCCACCACAAATACGCTGGCCAGCAACGCCACTTCCACCGGCCGCGGTGCCGGGATCAGGTTGTCTGCGTCCGCTTGGGGGGTGCTCACCCGTGGATGGCGGCGGCCACGATGATGGAGATGCCCAGGCTCATGGCGGCCACCACCATGCCCAGCGCCATGTTGTGCTTTTCGATCAGTTCCTCCCACAGGTTGTAGGGGGTGAGCTTGTCAATCACGATGAAGCTCAGCCAGAACACGATCACGCCGATCAGTGCATAGAGGATGGAGCCGAAAAAGGCCCCTGCTTTCAGCCATTCAAGTCCCATGGTGTTCTCCAGAAAAATTCATTTGTGTCCCCCGCCCGATGAATACCCACCGAATGAGCCGCCGCTGCTGCGACCTGAACTGCGCGAGCAGTCTTCTCGTGCCGGATCGCAGCTGGTGCAACTGCGCGTCAGCGCAAGAAACAAGACAATCACGACCAGGACAAAGATCACCGTCCCGCAGCCCATGCCGCTTGCATTGCTCAACGGGCTGGCGTCGGTGCGCTTGAGCAGGTCTTTGCGGTCCTCCATCTTGAACGCCGCCGCGACTTGGTCGCTGCTCAGTTTGCTGCCGCTGGACCAGGTCATCTCGGTCGGCGTCTGCTCCATCGACAGCAGGCTGGCGCCCTTGGCGAAATCCCGGTTGAAGGTTTTTTGGCCGCGCTCGACCCGCCAGTAAAACTCGCCGGCCACATAAGTGGTTTCGGCCTCGTAACTGTAGGCGAGGGCGTAGGTGGTGCTCAGGTAGCTGGCAGTGCGCGCTCCGGGCGTCCACGCTGGCGCCCCGGTCACGGGCTTGACGACGCTCCAGCCTTCTTCACTGTCCACCAAAAACGTAAAGCCCCGCTTGGCGTTGAAAAGCAGGTATTCGTCCCAGCCAAAATGCTCGGCATCCTCTTCTTGAGGGTCATGGCCCGTGCGGTGCTGAAAGCCCACCACCTGCCAGTGGGTGCCCTGCAACTGTCCCACGGTGCCCAGTGCGATCAGCGGCTTGATGAACTCACCCTGCAGCGCGTGTTTCAGCTCGGCACCCGTGCCCGACGCCAAATCGATCAGACTGTGACAGGAGCGGCAGGTGATGCTCTTGCTGTTGGCCAGCGTCACTTCTATGGGCGCTCCACAGTGGGGGCAGGCGAATTCGCGACCCCGCTCTTCTTTGACCAGCTCTTCGCGCAAGCCGGTCAGTTGCAGCGTTTCCAGCAGCACCGCACGTCCGCGCGAGACCGACGGCGGTTCACCGTCGTATTCGATGCTCAGCACCTCGCCGTCGGCACTGCGCAGCTCCACCACCGCAAAGGGCTGGCCCAGTGCGGGCAGGCGAGGGACTTCACCTTGGGCGGACAGCAGCGCGACTTGATCGCTTGCCGCCACGCTGAACGACTTGCCGCCCACGGCCGTGGTTGCGCCCACACGAAAACGCGCGGCCTCAGGCACCGCGCGCGCCATGGGTGCGGCGCGGCTGAACACATACGATCCGTTGTCTTCACCGAGCGTCGCGTTGCTGGCGTCGTCAAAAACCGCATTCCATTCGGTCCAAGTACCTGACGCCGACTTGAACTGCAGCCGGCCCACCAGCGTAAAGGACCGCCCTTCCCAAACGCCACTGGCCTGCAATTGCAAGGGGCTGTGGTCGTCGAACAGCTCGGCCATTTTGCCCACGCGCGACAGCACATCGCCCTGGCGCACGACCGTGCTCTGGCAGTAACTGCACACCGCAAACGCCGATTGCGCGCCGCGAAACTCAACCGGCGCGCCGCAGCCGGGGCAGGGCGCGCGGTAAACGCGCTGGTTGTCTGGCTCAGCCACGGGCTCGCCGACTCGTCAGACCAGCTTCTTGAGCAACTCGGCCTTCTTGGCGTCGAACTCTTCCTGCGTGAGGATGCCCTTGGTTTTGAGTTCGCCAAGTTTTTCAAGCGTGCTCATGACATCCGATGGGCTGACGGTGGCCGCCGCTGCACCAGCGGCCGCCGCAGCGGCAGCAGCGTTACCTTGGTTCAGGCCCTGCGACAGGTTTTGCGCCATGACCTGGCCCAGTGCCACGCCAGCACCCAGGCCCATGGCGTCGCCCGCGATGCCACCGCCACCCCCCCCAGCGCCCTCGGCAAATTTGGGGATGGCTTGAGCCGTCTGGTATTGCATGAACTTGGCCATGTCGTTGCCCACCATGCCCATGCCAATCTTCTGGTCCAGGACTTTCTGCAACTCTTCGGGCAACGAGACGTTCTGGACCGTGATGGTTTCCAGTTGGATGCCGATCTTGGCGAACTCGGGCACCAGTTGCGTGGCGAGTGCCTGCGCGAATTGAATCTGGTTGGCGGCCAAGTCCAGGAACGGCACGCCGCTCGACGCAATGGCGTTGCTGATGTTTTGCAACACCAAACCACGCAATTGGCCGTCCAGATCGGCCACTGAATAAATGTCACGGGTGCCTGAGATTTCCGTGTGGAACAGCTTGGCATCGCCCACGCGGAAGGCGTAGTTGCCAAAAGCGCGCAGACGGACCGCGCCAAAATCTTTGTCTCGGATGGTGATGGGCTGAGGCGTGCCCCACTTCTGGTCGACCTGCTGGCGTGTGCTGAAGAAATAGACATCGCTCTTGAACGGAGACTCAAACAGTTTGTCCCAGTTTTTGAGGTAAGTCAGCACAGGCAGGGTCTGTGTCGTGAGCTTGTACATCCCCGGGCCAAACACGTCGGCCACCTTGCCCTCGTTGACGAACACCGCCACCTGCGATTCGCGCACCGTGAGCGACGCACCGTTCTGGATTTCCATTTCGGCCATCGGAAAGCGCCAAGCCAGTGTGCCGTCATTGGCTTCGGTCCACTGGATGATGTCAATGAACTGTTTCTTGATGAAATCCATGAGCGCCATGGTGACCTCCTGCGTGGAAATGTTCGGCAGATGATACCTTTGCACATTTGAAGCTGCGGTCTTTGTGAAAAAGTCAAAAGTGCCACACCCCACGTTCTTGCGTGATTGACTAGGGTTTTCCCTCGCTTAGGTCTACAATCCGCTTCCCTTACACAAGCTGACGGCGCGCCGGTTTCGTGGCGTAAGCTGTTGGCAACAGG
>ERZ795056.7746-NODE-7746-length-10231-cov-3.538325_pt1 | contig 10231 bp, 7 predicted proteins | sample MGYA00375140_ERZ795056 | MGnify/ENA primary metagenome ERZ795056 (study PRJEB30185, sample SAMN05720227) | activated sludge metagenome | isolation source: Anaerobic digester | place: USA | collected 2015-03-09 ...
CAGTCGTGCCGCAGTCGGGTCTGAACGCAGCTGATATCGTCGTGGAGCACCCCAAGGAAGGGTGCATGACCCGCTTCACCGCGATTTACCAGAGCCAGAACGCGCCGCGCGTCGGCTCCATCCGCAGCGCCCGCATCGTAGACAAGGAACTGCCAGTCATCTTCGATGCGATCCTGGCCTTCTCCGGCAGCGTCGAGCCGGTCCGGCAGATGATCTACCAGTCGGACATCGGCAGCCAGGTGTTGGAGCAGGCGCGCAACGGCAGCGCCTTCTTCCGGGACCCCAACATCCGGGTCCCCTTCAACCTGTTCGCCAACACGGCCACCCTGTGGAACGTGGCGACGCAGCGAGGCTGGAACACGCCGCCCGATGCATCCGCCGCGTGGGTCTTCTCGGAGGCCGCGCCGGCCGGCGGCAAGGCAGCCGCCAGCCTGGACATCCCCTATCCCAAGGCGTATGCCGCGCTGCGTGTCGGCTGGCGCTATGATTCGGGCAGCGGCCGCTGGTTGCGCACACTGGCGGGCAAGCCCGCGATCGAGGCGACCGACGGCAAACAGCTGAACGCCGCCAACGTGGTGGTGATCGTCGTTAACAGCGTGCAGACGCTCATTCCGGAGCAGGGAGCGACCCTGACGACGGGCGCGTGCTCCAATGCTTCGCTCGAGCTTCAGCTGTGGGGCCAGGGCGCGGTCAAGATCTTGCGCGACGGGAAGGTGTACGAGGGAAAGTGGCTGCGGGCAGACCGCCATGCGCCCTTCCGCTTCGTGGATGCCCAGGGCAACGACATCCCGCTCAAGCCGGGCAACAGCTGGTGGCAGATCGTCCCGTCGGATATGGCTGTGACCATCCAATAGGGGGCGCAAGAGCGTTTCTCTGAGCTAAAACTAAACCGGCTCTCACCTGAGGTTAATCTGGCCATGTGATACTACAGATGCTTCGGGTGAGGGTTCGGGACAGCCCAAGCCCAAAGAAACGGTTCCTCCTCCACAAACAAATAGGCGGTCTGAGCACGAATCCCTGGCGGGTGGGCCAGGGATTCGCTCTTTAACGGGCCTGTGCCGTGCGCCTTGCCGCAGGCGGCCGCGGTCCGGCGCTACCGCGCATACAGGCGCCGGTAGAACTCGTAGTTCTGCCACACGATCTGCACGTACACCCGCGTCTCGTTGATGTTGATCAGCCCCGCAAAGAGGTCGTCGTCATCCGGCGCCAGCTGCCACCACTTGCCCGCGTTGCCCGGCCCGCCGTTGTAGGCCGCCAGGGCCGCGAACGCACTGCCGTCGAAGTGGCTCATCCACTGGCGCACATAGAACGCACCGAACGCCACATTGACATAAGGCCAGTATGCCTGCCGATCCTCGTATCCCGGCCACGCCATCTGCCGCGCGATCCCGGCCGCGGTGCCCGGCATGACCTGCATGAGCCCCTGCGCGCCTGCGGACGACGCCACGCCCGGTTCGAAGCGGCTTTCCTGGCGGATGATCGCGGCCAGCAGCCGCGGGTCCAGCTTCTGCCGTTCGGCCTCCTGCCGGATGAGCCGCTCGTAGGGCATCGGGTAGGCGAGTCGCTGCAGCGCGGCCGGTGTCTCACGCAGTGGCTGGCCGCGCAGGCTGATCACGCCCTCCGCGCTCAGCAGGGAGAGCCGGTTGGCGCCCGCGTCGCGGAACGCGAGGGAGAGCCCCGCGAGGACCCACGGATTCTTCTCGTAACGCTTGCGCACGCGCTCCCAGTTCGTCAGCGCCTCCGTGCGGCGGCCGATCTGCAGCAGCGTCCGCCCGCGCACCCAATCGGCATCGCTGAGCACGGCGGGGGGCAGGTTCAGCGTGCCCGTGCCCGCCCACTCCCGCAGCCAGGTGCTGATCTCGGCCCGCTCGTTCCCCCCGCTCTTCAGCAGCGGCGTCTCGGCCTTCGGCGCAGCCTCGCGCACCCAGGCATCTTCGCGCCCGTCCAGCCACGCGGCCGAGCGCAGCCCGAAGAAGGTTTCGCCGAGCGCAACCGCGTCCGACCACGCCTTCTTCGCGCCCGCGGAGTCGCCTGCTGCCTGCAGCGCGCGGCCCTGCCAGTAGTAACCCACGGGCCGGGCAAACGCGGCGATGTCCTTCGCGGTGGCCATCTCGCCCCACACCGCGGCCGCACGGCGCCAGTCCGCCAGGCGGAAGTAGGCCATGCCCGCGGCCTGGTAGCCGCGCCACCCCTCGTCTGCGGCCGGATAGCGCCGCGCCACGTCGAGGTACGCCTCTGCGGTCGGGGCATCCGGCGGATCCGTGGCGACCAGGGATGCGGCCTGCCACAGCGCCTTGACGGCCTGCGGCGACGCGGGCTGCCGCTTCGCCAGTTCGCGGTAGGCGGCCACGGCTTCGTTCGTCCGCCCTGCGCGGGCGAGCGCCCGGCCCTTGGCCATGGAGGCGTCCGCCCATTGCGGGCTCGTCGGGTGGCGGCCGATGAACCGATCCAGGTCGGCCAGCCCTTCGGTCAGCTGGTCCAGCGCGAGCTTGCTGAGCCCGCGGTAGTAGTACGCCAGGCCCTGGCGGCCATCCGGCTCGGCCGCGAGCAGGCGGTCGAACGCGGCCACGGCCAACGCGTGCACCCCGTTCGCGTAGTTGGCCACCCCGCGCTGGTATTCGTCGACCGGCGCGCCGGCATCGAGCAGGGCCACGATGGAGGAGTGGGCATAGCGTGACGTGTTGTCGGCATCGACCGCGGCCTGCCACCGTTTCAGCGCCTCCGCAGGATAGGTGGGCGTCAGCACGCCGGTCGCCTTGATGAGGTTCGCGGTTCGCGCCAGCGCGTTGCCGGATAGATACTGCATCTCAGCCGCGAACGCGCCGGTGGTGGTGTTGCCCCGCAGGGCATCGTACTGTGCGACGGCTTCCCGGGCGTCTCCGGCCGCCAGGGCCAGGTCGGCCAACGACCGGCGGATGGCCGATGTGTTGGTCCAATCGGGCGATTTTGCCAGGGCCTGGCGGAATGCCTCGGCCGCGCCCTTCGGGTCGCCCAGGGCCTGGCGTTGTGCGGCGATGCGCTGCCACGCCAGGTAGTTCAGCTCGGGCGCCAGGGGGAGATGGGCTCGGTACGCAGCCTCGGCATCCTTCCACGCGCCCAACGCGGCGAGCGACTCGCCCAGCAGAAACTGGGCCGGCGCACGGTGCGGATCGTTTTGCGGCGCAGTGTCCAGCAGGTGCTTCAACGTGTCCATTGCCTCGGCCGTCGCGTCGTCGTGCAGATAGCACTGCGCCAGGCGGTAGTTGGCCTCGGCCGCCACGCCGGCCGCGCTGCCTGGTCCGGTGAGGCGCACGAAGATGCGCCGTGCCTGGTCGCAGTTGCCGATGAGCTGCTGCCAGCTCGCCTCTGCCAGCAACTCCCCGGCTTCTTTCGCGGAAAGCGCGCTGGTCGGGGTGGATGTGGGCGGGCCGGCGGGCGGGCCGGCTGGCGTGCCGGCGGGCGTGCCGGCTGGCGTGCGTGTTGCGATGGGCGTTCGCGTCGCGGCGCGTGCGGGGGGCGTGGCCGACTGGCCGGCCGTGCTGGCGTCGACCGGTGCGGATGGCAAGGCGAGCCCGGCGATGAGCGCCAGAACTGCCAGTGTCTTCTTGAAATTCAAATGTGGCCTCCGGTGAGCGTTGGGCGGGTCCGCAGTGCCGTGCCGGACCCGCGTGTCGCTTAGCCCTCGAGTGGTGCGTTGAGAGGCTTCACTTAACCTTAACGCAGTCGGCGGGCTGGAGGTTCCGCGCGTTGCGGCCAACGCGCGGTCTTATGGCTCGAATGGCCGGGTGTCGGGCACGTCGCCCGGGCCCTGGGTCAGCTCCCGCACGCGCAGCTCGGCATTGTCCAGCAGGGCATTGCAGCGCTCGACGAGTGCGGCGCTGCGCTCGAACAGGGTGAGCGATTCGGCCAGCGGCAGGTCGCCGGCCTCCAGCCGGCGCACGATCTCTTCCAGTTCGGCGTATAGTTGCTCGAAAGTGGGTTCGTCGGTCATCGTTTCATCCTTGCACCGTCGCGTCGAAGGCGCCGTCGGCCACGCGCACGTTGATGGGGTCTCCCGCAGCCACCTGCCTGGCGGAGCTGACCAGCGCATCGCCGCGCGTCACGATGGCATAGCCGCGGGCCAGCACGCGGTTGGGATCGAGCGCGGCGACCTGGCGCGCCAGGCCCTGCAGATGGGCGCGGCGATTTCGCAGCGCCGCCGCCGTCGCCAGCCCACCGCGGCGTGCGAGGTCGTCCAGGCGCTGCCGGTCGCGGGCGATGCCGCGCTGGGGCGACGCCAGGGCTGCACGCGCTTCCAGCGCTGCTACGGCAACAGTCATTCCTTCGAGCCGGCCGGCCGTGGTGGCCAGGCCGCGCGCCAGGAGCGCGCCGAGCGCCGAACGCAGCTCGCGCTGGTCAGGGCTGCACGCCCCTGCGGCCGCGGTGGGCGTTGGGGCGCGCAGGTCGGCCGCAAAGTCGGCAATGGTGAAATCGGTCTCGTGGCCGATGCCCGTCACGACCGGCACCGCGGAGCCGGCGATGGCGCGGGCCACGCGCTCGTCGTTGAAGGCCCACAGCTCCTCGATCGAGCCGCCGCCGCGCGCCACGATGATCACGTCCAGCCGCTCCCGCTCGGCCGACCACCGGTTGAGCGCGGCCAGGCTGAGGACGATGCTCTGGGGCGCCTCGAGGCCCTGGACGGCCGCCGGGGCCAGCACGACGTCCACCAGCGGATAGCGCGCCGCGAGGGTGCGCAGGATGTCGCGCAGCGCGGCCGCGGTGGAGGAGGTCACGATGCCGATCCGGCCCGGCCGTGGGGGGATGGCGCGCTTGCGCGCCTCGTCGAACAGCCCTTCGGCCGCCAGCCGGCCGCGCAGCTGCTCGAACGCCTGCCACAGCCTGCCTGCGCCCGCAGCCTCCAGCCGGTCGATGTAGAGCTGGTAGATGCCATCCCGCTCGTACACGGAGATGTAGCCATGCGCCGTGACCGCGTCGCCGTCGCGCGGCAGGGTCATCTGCCGTGCGGCCGTGCGCCAGATGACGGCCTTCAGGGACGCGTCGCCGTCCTTCAGGGTCAGGTAGCAGTGACCGGACGCGGCCGCCTTGAAGTTGGAGACCTCGCCCGTGACCCACACGTCGGGCAGCAAGGGGTCCATCAGGAAGAGCGACTTGATATACGCTGTGACCTGGGAGACTGACAGGATGTCTTGGGTCGGCATGCAGAGTCGTCCGTTCGTTGAGAAGGAGCCGGCAAACGCGGGCGGCCGCGCCGCCGGTGGGGTGCACGGTGTGCACCGTTTCATGGCGCGGCGCTTCGCTCCTTGATGGCGTGCTGCACCTCGTGTGCCACGCGCTGCATCCACTCGCCCACGGATTCGTGGTGTTGCTCGATGCCCGCTCCCGAGGTGAACAGGCCTGGCGGCGCGCTGGCCGGCACCATCAGGTTGAGCGCGTGCGGCATGATCTCGATGATGGCCGGTGTCTCGCCGACGTAGTCGCCGTCCACGTGCACGGGCAGGGGCCGCCGCGGTGCGATCTCGATCCGCCGCCCGCGATAGATCCCCACCTGCGGATCGGTGACATGGCGGCGCAGGGCCAACCGCGCGGTGTGCAGCAGGATGCGTGAGGGGTCCTTGCCCTGGAACGCGTACACGTCCAGCTCCCCATCGTCGATGACCGCGTTCTCGGCCATCTTGAACACCACGCCGTAGAGCTGGATGTTGTTGACGACCAGCATGAGGAGGCGGCAATTCGCGCGCGTGCCGTCGACCCGCAGCCGCGTCGCAGTGCCGGCCATGTCGCGCAGGCTCATGAAGGCGGTCAGCGCGAATGCGGCCAGCCCCAGCTGCCGCTTGCGTTCCGGGTCGGCATTGACCGCGCGGTTGACCATCGCGTCGAAGCCGATGCCGCTCCAGGCGAGAAAGTGGCGGACGATGCCGCCCTGAAGCGTGACGGAGCCGACGTCGACGCGACGGATGTTGCCCGCGAGGAGCGCGCGCGTCGCTTCCAGCATCGGCTTCGGGTGCAGGGGGCCCGCGACCGGCAGGTTGAGCTGCCGGGCAAACACGTTGCCGGTGCCGCCAGGCAGCACGCCGAGCGCGGTGTCGGAGCCGATCAGCCCGTCCGCGACCTGGGCAAGCGTACCGTCGCCGCCAGCGACGAAGATGGCCTCGCACCCGTGCGCGACGGCCTCGCGCGCGTAGGTGGTGGCATCTCCTGGTCCCAGCGTGGGCTTGGGTCCCACGACCTCGATCCCCTCGGCATTCAGCAGCCGCACCACCTCGCTCATCTCCGTGGGCGGGGCGTGCAGCCCGGCTGCCGGGTTGTAGACGATCATCGCTTTCATGGGGCGCCCGCGCCGGTGCCGAGGGGGTCGCAGGCCGCCAGAAGGCGGTCCGCCGCGGAGTAGGGGTCCATCTCGCGGCGTGCGATCGCGGCAATGATGCTGTCCAGTTGCCCGGGCGGCAGGCGGCGGAGCAGGGTCGCAAGGAGCCGGTCTCTCAGGATTTGGTCCAGTTCGCTCCGCGCCCGCACCGCTTCCCGCTGGCTGAGCTGCCGGGTGCTGTGCAGGTAGTCCGCGTGCCGCTCGATCCAGCCGTGGAGTTCCTCGACGCCTTCCCCGCGGACCGCGATCGTCTTGACGATGGGGGGCAGCCAGCCGCCGTCCGGCTGTTCTCCCGCCTCCGGGTGGCCGTGCGAGGCGCGTTCGCCCCGGTGGTGGCCCGCCGCAGGGCTGGCCATGCCAGCTGCAGCCAGGCCTTGCATCATGTGCAGCGCCATGACGGTGTGATCTGCGCCGTCCCGGTCGGCCTTGTTGACCGCGAAGACGTCCGCGATCTCCAGCACGCCGGCCTTGATCGCCTGCACCTCGTCCCCCAGGCCCGGGGCCTCGACGACGATGGTGGTGTGCGCCGCGCTGGCGATGTCGATCTCCGCCTGGCCGACGCCCACGGTCTCGATAAGGATCCGGTCGAAGCCGGCCGCGTCGATCACGGAGAGCACGTCGGCCGTGGCCCGCGCCAGCCCGCCCAGGCTGCCGCGCGTCGCCATGCTGCGAATGAAGATGCCGGGATCGCCCGCCAGGTCGCGCATGCGCACGCGATCGCCGAGGAGTGCACCCCCCGAGAACGGGCTGGTGGGATCGACCGCGATGATGCCGACCGTCTTGCCCGTGGTGCGATAGGCGCGCGCAAGCGCATTGACCAGGGTGGATTTGCCGGACCCGGGCGGCCCGGTGATGCCGATCACGTGGGCGCGACCGGTGTGACCGTAGAGCGCGGCCAGCAACCCCTGCGCGGCGTCCGTCCCGTCCTCGACCTGCGAGATGACCCGGGCCAGCGCGCGCCGGTTGCCCGCGAGTAATTGTTCGACGAGGTCCATAGGCGTCACTGACGAAAGGAAGAGAGCGGGCGAGGGATCGGGCGAAGCTTCTTCCTCTCCTGCTGTTCCCCCTAGTTGATCTGGTTGCGGATGAAGTCGATGATGTCCTGCGTGCTCGTGCCTGGTCCGAAGACGCCCCTGACGCCTAGCGTCTTGAGCGGCTCGATGTCCTCGTCGGGAATGATGCCGCCGAGGAGTACGACCACGTCCTCCATCCCCTCGCGGCGCAGCAACTCCACGATGCGCGGGCAGAGGGCCATGTGTGCGCCGGAGAGGATCGACAGCCCGACGACGTCGACGTCCTCCTGCAGCGCCGCCTCTGCGATCATCTCGGGCGTCTGGCGGATGCCCGTGTAGATGACTTCCATGCCGGCATCGCGCAGCGCGCGTGCCACCACTTTCGCCCCGCGATCGTGGCCGTCGAGGCCGGGCTTGGCCACCAGAACACGAATCTTGCGGTCCGTCATGCGATTCTTCGCTCCCTCATGTGTTTGTTGTCATCCCAGCCGCGACTGCGGGCTTGTCGTACACCCGGCTATCCTACACCCTGCAGGGCAGTTTTGCAACGAGACGCGGTGTCCTTCGCGGCGTCAGAAGAAGACCGGCTCCTGGTATTCGCCGAAGACGCGGCGGAACACACCGGTGATCTCTCCCAGCGTGGCGTAGGCATTGACGGCGTCGAGGATCGGGCCCATCAGGTTCCCGGTCCCCTCGGCCGCAACGCGCAGGCGTTCCAGCGTGGCCGCGACCGCCGCCGGGTCCCGCTCGCTGCGCACGCGGTTGAGCCGCGCTACCTGGCGCTCGTAGCCCTGCGGGTCCATCTGCAGGATGGGGATGGCGAGCCGCTCGTCGATCACGTAATCGTTGACGCCCACGATCGTGCGCTCGCTCCGGTCGACCTCCTGCTGGAAGCGGAACGCAGCCTCCGCGATGTCGCGCTGCATCAGGCCGGCCTCCAGCGCGGGAATCACCCCGCCCAGGGCCTCGATCCGGCGGAAATAGGCGTTGGCCTCTGCCTCCATCCGGTCCGTGAGTGCCTCGATCGCATACGAGCCCGCCAGCGGATCGATGGTGCCGGCGACGCCGCTCTCCTCCGCGATGACCTGCTGCGTGCGCAGCGCGACGGTGGCGGCCTGCTCCGAGGGCAGTGCCAGCGCCTCGTCCATGCTGTTCGTGTGGAGGCTCTGCGTGCCGCCCAGTACGGCCGCGAGCGCCTGCAGCGCGACGCGCACGATGTTCACCTCGGGCTGCTGGGCCGTCAGGCTGACGCCCGAGGTCTGCGCGTGCGTCCGCAGCGTCCAGGAGCGGGGATCACGCGCACCGTACTTCTCACGCATGGCGCGCGCCCAGATGCGCCGCGCGGCGCGGAACTTGGCGATCTCTTCCAGGAACTCGCTGTGCACGTTGAAGAAGAACGACAGCCGCGGTGCGAAATCGTCGATGTCCAGCCCGCGTGCCAGCGCGGCCTCCACGTACGCGAAGCCGTCGGCCAGGGTGAATGCGAGTTCCTGCGCTGCGGTCGAGCCGGCCTCGCGGATGTGATAGCCCGAGATGCTGATCGTGTTCCACTTGGGCATCTCGCGCGCACCGAATTCGATCGTGTCGACCACCAGCCGCATGGAGGGCGCGGGCGGGAAGAGGAACTCCTTCTGTGCGATGTACTCTTTGAGGATGTCGTTCTGCGTCGTGCCGCCCAGCAGGCGCCTGGGGATGCCGCGCTTCTCCGCCGCGGCGATGTACATGGCCCAGATGATCGCGGCCGGGCTGTTGATCGTCATGGACGTGGTCACCTGGTCCAGCGGCAGCCCGTCCAGGAGCAGCTCCATGTCGGCCAGCGACGAGATGGCGACGCCGCACTTGCCGAATTCCCCGATCGCCTCGGGAGCGTCCGTGTCGTAGCCGTAGAGGGTGGGCATATCGAACGCAACGGACAGGCCGGTCTGGCCCTGCTCCAGCAGGTAGCGGAAGCGCGCATTCGTCTCCTCGGCGGTGCCGAAGCCCGCGAACATGCGCATGGTCCACAGCTTGCCGCGGTAGCCCGTGGCGTGCACACCGCGCGTGTACGGATAGCGTCCGGGCAGGCCGAGGTCGGCCTCGTAGTCCAACTGAGCGATGTCGTCCGGTGTGTAGAGCCGTTTGACCGGTGCGCCCGAGATGGTGGTGAAGGGCGTGTGGCGCTCAGGGACCCGGGCCAACGCGGCCCGAACGTCCGTCTCCTCCCACTGCGCCACCGCAGCGCGTATCTTACGCAACGTCTCTTCGTCGGTCATTCGTCGCCTCCCTGGTCTGCCTGGAGCGGAGCCCTGGCCGCACCGCAGGCGACCGGCCGGTCGCCCCTAGCCCACGCGCCATTTCCCCGTGATCGCGGCGTCGAGGCAACGGTCGACGTCGCCGAAGCGCATCTTCACGCCGCTGTGCATCGGCGCGTAGCAGGCCATCTTGCCCGCATTGGTGGCCATGGTCCTGACATCGAGCATCCGCATGGGCGCGACGACCGCGCACGTGTCCGCGACGACCTCTCCGCCCGCGGCCTCGATGGTCTGCACGTAGCCCAGCTCGGTCGCTGCCTGCCGCGTGATCTCGCCCGTCGTCACCCACAGGCGCGTCGCCAGCCGCTTGCCGCGCAGATAGTCCGCGACCTGTTCGATCTCGGTCAGGCTGGCGTGCGGGCAGCCGATGGTGACCAGGTCGATCTTGCGCAACTCGGGGTCCGCGTCCATGACGCGGTACGCATCTTCGAGGCTCTCGATGACCAGGCGCCGCGCGTCGGTGCGAATGAGCGCCGGTCCGGCGTCGATCGCCTCTGGCGTGTAGCCTGCGATGTGGTAGAGCGCCACCGCACCGTAGGCCGCCAGCCCCGCACCGAGCGTCTTGAGGCGGTCGCCGGCCGGCC
>ERZ795056.7749-NODE-7749-length-10229-cov-10.014842_pt1 | contig 10229 bp, 8 predicted proteins | sample MGYA00375140_ERZ795056 | MGnify/ENA primary metagenome ERZ795056 (study PRJEB30185, sample SAMN05720227) | activated sludge metagenome | isolation source: Anaerobic digester | place: USA | collected 2015-03-09 ...
ACCCCTCATTGGTTTCCGTTTTCGAATTGCCTGCTTTGTCCGACCCTTTTGTCGAACAGGTAGGTGGTTTCTTCGAGCAATTTGCCATCAGGTTCGTAAAATTTCCAGATGCCGGTGCGCTTTCCATTTTCCATTTTGCCTTCTGCCTGCACAATGCCTCTGGGGTAATAATATTTCCAGTGACCCGTTGGCATGCCGTCCGCCATTTCACCTTCTCCTTCCGGAAGGCCGTCCAGATCAAAAGTCCTGAGACTCCCTTTTCCTTCTTCCAGTGTGCCGTGATTGAGCTTTTTTCCTTTTGGGCTCATGCATTTTTCTACCGCCATCAATCGTCCCTCTTTCCATCGTTCTCTTGTTTTCAGCGAACCGTCCGGATAAAAAAACTGCCAGATTCCATCTTCGTCACCTTGGTGATACATTCCCTGTGAGGCCAGTTTACCGTTGCCATAATAGGTTACCCATTCTCCCGTTGGTCGACCGTTTTCAAACCGGCCCTTTGATTGAACCTGCCCGTTTTCAAACCAGTAAGACCAGTTGCCCTGTTCCAGATCATTCCGGTACAGTCCATCCGATTGTGGTTTACCATTGGGATACCATTCTTTAGCAGGCCCATTCTTTTCTCCATTCCGAAAAAGGTAGGAGCTCACCTTCATTCCTTTTTCATTCCAGCTTTCAGACAAAGAATCCTGTTGACCATCCCGGAAAAAGGCGAGTTTTTTTGGTTTTTGTCCCGGATAAAATTCCTGGTACCAACCTTTCAGCAGACCGTTCTGATATGAATACCGGGCAGAAAGCAGCCCTTTTGTATCCATTTCTGTCCAGACCGAATCTTCTTTCCCATGCCGGAACCAGCCCGAAATCACCGGAAAGCCATCTGGTGACAATGCAGTATAGGCTCCTTCTTCCAAACCTTTATCAAAATGTGTGATCGATGCCACCGTTGAATCGGGATAGAATTCAGTCAGGTTACCTGAAAGTTCCCCTTTGGTAAATATTTTGGTTCGTAAAATCCGGCCGGTGCTGTCGAATTCATGAAAAAGTCCCTCAGGCTGTCCACCTTCAATGGTGAAATTCTGTTTCCGGATTCCAGATAGATGATACCGCCGAACGATTCCGGTTCCATTTTTTGCCCCGCCACCGGAAAGCTGTTTTCCTGAGGAAGTCATGAAATCGGAAACTCCCAGCAGTGAACCTTCTTCCCAGGTTTCCTGCCAGGCCAATGAGCTATCAGGATGAAAAAATGTCCAGACACCTGTTTTCAGATCTTCCACATACGATCCACTGCTCCTGGGCTTCCCGTTTTCATACCCGGTTTTCCATAGTCCTTGCCTTGCGCCGTTTTCAAACCGGCCTTGTTCCTCCATTTTTCCATTGCTGAAATATCGGGCATATGGATCCTGTAAGCGGTCGTTTGTCCAGCAGGAAGATTCCAGCAAACCCCTTTTGGCGTCGAAAAACTGAGCGCAACCCGAAAGTGGATTTCTTCTTTTTCCGGTAAACCGAACCTGAAGTTTGCCTTCCCAGCCAAAGGTTTCAAAGACGGAATCACGATTCAGGCTTTCATACCAGCATCGAAGTCTGGTCTGTCCGTTTTCATCGAGCCAACAGGTTGTATCAGATTTTAGAATCACGGTTCCGGCTTCGGCAGGCCAGAGTTCAGGAACTTGTTGTCCGTTTGCATTCAGAAATAGAATAGTAAAGAGAAGGCAAAGTCCCGTCTGTTTGATCATAGGTGAAAGTACAGATACGCAATGAATATGGCGGCAATAAATCCAACCAGATCGCCCAGCAGGCTGAATCCCAGTGCATAGCGAATGTTTTTAATACGGACGGCACCGAAGTAAACCGTCATAATATAGAATGTTGTATCTGCGGATCCCTGAACTATACATGCAAGGCGTCCTGCAAATGAATCTGGTCCCAGCGATTTCATGGCATCGAGCATCATTCCCCGGCTACCGGCACCGCTCAAAGGTTTGAGCAGCATGGTTGGAATGGCGGGTACGAAATCGGCATTGAGGTTCAGTGCCGTAACGCCCCAGCTGATTCCCTGAAGGAAAAAATCCAGGGCACCACTACTCCGGAAAAAGGCGATGGCGCAAAGCATGGCCACCAGAAACGGAATCACATTAAGGCACATCTGAAATCCTTCTTTGGCTCCATCGATGAAGGAGTTGAAGATTTCCACTTTCTTCACATAACCCCAGACCAGAATTCCCACCACAAGAAAAGCCAGAAAACCATTGCCAATCAGGGAACTGGCCGTGTTCAGTTTGGCGGCTCCCATACCAGCCAGGACCCAGACACCAGCCACGATCGCAGAAAGCAGAAACAAAAAAGGCAGAAGAAAAACAGGACGCCAGACCGGAAGTTTCTGCCGTACAGCAGTCAGCATCAGGACGGTAACCGTAGAGGCAAACGTGGCAAACAAGATCGGAAGGAAAACATCCGAAGGACTGCCGGCTCCCATCTGGGAACGATACGCCATAATGGAAATCGGTACGATGGTAAGTCCGGATGCATTGAGCAGCAAAAACAGAATTTGTGCATCGGAGGCGGTTTCTTTGTCGGTATTCAGGGTTTGCAATTCTTCCATGGCCTTGAGACCCAATGGAGTAGCGGCATTGTCCAGGCCAAGCATATTGGCTGCAAAATTAAGCAGCATCGAACCCTGAGCGGGATGATTGGCTGGAATCGAAGGAAAGAGAACTGAGAAGAAAGGCGAAATTTTACGACTTAGCCATTCCACCATTCCGCCTCGTTCTGCTACTTTCAGAAGGCCCAACCAAAGCGACATGATTCCCGCCAGCCCAAGACCCAGTTCAAAACTGGTTTTGGCCATGTTGAACAGGGATTCACTCAGCTGGTTAAAAATCTGATAGTTATGGCCAAAGAAAAGCTGGAAAAGGGCAAAGAGGAGTCCAATAACAAAAAAGCCCAGCCAGATGATTTGCAACATAAATAGTTCAAAAGAGTTTGGATGATATCTTCGTTTCAGCAAAGAAATATCCGTTGGCAAGAACGAACATTTTCGTTTTCAGGCAATCTGTTTGCACCTTTGTTGTTCAATCTTTTTCTGTATGGCAACCAGTTCGCCCGAAAGTCTTCTCACCGGATTCAATCTCCGGCACACATCGCAGCGGATTCATATTCTGAAAGCATTTTTAGCGAATCCCCATGCTTTGTCGCACACTGACCTGGAACAGAAATTTGAAGGGCAGATTGACCGTGCCACCATTTACCGCTGTCTGAAACAGTTTCTGGATGTGGGCATTTTGCACCGGATTCCGGACGAGCAGTTTCAGACCAAGTATGCTGTTTGTTCCACTTGCGAGCACGAGCACCACCACCACGACCATGTGCATTTCAATTGTGAAAACTGCAACATGACCACGTGTATAGAACAGGCCACCATTCCCAATATTCCGTTACCGGAAGGATTTACAGCCAAAGAGAAAATTCTGGTGATTCAAGGCTTGTGTAAAAACTGTAATGCGTAATTATGAGCTCTAAGTGTTTTTAAGAACAAGGATCAAGAGATATTGAATAGGGCACAACGACGACTTGGAAAAAGAAAGGATGCGCCCGAAAGGGTATTGGACTTCATAAAAGTTAAGTCTTTCGTTCGATTCGGGTTGAAGATCATAGTTGGTTTGGGTGTATTCCTATTCCTGGTTTTTGTATATGATGTTCAGGAGAATAATGCGATCCGGGAAGGAGTGGGGCAGAATCCCGTTCACGTTAATGGATATGTGACGGAAGTTGAGAACCGAAGATATCATCACAATGTCTACAATAAATTTTCAGTTGATGGTAAGCAGATTACGGGCAAAAGTCTGCGTGGAATGGATGTATCGGTAGGTTCCGGAATTTCAATTGCCTTGAATTCAAAATCACCCGATCGAAATCTCCCTGTTTCAGAACTTGAAAAAGAGACAGTTTGGGATTCAGCTGCATCCCCAACTGTCTTCATGATATCTCTGATGTTGCTTGTGTTATTGCTCATGATTCCGGGGGCTTTCGTGGCCAGCTTTTTGACCGGTAACCCGAAATACAAAGATGAGTTCACCGTCAGAAAGGTGAAATAGCAATTGAGAATTGAATCCTGAATTACATCACCGGAGCCAGCATCTGCGTCTGGGCCATGCCAACCACGATGTCTACCTGCTCATCAACCGTCATGTAACTGGTATCGATCAGGAAAGAATCCGGAGCCTGAATAAGGGGCGATTCTTTTCTGGTGGTGTCGATCTGATCACGGTGCTGGAGGTTTTGGAGGATTTCTTCCAGGTTTACCAGTTGCTTTTTTTCGAGCAATTCCTGCTGACGACGAAAGGCCCGCAGGTTGATGTCGGCAGTCATGAAAATCTTCAGTTCCGCTTCCGGGAAAACACGGGTTCCGATGTCCCGTCCGTCCATCACGATTCCTTTCCGGCGACCCATCCGTTGTTGTTGGGCCACCATTGCATGGCGAACTTCGGCAATGGTACTCACCTCACTCACCTGATTGGAAACGTACATTTTCCGGATTTCCTTTTCCACATTCACCCCATTGAGAAAGGTCTCATTCTCATCGGTTTTCGGGTTGTGGTGAAAACTGATAATTATGTTGTGGAGTGCCTTTTCAATCTCTTTTGGATTGGTGAATGAAATGTTATTCTCCAGAAAATAAAGAGTCACCGCACGGTACATGGCACCGGTATCGATGTAGCCATAGCCGAGTTTGGCGGCTACGTGTTTGGCAGTTGTACTTTTCCCGCAGGAAGAGTAGCCATCGATGGCGATGATGATTTTATGAATGGCCATATCGTCTTCTTCCGGGAAAAACATTGAGGTTGGATGTGGGGCAAAAATAAGGCCCCTATTTGGAACCCGTCCTATTGATGATGGATAAATTCAAAAAAAATGGGCCACCTTTTGAGGAAGCCCATTGAAACATTCTAGTGTTTTGACATCAAAGACTGGTGAGTTTTGCCTCTGCTACCTGCACAATTTCGTCGGTTTCAGATTTGTAAACAACCAGAATGACGTGGCAGTTTTTTGCCTTCACTTTTGGATCCAGTGTTGTACTCCATTGCGTTGTAATTTCCTTATCAATTGAAATTGCGTCTGTGTTAAGTATATCTGTTCCCGAACCTGGAATCATATCGGTTCTCAGAACGTGCATATGAAGATAATTCGGATTGTTTTCCGGAGGGGCAAAATTCAGATCGTATTCTTTTTGCCAGTTTACCAGGCTGTCTTCCGTCACATAGACCGCTGCTTTCAAAGATCCGGAATATCCTTTCTGAAACCGGATTTTAGCGTTCAGGGAAATCTGTCGGCTTGTTACCGAAAAATCAGGTGTCAGAGTCGCTTTGATACCGAGTGGCTCCTGGCTAAGGATTTCACTTACTTTTCCTTCCCATTCAGAACTGTTGAGAATATCCAACGTCGTTCCACCAAACCGGCCTCTGTTTACAATACCTTTTGGTAGCCCCGCCGTACTCACTTTGAACTTTTCGTCCAGTGCATCACCGGCAGGAGTTCTGAAGTCTTCTTTAAATGAACCGTCTGCATAGTTTTTCGGCTTCGCAAAAAAACTGCAGTGCACACCCATAATCACAACCCGACCTGGATACAGTTTCTCAATCCGGTGGGCTTCCCGGGCTGCTTCCGGGCAATTGCCGCAGGTGTGTCCGGTGTAGTCTTCAATGAGCACTGTTTGAGGTACAATCGGATCTACCCCATTTGTGTCGTTTGAACTGGTATCAATGATGATGGTTCGGATCTCTCTGGCATCCTTGTAAGGAATAATATCACAGGAAACGCCGAGAAAGGCCAGTGCGAGAATGAATAAGGTTCCCGTTTTTTTCATGGACAATGTTTGAATTAGTCTTTTGTAACTGGAATAACGATGGTTTTGTTTCCGTTTCGAACCCTCGCCCAATAAGTTCCGGAAGGAAGGGTGCGGACATCAATTTCAATGAAACCGGATCCTGATTTCAGAATGCCGACCGGGAATGATTGGCCTAGTGCATTGACAATTCCATCCAGACTGATTCCATCTGATTCAGATTGAATTCTAAGCAAAGAAGTGGCAGGATTCGGATACAAAGAAATGCCGTTTTTAGTAATCAAATGATCAACCGAAGTGAAAATCCGGGGATTGGAAACACGGAAACATCCGGCTGCATTGAACACGACAACCACATATGAGCCGGATTGCGTTGCAGTGATTGTCCTGGTGTGGTCAGGAAGTGTATCACCATCCAGAATCCAGATATAGTAAGCAAGGTTTGCTGGAGCGGTGAGCGTATTGCCTGTAACAGTGATGGTTGGAGTAGCAGGATTTGCCAGTACGGTGATGCTGACGGTGCCGGACGGGCTGGTACAGCCATTTACTGTTACGGTACCGGAATACGTTCCGGAGTTGTTGTTGGCAACAATACGGGTCGCTATCCGGGAAGTGGAGGTGAAATTACCTGGACCTGTCCACGAATACGTCGCATTCGCCACAGAATCCATTTGCAATATCAGCGTCTGACCAGAACAGATGGAGTCTATATTGGATTGAACAACCGGCATGCCAGGGCAATTGTCCACTGTGTCGATGTACACATCATCTATGAACAACCGGTTTCCAAATCCAAACTTATTTTCAAAACCAATGGAAATAGAAGGATATGAAAGTAGACTGTCAAGATTGAAAGAAATCGTTTTCCAGTCTGCTGGAGCAGGTGTATATGAAAGAGTAGCTGAACCAGCAGTTGCCAGATCAACCCCTCCTTTTTTCCAGATACGTTTGAATGTTCCTCCACATTCGCCGGTATAACCAATGGAAAGGGTATCAGGAGCAGCAGCACCACCGAAATTGGTATAGTATTTATAGGCGTATCTGATCCGCAGTTTCAGATGGTTTTTACCGGCTGTCTGAATGGCCGGAAAAATAATCCTGTCTGTTTGTCCTGTTACATTCGGATTGCTGTAATTGTCAAACATCAAACTTCCACCAGTACTGCCTGGACTATTCTCTGTTGATTGCTCCCAGGTTATGTTGTTTTCCGGATTCTGAATTACATAACCGGAAGGTGGGAAGGTTCCGGTAGATGCCATGGGATCGAGAAAAGGTGTAACAGCTTGTCCGATAGTCTGTATGGTAATGTAACCAGCTTTTGAAATGGTATCGTTTCCTTCATCATTAATTGCAACCAATCTCACCTGGTAGACACCCTCAGCCGAATAGGTTACCTGAGGATTTTGTGATGTGGATGTGGCAGGTGTTCCTCCTTCAAATGTCCAGTTCCATGCGGTTGGATTGTAGAGCGATGAATCGGCAAACTGCACCTGAACGCCGGCACAACCAGATGTTTTGTTGCTTTCAAAGCGGGCCATTGGTTTATTTTTCGCGGTATCACCCGTTAAAATAAATTCGTCCAGCCAAAGTCTGCCGGCATTTCCGGATGTAAATCCAAAGGCAAACACCAATTGTTCTGCCCGGTTGTATGTTGAGTCCAACGAGATTTCATGATTGGCCCAAAGTGTTGTATCACTTGGAGGGAAAGGAGCATTTACCCCGTTGGCTGGATCCGTCACAAAAGAATCTCCGCCCCATTTGGAAAGCAATTTGAAACTGGAACCACAATCGCGTGAAACCATCAGTTGCATCGAATCGGTATTGTTAGGAGCGAACCGGCGGTAAGCATGGTGGAAATGAAACTTTAGTTTTTTGTAACGGTTCACAGAAACCGGAACCAAAATGAGGGTGTCTTTCCTGCCAACCGGTGTATTGTCTTCGGCATTGATTCGGAAGGATTTTCCAGGTTGATTATTGAAACCTCCTCCATCAACCAGACGGAACGTACTGTCAGCATCCGGGTTTTTTACTTTCCATAGATATGGAAGAAGGCGGGTAACGGTATCGATATTCCGTTTCCAGGGTAGGGTGACAGCAATGCGGTTACATGCAGGGTCTAATCCATCCTGAGCCAGAACACCAGTATTCAAAGGATCGAGCCAGTCTTTCAACCGGGTTGCCGCTGTGCCGCCTCCGTTCCATGATAATGAAACCTTTCCGTAAAAATCGGCGGAAATATTGGTGCAGGATGCCGGACCACCATGAAGTTGGCCAACTATTCTGTGGTTCTGATCATACATTGGACTTCCGGATGATCCACCTTCTGTTGTAGTAGCAAATTCATAGTTGCTTGTTTTCCAATGCGAACTATCATTTGGAGCGTTAAGACCATATCCGGAATGGCTGGCAGGATCAGTATCAAACGTAATTTTCTTAATATCACCAGATGGATGGTGGATAATAGTTGTGCTTTGAGAAGGTATGTTCAAAGCACTCCATCCGCTGTAAAAGATGTTGAAGGCAGCCGGTGGTTTTGCACTTAGTTCCATCAGACAAAAGTCAGATGCGGCATTCCGGGCCCTAAGAGTTCCTCCGGTCAAAGTCTGATTTTCAGGAATGGCAACAGATGGAGTAACGCAGGTGGGTGATTCCCAGTTAAATGAATAGACCCAGGTGGAGGAAGAGGAATTAAAACAGTGGTTCGCAGTGAGCATATACGGCTTCCCATCCTGTAATACGTTGTTGATCATAGCACCGGAACACAAATCGCCACCGTCAATAATCCGGACAGCAGACCGTTTTTCGTTTTTCCAGGGTGCTCCTTGCGGACAGTTCACGTTCATTTCGCACACATCAGCATCGCCCCAGTTGAGAACTGAAAAAGGGTCTTTATAGCCATGAGTTGCTTTGCCAACTTCCAGTTTACCGAGACCCCGTACAGCAGCAGGTTCGTAATACTCAAGAGAAACCTGATCACCACGGATAAGGCCGGTTCCCAGTTTTTCGTCAGATTGGTTGTTCATCCGTGTGAGAGCCCCGATTTTATTGTATTGTCCGACAATGAATAAATCCGCTCCTTCCGGAAGATTGTATTTTGAGAAAGTCAGGTTGATGCTCAGTGCACCCGGACTTAAAATGGTTAGTTGCCAGACACGATCTCCGTTTGGGAGATTGATCCAGACTCCGGAATTGGATGGGTTGAAATTGACATCAAACGAGTACCCAAACCGACGGTCAAACTCTTTTCCGAGTTCCCGTCTCTGGGCATCTTCTTCCAGTAGCTTTTCCACATCCACAGCACCCAGGGTCTGGGTTGGGACATTAACAACCGGAATGATTTTTTTGAAACTTCGTGGTTCGCCCCCTTGAGTCACCTGGGCATTGGTTGGTAGAATCGGACTGGCTACAAGTGCAGCAGCCAGAGCCATAAAGAAGAACTTTTTCATGGAGGCCCGAAAATAAGGAAACCTTCGGTAAGAATGTCTGTGGATTAGATAAATATTTGGTTTTTCCACCTGAAATCCGGTGGATTTACGGGATGAAAGGATTCAAACGCCATAGAATCTATGGAGTGATGATCGGATTCCAATTTTCAATTCAGATCTGAATTCTCAAAATTGCAGCCCATGTTTAAGCCATTTGTCCGATACTATGAATTTCGGGATCAGCAGAATTACAGCCTTGAGGATATTTGTGGCTTCATCGAAAGGGTTTCTTTTGAAAGGCCATTCAGCTGGAGTGTTCGGCCAGAAGGATTGGTGGGAGTTCCTGATGTTCCACTATTTACTAAAAAAGGATACATAGATAAAGTGGTGGTGTCGAAACAATCCAGTAACAGACTAAAGGTTGAAATTAAACTAGATAACATGATACTTCTTTTGATTCTGTTTTCGAGCGTCATTGCTCTTTTCATGCCAAAACATTTTTTTCCTACTGGCACTTCATATTTGGATAGTTTGGTACCGCTAATCGGAAGTATCTATCTGCCCTCCTTGATTTTAGTCATGAGATGGAATCAAAGACAGAAATTTACGGATTACCTCGAACGGATTTTGGGTTTGGATGAAGTATCAACCAATTGAATACCAAAAAACAAGAAGCCGCTCATTCAGCCAGGGCAATCCACAAAAAACCGCCCTCTCATTCAATCCAACTTCGAACAAAAGGACGGTATCGTTTATCTTGAAATTATCGTCTATGTCTGAAGCACCCCGGCGCTGAATTCGCGGGTCACCGGCGCATGGTTGGCCGCTTCCAGTCCCATTGAAATATGGGTCCGTGTTTCGGATGGCAACACCAGTTCGTCGATCCACAAACGGGCTGCGGCGAAATAGGGAGAAGTCTGCATGTCGTACCGGTCTTTGATCTTTTCGAACAATGCCTTTTCGTTTTC
>ERZ795056.7757-NODE-7757-length-10222-cov-5.163470_pt1 | contig 10222 bp, 15 predicted proteins | sample MGYA00375140_ERZ795056 | MGnify/ENA primary metagenome ERZ795056 (study PRJEB30185, sample SAMN05720227) | activated sludge metagenome | isolation source: Anaerobic digester | place: USA | collected 2015-03-09 ...
CGGAGATAAGACTGCAGCATTGATCGATTGGACCTGGGATGATTTCTCTGATCCATTCAACCTGACAAATGAGACGGTGGCCGATGAAGGGGGAAATTCAACCCCGGAGGAGGCCGAATCATGACAGAAATATCCACTTTTGTAAACCTTGACCCTCATATTGTAGCGATCATCATTCTTGCACTCATCGCCGGATGCCAGTTAATCATCATCATCAAAGCCGGGAACATTCTCCGGTCATATGCCAAGATGATGGTGATGAAAACCCGGATCACATCTGACGGAACGATCACCCTGGCTGATGCTGATATCCTCCCGTTTGTTCAGGAAACCATAGATCTCATGAATGAACTGGAAAGCCTGTTCCATTACATCACCGGGTATATCATCAACCATCCGTCAACCGGCTGGATAAAGGGTGCTGCTCCACGGATACAGGCTGTAGGCTCTGCCATCATGGAACAGATCGCGAAAGAGGAAAAACCCGAACCGACATCAGAACAACCCACACCCGAAGGAGCAGCATAATGTACCACGAAACCTATCATCCCCTCGCTGGGGATAACCTGAAAAACATCCTGGATAATGCAGGAGAGAACGAAAAGAAGATTATCCTTGAAACCGTGGATGCAGCAACCAAAGGGAAGATCAGAAAATACCGGATCGACATCGCACCACCAAACCCAGATGGAAAGGGCGGTATCTGGTATGAAGTTGATAACGGGATCGTAATTGGTTCCTGTAGAGAATAACAACACCCTCCTCCCGGCTCATCACCGGGACCAGGGCATTCCCGGTAGGCAAACATCATGCAAGAGTACCAATCCAGGAACCCATACCAGGTGCAGAGATTATGATCCAGACAGTATTCCTCTTCTCATCGCATATACCCCTGACGCACTACCGGCACTCGCAAAGGGCTGATTACCAGCAAATATCCGGGGTTCGATTCCCTGGGGCGGGTGTAACACATGGCAGACGAAACTAAGGTGATCATCGAAAATATCAAGGATCTCGAAGACCTGACCCACAAATGCACAAGTCAGGAATTACTGACCAAGATCCAGGTAAGCCAGGGCAGAATGGAGGAAACGCTGAAAAACCTCGTTGACCGGCTTGAAGCGTTCGTGGATGCCGGTCATCAGTGTCAGTACAAGGAACAGATACAGCGGAACTCTGCCGCCTGCGAATACCTGAAAGAGCAGATCTACAAAATGCAGGGTCAGTCAAAATGGGAAGACCGGCTCTGGAATATCGGTCAAGCGGTCCTCATTGCTGGTCTTGTCGCTATTGTGCTCTTTTTCATGAAAGGTGGCAACATCACATGATCATCACGACTTATAACCGGCTACAATGGCAGGACTGAACATGCAGATCGAAGAAGTCAGGATCGACGAAATCAGCAACCACCCCACCAACCCGAAGATCCATCCAGACACCCAGATCAAACTGTTGCAAAAATCAATAAAGCGGTTCGGTTGGACTAACCCGGTAATACTGGCAGCAGACAACACCATACTCGCCGGACACGCCAGGGTTAAGGCCGCAATAGCAGCCGGCAATGATACCGTTCCATGCATCAGAACGAAACTCACCGGGAAAGAAGCTGATGCTTACCTCGTTGCAGATAACCGACTGACAGAGATCGCACAATATAACCGCGATGTATTAGCCGAACTTCTTTCAGACTTACCAAAAGACTTGGTTGATTTAACCGGGTTTGATTCGGTTCAGGTTGATGCACTGTTATCAGGCGAAGATATACCAGATATTGATAAGTTCATTTCAGATAGTCAGCCGGAAAACCAGAGAGTTTGTGAATCAGATGAATTTCAAGAACCTGAAAAAATCAACACAGATATTAAATCCGGTGATGTAATTGAGATTGAAAATGTAAAATTGATTTGTGGAGATTCAACCGATTCAACTATAATATCAAAACTACTCAATGGAATTGATCCCGATTTGTTATTTTTCGACCCCCCCTATGAATCTGATGAATTATGGGGATGCAAGTTAAAAACAAACAAATCAATTGTATTCTCTGATTCTAAACACATCAAAAACGCAATGACAATTGCGATGCAGTATCAGTATATCTATGAATTTGTATGGGACACAATACTATCATGGTACGTAGAGAATCGCCCAATATGCAGACACAGAAGCGCTTTTATCTGTATGAACGAACCAGGATACAATTCTGATGTTTGCGTAATCAATGACGGTAAAACCCGAAAATCATCTAAACGAAATACAAATTTAGGGATATATACCTATGAACCATTAGATGAGGGCCTGGTCAGATTAACAACAGTATTTCAGTATGGGAAAAATAAACTCCCTGCCGAACATGGTAAACCAATAGAATGGATCACGCCACTGATCGCGGGATGTAATGCGCAATCAGTATTTGATCCTTTTGCAGGTTCAGGAGCAACCGCAATATCTTGTATCCAATTAGGGGTCCCCTGTTTCTTAATTGAAAAATCGCCTGAAAAATGCCAGTTAATATCAGATCGTGTGTCTGCATATCTTAAGAGATAGTTATTTATATTAGTGGATACAATGTATGTATGTAACACATAAGAGGTGCGAAAAATGAAAACAGAAGAAACATGGTTTGCAGTGTATCAAGACGGGTTTGCGATTTTCGGAATCGGGGCAACAGAAGATGCGGCAATTAATGACGCTAAGCAGTGGGTAGATGAGCCGGACAACCTCAAATCAGAAATCGAATCTGCAAAGGGTTTCCACGGGGATATGAAAATCATCCGGATATCAAACGAGGTAAAACTCGCGGTTGAAAACCACGGGGGAAACATTGGAATTATCTGCGATGATAATGGGATATACCGGACTGAAAAAGAGACGGAAAACTCCATCTCCAATTAATTTGGGGCAGCACTATGAAAACCCAAATCATTTATGAGCCTGCAGGAAAAGCGGCTGAATACTCACCACTATCGGCAAACCTCTATACAGGATGTGATCACGGGTGTAAGTATTGTTATGCCCCGTTAGCCACCCGGAAAAAACCAGAAGTATTTTTCCAATCCAAACCGCGTGAGGGAGTCATCAGAAAGCTGGCAGATGACATGCCAAAAATGAAAGGCGATACGAGGAACGTATTACTCTGTTTCACCTGTGACCCATATCAACAGATAGATGAGAAATACCAATACACTCGCAAAGCCATAGGAATGTTTAATGATAACGATATTAATTATACCGTTCTCACAAAGGGCGGAAACAGATCCCGGCGGGATTTCGATCTGCTCACAGAGCGCCCTGATTTAAGCACGTATGCAACCACTCTAGTATTTACTGATGAACAATACAGGAAAACCATTGAGACAGGTACAGCAGCACCCACGCAGGAACGCATAGACTGTTTACGAGATGCACATAAGATGGGAATTAGAACCTGGGTATCATTGGAGCCAGTATATGATCCTGTTCAGACAATGGAACTCGTAAAACAAACTCACGCGTTCGTTGACCTGTTCAAGGTTGGAAAACTCAATTATCAACCTGAACAGCACGCAATTGATTGGTGTAAATTCGGGCACGATATAGTTGATTTGTTTGAATCACTCGGGTGTAATTACTACGTGAAAAATGATTTGAAAAAATGCATGGAGGGGAACCAATGAAAACCCCTCCCATTGATGTGAAAATTTCCGGGTATGAAACCTGTGAGAAAACTGTAAGAGCTAGGGGGAACTCTGGGTATGTGTATCTCCCGGTATCCTGGGTGGGTAAACGGGTTTTTGTCACTTTGCTTGGGGGTGATTCTGATGAATGAGCCGTGTATTTTTTGTGGGAATCCTACTATTTTAGGTTCGTTCCAGGTGTATTCTAATGGGTACTTCCGGCAGACATATATCTGCCGTTCATGCGGCCGCCAGTATGTAAATGGCCCGGCATTCACTGAACTCCCTGATGATAGGAGGATAAACACAATGGATCGTCCGCCGTGCCCTAGATGTGGTTGCGAGGATACTATGTTTAATGATTGGTTGAAAACTAAAATCACGCTGAAACCTAGATTTAAATGCAAGTCATGTAACAGATCGTTTACGGTAGGGGGCAAGTTGCACAAACACAAAAAATACGATGAGGTTACTAATGGTTAATGTCAGAAATACCATTAAGAAAAAAGGGGGTAATCCTGGGAAAGCGGATGCTGAAAGGATGAAAAAGATCCTGGATGGAATCAAAGCAGGGTTATCTTATGAGGGTGCTTGCGGGTTAGCAAGAGTTCATTATACTACGTTCCTCAGGTGGAAACGATGGGGGGAAGATAATACTTCAGAAAAGTTCCGCAAGTTTTACGAGGAATTGAATTATGCTGAAGCCGTTGCAGAAGCAGAGCAGTTAAAGAAGATTAAGAACGATCCGGATACAAAATATGCCTGTTGGATACTTGAGAGGAGACACCCGGAAAGATGGGGCAAAAAGGAACAGATCAAACCCGAGTACTAAACCAGGAAGTGAACAACATGGGAAACAACATCAAAAACCTTCAGACTGTGATTCAGGAAAAAGATGGATGGCAGCTTGGCCATAACGAAAATCCTGATGTCGAACTTGACGAAGACCAGGAATACCTCCTTCTGAATCCTTCAAAGACCTTCGTAATCTGTGGCAGCCGGAAGACTCTGGAAGAACACCTGAGTGATGATCCGGAAGATATCGCCTGGAGAAAAAGGTACGCTTAACCCCTCTCATTTTTGTCATTCACCCGGTTCAGGTCCGGGGTGAGAGATGCCCGGTAGGCAAACATCATGCAAGAGTACCAATCCAGGAACCCATACCAGGTGCAGAGATTATGATCCAGACAGTATTCCTCTTCTCATCGCATATACCCCTGACGCACTACCGGCACTCGCAAAGGGCTGATTACCAGCAAATATCCGGGGTTCGATTCCCTGGGGCGGGTGTAACATAATGAGAAGACAAAACCCGAGTATTCGTAACCCTCACTATCCTTTGGCCTACCGGATTTTTCTCTCACTCTCGCATCCCTCATCCCCATGGAAAGCTGCAGACCTCCCATTCAAACTCCTGAACCATCAGATCACAAGCCTGCAGGCTCACGGGTTCATCATCAGCAGAGGAAGACAAGATGGGAAAGGTCAGACTCCAGCACACCTCTGGTCGTTCAACCCTCCGGTGATTGAAAACCTCCGGTTCCTGTCAGACAGACAGAACTGTTGCCATGTAAAGAGGGGGGATTCGTTGTTTGGTGATGTCTTGTGTACGAGACTCAAGCACCAGATGTCTATCAAAGGCTGCCGGGAATGCATGAAGTATCAGCAGCACACGGAAGACCGCTATAAACAGTGCAGGCTGCAGATGTGGGGTCTCATCCTGCCCTATATATGACCCAAATTTAAGAGGAAATTTGCATGGATGATACAGATCAGATCACTCGTGTTGTAGAGGTTCTGGCTAAACAAATACAAGCCCTTGCCGTTCAGACTGCTGCCATGAATACGTCCCTCGAACATTCAACCAAGGAGATCCGGAGATGTCTGGATCATCATGATGATAGGATAGCAGACCATGAAGCACGGCTCCGGGATGTTGAGAAAGATTCACCGTGGATGAAGGAGATAGAGGGACTTCGAAATGAATTATCAGGGTTGTATGCTTCTGTCAATGACCTTGAAGCCTGCAGGGACAAGGGTATAGGGGGAAAGGAATACCTTGCTTATCTTGTGGGGTTAGGCGGGGGGATAGTAGGCATTTATTCAATCTTCGTAAAATGAGTGGCACTATGAAGATCCTTAAGTGGATACGGAAAAAGGTCATGGCAGAGGTAGAGTTCACCTCAGTACAGAAACTCGCTCTCATTGGCCGGTATGATAAGGCCTGCTTCCGTGAGGCACTTGACCAGATAGAAGGTGATCAGGTTTTCCTCACGGTTGCCCGGAACTATGACGGTAGGAATATTCCGGCCCTGTGTGTTTATGCTCCGGGTGGAGTGAGTGCGACGGTAGCAGTTGTATCAGTTGATGAGAAGACCGGGAAAGACAGGAAGTTGCAAGAATAATCCCGCCCTTTAAATCTTACACTTTTCTTACTTACTGATCACAGGGGTTTCACCCCCTGGAGATAAAATACCCGATACCATACCATACCCGATACAATACTCTAATAAATTACTGAGCACACCTGAGCATCCTGAGCTATCAAATGGGCACAAATGCAGTTGTAAAATCCGGATTAGAAGAACAAGCCCATAAACTGAAATTACAAGGTTGCTCAGATCAGAAGATCGCAAATGAGCTTAGTGAGCTGTCCGGACGAAAGATATCCCGGTCGGCAGTATTCCGCTATTTTGAAACTCATCAGGAAGTAGCCAAGCAAGTAGTAGAGAAGTCTGAACTCTTGGCAATCAAGACCATCAGTAGAGGATTGGATGTTGCTGGAACCCTCCTGGAGAACATTAAGAAAACCGATGATGCCCTGGAAGCAGCAGTCAAAGATCGCTCATGGGGGGCAGTCGCTAAACTTCTGGCAGAAAGGAGGATGAACGCTGAGGCTGCAGCAAAGATCGCTGGTATGATGCCAGGAGAAGGGACTACAGTAAACGTTCAGAATAACACTGCTCTGGGGGTGACCCTAACCGATGACGAGCTCTTGCGTGCTATCAAACTCGCCGAAGGAGATACTTAACGCGGTACTCCCTGACCTCAATGAAGAGGCCAAAGCCCGGTGTAAAAACTCACTCAAATTCTTCTGTCGGTTCATTTCCGGGCAGTGGTGGAAACCCTACAAGCACCTTGACTATCTTTGTGATATTCTTGAGAGGGTAGAGAAAAAGGAAATCAGACGGTTAATTCTTAACTTCCCTCCTCAACACGGAAAATCGGTAACGACCTCTGAGTTCTTCCCTGCGTGGTATCTTGGAAATCATCCGGACGATAAGGTAATTTTGACATCATACGGGGCAGACCTTGCAAAAGGATTTTCAGAAAATGCCCGTGACCATTTCAGGACCTGGGGTGAGATGATTTGGGGTCTGAATATCTCTGATTCAACCTCTGCAAAAGACTCCTGGAAGATATCCGGTCATCGTGGGTATATGATCTCTGCAGGTGTCGGCGGACCTATCACCGGGAAAGCAGCTTCTCTTGTTATTATTGATGACCCTCATAAGAATCGTAAAGATGCCGAATCAGAAACAATCAGGCAGGATGTCATCAACTGGTATAAGTCGGTCATCCGGACACGATTAGCTCAGGATGGGTGTATCATCCTGATCATGACCCGGTGGCATCCGGAAGACCTTACCGGCCATCTCATCAAGCAAGGGGATGAAAAGTGGACCGTCATCAATCTCCCGGCACTTGCCCGGGAAGATGACCCGCTCGGCAGACTACCGGGAACGCCTCTCTGTCCGGAGCTTCACGACCTCGCCGACCTACAGGACATCAAGGATGACCTTGGAGAGTATGACTGGTCAGCCCTCTATGAGGGGAACCCGATGTCAGAGAAGGGCAACCTCTTCAAGCGGGAATACTTCCGGTACTTCGATATCAAAGATGATCTGTTCGTGCTGCACAAGCCCAATGGAGATGTCATTATTCCGGTCCGATCATGCACCTGCTTCCAGACGTACGACCCGACCGGATCCTCTAAGACCTCTGCAGACTTCGGGGTTCTTGGGACCTGGTATCTCACTCCATCAGCCGACCTTCTCCTGGTCGATGTCTTGAGTATGCAGAAGACAGTGCCGGAGCAGGTGGACGATGTCCGGATGATGTATCACCGGTTCCGACCGGTGGCTATCGGTGTTGAGAAAAATGGTATCGGGCTGGCAACACTGCAGTATCTCCAGGTGGCTGGCCTGCCGATCTATGATGTTCAGGCCGACGCTGACAAGTATTCCCGGGCCGTCCCTATCGCCATGAGATACAAAGCTGGTATGGTCTTTCACCGGTCCGGGGCTTCATACCTTGATACCCTGGAGGCTGAGTTTCTTAAGTTCCCGAAAGGAAAGAACGATGACCATGTGGACATGGCTGCTTATGCTGCCCGGCTTATGGTTCCGGTGAAGTCACAGCAGACGGCACAAATTACTTACGAAGAGGAGTATAGTATCTCGCCTGTGTAGTTCCCGCCCTTTATCACTCCTATTTTTTAACCTGCTTGATATCTCATGGATATCAGCGAAGCACAGTCCTTGATACAGCAGCAGTCCCTGGCTATTGATTTGCTCCAGGAGCGACTCAGTACCCTGGAGGTAGCCATCCCGGAACTCGGTAACGGGTGGGAACGGATATCCGGGTCATCCGGGGCAGACTTTGACCGGAATAAACTTCAGACCATAGCCGACTTATCCAAAATCTATTTCCTGAAGAATCCGCTCATAAAGCGGGCTGTATCTATCCAGGCACTCTATGTCTGGGGCCAGTCGTACTCAGTCACGGCAGAAGATCCGAACGTGCAGGAGCACCTGGATGAGTTCTGGTCCAACCGACTCAATCAACCGGTCTTGTCTCACCAGGCACTCATGCAACAGGAGCAGGAACTGCAGTTGAACGGGAACCTCTTCTACATATTCTTCACCGGGACGGAGGGCACTGTCACGGTCCGGACAGTCCCATTCTCACAGGTCCGGGAGATTATTACCAACCCGGAGGATGCACAGGAACCATGGTTCTATCGGAGAACATACAGCACCAGAGGGCTGAACGGTGAGGCTAAACCCGTCGATGTCTATCATCCGGACTGGCAGTATGCAGGGGAGAAAAATATCCCCGACATACAAGGCAAACCGATCATCTGGGATGCTCCAATTCATCACGTCAAAGTAAATTGCCTGACTGACATGCAATGGGGGGTCCCGGAAGTCTATGCCGCGATAGATTGGGCCAATGCATACAAAGTCTTCATGGAGGACTGGAGCAAACTCGTGAAAGCCTATTCCCGCTTTGCCTGGAATGCCACAGTCAAAGGTGGACAGGCCGCAGTCAATCAATTCTCAGCCAGCCTTGAGCAGATGCTAAATCCAGATCCAAACGGTGAGGGTCAGACCCCCGGAATATTTGTCGGGAACCAGAACACGACCATGCAGCCTTACAAGTTCTCAGGAGCAACCACGGCCATAGATGACTCCCGGAGACTCCTGCTCATGGTCGGGTCTTCAACGGGTATCCCTGAACACTTCCTGGCAGCAGACCCTTCCACATCCAACCTGGCGACAAGTAAGTCTCTTGAGCGTCCGGTGGAACTGCAGTTCAGCAACCGACAGAGACTCTGGTCTGATATCCTACACTCAATCTGTATGTATGTCATCAAAGCCGCCGATCTTCCGGGAGACTCCAAGGTTTCAGTGACATTCCCGGATATCGTGGAGCATGATATCCTTGAACAGATTGAGGCTGTGATCGATACCGCCACCTTGAAAGGCCAGTCACTCGCCGGGACTCTTGACCTCAAGACCATCACACGGCTCCTGCTCCGGATCCTGAAGGTGGATGATGCTGACGACCTACTGCAGAAGTTGTTCCCGACCGATGATCTGATCATGCAACGTGTTGGTACACCTGCAGGTGTGCCCGGGCAACAGGATGATCAGACACAGGACCCCGATCCCCATAAGCAAGAGAGTATCGATCTCGAGATCGCTGCACACCTCAAGAGTATCAGAGAAGCCCTGGCTGAAGAATGAAACTCATCCCTTTTCTCGAAGCGGTAGAGGATTACCGGCTGAAGAGGAACCTCAAGAAAGTTGAGAAGAAGATCGCTCTCCTTGAGGCTGCAGCAGCTGCACAGGTGGCTCATGTATTCCGGCAGCAGGGTGAGATCATCAATCAATCTCTCCCGGAAGAGTTCGATGAGCACGACCTAACCAGGGCTGCAGACAAGGCAGAGCTCGAGACCTATCCTGCATTCAAGGATGTGATCGTCGGTACCGGTCTGGTGGCTGCGAAGGTAGGTATCCGGGGGTTGCTCACTGACCTGAACCTGCAGGAGGGTGAGGCCGGGTTTACCGGATACAAGATCTCCTTTGACGAGTTTGATGAGGCCGCTCACCGGAGACTGCAGGAGGTGGCCGGGTCAAAGATCACACGGATCAACGATGAGACACGGAAACAGATCCATGAGATCCTTGCGGACGGATTCAAGGGAGAACTACAGCCTGATGGGTCAACCAAATACAAGTCCTATCAGCAGATCGCGAAGGATATCAAGGATCGTTTTG
>ERZ795056.7764-NODE-7764-length-10217-cov-6.387030_pt1 | contig 10217 bp, 11 predicted proteins | sample MGYA00375140_ERZ795056 | MGnify/ENA primary metagenome ERZ795056 (study PRJEB30185, sample SAMN05720227) | activated sludge metagenome | isolation source: Anaerobic digester | place: USA | collected 2015-03-09 ...
TCACCGGCGAAGAGACCCTCTTTCTCCTTCTGGAAGGCATCATCCAGCAGGAGAAAGAGGGTCTCTTCGCCGGTGACGGCCTGGGCTATTCCCATCCGCACCCCGAGCAGGACCTGTTCGGTCGCCCCGCTTGAGAGTGACGAAAGCGCAAAGCGCTCGGTTTTGTTGGCCACAACGAGTTCGTTCTCCTCGAAGGCGAGCCGGTTGTAGCGGCCGGTCACGGCGTGGACCAGCTTCCCCACGCCGGCATCGTTCATCCAGGATTCGACCCGCCTGTCCTCTTCATCCAGAAACCGCTGCAGGACCTGTTCGACAAGATGCCCGGCAGCCAGTTTTGCGAAGGTTTTGCGTACGTCCCGCTCGGCCTCGCGCCGGGCCTCTTCCAGCAACAAGGCCGCCTGCTCATGATTGGTCGGGAGCTGTTGCTGCAGGAGTCTGACGGCATGCAGCTGGACAGTCCGCAGGACTTCTTCTTCCTTTTTGAGCTCGTCCCGGATCGCATCCAGTCCGGTCTCGAGCTTGTGCACCTGGGCGCCTGAATAGGGGATTCCATTGCCCTCTTCGAGCCAGTCCAGTTCGTCAACGCCAAGCCGGGCCAGGTCCAGTTCGTACTTGCGACAGGTCTCTTCGTGTTTTGCCAGCCTCGCCCGCAGGGCATCGAGGGATTCCCCCCAGTTCTGACTGGCCACATCAGGGAATGCCTGCTTGAGTTCGGCTGTCACCTCCGCCAACCGCTGTTCCACGCCATCCTGCTCCTGCTTCATGGTCCGGAAGAGGGCCGCATCGTCGCGCAGGCGCTCCCCGTGTGCATCAAGATCGGCAACCGTCTTTGGCTCGAAGCCGAAGCGCTTGTGGCATTCCGCACTCAGGGCGGAGAGTTCAGCGACCGGACCCGCGGTCTTTTCGGACCGCCTGTCCATGCCCAGTTTGACGACAAGGGCGGCGGCTGCCACGATCCCGAAGATGACCCCGGCAATCCGGGAGAGTCCCATCCCGGCCAATGACAGGACCAGCGCTCCGATGGCGAGGTATCCCGGCCAGGCCGGGGTCCGGCTCTGTCCCGTCCGGACAAATTCGAGCCAGTGTTCGCGTGCGCTTTTGAGCCAGGCCAGTCCCGCCTCGGCCGGCTGGACCTGACGGATCCGTTTGGCCAACTCACCGGAGCGGGCCGCGAGTGTCCGGTATTCGTCGAGGAAACGCTCGAGTCGGGCGAGCCGGTTTTTGTCGATCAAACGGACAAGCCCTTCCTCCTTGGCCTTTTTCTTCGCCAGGAGCCAGGCCTCATGCCGGCGGGCGATCTCCTGTTCCGCAAGCCGGTCAAGCAGAATCTTTTCTTCGCGACGCAGCCGGTCAATCCCGGCGCGGGAGAGGGTTGCATAAAATTCGTCGGTCAATTGCCTGATTTCTGTCAGTCGTTCCCGGCTTGCGACGAGTTGTTTCATCTTGCCCCGGCGATCTCCCTCGATCACGCCATCCGCGAACCGGGTATACCCGATCTCGCCGGGAATCGCTTGACGGATACGGTCCCAGGTCTGCTGGTTCGAGACCAGGCCCTTGACCAGTTCACGACTGAGCCCCTTTTTCCCGTCGCCCAAAGCGGAATCCCCGGCGCGGACATAGAGGAGCCGGAACAAGTCTGCGGGCAGGCTTGTTTCTTCTTTTTGGAGAACAGCCTCCAGCCCGTTTGTGAGCGCGATCTGTTGGCCGTCCCGTTCGAGGGTCAGTTTGATGCTTCCCTCGAAATCGTCGCCTCGCACGGCGAGATTTTTCAACCGGCTTTTTTTCCCCCCGAAGATGGCCCGGACAAGGTTTTCGAGGATGGTCGTTTTCCCGCTTTCGTTGTGCCCGTAGATCAGGGTCAGGGGCGCAAGGGTGTGCGTGAATCTCTGGATCGGGCCCGCATTGCGCAGGTCGATTGTGCGGATCATCATTCCCATGTTTTACTCCTCGAGCCCGTAGATATAGGACAACCCGTATTCCCTGATCATGTCCAGCATCTCGTTGTGATCACCAGGAAACTGGCGGGGGTCGAGCTTGAGTTCCGCCAGAGCTTGTTCGAACTCTGCCGTCAGGAGCTTGAGGCTGCTGTCCGTCTCGACAAACCAGAGGTCATCACTTGTACATTCCGCAAGCTGGAGGGGCGTACCGGCAAACCATTGTTGCACGATGCGGTCCGGTTCACTTCGTCGGGAGGTGCAACCCCGCACGCTGACACGCACATGAACCGGGCCCGTCTGCCCTCCGTCGGCCTGACTGCGTTCCCAGTGAAGAAAATTGTGATCGAGCGCCTCTTTGATCCGGGCAGGTTCGTTTCCGTCGGGGAGGAGATGGATGGTCCAGTCCAGCCAGCAGGGTGAAAACCCGAGCCCAAGGGAGGTGACGGAGCCGTCCCGGGTCTCGAGTACCAAGACCCGGCGCGGCCCGCGTTCGCTGGAATCGATCGGCCAGGGAGAACCGGGCACAAGGACCTCGGCATCCAGGGAGGACGGCTTGTGGATATGCCCGAGGATGACACGCTTGAAGGCGTATCGGGTGATGTCGCGTCTGGTCAGGGGAAAATAGCCGGACTCGTTGCCGTTGAGGTCACGGGCCGTCGTCCCGAAATCCCCATGCGAGAGCAGAACCCAGGGTCCCGTCTTTTTGGTTTCGAGTTCGGCCTCGGTCAGGGCCTCCCCCATCGTGCAGCCCTCCCGATACGGCAGAAGCACCAGTCCCGTTTCACCCTTGTCACCCGCAAGGACTTCGGGCCGGGTAACGACCCGTACATTAATTGAAGAAAACTGTCCCTGAGCGAGATCGGGATCGTGATTTCCGGGAAGGACCGTCACCTGGAGCCGGGAGTGTCGAGCCAGGATTGCATCGAGCGCCTTGTACCCGCTGTACCCCTGATCAAAAAGGTCCCCGGCGATGATCAGGTTGCCGATGTCCTGCGACTGAACCAGGGTACACAGGGCATCACAATAGGCAAGCCTGTCCGAGTTGTCCGCCCGAAGATGAAGATCCGCTGTAATTGCGTATTTCATGCATGCCACCTTGGCTGAGAGCCGAAATCGAACAGGCCGGAGAAGCCTGTCATCCAGATTCTGATACGATACCAGAGCGTAGTTTTGTGCACAAGAAGAGAATTTTCTTTGTCGGGTTTGGGACAAACGGCTGTCCGAGACTGCAGTCCCCTCCCGGACAGGTTTATCTCGGTCAGCCCACGCATCGCCCCCGGTATCCACCTTTTTTTATCCTGCCTGCAATTTTTCTGGCGTCCCGCTCGTATCTCCCGGTATCACCAACCCGGGAGGCAACACATGAGCCTGATGGTCACCATCAAATCTGTCATCAAGTCGGACACTATTCTCGAGGAATGTCTCGCAATGCTGGACATTGAGTTGGTCGTCCACCAACGGGACGAACTGGGCCGGATCAGCCAGGCCGAGATCCTCTACCCCGCCCATATCCGGTCTGTGACCGAGTCACCCGTCTTTTGCACTGTCAGCCGCACAGCAGACGGCTATCTTGAGCTTCAGCGGGACGAAAAACTCAACACGAAAGATGTTCGGAAACACTTGTCCGAAATTCTCGATCTCAGGGAAGAAATCATCAAGGGCTGCGCCAGCCTTGCAACCGTGCAAGCCCTCGAACAGCAGGGCTATACCATCCTGCGCAAGGAAGCAGTCGCCAACACGATCGTCATCGAAGCGTGCATCGCCTGAGGAGGCTTGTCTATGGAAAAAATCACAGTCACCATCAACAGTTATGGTGTGGCCAAGGTCCACATCGAAGGCATCCACGGGCCACGCTGCAGCGCGACTGTCGAATACTTGAGCAGTCATCTTGGTCCGGTCAGCCTTCGCACGGAGACCCAGGAGTATTACGAGCAGGAAATCACCACCCAAGTTGATCAGCACACCAGAGTCACACCACACTGACAGGGAGGTTGGCATGAACGGTATCCAGCGACTGACAACCCTGGTCAAGGCACGGACCCCTGCCATACTCGTTGTCGGGCATGAGGAAGAACGCTATCTCGATCTGCTGCACGGGATGGGTGTACCGGTCCTGTACTGGACGATGAGCCTGGGGCTTGGAGCCTGGCATGCGACAGATCAGGGAGACACGATCCTCAGGCAGCCCCCGGAAGAAGCACCACCCAAGCCGGTACAAACCCCGGTCCCCCTGGCTCCTGTGGATGTCCTCAAGCACATCATTTCGCCCAGAGCCCCCCAGGGCATCTATGTGGTGTGCGACTTTGTCCGCTTGACCGCTTCAAATCCGCCCCTGATCCGCATGCTGCGCGATGCGATCCAGCACCTGCGGCGGCACCCCGGCAGGATCCTTGTCATCACTTCGACGACCGAGGTTGTTCCCCCTGAACTCGAAAAGGAAATCGCCACCGTCCACATGCCCCTGCCCGACTCCCGACTGGTCAGCGACCATCTGGCACGGGTCATCAAGCGTGTCGCTCTCGAACGGCCCGACATGGTCGGCGACGGTTTTGACCGGAACGCCGTCGAGGCCGCACTCTCCGGTCTGACCTTGAACGAGATGGACAATGCCCTCGCCGCCTCAATCGCCGGAAACGAGACCATCAGCGCGGACGCCGTCCTCGAGGAAAAAAAGGCCCAGCTCGTCGCCAATGGCCTCCTCGAGATTGCCGACATCCCCGAGGAGATCACGGGACTGGCATCAGCCGGGGGACTCGAATACCTCAAGGACTGGCTGGCCGTCCGCCGGCCCGTTTTTTTGCACGACGGGTCCAGCCATGCCGTGATCGATGTCCGTCAACACAGGATTCCGGTTCCCAAAGGGATCCTGCTCCTCGGAGTCCAGGGTTGCGGCAAGAGCCATTTTGTGCGCTGTCTGGCCCGGGAATGGGGGCTGCCCCTCGTCAATCTCTCGATGAGCCGGATCTTCGCTTCGCTGGTCGGTCAATCCGAACAACAGATGCGCCAGGCCCTCGAGATCGTGGATACCATGGCACCGGTGATCCTGTTTGTGGACGAGCTCGAAAAAGCCTTCGGGGGAGTGGCCAGCTCGTCCACGACGGATGGAGGAACCACGGCCCGCGTGACAGGCACGTTTTTGAGCTGGATGCAGGACCGGACCTCGCGGGTCTTCGTGACGGGGACCGCCAATGACATCGCCTCCCTGCCCCTCGAACTGGTCCGCAAGGGACGCTTTGACGAAGTCTTTTTTGTCGGTCTCCCGCACGCCCGCGAGCGCGCCGCGATCATCGACATCCACCTGGCCCAGCATGGTCTGGATGCCCTTGTCGGGCAGTGTCCCGCCCTGGTCGAGGCCACCGAAGGCTACAGTGGTGCCGAGATCGCCCAGCTTGTGATCGATACCCTCTACGAACATTTTAGCAGTCAACAACCCGTTGACGAAGCGAGCCTGATCGTGCGTGCCCGCGAGACCAAGCCGCTCTCCGAAACCCGCTCCCAGGCGATCGAGGCCCTGACCGAATGGGCCGAAGGCCGGACCGTGTCCGCCTCGCGCAGCCATCACGATGCATCCGTCATCCGCTTTGCCCCGCCGGGTGGGAGACAGACCTGAAAGGAGGTCACCATGCTCTCGATCCACGCCATCCTCACACACTCCCGGGTCAACGGACCGGGAGATTGCTGTGTCGTCTGGCTGCAAGGCTGCATTCATGACTGTCCCGGGTGCTGCAACACGGCCGCCTGCAGCCGGACGCGCGGAGAGATCTTCCTCGCTGCCGAACACCTGGCCGACGACGTGATTGCCGCCCGCCCCGACTGTCTTTCGTTGAGCGGTGGTGAACCGTTTTTGCAGGCCCGGGAGCTGGTGAGCGTGGCCCGGCGGGTCCATGCGGCTGGTATCGGCGTCCTGGCCTGGAGCGGATATGAATACGAAGCCCTGCGGGACTCGCGCAATCCCTGGCAGCGCGAACTCCTTGAGGAGCTGGACATCCTTGTCTGCGGTCCCTACCTCCGGGATGTTCCGCAGCGCGAGATCTGGGCCGGCTCGGGCAACCAGCGTACACTCTTTTTCGGAACCCGCTTTGCCGACTGGGAACCGCGGATCGCCGGAAAGGGGCACATCGAGTGCACCATCCGCGGGGACGGTAGCGGGATCCTGACCGGGTTTGGCTCGTTTTCCAATGCCTGACAACATACAACAGTATTTTGAAACGCTCTTATAGCATTCCCGATCCCAGAACATTTTCGTGATACGCGCATGCATCCGCAGAGCGGTCAGTCTCAGAGGAGCGCATTTTTCCTTCCGATGGAGGTTTCCTGGCTGTTCTCTCTCCTCTTGGTGCACACCCAGTCATGAATGCGCCCCACAAAATGGGCCAGTATCGTGTGTTTATGTGCAAATCCGGTACCGACCTTGATAGCCTGTTCCTTGTTCATCAGTCTGATGATCCTGGCAAATCGTTCTGTCGGAAGATGACTGGCAATGATCACGCCCAGCTCCGGGTGAACCTCATCCAGCATGGCCGTCATCTCGTCATCCGGAATTTCAGCAAGAAGTGCTGAAAAGCGCTGGACGATATCCTCAGGATACTGCCGGTTTTTAACCATGGATTCGCCAAGAGAGTTGAGCGAATTCTCAAAGATCTTGTATTCGATCATCCCGGGGAAGATCTCGTCCTGCAGAGCCTGGAGTTCGGGCGATGTCTCTCCGGCCGCCCCGCTGATCTGGACGGCAATCCAGCCCCTCTGCTCGCGGACGATGCCCTCAAAGCGTTCCTCGCCATCAACCGTCAGCCTGACCGGGTGCGAGACCAGCCCGTCCAGGCGCAGACTGCTTGTGTTGCCAAGGGACAGAAGTTCGCGCACCGGCAAACGTGTCCGCCCGAAGATGATGCGCACCTGATGTGTCCCGTCAGCACCCGCAGGCCGGGCCGGACGGTCAGCATGCAGCGGATAGCCCGTTTCCATCCGCACGATCTGGGCAAACTTGCGGCCGTTTGCATCATGGGCGTAGATGGCCCGGCCGACCGTACACTCCCATTCGGGGATGGTGAGCACAAGCTCTGCCGTGACCAGTTGTCCGGAACAGAGGACCGAGCCCGGGGCGATACGCTCGAGATCCTCATGCCTGACGTCCCAGGCAGCGGAGACAAGCTGGATCGTGACCTCCTGATCAAGTGCGGCTTGAGCGGGAGTATACCCCGGGGCTGTCTCGAGGATATCCAGGAAAAGATTGTGGTACGCATCCCGCTTCCAGCGGACCCGGGCCAGGCGCCGTCCGGCAGCCACAAGCCAGGCCTGTCGGCGCCTGAAGAATCCGGACTCTACCGGCTCAAGGGAGAGGGCCAGCGGGATTCGGGCCGGATCGAGCGGGACCGGGTTTGTGTCGTGATAGTGATTGATAAAGGTGACGGGCATACCAGCCTCCGATTAATGGCGTCTGTCCCCGGGCCTGACAGGAAGGATGATCCGGCAGCCGGGAACAAGATCAAGTGAACCGGCCACGACCGGAACAGGAACGGGCAAGATCCGTTCATGTTTCCGATCGGGCCTGCGCACCGGTTCAGGAAACCGGTTAGATTGTTTCCAATTTTCAAGAAAAGCCTGAGACAGGAGGAGCTCCATTTGGAAGTCATAGAAACCAAATTTCATCATGAAAGGAATATGAAGAGCAGGGTAGTCGGAAAAGAAGGTACAAGACTGGCTGTTGATTTGGTCAATGATGATCCCGTCCCTGATTTCACAATCAAGCCCGTACAATGCCCTTTCGAGATCGGTCACAACAACGGTAAAGAAGTCCCTGACAATTGCCATGTTTATTTCGGTCAATAAAAAATAACTATCGTTATCTTGGTTGAAACAACTGCCCTTCATTGCATTGATAAAGATCTGTCGCATGACAGCCTCTCTGATAAGCAAGGCAGCTTCTCCACTCCCGGCTTCAGTCTTCAGGAAGACTATGTAATCATATTTCATGATATGTTTTTCAAACCATTCCTGCTTGAAGATCCGGATTGGTTCAAAAACAACATCATAGATGGCCGACTTGAATAACCGTCGGCAACTATGTTGAAAAAGAGCTGACCATCTACCCATGGCCAATTCCATCAGACGCCGCTGATAGGGAGAAAGGATAGCGGGGTTAGCGTAGTCATACTCGGTCAGGGGTTCGACAAGCGAATCTTGCATCCCTCGATGGATACCATCTTGTCTTATTCTCTCTTCCATTATTTCAAGGAGCTTATCGATCTCTTCCTGTGAAATGGAATTTTCCGACGAGCGGGACCTGGGTTGACGGGTCTGCACGTCATTCGTTCTTTCCGACCTGATCGACTCAAGATATTCCTCAACGGGATCTGCCATACGCCACCTCCCTTCCGCACAAGAGTAGTACGTACCGGACACGACAAAAATTGCACCCCTTGATTGCAATTTTTGCTGGTGTGAATCCGTATCCTGTGACATGGAGGGAAACCCATGTCCAAACCAATATGTCGGGGAAGCATTCCGTTTTTTACCAGATATGGCAGCCGGGCAGACTATGGCGTCATCCATGTCTTCAGGACAGCGGACCGATATCTCCTCGTGGCAAGGCTTGGTGATACAACGGTGTGCAGTGCCGAGTACACAACCCGTGACGGGACACACGTCCCGGATCTTGGCAGCAGTCATGTGCCGCAGCCACTGCTCTCCCGGTTGGCAGGTCTTGTTTGGCACGATATCGCACAGCATCTTCAAGATTCCGGCTACAGCGGCGTGTTTCCGTTCGCACTCTATGACTGGTCTCCCGACAATCGCTGGGATGTCTTGACAGAACGCCTGCCGGACAAGGATATCACGCTCACAAACGCGGCACTGATCAGGCTGGCCGAGGACTGCGCCCGTGATCCGTATTACCGCTGGTTTGGTGCCTATCTCATGAAGCAGACAGACTGGATCAACACCTGCAGCCCGGCCGAACGGGAACGTCTTGAAGAAGTGGTCAGGAGGATCCCGCTCTTGATCCCAGCCTTGCCCAGCATGTACCTGCAAAAAATCCCCTCTTCAGACCAACTCTGGCAGACATCTGTCATGCAGAGGATCGTCACAGGCCGGACTGACTGGAGCCTCGAATGGGCCTACCATGAAGTACTGTACGCATGGAATTCCAACATAGTCCATGATATCAAATATTTGAAGAAATACTGCACCTCGGAAGAAATACCGGAAAACACCGCAGGGACAGCCTGCGTGATCATTCATGAGATACTCGTCATGCTCGACAAGATCTTTTCGCAACCACCGGTCAAACTGCAGTCCCTGCTGGCGGCATTCGACCAGATCCACCGTCTGCGGGTGTTTGGTTACGGCAAGCCCAAGGAAGCAGCGGTCAACGCGATGCAAAAACGACTGGATGCGATCATTGCCAATCTCGAATGTCGCGCTGTCTCCAAGCCCCCCTGCTTCGCACCAATGTGTGAGGAGCACCCTTAAGAAATACCGACCCGATACCAAAGTGCCCCGCCCGGGGATGGCCCCCGGGCAAGGGATGGGCTGACACACAAGGCCGGACCGGCAATGCAGAGAATCATGAATTTGGATTGATCCCGAAAAATTGTTTGAGATTCCCCTTGATGATGCGATAGCCCAGGGCAATCGCGGCCAGAATGAGCCAGTACTCGAGGAGGTGGTCGGCGCGGTAGAGCTTGGCCACCGTCCAGTTTGGGCGGAGCATCTCCAAAAGAAGCACCAGTCCATGAATGACAACCGCATTGAAGGCCAGATATGTTACAAGTGTCATGGGATCACCTCAGTGGATAGAGTTGTTTTTCCTCGTAATATTGCACCGTCGGATCGTAATCATTCTCCTCGATTCGGGTGTACCACGAGCAATACTCGTAGACCTGGGCCCGCCTGAGGAGCATGACATCGTCTTTGCTGGCATGCAGGTAGTACCAGCGCGGCCCACGATGGAAGAGAATGTGCTGCGCCCCGTCGCGGTCCCACTTGACACAGTTGACGTGCTCGCAGCGCCCGATCGGAAACCAGCGTTGGAGTCTCTCCGGTGATGTTTTGATCTTCCATTGATACGTACTCATCCTGCCCTCCCTTGTCGTAAACGTGTGTGTGTGCAGGAGCCCGCCCCCTGCCCCGACACGGCGTGATACGCACGAGTGGAGTGTTTTGTTGCAGGGGTGCAGTACAAAGTACGATATTCCATGTTCAGGTGTCCCGGTGTTCGTCGGTGCGTTGCGCAAAGGTCCCGTATCAAACAAGCCATGCTGTCCTTCCCGGTCACATATC
>ERZ795056.7766-NODE-7766-length-10215-cov-6.378740_pt1 | contig 10215 bp, 14 predicted proteins | sample MGYA00375140_ERZ795056 | MGnify/ENA primary metagenome ERZ795056 (study PRJEB30185, sample SAMN05720227) | activated sludge metagenome | isolation source: Anaerobic digester | place: USA | collected 2015-03-09 ...
CGTGTGCTCTTCCGATCTTGAAGCTACCCATCTGCGCCCTGCGTGAGCAGATGGGTAGCTTCAAGGACGGCCTTCGTGTCCACCGCGAGGAGATCGCGGCGGACCTACGCACGATGGCCGATGAGTTGAGTGCGGCGCAAAGCGCCTTCCGGGGCAACCCGGACCAGCGAAGCGAGTGAGCGCATGCCGGCGCGCAGGGTCTCGAGTGCCTCGAGACCCTGCGCGCCGGCCCTTTTAATTGAGAGGGAGAAAAAAAGATCATGAGTGGATATCAGAGCAGCCCAGCGACGGCGAGAGCCGGCGATATTGTAACCGACGAGAGCATTTGTGTCGAGCCGAGCGAGAGCTTCGTGGTGAGCCCGCACATCCAGCGGATCGCGGATCGGGCGCTCGCATATCTCAAGGCCGGTTATCCGGTGCACTTCTGCGGCCCAGCGGGCACCGGAAAGACGACCCTGGCGCTGCATGTAGCGGCGCTGCGCGGACGCTCGGTGATGCTGATCCACGGAGACGATGAATTCAGCTCCAGCGATCTGGTCGGTGGCGAGTATGGCTACCGTAAGAGCAAGGTCGTCGACAACTTCATCCACTCGGTCGTGAAGACCGAGGAGAGCATGAACACGCTGTGGAGCGATAATCGCCTCACGATGGCGTGCAAGAGCGGCGACACTATGGTATATGACGAGTTCACCCGCTCGCGGCCCGAGGCGAACAACGCCCTGCTGAGCGTGCTCGAGGAGAAGCTGCTGACGCTCCCGCGTCGCCGGCAGAACGCCGTCGGCTTTATGGACGTGCACCCCGAGTTCCGGGCGATCTTCACCTCGAACCCCGAGGAGTACGCCGGCGTGCACCGCACCCAGGACGCGCTGATGGACCGCCTGATCACCATCAAGCTCGACTATATGGACCGCGACACCGAGGTGAAGGTGGTCAGCACCAAGTCGGGCCTGCCGCTGGCGCTCGCCGAGAGCATCGTCGACATCGTGCGCAGCGCACGAAACCTGCAGATCAGCAAGGGCGGCCCGAGCATGCGGGCGGGCATCATGATCGCCACGCTCTGCGCTCAGCAGGAGATGGGGCCGCTGGGCTCCGACCCGCTGTTCCGCGAGGTCTGCCAGGACGTGCTCGCCGGGCCGATGGCCAACGGCGCGCAGGGCGGCCAGACCGACTCGGCCCGCGTCGTCGACGAGCTGATCGCCGAGCACTGCCGCGGCAGCCGGCCCGCCAACAAGCGCCGCCCGCCGATCACCGCCGTCCCGTCGCGGTCGAGCAAGAAGGGAGCCGTCTCGTGAACCGACCCTTCAAGCCCAGGCTCAAGACGCTCAGCCAGCTCGCCCCCGGGCGCGCCCGCAAGATCGACCGTCACATCCACCAGTTCCAGATCGCCTGCCTCGAGCTCGAGCGCACCCGTCGGACCAACGAGCTCGCCGCCGCGGTGGCGCGGGTCGACGGGCTCAATCTGCGCCTCGTGGAGATCGAGGCGGAGATCGAGCAGCGCCAGCGCGAGATGACGCCGCTGCCCGGCCACCACCCGCCCGCCCCTCAGGCGCCGGCGCAACAGCCCCCGCCGAAGCGGCACCTCGCCGCCAGTCGGGACACGCGACAGACCCTTCGTTACTAGCAGTTCGCTTCGCCCTTCGCTCCACCGCTCCGCACATTCGAGAAAGAGGTTCGACATGGCACGCACAGGTTTGTTCGTATACGGCTTCATCCGGGCGACCGAGGATCGCGTCACGGATGTCCTCGGCATCGATCAGGGCGGCGCCCCTGGCGTGGTCCATATCATCGCGGACGGTGGCGTCGGCGCCGTCGTCAGCGTCGGCCCGGGCGGCGATGACAAGGCGATGCCCTCGCGCAAGAACCTCGGAAGCCACAATCGCGTGATCCAGGCGTTCCTCGCCGAGATCACGCCGATGAGCTTCGGCCAGGTGGTCAAGGGCGAAGCGCAGATCAAGAAGTTCATGAAGAAGAACCGCGCCGCGATCCTCGCGGAGATCAAGCGGCTCGACGACAAGGTCGAGATGAGCCTGCGCGTCCGCTGGGACGTCGAGAACATCTTCGAGTACTTCATGCAGGCCGACCCCGAGCTGGCCGAGGCGCGCGACCGGGTGTTCCTCGACAATCCGACCCCCTCGCACGCCGAGAAGGTCGAGCTCGGGCGCCTGTTCGAGACCCGCCTCGGCGAGGTCCGCACCCGCGAGACCGACCAGGTCCTGGCGTCCGTGGAGCGGGCCGTCCGCGAGGTCAAGGTCAACGTGCCGAAGACCGACAAGACGGTGATGGACATCGTCGTGCTGGTCAACCGCGCCGGCCTGCCCCTGTTCGAGCGCAAGATCCACGAGGTGGCGGAGAAGTTCCCCGACCAGTACGCCTTCGAGTTCACCGGGCCGTGGGCCCCGTTCAGCTTCGTGGAGCTCGACCTGCAGGCGGCGTGATGGTGGAGGCATATGGCATTCTTCAACGGGCTGATGTACGTATTCAAGGAGATCGCCAAGCGCGCGGAGAATGAGCGCTGGGACGAGGAGGGCACCCGCGACGAGCTGGTGCGCCTGCATCAGGCGATCGAGTCGGGCGCGCTGACCGAGGAGGAGTTCGAGCGCCGCGAGACCGAGCTGCTCGAGCGCCTCGAGGAGATCGCCGAGCACAAGCGCCAGGGAGGCACCCATGGCGGTCGCCAGGCGTAAGCCGCGCCCCCGGGCCATTCGCCACGCCCTGGCCGCGGAGCAGCGCATGAGCTTGTGCGAGACCCTCGACCGCGTCCTCAGCAAGGGCGTCGTCATCGTCGGACACGTCGTGATCTCGATCGCTGGCGTCGACCTTATCTACGTCGGTTTGAACGTGCTGGTCTCGTCGGTCGAGACCATGCAGAACGCGCAGCAGGGATTACCGTCGGGGACCCGGCCGCAGGAGGCGTACCATGCCGTACGGTGAAGTGCGCGGGCGTCCAGGCGACATCGCCGCGTTCGCCGACGCCGATCCGCTGGAGATCGCCGCGGCCGGGCGCGCCTCGGCCCCCAAGCGGGTCGAGCTGAACCCCGAGGACGTCGAGCGCGGGCTCTCGCAGCTGGTGCTGTCCGTGGTCGAGCTGATCCGCAAGCTGGTCGAGAAGCAGGCGCTGCGGCGCATCGAGGGCGGGCGACTGTCCTCCGAGCAGGTCGAACGCGTGGGCTTGACGCTCATGCGCCTGGAGACGCAGATGGAAGAGCTGAAGCGTCACTTCGAGGTCGACTCATTGAACATTGACCTCGGCCCCCTGGGCCAACTTTTGGATGATTGAGCGGGGAGCCCAGGACCATGGATAAGACACGTAACCGGATGGCACATGCGAATGAGTCGAGCAGTCTTGCCGACTTGCTCGAACGGATCCTCGACAAGGGGATCGTGATCGCCGGCGACATCAAGATCAAGCTGGTCGAGGTCGAGCTCCTGACGATCCAGGTGCGACTGATGATCGCCTCGGTGGACAAGGCCCGCGAGATGGGGATGGACTGGTGGCTGCGAAACCCCGACTTCACGTCGCAGGTCCCCGCCGCGCCGCTCCCCGCCGCGCTGTCCCCCGCCGAGGAGATCAACCAGCTCAAGCAGCGCCTCAGGCAACTCGAGGCGAGGGTCGTCGACACCAATCTAGTCAGTGACACAATCGCCGAGGCGCTGGAGGTAGAGTGATGAGCAATCAAAATTCCCGCAAGAACAACGATGAACCCGGCGTCGGGCTGGGCGGCCTCCTCAACAGCCTCGGCGGCTTCCTGGACCTGGTGTCCAACTTCGCCGAGAAGCAGCAGGAGATCCAGCGCTCCGGCGAGGTCTCGAGCGAGGACAAGAACGTCAAGGCCGTCTACGGCTTCTCCGTCAAGGTCGGCGGCGGCGGCAAGCCGACCATCGAGCCCTTCGGCAACGTGATCAAGAAGGGCACCCAGGGCCCCGTGGTCGACGAGGAGCGCGAGCCGATGGTCGATGTCTTCGACGAAGAGGGCCACGTGATGGTCGTCGTCGAGCTGCCCGGCGTCGGCGAAAGCGACATCAAGTTCGTGGTCGACGGCACGAACCTGTCGCTCTCGGCCGGCCGTGGCGACCGCAAATACTCCAAGGAGATCCGTCTACCCGCCGCCTGCACCGGCGAGGGGGCCGCGGCCGCCTGCCGCAACGGGGTCTTCGAGCTCAAGCTGACGAAGGTAGGGGGATGATATGAGCCTCGACTTTCCACCGACGTCCGATGAGGGCGGTCTCCTCTATCTCTATGGGATCGTCCATGAGGACCAGCGGCCGTCCACGGGTTATTCCGCGGTCGTGCACGGCCGTCTCGCTGCTCTGGTCGAGCGCGTGTCGGCCTCGGAGTTCGCGCCAGAGGTGCTCGAACGACAGCTCGGCTCGGTCGAGTGGGTCGCCGACCTCGCGCGCCGACACGAGGCCCGCCTCGAGCTCGCCATGACGGCGGGGCCGGTGATACCGGCCCGCCTCTGCACATTATTCAGCGGCGACGACGCGGTCCGCCGCCTGCTCGCCGACGACGAGGACGACTTCCTCGCGGTGCTCGAGCGCCTCACCGACGCGCAGGAGTGGGGCCTCAAGATCTACTGTGATATGGCGGCCCTGCGGGCCGCGGTGATCGGGCGCTGCGCCGCCAACACGGCGCCGCCGGGCGCGGTGCCGATGTCGCCCGGCCAGGCCTTCGTGCTCGCCAAGCGGCGCGAGGCGCAGATCACCGAGATGATGGCGCGCCGCCTCGAGGAGGTCCAGGGCCTCGTGCTCGACGTGATCGAGCCGATCGTGTTCGAGACCTGCGTCAAGCGCCTGCTGCCCGCCGCCGCGACCCAGCGCCCCGAGAAGATGATCGCCAACCTCGGCGTGCTGGTCGCCAGCAACGAGCTCGCGGGCCTCTCCCTGGCGATCGACGACCTCATCGAGGTGCTCGCCGTCGAGGGCTTCGTCCTCGAGCAGACCGGACCCTGGCCGCCCTACAGCTTCACCCGCCCCGACCTCGACGAGAGCGACGATAGCGACGATAGCGACGATAGCGAGGCATCATGAGCAACGAGGCCCTGGACCCGAGATATCTTTATGCCGCTGTTCCCGCGGAGGACGCGAAGTTCGCGCGCGCGGCCGGACGCGGCTTGACAGTCGTGGTCGCGGGCGCGACGGCGGCGGTGACCGGGAAGCGACCGCCCGGTTCCGCCGATACACTCGCCCTGGCGATGGCCCATGACCGGGTGATGCAGCGCCTCATGGCTCGCTGCTCGTCGGTCCTGCCGTTTCGCCTCGGCGTCGCCGCGCCCGCGGCCGACGAACTGCGCCGGATCTTCCACGGCAACTCGATCGCGCTGGTGCGCCAGCTCGCCCGCTTCCACGACCGCGTCGAGATGGGCCTGAAGATCAAGGCGAAGGAGTCCGGCACGACCTTCGACCTCGGCCCGGTGCACACCGTGGTGAGCGACCGCGAGGACCGCCTCGAGCGGGTCGCCGAGCAGCGCGGCGCGGCCGTGTTCGAGGGGGTTTATCTCGTCAAGCGCGCCAGCATCGAGGACTTCTGGGCGGCCGTGGAGCGCATCCGCGACGCCTCGCCCGAGCTGCCGATCCTCGGGGTCGGGCCCTTCGCGCCGTATAGCTTCTGCGACATCCGAATCGACGCGTCCGGGATGAGCCAAGAGATCGACTGAGGACCTCATGAATACGCATATCGAGCATATCTCCGCGATGACCAGACCCGAGGAGGCGTTCTCCGGGGCGACGCTGATGGTCGTCGACGACGAGCGCTGGCCGCTGCTGGTGTACGAGCGGCTGCTCGGCGACGGATATACGGTCGTGTCGGTCGAGAGCGGGGGGCGCGCGGTGGCGATGGCGGCCGACCTGTGCCCGGAGCTGATCGTGCTCGACCTGCTCGGCCCCGACAACGACGAGATGGCCACCCTGCGCGCGCTGCGACAGATCAGCCTGACGGCCGTGATCGTGGTGCTGGCGGCGATCGGGACGATCCAGGCGGCGCGCCAGGCGATGCTGCTCGGGGCCGACGACTTCATCACCAAGCCCTTCGATCCGGACCTGCTCAAGCTGGTCCTGCGCGACGGACTTGCGGCGAGGAGACGGACCGCGCAGGAGCTGGCATGCGCTCCCTGATCTACGTCCCGATCGTGCACTCGAAGGCCGACCTCGGCGCGCTGGGGCAGGCCGCCGCGGAGCATACCGCGGGGGTGATCGAGGCCGGCCTGATCGAGCAGCGACGCGACTCGATCGAGGCCATGTGGGCCGTCATTCGCAGCAAGGTGCTGGCGATGCCGCTGAATTGGCCGACGGTGCGTATCTATCAGGACGGCCTGCCGATCTGCGGCCACGAACATGCGATCGTGCGCGACCTCGCCGCGGCGGGCAGCCATAACCATGGGCTGCTGGCCGAGCTGCTCGAGCGTGGCGCGATGCTCATGGGCACCGAGGAGCCGCCGCTGCTGATCCGCGAGTACAAGCGGGTCCAGCGGCTGATCGCGCTGGCCCAGCAGCCCGCGCCCGATAGCCGTGAGATCCTCGCGATCCGGCGCGAGGGCGAGGAGCTGCTGGTCCAGCGCGACGCCTCGATCGCCGACCGCATCCGCTCGACCCTCGCCGAGGGCGAACAGGGCGTGCTGTTCATCGGACTCCTCCACCGCGTCGACGAGCTGATCGCCGGCGAGGTCCATATTCAACACCTGATCCGCAACCTTCCGCTCGGCGCCGAGCCGCTGCGAGACCTTCAATCGATAAGGAGAGCATGACCATGGATTCGCCGGAGAAGACCACGGAAGGCGTCGCGCTGCGCGTCGCGGAGGGGCTCGGCAAGGACGCCGGTCGCGGCATCGCCAGGCTCGACCCGAAGGACATGGCCGCGGCAGGCGTCGCGGTCGGTGACATCGTGCGCGTCGTCGGCGAGCGCACCACCGTGGCCAAGGCGATGCCGGCCTTCCCCGACGCGCGCGCCAAGTCGCAGGTGCAGATCGACGGAATCACCCGCATGAACGCCGGCACGGCGATCGACCGCCGCGTGAAGATCCTTCGCGCCGCCTCGGCGCCCGCGTCTCGCGTGGTCCTGCGACCGACCGGCAAGCCCGGCGGCGCCGCCGAGCAAAAGGCCGATACCAGCCACCTGAGCCGCCTGCTCGAGGGCCTGCCGCTGGTCGTCGGCGACCGCGTGCGCGCCACGCTGATCGGCCCGACCCGCCAGGACTTCGAGGTCATCGCCACGACCCCCGGCGACAGCTGCGTCGTGGTCCACGCCAAGACCCAGTTCGCGCTCGACCGCTCGGGCGCGCCGCGAGCCAGCGAGAGCGCGCCGCGGGTGGCGTACGAGGATATCGGTGGTCTGCGCAAAGAGGTCCGCCGGGTCCGCGAGATGATCGAGCTGCCGCTGCGATATCCGCAGCTGTTCGAGCAGCTCGGCATCGACCCGCCCAAGGGCGTGCTGCTGCGCGGCCCGCCTGGGACCGGCAAGACGCTGCTGGCCCGCGTGGTCGCCCAGGAGACCGAGGCGGCGTTCATCGCCGTCAGCGCGCCCGAGGTGATCCACAAGTTCTACGGCGAGAGCGAGGCGAAGCTGCGCAGCATCTTCGAGCAGGCGCGCAAGATGGCGCCGTGCATCATCTTCCTCGACGAGATCGACGCGATCGCGCCGAAGCGGGAGAACGTGCAGGGCGAGGTGGAGAAGCGGGTCGTCGCCCAGCTGCTCTCGCTGATGGACGGCCTCGAGGGCCGCGGCCAGGTGATCGTCATCGCCGCGACCAACCTGCCGAACATGCTCGACCCGGCGCTGCGCCGCCCCGGACGCTTCGACCGCGAGATCGAGATCGGCATCCCCGACACCAGCGCCCGCCGTGAGATCCTCGAGATCCACAGCCGCGGCATGCCGCTGCACGCGGATGTCGAGCTCGGCGAGCTCGCGGCCTGCACCCACGGCTTCGTCGGGGCCGACATCGCCGCGCTGTGCCGCGAGGCCGCCATGACCTCGCTGCGGTCCGTGATCCCGGACCTCGACCTGACCCGCCGCGAGGTCCCCCAGGAGCTGCTGTCGTCGCTGTGCGTGCGCATGGCCGACTTCCGCGCCGCGCTCGCGGAGATCGAACCATCGGCGGTGCGCGAGGTGCTGGTCGAGGTCCCGACGGTCGCGTGGGACGACGTCGGCGGACACGACCTGATCAAGCGCGAGCTGCGAGAGGCGATCGAGCTGCCGCTGCGCTACCCGGAGCTGCTGCGCCGGGCGAAGGTGCGGCCGCCGCGGGGCATCCTGCTCTACGGCCCTCCAGGCACCGGCAAGACCCTGCTGGCGAAGGCGGTCGCGTCGCAGAGCGGCGTCAACTTCATCTCGGTGAAGGGCCCCGCGCTGATCTCCAAGTTCGTCGGCGACAGCGAGCGGGGGGTCCGCGAGATCTTTCACAAGGCCCGCCAGGCCGCGCCCTGCGTGCTGTTCTTCGACGAGATCGACGCGCTCGCGCCGCGGCGCGGCAGCGGCGACGCTGGCGTCACCGAGCGCGTGCTCAGTCAGTTCCTGACCGAGATGGACGGCGTCGAGGAGCTCAAGGGTGTGCTCGTGGTCGCCGCGACCAACCGCCGCGATATGCTCGACCCGGCGCTGCTGCGACCGGGACGCTTCGACCTGAGCCTCGAGGTCGGCCTGCCCGACGCCGCGGCCCGGGCCCGCATCTTCGCCATTCACCTGCGCAACGTGCCGCTCGCGGCCGACGTGGATCTGCAGGCGATCGCGGCGCTGGCCGAGGGCTTCGGCGGCGCCCACATCGAAGCCGCGTGCCGCCGCGCGGGGTTGATGATCGTGCGCGAGATCATCGATTCGCAGCGCACGGACGCCGACACGGCGCCGATCGAGATCGGGGCCGCGACGCTGCGCGCGGCGATTGCGGAGATCTGCCTCAGCGAGGGTTTCGAGCAGCGCGAGGTGTGAGTCGCGCGGGCGCCGGCCGTCCTGCCCGCGTGAGGCCGTCGCTCGCAGCGACGGCTTGCGCGGGCGCCGGCCTTCGTGCTCTGCTCGCCCGGCCATGACGAGATTCACCTGCGGTCTGCTGCTCGCGCTCACCCTCACCGGCTGCGATCGGGGTACCGCGTCGGAGCTCGACGGATTGCGCGAGGGGCTCGTCGACCAGGAGAAACAGCTGCAGGCGATGCAGGAGCGGATCGAGCATCTGGAGGCGGAGCTCGCCGCGCTGCGCCGCGAGCGGGCCCCCGCGGCGCCCGAGTCCGCGGCGCTGCCGGAGCCGCAGGTCCCCGCGGATGTCCTCGCAACCACGCTGGCCCAGCACCCGATTTACTGCGTGGCGAATCGCTGCACGATCCCGCGCAAGGTCCACGAGCTGGTGTTCGCCGAGCCCGGGGTCCTGGCCCGGTCCGCGCGGGTGATCCCCAACATCAAGGACGGCGTGACGCGCGGGTTCAAGCTGTTCGGCATTCGTCCGACCAGCGTGTTCGCGGCGCTCGGCCTGCAAAATGGTGACACCGTGACCGAGCTCGGCGGCAAGCCGATCGACGGCATGGAGGCCGCGCTTGCGGCCTCCACCGAGCTGAAGGCGCGCAGCGAGTGGACCATCAAGGGCGAGCGCCGCGGCGAGCCCTTCGAGATCACGCTCGCGCTCGGTGATTAGGCATATGCGACGCTGGGGCCCCGTCGTCGCGGCGCTGCTCGCCTGCGCACCGCCGCCGGTGTCGCCGCCGCCGGACGCGGTGCCGGTCGCTGAATCAGTGCCGGGGCCTGTTCCTGTGGACATGTCCCGGGGGACAGGGTCGGAAGTACCGGTGGTGCCGGTCGTTTCGGTGGTGCCGACGGCGGGGCCCGCGGGACCGGATCCGCGGCTGGGCGAGACCGACAGCGTATACCCCGGCATCAATGCGCCGTACCGGGCGCGCGGGGCGGTGAAGACCTGGTCGCGCCGCTTCGAGCGCGACGGCCGCGAGGTCCACGATCACCAGGCGCAGATCGTCGGCGCGCTCGGGCTGCGGCCCGGGATGGCGGTCGCCGATGTCGGCGCGGGCACGGGCCTCTTTACCCTCGCGTTCGCGGCGGCGGTCGGACCCGCGGGGACCGTGTATGCCGTCGATGTCATCCCGGAATTCCTCGCACACATCGGCGCGCGGGCGCAAAAGGCGGGTGTCGGCAATGTGCAGCTCGTGCAGGCCAGCGAACGCAGCGCCGAGCTGCGGCCCGCGAGCGTCGATGTCGTCTTCATGAGCGACGCCTATCATCACCTCGAG
>ERZ795056.7769-NODE-7769-length-10212-cov-4.701782_pt1 | contig 10212 bp, 8 predicted proteins | sample MGYA00375140_ERZ795056 | MGnify/ENA primary metagenome ERZ795056 (study PRJEB30185, sample SAMN05720227) | activated sludge metagenome | isolation source: Anaerobic digester | place: USA | collected 2015-03-09 ...
GGACGCGCTTCATGAACGACCGGATTGCTGGCTGTGAAGTCTCCGTCACCGACCGTCGCACCGTGATCGAAACATTGTCCGAGTTGGCGCGGCGCGCCCGTGCGGCCAAAGGGCCAGTCGAATCGAGCGTGGCGACCAAACTGCCAGTAGTTGAAGCGCGGCCAAGCGCTTCGCGCAACGACAAGCCCACGCGTAATCTCGCCGTGCCGCAACCTACCGACGACGTGCCGACCAGTCGGCGCGCCACGAGTGACCACGCCCGTGGATCGTTACCAGACATTCCCGTCGTAATCGACGACGATTTGTCCAAACCCATCGTCGATGTCGAAGTGCAAGCGATGTTGCGTTCACAAAAAGTTACGGCGCGCCCACCGTCGCCATTGCCGCTGCCGTCGCCGCCAACGACAGCGTCGCTCCGAGCTGAAAAAGTTACCCCGGAAGAAACCGTGACCGTGGCCGACGATCACCGCAAGGAACGCGCTGAGTCGGTGGCTGCGACCGGTGCATTTTTTGCGCTCGAAGGTATCGAGCCACCACCGACAACGATCAGCGCGAGGTTTTTGCGTGGCGGTCGCTGGTTGCCGGCACGAGTTGGCGCTTTGAGTTTACGCAATGGGTTGTTCCTCAGTGGCGCCACGCCTCGCCTCGACGATCAAGTACACGTGGCACTCGCTTTTGGCGACAACGCGGCTTTGGTACGCGGCAAAGTTGCGCGCTTAGCCACCGCGGAAAAAGACAAAGGCGCAGCCGGCTTTGCCGTGAACTTCGAGCTCGACCCTGGCTCGCAACAACAATTGGTGGCGTTATTGACCGCGGCACGCAGCGCCAAGGTCACGATCAAACCACCACCGCCGCGGGTTGGCCGCCGATTTCCAGTGGAGTGGCCCGTTTGTTTTGGCACCACGCGCGGCGCCGTGCGCGGTGACGCCCTCGACGTTTCGGGGTGCGGCATGTTTGTCGCGCCGACGCGGGCATTGGACGTGGGCAGCAACCTGAGCTTCTCGGTTGTGCTCGACGACGGCGGCGCGCCCGTAGTCGGCCGCGTCCGTGTTGTGCGGCATGTGAACGAAGTCGAGGCTCGGCGATCGTCATTCGCTGCGGGCTACGGGGTTGCGATCGACGATCTTGCAAGTGGCGATGCACAACGCTGGGCCGCTTTTTTGACTCGGGTCGAAAAACGCAGCGATCGGCGCATTCTCGTCGGTGCAAGCCCACAGCGGTTAGCCGAACTGAGCGCGGGCTTGGGCGCTGCGGGCTATGCCGTCACCGGCGGCTCGGATGCTGGCGCGTTTGTGCACTTGGCCGAATCGGATCGCCGTCCCGTCGACGCTGCGGTTATTGATCCTGATTGGGCCGGCGGCGGGCCAAGTGGCGCATGGCTTGAAGCCTTGTTGGGCGCACGCAATGTGCCTTGTGTGAGCACGCATGGCGACGCGCGGCGCGCGCGCGCGGTGGTCGATCGCTTGCTGCAGGTCTAGCCAGCTAAATTGCGTGGCATCCACTGCATGCACTTGCTAGGTTGGCGGCATGGTGCGAGCCCGTTTCACGTTGATCATCGCAATCGCCGGTGCAGCAGCCACGGCGTGCAGCGCCAGCAACCACAGAAAGCCTGCCGTGACCGAATCTTCAAGCCAACAACAACGGCGCGCCGATCTCACACAATCGTTGAACCTCGGCAACCGCGACCAGCCTCCGCTTTCGCTCGCCGAAATGGAAGCCGCGCTTGCGAAAAATCCAGGGCCAACCTACGGCATCGGCGGCCATGTGCTACGGCTGGCACAGCCGGAACAAGGCGTGCCGTTGCTACGCCGGTTGCTGCAACACAACAATGAACTCATGGCTATTGAAGCGGCGGCAGCCCTCGCCGTGCTCGGGCAGCGCGACGGCGTCGAACGCTTGCGCAACGTAAAAACCGCCACCAGCTCACATATCGAGTTTTGGTACGCCTCCGAAGCACTCACGTTGTTAGGCGAACCGGTGCCAGAAGCGATTCGCAGCAAATTGCCAATGCACATGCAGGCGCAGACCGACCAACCTGTATTGCAGTAACGCTTGCGCTTGCGAAGCGGCCTGCTAGTTTGCCACCGGTGCAGCAACGCATTGGTTTACTTGGCGACATTCACGCCGAAGACGAGCGGGTGGCCACCGCGCTTGCCTTGTTTGCAGCGCAGCGTTGTGACCAGGTGCTATTCGTCGGCGATATCGTCGACGGTCAAGGCGACGTTGAACGTTGTGTGACACTGCTGCGCGGCGCGAACGCCATCGGCGTGCGTGGCAACCATGAGCGGTGGCTGATCAGCGATACGATGCGCACGTTGCGGCACGCGCATCATCGTAGCGACCTTGCGGCCAGCAACGTTGCGTTTTTTGAAGCGTTGCCAGCCACGCGCACGATTGCAACGCCGCGCGGTGCCATGCTGTTGTGTCACGGCGTCGCCGACGACGATATGCAGCGCCTGCGGGCTGACGATGACGGCTATGCGCTGCATTGCAACACCGCGTTGGGGCAGGTGCTGCAAGCGGGAGAACATGCGCTGCTGCTTGGTGGCCATACCCACGAACGCACCGTGCGTCGCTTCACAGCCCGCGAAGTGTTGGGCAGCGGCGAGGGCTCGTTGCTGTATTTGAACCCCGGCACCCTCGCCCGCCTCGACACGCCGTGTTGTGCGATTCTCGATTTTTCCGACGACGCTATCCAGTTTTACGAACTCGAAGACGCCATGCATGCGGCGCGCAGCGAACGAGTGCCACTGCCGTAAACCGCCTCGACTCGTTACATAGCGCTTTGCGCAGCCTGCCGAATCCGCGCCAGCGTACCTGCCGGCCATGCTGGGTGATGCGCAGCGAGCCACGGTTCGACCAAGTTGGTATCGTGCACCATCGGCGCGACGGCAGCACGCACATCGCACAGCCACACAGCGCGCGCGTCACGGGTTTGCTGCAAGGCATCGGCGAGCTCGGCGGTCTGCCCTAACACGGCGTGCGTCAGCAACCAGTACGCTGCAAGCCCTGGATCGCTCGCAAGCGTTTCGCGCTCAAGCGCATACGCTGCCAGCGGCGCCGCATCACGTGCTGTGGGAACTATCTCGCGTGGGGAATCGCTGGCGTAGGCGGCGCTGCTCATAATCTGCGCGAGCCAAATGCTCCGCCTGTAACGCGTGGCCATGGCACCCCACGATTTGCGCGGTGGCCGTTGCTCAACAACGTCGCCGCCTTGCGCGAGCCACGTCGCAATGCTTGGTGCAAGCACAAAGAAGTCCTGCGGTTCGGGATCCACCGGTGCTACATCGTTGAACAAATACGAAGCAACTTCACCGGTGCCCCAGCTCGCCACCAGGCACACACCGGAATCAGGGTCTTCAGCCAGCAGCGCAGCGCTCATGAACGCCGAAACAACATGCGATGGCGCTTCAGCAAACAATAGCGACGGCGCGCGCACATCGTGCACACCCCAATAGATATCGTCACCGGAAAGCTTGAGCACGGAAGCCACTTGCTTGCGAAATTTGCTAACACGCGCAAGCGTCACGTATTCGATGAGCTCGGCGGATGCAGCGATGCCTTGCGCGTCAAGCGCGACAAACTCGGTTTGCGGCTTCGGCACACCGGTCGTGCACGGTGCAAACTGCGGCGATTTGCACATGCGCGCCACGATGGCAGCGATGCTCATCGCTTACTCCTCGCCGTAGCCAGACAGTTTCAGTTTATTCTTGGCATTTTTGGCAAGCTTGGAACGCGGCCGTTCGTCGACGATGCCTTGCAACAGTTCGGCACCGAGGTCTTCATTGTTGGAGTCTTTCGATTCCAGCAAGCGAAAGCCCAACGCATACAGCGCTTCGTCGGTAACGTCTTTTTCTTTGGCGAGTTTCTTCGCGATTGGATAGCCCTTGTTGGCAAGCAACGAGAACTGGCCCAACACTGGATCGTCGGCGTGCGCACCACGAATGATGCCTTCGCCAGACGCTTCGAGAAACAGCAACGCCAAGAAGAACCGCGAATCGTCGTCGATCGCAGCGTCGAGATCCGCCCGGCTGCGCATCAACGGCTTGAGGCTGCCAAACGCTTCAACCACTTTGCCGGCTTTGCGCAATCGACGCGCCCGTTCGAACAACAGCTCCACGTGATGGCTTGGCGAAACATCGGCAATCAGCTCGCCGAACACGCGTTCGAGCAACACCACGTCGGCAGTGGCTTTGCCTTTGGCCGACAACTCCATATAGCCACGCAACGCTGTTACCAGTTCTTCGATCGCATGGTTGGAAAGGTTGCCGCGATGCGCACGAATCGACGCTGCGTAGCGCCGTGCAACGTTTTCGTCTTTGCATGCGACCAGCGCGCGCACCAACGGCAAGGCACTTTCGGGAACCTTGGCCAAGCCCCGTGCAGCTGCATCGCGCGCGGTAGCATCAACACCACCAAGCGCATCGATCAACGCTTTGACTGCCGACGCGCCACCACCAGCAGGCATGCGTTCCATCGCCAACTTCTGCGCTGCCACGTTGCTGGACTTGGCAAGCGCCGCAAACGGCTTCGCCAACTTGTCGGGAATGCGAGCGCCACGCAGCGTATCCACCGCCGATTGTGCCACCATCGCGTCGTCGCCATCGGCGTACTCGATCAGCGTTTCGATCACAGCTTCGGTGCCTTTGGCTTCGCTTTGCGCCACGATGCGGCGCAGCCCAGCGATCGCTGCCAGCCGAATCGGGCGTGGCCGCTCAGGCGCTGCATGCGCAAGCAAGAACGAAATCGTCGACGATTTCGCTAAGTAGCCAATCAAGCGCAAATACGCAGCCAAGCTGGCTAAATGCTCGGCGACATCCGGGTCGCGCAGCGGATCGCCGCCAGTTGAAATCGGAGGTGCAGCAGCACCGGTAGCAACCGCCGCTTTTTTCGACTTGGCCCGCGCTGCCGCGGCTTTGCTGGTTTCTTTGAGCGCCGCTTCGGTGGCTTTGCTCGCTTTGACGTACGCCTTTTGCAATTCTTTGGACGTTTCGCTCGCTCGCGCCATGGTCGCTTTTTCAACCAGCGCTTCGAGTTTGTCGGCGCCTTCGTCGAGCTGCGCGCGGATGAGTTGCAGCGCTTGTTCGCCGAACTCGCGATCGGCCAACTGATCAAGCACAGCATCGACAGCTGCCGTCGTGCCACGGCGCAGCAACAACTGCGCAACGACGCGCCGCACGGCAACGTTGCCATGGGCAATTTCTTTGCGCAGCGACGCTTCGGCCGAGGCGCCTTGTTCGCCAAGCACATGTGCCGCGCGCTCCGCTAACGGTTGATCGTGGCTATGTAGCAGCGGCACCAACTTCGGTGCGATGCCGGTGGCGCCCATAGCCGCCAAGCCATCGAGCGCAGTGCGGGCCACGCCCACGTCTTTGTCGCCGAGCCGATCGGTCAACGCGGCTTCCACCGCTTTGTCGCCTTTGCCCACCGCAACTAAAACAGTGGCAGCAGCGAGACGCAATTCAACGCGTTCATGCTCAAGCAGCTCAATGACGGCAGCGGCTAACGACTTGGCCATGGGACCCTCCGTGGCCAAACATACCGGACGGTCGTCGTGTTTAGGCGAAATCGCGGCGCGAAAACAGCAGCGCCGCGAGGGCCATCAAACCCACGATCCACAAAAAGCCGTGGCCAGCCGAGGTCGCCACATAGCCCCACGAGACAAAGTCGCCATGCACGCTAACCGGGTCACCGTCGACGTTGCGGCCCGACACCGAATACAAATGTAGGTCGGGTACGATTTCTAACGTCACCTTGGTAACCAAGCGAATCCATGACGACTTTGCGGTCTCGGTTGCGGCTGCGATATCAGGCGTCAACCGGCCGATGACAAACATGGCCAACGCGAAAATGCCCGACAAAAACGGGCTGGAGAACGATGAGAAAAAGATGGCGCTGGCTGCAACCGTAAGCACTTCGCACCACGACAACACCACCGCTTTAAGCAACGCCGACGTCACGCCGCCACCCTGATAGGTGACCATCGCGGCCATTGCAGCACCAAACAAGCCAACCAACACGGTGAGCACCAACGCCATGCCGACATATTTACCGACGACGAATTCCCATCGTTGGATCGGTTTGGACACGATCGCGTGCACGGTGCGCCGCTGCACTTCGCCATACAACAAGAACACACCGAGGAAGATCGCCGTCAACGAGCCGAAGATCGAAATGCCAGCCAAACCAACATCACGCGAGACCCGCTGCTCTTCGTAGATCGACATTTCGCCGAGCACCAAAGCCAACACGTTCGACATCAGCACCAAGATGACCACGCCGTACAACACGCGAATCCGCGCGGCTTCACGAAACGTATTGAGCGCGATGGCCCAGACCCGGCCGATGCTGCCGAGCGGCCCGCCGCCAAGCGCAGCGGACGGACTGATGCCGGCTGATGATTTGCTTGCTGAGTTGCTCATACGCGACCTTCCATCGCTGCTGCCGACGAATCGGCTGAGCCGATGTGCCGCAAAAATAGATCTTCTAACGATTCGTGGCGCGGACTCACCGACACCACTTTGGCGCCGTCGGCGTGGGCCGCGGCCAACCACGCATCTACATCAGCGTCGGCTGGCAGCACCACATGGAGTTCATCGGCAACTCGCCGCGATTTGCCTGGCCCACGCGCGACTAGTGCCGCCACTTTGTCATCGGCGAGGCCAGCCACGCGCATCGTGATATCGACGGAGATCGTGGTGGTTGCCACCAACTCCGACGGTGTGCCTTCGGTTTGAATCTGGCCACGTGCCACAATCGCAACACGGTCAGCCACCGACTCGACGTCGGTCAAAATGTGCGACGAGAAAAACACGGTTTTGCCTTGGTCGCGCAATTCGGTGATCAGATCGCGCACTTCTTTGCGGCCAATCGGGTCGAGGCCGCTCATCGGCTCGTCGAGCACCACCAAGTCAGGGTCGTTCATCAACGCTTGCGCAAGGCCCGCGCGTTGCATCATGCCTTTGGAAAACTTCTTGAGGTTCTGGTTGCGCGCACGCCCCAAGCCTACCCGGTCGATCAAAAAGTCCGCGCGTTTTTTGCGCGTCGCACGGTCGATGCCAAACAGGCGCCCGGCAAGATCGAGCAGCTCCGGCACGGTGAGATAATCGTAAAAATACGGTTGCTCCGGCAAAAAGCCAACCCGCATGCGCGCTGCACGGCTGGGCAACACGTGGCCCAAGATCTGTGCCGTGCCACCAGTCGGCTTGATCAAGCTCATCAGCGTGCGAATCGTGGTGGTTTTGCCGGCGCCGTTGGGCCCCAGAAAACCGAAAATCTCGCCGCGTGCCACCCGGAACGACACCCCTCGCAGCGCTTCGACTTTGCGGCGGCGGAACGGCGTGCGATACGTCTTGGTCAGGTCGGTTACCACGATCGCGGCGTCTTGATCAGATACGCGCGATGCCCGTTGGGACGGCGATGCTGGGGCTGCTGGTGCTGCGTCAGTCACGGCCGCAGAGCATAGCGCAGGAATTCGAACTAGTGCACATTGTGGCAATGGTAACGATCTGGCCACGACAAAACTTTGTAACCGGCGGCGGCCCTGGCGCCTATGCGCTGGTAGCCCTGTCGAGCGAAAAACTGGCCGACCCAATGCCGGTATCGCGCTCCCGCCATGGCATGCCGACGAGCGAAGGCGCAGGTGCGGTAGCGCTGGTTGTGCGCGACCGGGCCACCGACCCGACCTGGTTTGACGACAACATCGTCGCGCCGTTTGTGCCGCTGATCGAAAACGATCTCGACGCAGCAACCGCGGCGGCCGCGGCAAGGGCTCAGTTTGCCTACATTGTCACCAGCGACGTGCACGATCCCGAGGATCTTTCCCACGTGCAAGCTGGCTGGGCGCTCGCCAAATGCATTTGTGAACAAGGCGCGGCCGTCGTGATCGACGTGACCGCAGCGCGCGCCCACAACGGCACGGAGGTCGCAGGCCTGGCGCCGGATCGCAGCTTTGATGTAATGCACGAAGTAACCCTGTTTTTCGACGAGCGCGAAGATGAAGACGCAGGCGAATCGATGATTGCGTGGACAGCAGGCATGCAGAAATTTGGCCGGCCAAATTTGCTCATCACCGACATCGCACGCGATTACGCCGCCGTGGTGGCGACGGTGCTGCGCGACGCTGCGACAACACTTGCCGAAGGTGAACGGCTTGAAATCGGCGATACATTAACCATCGGCGACCGCACGTTCGTTGCGACGCCGCTGCCAGAAGGCCATGACTCACCGATTGACGGCGCAGCGGTGGCGTTGGCCGAAGTGCTCGGTGACGCCGAGGAGGCACCATGAAACCTGCACCAAAAAAGTGGGCACCACTCGCGCCTGAAGCGTGGGGCCCTGCCATCACCAAACGTGAAACCGCGCCTGCACCGAAGGTGGAAGTCTTGGCCGTCGCCAAAGCGCCGAACTACCCAGCCGGCCGCATGCTGATTTCTTCGCCGTTGGAAATTAACGCAGTGCTCGAACGCATCCCGGAAGGCCGCGTGCTGCCCATGGCCGACCTGCGGTTTTCGTTGGCGAAGAGCCACAAAGCCGATTACACCTGCCCGCTTACCACCGGCATCTTTTTGCGTATTTGCGCCGAAGCCACCGAGGAAGAACGGGCGATGGGCCGGCCCGGCGTACCGTATTGGCGCGTAGTGCGCGATGACGGCGACATGATCGACAAGTTCCCCGGTGGTGTCGAAGCACAAGCCAAAAAGCTGGAGCGCGACGGCGTCGAGATTTTCCGCTTGCGTGGCACGCCGAAGGTAAGCGACTTGGAACACTTTGGCTGGCGCGCGCCACCGCTTGGCAAAAAAGCCGGGAAGTAGCGCTGCCCAAAGGCCCCCTGCGACACCTCGCACGGGTGCGACACGCAGCGCGAAGCCCCATGTTCAGCGCTGGTTAGCGGCGCTTGATTGCGAGTTGAGCGCCGATCGCCGTAGATGGGACATGGCCCAATTTCGCAAACCTGGAAAGTTTCGCAGTAGTGGCAAGCATCGCATCAGCCATCGTGCGTTGGCGGCAGCAGCAACGCTGACCTTACATACCGTCGCCATCACCGTGCCGATGACGCTGACATTAGGCCGCACGCAGGTCGTGGGCGCACAAACAGCGACGACCGGTGCTATTCGCGGGATCGTGAAGGATGCCAAGACCGGGGAGCTGATGGTCGGCGTAACGGTGGTGGTCACCGGCAAAGCGTTGCGCGGCACGCATGCCTCCGTTACCGATGAGAATGGCGAGTATCTGATCGCCGACCTACCGCCTGGCAGGTATCAGCTTGAATACTTCTATGCCGAAGTGCACGTTATTGTGAAACAGCTGCTCGTTAAGGCAAACAGCACAACCGTAAACAACGCCAAGATCAATCCCAACACAAGTAGTGAAGTCATTCGCATCGAGGCCAAGGCCCCGATGATTGATGCGACCACCGCGACGCAGGGCACAACAATCAGCAAAGACATACTCGCCAACCTGCCCGTGCGGGGCCGCACCTTTGGCGCGGTTGCTAGCACGCGTGGTGACAGTGTCGGCGTTTCAATCTCAGGCAGCACCTCGGTCCAAAGCAGCTACGTCGTCGACGGTATCAATACCAGCGGCGCACCAGCGACCGCGGCGCCTGGCACGCCAGGCACGCTAGCCATGCCGCGCGACACCAGCAACGAACGCTACGACGCTCGTCGCGACAATCCGTTTTTCCGCGTCGCGGATGCACCCTTTTCAACATTTTCCACCGACGTCGACACCGCGTCGTACTCGAACTTTCGCCGCATGATGCGCGAAAAAACTGAGATTCCCGCCGGCGCCGTGCGTGTCGAAGAATGGCTGAACTATTTCCGCTACAGCGATGTCGACAATGCCAAGCCGGTAGCAGGCGAACCGATCGCGATTCAAACCGAAGTCAGCCAGAGCCCGTGGCACCCCGGGTTGCAATTGTTACGCGTTGCTTTGCGCGCACCCGAAATGCCGCAAGCCAACGTCGCACCACGCAACTTGGTGTTTCTGATCGACGTCTCGGGCTCGATGCAAGATCCTGACAAGCTGCCGCTGTTGCAGAAGGGCTTGGCGTTGCTGGTTGAAAATCTGCGGCCGATCGATCGCGTATCGATCGTTGTCTACGCCGGCAGCGAAGGCTTGGCGTTGCCGTCGACGCCAGGCAACCAACGCACCAAAATCAACGACGCGATCAATGCGTTGTCCGCTGGCGGCTCAACCAACGGTGCGGCA
>ERZ795056.7770-NODE-7770-length-10210-cov-6.514426_pt1 | contig 10210 bp, 7 predicted proteins | sample MGYA00375140_ERZ795056 | MGnify/ENA primary metagenome ERZ795056 (study PRJEB30185, sample SAMN05720227) | activated sludge metagenome | isolation source: Anaerobic digester | place: USA | collected 2015-03-09 ...
AAACAGGAAGAGGCACACATGAATACCGCGGCGTAATGGGCAGGATCGATATCATTACCGGCACATTAGGCAAAGCCTTAGGTGGTGCCAGCGGCGGTTTTACTTCGGGCCGCAAAGAGATAATAGAGATGCTTCGCCAGAGAAGCCGTCCCTATCTCTTTAGCAATACGGTAGCGCCAAGCATCGTGGGCGCCAGCATTGCGGTACTGGATATGCTGAGTGAAACAACTTCCTTACGGGATAAACTGGAAACCAACACAAAATATTTCCGTACCAAAATGACCGAAGCCGGCTTCGATATTAAACCCGGCGAACATCCCATTGTTCCTATTATGCTATACGATGCCGTTATTGCACAAAACTTTGCAGCCAAATTGCTGGAAGAGGGCATTTATGTTATTGGCTTCTTCTTTCCCGTGGTGGCCAAGGGCCAGGCGAGGATAAGGGTACAATTAAGTGCCGCACATGAAATGCAGCATTTGGATAAAGCCATTGCAGCATTTACAAAAATTGGTAAAGAACTGGGCGTATTGCCTGCTTAATCAAAATGTAAACCAGGGGTAAGGTTCATTGGCTGCATCCAGCAGTCTTGGTAATCCGTCGCCCGGTAAAGTATTCAAGGCCGGCAGCAGGCTTGGATTAGAAGGATATTTTTTTCCATCAAATTTTGCAATGCGGTGTTTTTTGTTGCTGTAGATATACAGATCTTTCCATCCGTTAGTTTTTTCATTGGCAACAATTACAGGGGTACCCGATACAGAAAAGTTTGTTATCATAATTCCATTGCTGTTCAACAGGAGTAAATTGCAACCACCCGTGCCACAAAAATAGCTGCCATTTAATCCGACAAATATTTCTTTGCTGCCATCATCATCCAGGTCATATTCAAACAATATAAACCTCCGGCTGAAAGAATCAATCAGCTGGTTTTTGATATCTGCCTCATACTTTGTAGCCAGCAGTTTTTTTACAATGGACACCGCAACTGGGTTATAGGTATTTATTCCATAGGCAGTTACAGGAATAGTATCTGTAAGATCCGGATCAGTAATAACAGCTGATTCAGATGATGCTGGTTTTTCAGCACTGTCTGCGGGTGCAGCTGCTGCCAGTTCCATTGCAGCTGAGTCTGGTGCATCACTGCAGGAATAAAACATACTGGCCATACTGAATACGATAAACAAACTGCGTTTCATACTATAGAATTTTGTTGTGAACAATTATGATCCAGGTCTGTCGTCTTTTTTTGTTTCGTCGATACTTGTCCGGATATGTATATCCTGCTGCGGATAGGGTATCTCTATATTTTTATCTTTAAAAATGCGGGTGATACTTTTGATAATATCACTTTTTACTGCTGAAACCACATTTACATCCTGCACCCAAAACAACATCTGCAGCTCAATGGAACTGCTGTTGAGGTTATTTACCAGCACTGTAGGGTCCGGGTATTGCAATACTCTTTCATCGGTTGCTATGATCTCTTGAACGAGGGTTGTTACCAAATCAAGATCTGACTGGTATCCAACACCGATTGTTATATCCACCCTTCTCGAATTCTTTCCTCCCATCGTCCAGTTAATAAGGTGTGAATTAAGAATTTCACCATTGGGAATCGTAACATCTGCTCCTTCGGGCGTTGCAATCACGCTGCCCCTGAAGCCGATGGATTTCATCCGGCCTGTTTGTCCGCCGATCTGCACCAGGTCTCCAACATTTACCGGCTTTTCAAATGCCAGTATCAGCCCGCTCACCAGGTTGTTTACCAGTGCCTGCAAGCCAAGACCAATACCCACACTCAGTGCTCCTAAAATGATGGTTAATTTATCCATAGGAATACCGGTGGCAGCAAAAGCTAAAAACACCCCGAGGCTGATGATGAAGATGCGGATGAGTAAGAGCCAGCTTCCCAGCTTTGCCCTGGCCTTGCTGGTTGCTGTTGACGTGTGATGGCCGGGCGGGTCGGATGCAAAAAAAGAAACCAGTTTGGATGCAATGGCAGATAATACAATAATGAATAGAAAAAGAAAGATATTACTGATAGAAAAAGTAAAATCACCGATCGTACGCTCACTCAGCAAAAAATCTTCCACAGGTGACTTTATCAGTTTAAAGGCATAAAAATTACGGGCAAATAAAACAAACCAGCCCAGCACCAGTAAGGCATAAAAAATACCAGGTACACGATCCCCTACTTTTTCAAAATTGATATAGAAAAGTTTTTTATCCTGGCGGCTGTAGGCAATACTGGCCAGCTTTAATATTTGATTGATGAGCTTTACCACCCATAAAAAAACGATGGCTGTTATTACATTTACAAATCCACTAACCATGAGTGTTTTGCCCAGGTTGTACCGTCCAAAAATATTGGCTGCCAGGGCAGGCAGCTCCATTACAATCACCAACCCGATAAACCAGAGGATCGCTTTTTCTCTCAGCTCCTGCCTGTTGGCTTTTAATAAAACAGCTGCAGGAAAAAAGATGCCTGCCAGTGTGAGCAGCAGTATCCACCACCGCTCTGTACGGGAAGCCTGTAGTACAAGATTGTCTGCCGCTGCCATTATAAAAAGAAAGAACAGTGTAAGCCATATCTTCATCCAGTGTGAAGTAATGTACCCTTTAAAAATAAAGCTTAACGAAACAGCACTGGCCATCCACAAGATGGCATCAAAAATAAAAGGCGGATCAGGAAAAAGAAACTGCAGCAGGCTGGTCCCGATAATAAACGCCGATAAAGCGGGATACCGCAGCACCAACTGACCGGCAAAATTGCCGCTGTGGTGCTGTTCCTTCACCATTTTTTTTAAAGAAGTAAGAAACAGACCCAGGCAAAGGATGATCAAAAAACAAACGATCAGCCGGATAGTGTGGTTTTGTATATAAAATCCAAGGGTAAGGGTTCCTTTTTGGAGTGCATAATGCATGATCTGGCCCAGCGGCCTGTGATAAGATGGACCCGTCCAGATATTTGAAAAATCCCTGGAAAAAGTATTGGAAAACAATTCAGCCTCATACCTCGTTACTTCATCTAGACTGTATGATATTTTATTCAGCACACCGTTTACTTTGTATTGCAGCAGCTCATTCCTGTCGATGCTGTTTCGCAGTAAGGAATCTGTTGGTGCGATCTCTTTGGCAGTATGCACCAGCAATTGAAAATACCGGGCCGTGGAAACCGAATCCGAAGGAAAATCGTACAGAACAGAATCGCTGTACAAAGAATCGATCTGGTATTGAAAAGCATACAGTTTATGCTGGTGTTCATCCACCCGCTTTTTTATACCCGCTACCCGCTGCAGTAATTCGTTCAGCAGTTTTTCTGTTGTTGTTAGGTTGCGGTGAGTTTGTGCAGTTCCCTTATTGGTAAAAACACCATCGCCTGCAATGTCATGCCAGTTTTCTGCCTTGGCAAGCTGGCTGCTAACGGCAGTGGCATCAAAATTTCCCTTTAAATAATTTTTGGCGTTTTGAATAGTGGATTGCAGCTGCCGTATCAGTTCATTTTGCTTCAGCCTTTTTTTCTCCGACACAAATTTGTCAATACTCCTCATGGCTTCTTCCCTGCCGCTTTGCTGTAATTTTTCCACGAGGCTTTTTGGTGGGGTACTATCGGGCGTGCCGGCAACCTGCGCAGATGCGATGGAGCCGGTAAAGATAAAAACCGCCAGCAACAAGTGGCAGAAACATACCGACCGGAATAAAATAGCCGCAGGTTTTCTCATATGAAATAATATACTGTCAATGATAATAATACCGTGCAATGAATTATTTAAACCTGTTAACCCAATCTATGTGCAGCTGTCGTTATATTACCGGTTACAGGTTATGAATATAGGAAAGCATCAACCCGGCACTCATCCGCTGTGCTTTTACAATACCGGTTTCGCCATTTAAAATATTACTCTCATTGGGGTTATCATAATTAATGGGTTGGGTGTAGTTGCTGGTAGTACCATAGGTCAGCAACAAGCCGCCTCTTAAATTAAACCTTCTTTTTCTAAAGTTACCACCCACATTAAGGTGGTACAGGTTCCAGGCTGCTGTGGACGATATATAGCCGGACGTACCGGCATATTGCCTGGCCCCTCCATAGTTAAAATCAGTGCGGAGTGAACAATAACCAGTTACCCTTTCTTTTATTTTAAAACTAACAGCAGCAGAAAAATTGATGATGGCTTTACGGGCGTCTTTTAACCGTAACAGGTCGGCTGTATAAAGGTTGTTGCTGCCGGTATCCGGCCTGATAAAAAATTCATTTCTTGGAGTGATGATATTGTACTCTTTCAAAGGGGCAAAATATTCTGTGGCCAGGTAAAGTTGCCCCTTGTCAAAATCGTAAGTATAGCCGGCTGCTGCACTGAGTGGCATTTTCCATTTTGATTGTAGCCCGGTTTGTTTGGTATTGGCCAGTAAAAATATTTCGGTGCCGCCAAGCTGCAGATTGTTTATTACGTTGTCGCTTAATATATCTGCCTTGCTGTGTACATGAATAAGGGGAGCGGTTATTAATATCCCCAGGTGATGATGCGCTGCAAGATCATAAGACAGGCCGGCCTTGATCCCCAATCCCACATTTAGATTGTTGGCCTGGTAATATTCTGATGCAGTAACCAGCTTCTGAAAGAGGTCGTCATTGTTGTTGATAAGCGCCCTGCTGCGGTTGTCTACCAGCATATGCTGTTTACGGATATTGGCCGTAAAAGAAATGCCCACTGCCATCCTGGAAGAAACAGGTTTACCAACAGCCAGTATGCCGGACGTTTCCGTTACAGAATTTGCTAAGGTATATTGGCCGATAAAATTTTCCGGGCCGGGACTGTAACTTTCGTCCAGTACATTAAATCTTTCATCCCTTCTTTGCGAGGCATTAAAGTTCATCACGGGGTTATTCAATATAGCCCATGCCACTGTAATAGGCTTCCCCTTGAGCTTGAGATAAATAGTATTAGAGGCAATCACAGGAATTACACTTACTGAAGTAGTGTTAAGATTAAGTTTTGTTCCAGCCCCATTTTTAATGTTGGTAGCAAAATAGTTGTAAATGTTACCGCTGATGGCCGCAGCATTTTTGGTGTTGTAAGCAAGCAATGCAGGATTGTAAAATAATACACCACTATCCATATTGCGGGCAATGGTGGCACCCGGCACCATAAAACTTCCCGGGCCATAAGAGCAGCTCCAGTAATTGGCATCCTGGGAGCGCATAGAGAATGGTATACATATCAGCATACAAAAAACCAGGCGTTTCTTCATAAGTCAGTTTCGTATTTTAAAAAAGTGACAGGGTGTGGATATACCATAGTCGGTGGGCAGTGGAGTAAATATAAAAAGTTGCGGGCAAAAGACCAGACATTTACTGTCAGAATATTTTTATTGTTTAACAATGCCTGTAAAACAGAACTTAAAAACACAGCAGTAATTGTAGCATGTATCACACAACACAGATAGCCTTATACAAAATTCTGTTTCTTGCTGATGAATATTTAAACCTATTGTATTTTTAATGCCAGCTTTAATGAATACATGCATGACAAACTACAGGAATGTAATAAAGATATGTATCTGCCAGGTTGTACTTTTTGCGGCACTAACGGAAACGAATGCCCAAAATCTTTCGTTTACCAGGCCCGGAGTACTGTTGCCCGGTGCTGCAACTGACAAAGCAGTTGATATCACCCATTTCAACCATCACTTTTTTGTAACCTGGAAGCAGGCGGGCAATGGCCAAATTATGTACAGCCACCTCGGCAGGCAATACGATACTGAAAGAACCCATGTGGCTACTCCTGTTGAAAAGGAGCAATCTGATTATGGACCCAAACTCCGCACAATTGGCAACCGAATGTATATTTTATGGATATCAAAAGAGGGCAACCTGAAATATATTTTCAATGACAGTGACACCGGGTTTAATTCTGCTAAAGTGTATGAAACAAAATTTTCTACGCCGGTAAAATTATCGCTGGGAATCAGCGCCGGCAACATGGGTGATAAAGCTGTTCTTGCAGCTCACACCACTAATAAAAATGAAATGATGTATTGTGTGTTGCGGCCCGGGGCCGACGGACAATTTGAAGAAGCGGATCCATTTTTCATGAAAGAAAAATCGCCGGATTATTCTTTTGTAACAGGGTTAAATAATCAGGTGGCCAGGTTTTGCTGGCGTAGTAATAAAGATGACCTTGTAAAATATGCAGACTATAATACAGATTCAAAAAAATGGCTGCCCGCAGTGACGGTTGCAAATGGAAAGACAAAAGCACCGCCGGTGCTGTATCATATTTGGGGCAAAGAAAGATTGTTCTATATCTGGCGAGGGAATAAAAACGACAGCAAATTATATTATTCAACAGCAGTTGAAAATGAGCAACCAATCAAACAAACAGCATTATCCGCCTATTTCGAAAGCAATTATCCCGTATCGGTATGTACGGTGGATGACAATAATTTTTTGCTGGCCTACACAGGAAACGACAACCAACTATACCTGAGCAGTTTCTCCAACTACGACCCGGCCAACTGGATGCAGGAGATACTGCATCCCCTCAGCAGCCAAAAAACATTGCAGGATATCGTGATACCTGGTGCTCATGATGCCGGTATGAGTGTATTAACGGCTCCCGGCGGCCAACAGCCAGGGACCATCAATGAGTGCAACACACTCACGCAAAAACTCAGCATCGGGCAGCAGTTAAACGCCGGCATACGCATGTTTGACCTGCGGGCCGGCACCTACAATACCAGGCTGCATGCAAAACATTGTGCTTCTGATTGTATGGCCGAGGCTATCGGTGGCGGGTATGGGGAAATGCTGCACACAGTGTCAACAGCCATCCGGAAATTTTTACAACAAAACAGGCAGGAGATCATCCTGCTTTCCTTCAGTCACTTTTGTGAAAAAGAAACCCCCACAGCAGCACTTAAAGACAGCCTGCTGAAACTTATCGGGAAAGAACTGGTGTACGCAAATACCAATGACGCTATCGGCAACGTACCCTTAAGTGAACTTGCTGGCAAAGTGATTATCAGTTTTGAAACAGAAAATAATTCAGATAGTCAATTCCCTAATTGCTCTATTGCCAACAGCTCTTCTGCCTTTATCAACTTTAAAAGATTGTATGCTGCCACCAACGATATAAAAATACTGGTGCAGAAAGAAAAAGCCTTTTTTAATGCAATCACGGAAGTGCAGAAAAATGATATCGTACGGCTCGACTGGCAACTAACACAAAGCGCAAGCGAAGCACCCACCATTTGCAACGAATTTGAAAATGAAAAACTCAGCCCCATTATAAATGGCGCCATGCTGCTGGCAAACGTTATCAAAAAAAATAAAAGCATTATTGATCATTCGGTTGAGGGAAATAAATACTTACCTGCCGTCATTAATGGCTGGATAGAAGATGGCACCATCCATAAAAAAAACAAGCCGCATATCCTTTACGTGGATGTTGCAGGTGCATGGATCACTGATTATTGCATTGACCTGAACAAGTCAGCATTGTACCAATAAGAGCAAACAACATCTCTTCTATTACCAATCAATAGCTATCCGTCACCGGTTAATAAATGGGTATCTGCACATATCCGGCCGGAATAGTTATATTTACCATATGAGCTGTTCTTGTCCTTTATTCAACCAGCTGAAAAAGAACTGCTGAAAAACTAAGCCGCAGGCTTTTCAAATAATAAAACCAATGCCAACTGCCAACCTCACCAAAGCAGCACTACTGATGCTGTGTATAGTTGTTGTTTCACTTATTAGCTGGGAATATATGTGGCGCCACAAAGGCTACGACCGTGGCTTTAATGATGATGTGGGCCTGTGGCGAAAAAACAGGCTGAAAGTGTACCAGCCACAGAACGAGGCCACTGTTTTTATCGGGTCATCCCGTATCAAATTTGATCTCGATATCCCTACCTGGGAAAAAACCACGGGTGAAAAAGCCGTGCAGCTGGCATTGCATGGTTCCAATCCACGGCCGGCATTGGTTGACCTGGGAAATGATGAAAATTTTAAAGGCAAACTGGTGATTGATATTACCGAGGGTTTGTTTTTTGGACCCCGGCCGGAAATTGAAATGAACCAAAGGGTACAATACGGGCAAGAAGCGTCACCAGCCCAAAAAGCCGGGGACCAGATCAGCTTTGCACTGGAACACCAGTTTACCTTTTTACAGAAGGACCTTTTTTCGCTGAACGCCATGCTAACGGACCTGCGTATCCCAAACAGGAAAGGGGTAAGGGGTGACATTATCTTTCCGCCGAAATTCAGCTATGTAACATTCGACCGGCAGGAAATATTGACCGATACTTTTGTTAAAGATTCGGCCATGCTCCGATGGCAAACGGATATCTGGACCATGTTTGGTGCCCTGTCTGATGAGCCGGGTGCAGGTGGTGACACCTTGCAGAAAATTCTGGAAGAGGTGAAAACTGCTGTGGCAAAAATTATTGCCAGGGGCGGTAAAGTGATCTTTGTGAGAACCCCTTCCAGCGGCGGTTACTGGGCCCATGAGCCCATCCAGTATCCCCGGGAAAAATACTACGATCAATTGTTGCGAGCCACGGGTTGCAAAGGCATTCATTTCCAGGACTACCCGGATATGGCAAACTTTATTTGTCCTGAATGGTCGCATTTAACCAAAGAAGATGCGGTAGAATATACACAGGCTTTAATAAAAGCGCTGCAGCAACAAAACTGGTTCAGCAATCCCCGGAAATAATCTTCAAACTACTGTTACAATGGTTTTCAACTCCTATACATTTATTGTATTTTTTATCATCATCCTTATCCTGCACAACCTGCCGTTTACCTGGAAGATGAAAAAGATCAACCTGCTGCTGGCCAGTTATATTTTTTATGCCGCCTGGAACCCGCCATTTATTATATTACTCTGGATCAGCACGCTGATTGACTATTTTGTTGGTATTAAACTGCACCAGGAAACGGTAAAGGCTAAACGAAAAGCCTGGCTGTTTATCAGTATTGCCGGCAATCTCGGGCTACTCGGCTTTTTTAAGTATGGTAATTTTTTACTTGAAAATTTTACCCTGCTCTGCCAGTCATTGGGCCTGGACTATCATCCTGCCAAAATGGACATCATTTTGCCGGTAGGCATTTCGTTCTATACTTTCCAAACGCTGTCTTACAGTCTGGATATGTACAAGCGTAAGGGTCTTCCAGAAAAATCACTGCTTGACTTTTCCTTGTTTGTAACATTTTTACCGCAATTGGTGGCAGGTCCCATTGTAAGGCCAGATGAACTGATACCGCAATTTAAAAAACCGGTTACAGCAACAAAACAGCAGTTATTGCAAGGTTTATTATTGCTTTCATTGGGCCTGTTTATGAAAGTGGTAATGGCCGACACTATGCTGTCTGGTGCTTCAGATGCCGTATTTGACGCAGCCAGACCTTTACCCGCTGTAGATGCCTGGGCTGGCGTACTTGCTTTCAGCGGACAAATATTTTTTGATTTTGCCGGCTATTCCACCTGCGCCATTGGCATTGCCCTGTGTTTTGGCTTTTTTATCACCCACAACTTTTTATACCCCTATGCGGCTATTGGTTTCAGTGATTTCTGGCGGCGATGGCATATCACTTTATCCTCCTGGCTCAGAGATTATTTGTATATACCACTTGGCGGCAACCGAAAGGGAAATGTACGAACATATATCAACCTGATGCTGACCATGCTGATAGGTGGGTTGTGGCATGGTGCCAGCTGGACCTTTGTGGTATGGGGTGGACTGCATGGACTATACCTGGGGCTGGAAAAATTTATAGACGATAAAACACATAAGATCACTAAGCTGGTTTTAACGCACAAGAAAACCATTACAGGATTTTTATATGCGCTGTTTACTTTTTTTCTTGTAAATATTACCTGGGTCTTTTTCCGGGCGCAGGGTTTTAAAAAAGCATGGGATATGCTGAAATCTATGTTTGGTATGCAAAACGGTGACCCACTGCTTTCAACATTGGCGCTTATTAAAGTAGCCATAGTAATACCATTAATGGTCCTTTTTCATTGGCTGTTGCGTAATACAACCGTAGTGCAGGCAGCTGCCAAACTTCCGTGGTGGCTGGTTGGTACCATCTGGGCTGTAATGATACTGTTACTCGTATGGAGCCAGGAAAGTACCGGCTCATTTATCTATTTCCAGTTTTAATTAACTTACAGCACCTGAGCTTTTACTGCCGTCT